>Ga0209083_1001523_pt1 | contig 26059 bp, 17 predicted proteins | sample AM7aDNAmetaG_FD_184132 | JGI IMG/M metagenome (GOLD analysis project Ga0209083, IMG submission 184132) | Freshwater microbial communities from Finland to study Microbial Dark Matter (Phase II) - AM7a DNA metaG (SPAdes) (version 3) | ecosystem: Environmental > Aquatic > Freshwater > Lake ...
CCACGCGCCCGCCTGATGGTGCAACTGGCGTCGATGATCGCCTGTCAGGCCCTGCGCGAGTACCGGATCATGGTCGGTGCGGCACTCATTGTCGGCGTCACTCCGGTTGAGGCAAGAGAGATCGTTTACCAGGCCGTGCCGTATGTGGGCATGGCCAAGGTCTATGATTTTCTCCACGCCACTAACGAGGTGTTCAGCGAACGCGGTATCGAACAGCCGCTTCCCGGCCAATCCACTACGACCCCCGGGAATCGCGCCGACAAAGGCCGCGAGGTCCAGGGAAAGATCATCGGCGCGGATCGAGTAGAGAAGCTCTACGCCTCCGCTCCCAAAGATCAGATGCACATTCAGCGGTATCTATCGGCGAACTGCTTTGGCGATCACGTTGCGCGCGGCGGCATCGATATTCCTACACGCGAACTGCTCACGCTGAGCATGCTGGTTTCGCTCGGCGGATGTGATGCACAGGTCAAAGCGCATGTCTCCGCGAATCTTCATGTAGGAAATGATCGTGCACGCTTGATCGATGTCATCACGCAACTGCTTCCATTTATTGGGTACCCCCGCACGCTGAATGGACTGCGCGCTATCGATGAGGTAACAACATCATGAGCAATCAATCCATGACCATATTGGTGATTGGCGCGACAGGCAGCATTGGACGCCTGGTGGTTGACGAGGCAATTCATCAGGGGTATTCGGTTCGCGCGCTCGTGCGCAGCGCTCAGAAGGCCCGCCGACTTCCCGCGAAAGCAGAAGCGGCGATCGGCGACTTGACTCGTCCCGATACTCTTGATGCCGCTGTCAAAGGCATCGATGCCATCGTCTTCACCCATGGGTCGGATGGCGCGGGAAAAGTCGGTTCGGAGACGGTCGATTATGGTGGCGTCCGGAACGTTCTCGCAGCACTCGGTTCGCGGAAAACCCGCATCGCGCTGATGACTGCAATTGGAGTTACGAATCGGACCGGCTCCTATAACCTTTCCACCGAGTCTCACGACTGGAAGAGACGGGCTGAAAGGCTGGTACGCGCTAGCGGGTGTCCGTACACGATCGTGCGTCCCGGATGGTTCGACTACAACAAGGCCGATGAGCATAGGCTGGTCTTTCTGCAAGGTGACACCCGCACTGCCGGCAACTCCAGTGACGGCGTCATCGCTCGACGGCAGATTGCAGAAGTTCTGGTCAGCAGTCTGACTTCGGATGAGGCGCTGCGAAAAACCTTCGAACTCGTCGCTACGAAAGGTCCGGCGCAGAAGAATCTGGATGACATCTTCGCCGCGCTCGACGCAGATCCCGAGATCGGATTCGACGGCGTGCGTGACACGCCTAACCAACCGCTGGAAAATGAGCCGCAGCGTGTGAAGGACGACTTGCGCGCCTTTTCAGTCAACCGTAGTTAGTTTCAGCCCAAGGGGAAAGAAAGGCATAGTCCATGAAGAAGTGCACTCTGCAACTCTTAATCGCGGGTCTGATCGCATTCGCTCAACCCGTTCTGGCGCAGAACGTGAAGCTAGCGGGTATAGCGGTCGGAATGAGTGAGACCGAGGTGAAAGCAGCACTGACCTCAACCGTGCCGATCTACGTCAATCAGGCTTCCGACTATCCTGTTATGCACTATCTCGTCGCAGAAACCGAGATGGAGTCATACGCGTTCACATTGATCGATGGCAAAGTCGCTGCCTTTTCTGTTGTGCATTTCCTGCCTCCGGGGCAGTTGCCGTTCTTGCCTCCAGGCCAGCAACCGACCGTCACTATCCTGCGCGGTCTCATAAGCAAACAGACCTGGACGCCCTCTGAGATATATAAAGGCGACACCTGGTGGTTCAGTGACGCGTCCGGCGCGCCTCTTTCCAATTCTCTGCAATGTAGGCCAGAGTCAGGCGAGACATGGTTGCCCTTTGGGCCGGTTCCGAGTTCAAAGCCGGGCGAGCCCCAAACGAAGTCGATCGAGGGCCTCATGAAGCCGTCGCTCACCTCGTATCCATCGAATTGCGGCGTAAGTATCCATCTGAATCAGACGCCGGCCGAGAGTGATGAATCGGTGGTCACTTCCGTTCGGTACCAGGTGCTAGACATCAAGGCAATGAATGCTTTTCGGGCAAAGCATCCACAACACTAAGCTCAGTGAGGATTGAAATGACAAATGTGATTGTAGTTATCGGAGCTGGATCTATCGGCCAGGCAATCGTGCGGCGAGTCAGTGCGGGCAAGCACGTCTTGCTGGCCGATATTCGGCAGGAAAACGCTGAAGCGGCAGCAAAAGTTCTCTTCGATGCCGGTTTCAACGTCAGCACGGCGGTGGTCGATGTTTCCTCGCGCACCTCGGTTCATGCCCTGGTTGAAGCGGCCACCAGGCTTGGTGAGGTCTCAGGTGTCATCCATGCCGCAGGCGTTTCACCCTCTCAAGCCTCACCGGAGACGATCCTCAAAGTCGATCTGTACGGCACTGCAGTTGTGCTGGAGGAATTTGGCAACGTAATCGCTCGCGGCGGCTCCGGGGTCGTGATTGCCTCACAGTCCGGCCATCGTCTCGGGCCGCTCTCAAGCGAACAGAACGCAATCCTTGCCACGACACCGGTCGAGGAACTGCTATCACTCCCCATGCTTCAGCCGGATCAGATCAAAGATTCCCTGAACGCTTACCAGATATCGAAGCGGGGCAACTCCCTGCGCGTGATGGCGGAGGCAGTCCGTTGGGGAAAGCGCGGCGCACGGGTTAACACGATCAGCCCTGGCATCATCATCACTCCGCTTGCGAATGATGAGCTAAAGGGGCCACGCGGTCCCGGCTATCGGCGCATGATCGAAATCTCTGCCGCAGGTCGAGCCGGCACTCCGGACGAAGTAGGCACAGTCGGAGCGCTCCTTATGGGGCCCGATGGCGCCTTCATCACCGGCAGCGACTTCCTCATGGACGGCGGTGTAACGGCAGCCTTTTGGTTCGGTGACCTTGCCCCGAAGTGACGAAGTGACACTCCGGCGGGAGGAGTGCAATGCTGGCCCCCAGAACGCCAGTTCATCCAATAGCAATTCTGGCTTCATACAGAACCGCCGAGGCACTCACTGACGACGATTACTCCTGAAGAGTCGGCCAGAACATGGCTTTCTATTTGTATTTGGCCCCCGCTCAGTCACCGCTTCGCAACTGTGCCGTTGCGAATCACAAGACGGCGCCAATCCGCCGAATGGACAGACCCTGTCTAAAGAATCGAGGCCGTGTCTTTGTGGCGAGGCCAGACCCGGGCGGAAAGGCAAGTTCATTCGCAGCTGAATACTGTTAAGAGAACGCTTCATAGGAATTCTTTGAGGTGCGCGTTCAGCTGTGCCGAAAGTACCGTAGAAAAAGTTTTGAACGGGTGTGGAAAAGCATCTTGAAACTTGCTACACTGGCATTCCCTTGAGGGCTTTTCGCGTTCGAGTACGCGCGTTCATATTGGTTTTGTGTTGATTGCCTTGGGCAAGGGATAGATGCAACAGCAGTATAGGGCAGATGTAGTGCCCCTCGTCGGTGCCCCTCAGGCTGAGCGTTTCACGGAGGGCTTCCGTATGAACGACTTCGCTGAGTTCCGTCATTTCAAATATTTGCTTGAGATTCTGCTGCAAGAGAGTCTCCGCTCTGCTGCGGACCATCTCAACACCACTCCGCCCAATCTCTGCAAACAGGCGTTGGAGTTCCAGGAGAGATTTCATCTCCGCCTGTACCAGAAACGGCGCGACAACCGCATTGTGCCGACGAAAACCGGGATCGCGTTTATCGCAATCGCGCGGAAGCTGCTCGAAGCACGCGACGAAGCGATCGCCGCCTTACAGGCAGTCGAGAGCGGCAAGATCGATACGCTACGTCTGGGCAGCGGAACGTTCGTCGACAAGCAGTTGTTTCGTGCAGCCTGTGACATCCACCGTGAGTTCCTTCCTTCCTGCGTCATCAAGCCTGAGCACGCCGACAGCTCGGACCTCGCAAATGAGATTGTGAGCGGCAAGCTTCATGCTGCCCTTGTGACACTCCCTGTTAACGAATTCGAACTTCGGGTAGAAGAGCTTCGCCGCGACAGGCTTGTCGTCTGCCTGCGCGCTGACCATCCGCTCGCGGGGAAGCCTTTCGTCAGGCCGGCGGAACTAAGCGGAAATATTGGCGTTCTGTATCATCCGGAGCGGCATCCAGAAGCGCACGCGCAATTGATGGAGCGACTCAAGAGAGCTGGGATTCGTGTCGGAGAATTCAGTAGCGCCTCCCATCCCACTGAAATGCAACATTTCGTAAAAGAGGGCTTCGGGTTGACATTGATTCGAGAGGGAACCGAACTGGACGCTGATCTGACCACACGGCCAATCTTCGGTGTTGACTGGACCGTGGACACTGCGTTTATCTACCATCGCGAACGCATACCCCCAACGATTCCGGTTCTCGTCAGACACCTCCGGCGGCATATTGCGATCTCGCTCAAAGGAAAGGATCCTACTGAAGCGCTCGGTTTACCGAATTTGAAGAATGGCGGCCGCAAGAAGCCGGCACAGTCTGATGGAAAGGATTCCGCACAGTTGAATCTGCTCGACTGGAAGGAGCGGGCATGAGCGCGGAATACTTTGGTCAGACGGGTCCTTCCGCGAATGTCGTTAACTGAAAGTTAACACCTGTTAACTACAAACTAATGGACAGCGGAAAGGAATCGTCATACGCTCACGGCAAATCACGGCATTTCGTAGCCGCTGGAGGTGCCGATGAACGTCCTGTTTACACCCGCCTTTCGGCGCGGGATAGCTCACGGGCAACGCCTGCGTTGGATGCGTTCCATCCTTTGTCTTGTCACCCTGCTCATAGTTCTCCCGGCGCTCGCTGAGGCGCAGTTTATCAACTCGCCCTTCGATACCGGACTCACCTCACTCCAATCTCTCTTTACAGGCACTGTCGCCAAGGTGGCCAGTTTGATCGCCATCGTCATCGGCGGCTACCAGTTCGCGCATGGAGAACCTGGCGCGAAGAAGACGCTGGGTAGGAGGCTCTCGACAATTGGTCGGCACATGCGAGTGACCGCGACAAGCCTCGGTATACATCGCCTGAACTGCGCTGCGGGTTAAGTCCATGATTCGACCGCGCCCGCCGCATGATTCCGAAGTTGCTGGCTGACAGAAATCACGGACAAACGAAAAAGGCACCTGCGGATTGCGATCTTCTGCCGATCCGCAGGTGCAAGGCATTGGTTGGGACATTCTCAAGCGGAGAGACCGAGACGCTTTGACCAGATGGAGTTTTGCGCGTCTTGCTTTCTCGTCTCTAGCGTCGCTCTTTCATCTCAAGGCGAAGCCCTGGAATCCGATGCAGCATAGCCGCGTTGCTGAGCTGAAAGCTGTTTCCCAAGGGTAATCGTCTCCTAGTGGTCGCCGCCCAACTGGTTCTCCACCGCTGTGATGGTGCCAAAGAGGCCATGTTGTTCGCCTCCAGGGCCGGCAGTAAAGTAAAGGGAGTTGGCCGGACCCGAACCACCGCCGCTGCCAAAGGCCAGCCCCCACAGCCCTTCAATCGCGATTGGCGCATTCGTTGAATCCACCAAGTTGCCCTTGTAGTGGCCAGTTACGGGATCGAACACGAGAATCTCGCCGCTGCCGAATTGCCCTACGAGAATGTCGTGGCTATAGGCGCCAAAGTCGCCTGACGCCAGGGCGATGCCCCAAGGCGCATTAAACCACGGGCCCGATTGCAGGCTGAGCAACAGGCGGCCGGTGGGCGAAAAGACATCCACGTATCCCAGACCCGCGCCATCGACCTCATCGTGCTTTGCATTGTCTTGCATGGCATAGGCAACGAAGAGGTTTCCGCCGATGTTCTGAATGTTGAAGGGCGCATAACCCCTGGGGATCCGCTCATCCGCAAACGCGTCGTCTCCCAGTCGGATGCGTTGAAAGCTCGTATCGTAGACATTGACATGCCCTTTGCGGAAGTCGGCAACGTAGAGGAAGTTGACGGCTCCCATAACCGGATCGTTGACAGTAGCCACGGCAACGCCCTTGAAAGCCGATGCGCTCTTTGTGTTAACCATGATGACCGCGGACGCTGCGTTCACGCCGGAGTTCCAACCGGAAACGGTGCCGTCCTCGGTGACAAAAATGAATCGTGCGGGAAACCCAGGGGCTACCTGAAACCCGGTGGTGCCGTTGAAGATCTGCCCTGTCGGCGTTCCACCCTGGCCACTGCTGCTGTCCGCGGGAGGGATTGAAACGACGAGCGAAAGAGTTGTGCCCGTACCACTGTAAAGTGTCGTCAGACCGGGGCCGTTGTCTGATATCCACCAGGGGCTACCCGAACTTCGCGACATGCCCCATGGATTGACCAGATTTGGATCAGTGGCCGCTGCCATACCTGGAATATCAGAGACGAGATTGGTTTGCTTGTAATGCTGAGCCTGCTGTGCGGCAAGTACGGTTGAAAGTGAGAACAGGCCGACCAAGGCAGTGCTCAAGCCTCGCGCCAAGACACGCTTTCCGATGTTGACCATGCGACTCCTTCACCTCTGTTGAGATTTGCTCTGACCGGTTCGGTCCGCCGAAGCAGATTTCTCTCCGTTCCTGCGTCCCACTCAACATAGATTGAGCGCCCCTGGACCTTTGTCATTGAATTGTCTCGAAGGAGTCATTTGATTGCGACGATATGTTGGCACCGCTTTGAACCACGCGTGGCGCAGTTGCAGGGATCGCGCCGGAAGGTATTCCCGTTGCAGCTTGAGAGGAATGGATAGCTCCGGATCGCCACCACAAGCAACGCCTGGAATCCTAGTATGTCTGCGCGGGCTGGAGCGGATAGTCTTCTCCAAATTTGTTCTTGTGGGTCGTGGCGCTTCCTGCTCGCGCAGTCACATGTACGGAGTAAGCCTCAGCCTTGCCCGCTTTGACCTCGACGGTGCGCTCAGCGGCGCGCAGACTCTCAGGGGTAGCGTCTTCGCTCCACACCTTCAAAATGTATTTGCCATCGGGAACATCGTGTATCAACGCGGTGCGATCCTTGCCGAGCATGGCAAAGTACGGCGTGCGCAGCGAGATGATCACGGCCCCCATTTCGGGATGAATGTTGCAGAAGATGTACGAGACGCCCTCGCGATCGAAGCGGACCGTGCGGCGTGACCCGGCCTCGTAAAGTCCAAGGTCGAAGCGCTTGCCTTCAAAGAACGAGAAGACGTTATGAAAGAAGGGATCCATGTTCGGAAAGTCGATGCTGCTTCCCACCGGAACCACCAGCAAATGCGGATGGAATTCCTTGCCCTTTTGCAGCAGTTGATAACTCTGAGGCTGCTTCTCGATAGGCTTCACATCCGCGCGCTGTGGCGCGAATCCTTGCAGCACCAGCCAAGCCGCGCCCTCTGCCTGCGGCGCATGGCGCGGAGATGTATCAACCGTCAGGTGCACTGACACATCGGCGCCCTGAGCCATGATCATATCTGGATTGACGAAAAACATCAGCCCGCAGCATAGCAACAAGTTGCGGCAAAGTCTGCGTAGCAGGCAGTTAGAAAATATAGCCTGCCGAGAGAGTGAAGAGGTTCGCAACATTCGATGTACCCGATAACTGCCCGCTTAGGATTCGCCGATATTCCGGAGACAGGACGAGATAACTCTTGGGGCGCAGGATGAGATTCCCTGTGACCATTTGATTGCGTGCGAGAGTGCTGAGTGGGTTGGTGGTGCGGGTAAGCGCGAGGCGGCGAAAATCGGTTCCATATCCGCTATCCTGGCCAAAGGCGGCGTTGAATTCAACAACAGGCGACCAGTTCAGTTTCAATTGTGTCCATCCTCCGATGGCATTCAGGCCGATGCTTCGTACGGCCCCTGTGGAAGGATCGGTTCCAATGAGAATGTCCTTGTGGCTGCCGCCGCCGAGCCCTGCCATCGACGACCCGCGATACAACTCGCCTGAGATCGAAACTTTAGACAGCAACCGCACCGACACATCGGCGCTGAAGGCCCAGGTCGGAATGGTCCTGCCATATTTTGTCTTCAAGGCTCCGCGGTATCCGCCAAGGCCAGCCAGGAAGCGCGAGTCATTCCCGGTCCTCCAGGAGATGCGCGACTCCACAGCCGGCCATTTCTCGCTCTCATAGTCCGAGGGCAGCGTCTGATAGTTGTACAGATTTGTGCCGCCATAAACCGCGTCCCACAGGCCAGCTTCAAACGCGATAGAGTGAGTGTCGCTCAGTTGCAGTCGGTGCTCGAACTTTATTTGCGGAGCCCACGCCGAGAGGTTTCCCGCCCATTCCAGGGGGGGCTGCGCAACGCTGGCGTACGAGGTTGGAGAAAGGGGCGAAATGAGCGGTTCGGTAGATCCGAATTCGACTTGGTCATGCGGCCATTCCAGTTTGAGATGCGCGGTATGAATGCGTGCACTGCCGGTAGAGGCCAGGTAGGTTCCAGCATCTCCACTGGAGGAGAAATCCATACTCAAATCGGCAGAGGACCGCGCACCGAACAGATGCGGTCCGTTTGCATTCACGCCTAGAATAGTTTGCCTTACGCTTGCTCCGACAACGTTATTCTCGGCTTGACTCGTGACGGGCAATGCAATATTGGCGAGATCGGGATTATCGACTGTGCCGCGATTCGCAAACGTATTGAAGAGAATCAATCCGTTGATCCAGAGGCGGTAGCGTGAGAGAGTTTCCACCTTGTCTTGCTCGTGTACCTTCACCTGTTCCTGAATGACGTCCTGGTCTTCTCGAATCCTCGCTACTTCTTCAGATAATTTTGCCGCGGCGATTTCGGCAGATGCGTCCGGCGCATTGGTGGCCTTGCCCTGCTCAAGCTCCGCCCGCAGCCGATGAATCTCTTCGACTGCCGTGGCGAGTTCACTGCGCGTACGCTCCAGTTCGCTGGTAAGGCCATTCAGGCGCTCATCGATCTGTCGATACCGCGCATCGTCTTGTGGATTGGCGCCGTTCGCCAGCACTGCGGCCTGGCCTAGAAGAAGCGGCGCAAACTGAGCCAGCAGCGATGCGGCAATCCAATGTTTTGAGCGCTTCATGATTTACTCCTGGTTTGGAAAGTCCCCCGCGTTGCGTTCGAGATAAAGACCCCTTCCGCTTCTCTTTCCGGCCCAGGCGGCGCCTGCGGAAGGGTGAGATGAAAAACAGTGTGGCCCGGCTCGGAACTCGCCAGTTTGATACTTCCGCCGTGTTCCTGCGCTATATGCAAGGCGAGAGTGAGCCCCAGGCCCGTGCCATTTACTTTGCCCTCGGTTGAGAAGGGGAGGAACATCCTTTCGCGCATCGATGCCGAGATGCCGGGACCATTGTCGACAACGCTGATCCTGATTCCGTTCCGGTCCTCCACGGTGCAGCTTTCAACTGAGATCTGCACCCTGGCAATGGCCTTCCCATGCCGCGCCGCCTGGCACGCATTCAACAGGAGGTTGAAGAGGGCGCGTGAGAGTCTCTTTGCGTCCGCGGAAATGGTCGCCGATTCCGCGATGTTGGTTACGATTTCCACCGTGCGCGCATCGGGATGCGGACGAATCATCTGCACGGCATGCTGCACAATATCGGCGACCACTTCGTTCTTGAGCGACTGCGTATGCCCAGTCTGGCTGAACATGATCAGCGAATCCAAAAGGTCGGTCATATCCTGGATTGCCATCGTAATCTCGCTCATCAACTCAACTTTTTCGATCTCGGTGTTCTGTCCGAGGATGAGGAACTCGGCATTGGCATAAATGGCGGAAAGGTGATGACGCAGATCGTGCGAGACCGAGCGCGCCATTCGCCCGATAGTCACCAGCCGCTCGGATTCAAGGAGGCGCTCCTGCGCTTGCCGCAACTCGCGCCTCATGGAATCGAAGGTCCGGTTCAGCTCGCGAATCTCCGCAGCCCCCTGATCTGGAATGCGGAAATCGAAGTCTCCGTGTGCAAGCGCCCTGGACCCTGCGGTGAGCACCTCCAGGGGCCGCGTGATCCTGCGTGCGATGGTCACAGCTAAAACACCTCCAACCAGCATTGAAATCAGGCCCAGCACGGTGATCCAGTTATTCACGCGATCCAGAAAGGCGCTTTGCTGGCGATAGGATTTGAGAACCGTGAGGTGTACGCTGTGGCTCCCCGCGCTGTCCAGGTCGATTGAAGAAACCAGGTATCGCTCGCCACCGAGCGTCACCTTCTCCTCGTGCGATGTCTTCGCAAAAAGGCCGCCGCCGCCGCTTGATTCCGCGCCCAGGTTTCGATTCAATGTGCTGAGCGCGATCCCGCCGTCCACTGAGAAGACGACGTCAGCCTCGGCAAGCTGGCTCAGTTGGCTCAGCATCATCTCATCAATGGCGTTGCCGATCACCACGTAGCCGAGGCACGAGTTCGCACTCGCCGGACCAAAGAACAGAGGCTTTGCCGAAACAGCATAAAGACGGCGGCCGAAGGCTATGATGTGCGGGGCCTGCTCCAACTCGGAATAGGCCCGCAGTTGATTCTCCACAGCGTCGCGGTCAAGCCGCGTCCCTCGATTTGAATAAGTAATCAGCCTTCCATCCTGCCGCAGCAGCGCGAAGAAACCGCTTCCGCTCAGCTTCCAGAAATCGGAACTTCCGTCGGCGATGGTCCTGTCATCCTGGGTTGTCAGCAGCGCCTTCAGGCTGGGAATATTGGCTAGCAGCGAGGCCTGCCGCTCGAGCATCGCAAGTTGCTGCCGCTCCTGCTGCTGAAACGAAATCACTGAGCGAGCCAGGTCAGAGGCAAGCTGCTTCTGAATCTGGCTCTGAATGTGAATGCGGATGATGAATAACCCGAGCGTACTAAGCCCGATGGAGAGCGCAAACAAGGCGATGAGCAGCGTGGTGCGCATTCGCATCGGACCCATTTGCTTGACTCCTATTGCCTGACGGTTGCCGGCTGCGGCTCAAACCTGTATCCGATGCCATGCATGGTTTGAAAGTGCACCGGGTTGGCCGGGTCGGGTTCGAGTTTCTGGCGCAGCCTCAACAACAGGTTGTCCACCGTGCGCGTAGTGGGATAGTTCTGGTAGCCCCACACCTCATTCAGCAGCTTCTCTCGCGTCACAGCATGACCGGCATGCTCGATGAAGTATCTCAGGAGTTTGAACTCGTGCGCGGTCAGAATCACATACGTGCCTTCCTTTAGAACATCCATGCGCGTGAAGTTCACAACGATGTTTCCAAAGGAATAAGTTTCCATCGACAGCGAAGGCTTCGAAGCGGAACGTTGGTTTCGCCTGATCGCCGCCTGCACGCGCGCCAGCAGTTCGCGAGGGCTGAAAGGCTTGGTCACATAGTCGTCGGCGCCGAGTTCGAGCAGCAAAACCTTGTCCGCAACTTCTGAAACAGCGCTCAGCACGATGACCGGAATCTCGTTCATCTCGCTCTTGATCTTCTTGCAGATTTCACGGCCAGAGAGCCCCGGCAGCATTAGGTCCAGCACCACGGCATGGGGGCGAACCGCAAACACCGCCGCCATGCCCGCATCGCCATCCTGAGAGACGTGTACTGTATATCCTTCGGCGGCAAACTGACGCGTCAGGGCTTTCTGAATTCTCGGATCGTCTTCGATTACGAGGATCGTTTCCATTCGAGGTCAACCCTTCTGCTTGGCCGGCGATTGTCGTCAACGGCGTAAATCCATGCAACTGATGTAAACACTAGACGCACAGGTCTCGAGGCGCGCTCCCGGGGATCGCTTCCTTAATTATCGGTCGCATTGCTGCGCAAACTCGTCCGTTGACAGGGAAGTTACATTCTGACAAAGAAATGACAATCGGGATCATTATGGCACAGCATGGGCGGATGCCATTTGCCATGCCGCGATGAGGCAGGCATAGTTTGGGAGCAAATCCAGCGGCAAGCCGCGAGACTCAGCAGAGATCTTTGGACAACTACTGGCCGCATGAGTGACCAGTAGGTTCCGTGCTTTCTCGATGCTTAGGCTCACGTAGCCATTAGTGGCACATCAGCTCCCGATTTCAGGCCGAAGCTCGGTTCCACTCCACATTTTGGCCTGTGCTCTCGGGTCCCATCGGCTTGTCAACAAACCGCCAATCCTTATGTAGAGTGTTTCCGTATGCGCGGGCTCGGGATCCGCCGCAGATCTCTTTGAATTCGCAAGAGCTGCACTTTCCTTCAAGTTTCGCCATGTCACGCAAATCGCGGAAGAGCGGTCAGTGTTGGTAGATGGCGGTCAACTCCTGCTCACGAATGTTGTCGGCGGAGAGGGGAAAAAAGCCGCTTGGGAAGACTTCCCCCTTGTGCGAGATGAAGACGAATCCCTTACCGTCATTGAGTCCGCGCGGTGCGCGCCCGATTGCGTAGACAGCCAGGTCGTGCTGAGCACTAAGGCCGATTCCCAACTTGCGTTCAGCGACGCGTTGCTGCAAGAGGAAGCGTCTATAGTGTTGTGCCTCCGTCGTCTTGATAATGAAGTTCGCGGTTCTGGACAGAGCGTAGACCTTCGCAAAGACGGATTCGAACTCTTCTGCACTTAGCAGGTCGTTCAGCTTCCCGCGTCCCGTGGGGACAAGGAAGAACACGCTCCAAAGCGTTATCTTCAGCGTTTCCATCAACTCGACAATCTCATCGATCTCGCCAATGTTCCTGCGGCTGAACGTGGTGTTGATCTGCACCGGCAGGTCAATCTCATTTGCCCAGCGAACTGCATCCGGTGTCCGAGCAAATGACCCGCTCAAACCCCGAAACGCATCATGCGTCTCGGCGCTTGATAGGATCGCCCCCAGTCAGCACAAATACCGGGACTCTTAAGGCAGCTATCTGATCGATCAGGTTCTTTCCCTCGGCCGTGTTGAGTTCCATCGGATCTCGATCCGGTTGCGCTGAGGCGCGGCAGTGGACGCAGGCAAGGTCGCAGGCTTGGGTTACTTTCCAGATGGCAATGAAAGGGCGTTCATTGAAATCTATTGCATTGATTTGCGGATTCATGGTCCCATCAGACTGCGAAATGGTCGGCCGGCGCAGTGACTAAAGTCCCAGGCTGCTAGAATTTCCACGTGACCATTGAACGCATCGATCTGGCCGGGGTTCTCGGCAAAACAGCATTGCTATCGGGTCTCTCGCAGCCTGAGCTGCATACTCTCGCCGCGCGGACAGTGCGCAAACTATTCAGTACAGGCGAGTTGCTTTTTTCAGAGGGCGAACCCTGCAATGGCCTGCATATCATTGCGCGGGGGAAGGTGCGAATCTTCAAAACCTCCGTTGGCGGCCGGGAACAGGTGCTGGCAGTGAACGTACCTGGCGAGTCAGTTGCAGAACTGCCCGTTTTCGACGGAGGGCCGTTTCCTGCATCCGCGGTGGCAACCGAAGAGGCGGAGATAGTTTACATATCAAGGCGCGATTTGCAAGCGTACTGCATGGATCATCCAGAAGTTGCGCTCAAAGTGCTTGAAGTGGTGGGAGCGCGGTTGCGACGCCTGGTTGGAATCATTGAGGAGCTGTCGTTTACCACGGTGCGCCAGCGGCTTATTGCAGTATTGGTCAAACTCGCCCATGGTGAAGGAAGAACTACCTCACGGGGAATTGAAATCCAATTGCCCGCGAGTCATCAGGAATTGGCGAACCAGCTTGGTACGGTGCGAGAGCTGATCTCAAGAAATCTCATGCGCTTGCAGGCTGAAGGACTATTGGATGTGGATGCCCGGCAGATAGTGGTGAAGGACATGAAAGGCCTGAGCGCGCTACTGGAATCGACGTAATAGCCTCCGAGTGACATAAGTTACCGCGCGCAAATGGCGGGCACTCTACCGTTGTTGGTGGATAGAGATCATGCCCACCTCAGCACTGTCGATTCGTGAAATCGTCGCAGCCCAACCATCGGCAGCCGGAATCTTCGAGCGCTTTCACATTGATCTATGCGTGCAAGCGGAGAACTCCCTCGATCGAGCATGCGCGGAATTACAGCTCTCGGCCGATTAGGTACTCGAGAAGCTGGAGAATGCAGAGGCCCAGGAAACGGCGCCTTGCCGATCGATCCTGCAACCCTCTCCATTGAGCGATTGATTCAACTTATCGTCCGCGCGCACCACCAATACATTCGCCGCGAACTGCCAAGGTTGGCCGAGATGGCGCAGGAGCTAGCGGGCAAGCACAACGGTCGCGCCCCGGAATTAATACACGCCGCCGAGTTGGTTGAGCATTTACGAACCGACCTATCGGCACACATTGGGAAAGGAGAGCAGGTCCTCTTTCCTTTTATGGCTCAAATGGACCAGGACTCGATCATCGCGTATCCGGCGGCACATGCATGTTTTCGTTCGGTTTCGCATCCGATTTTCATGATGATGCATGAGCACGCGACCGCCAATCTCATAATCGCCGAACTCCGGGATATCACAGCCGATTTTGAGGCCCCTGCGTGAGCTTGCGCAACACAGACCGCACTGTTTAGGGGTTTGGGCGCATTCGAATCAGATCTCGAGCATTATGTGCATCTCGAAAGCGATCTCCTTTTCCCGCGCGCTATCAAGTTGGAAATGGCTTCTGTCAAGCGAGATCCAAAGGCAGGAACCACTTGCGGATAACTTTTCCAACAAGTCCCTAAACAAGTTTGTCGTAATCGAACATTGATCTAACCGATGAGGATGCTTGTTCCCCGTCTCTCCGGGAGCGCGTTGCCGCAGAGGTTCATGGTTGTGGCTACGCAGCGGCGAGTCATCATGAGCATGGGAACTTCTGTTTTAACACGCTCTTTACAGCTATCGACGTAACCCAGCTAGACCAATATTGCTCCCTCCTCAAAGTCGAGCCGATCCCAAGGCAGCGCAAGTATGTCCGAAAATTTTGCCAGCGCTTGTCGTATTTTTTTGACAAACTTCATCACTTTCAGGTGCGGAAGGTTCAAAGTTGTTGAAATATTGGACCTTTGGTTTGGCAGTGCAAATGCTGTAAATATTTCGAAGTTTCTAAGTTTCCTGAAGTTGATGTAGGAGGCGGGGTTGAAAGTATCGGTTTTTGGGAGTGCACCTCAATTTCCGATTGATTTGCAGGCTTTGCAAATTGATAACCCGGATGGTTTCTGCGGGAAAGTACCCGAGAGAACGCCAGTTTTATGTCGCTAGAGCGCAGCCTCTCCTTTGACTTCGGGCACTGAAATTATTATTCGCCCTCAGATGCGGCGTTGAATCACTTTCAGCGAGTTTTTACGATTCACGTAACCCTTGAGACGCTCAGCAAGTACGTCTTTGAACTCAGGAAACGAATCAGGCAGCGTGCAACCCATTTGACAGACTATTGCCCTTAGGATCCTCAACGTGAAGGACAGCGAGAGATTCGTAGATCTCGGTGGCAGAAGACTTTTAGTGACTTCACAATCGAGGAAGCAGGGGTTAGTCATGCAGAGTGAGCGAGCCGATTCCATCGGGGGAATCACATCCCACCTATGACTCAGGGCGGAACGAGGCGACAGAGGAGATGTCATCTGCCCCCATACCGTGGGGGACAAGGTAATTCGAAAGGGCATCACGATTTTTTGGGATTGAAAAGCTAGAGCAAGCCAGGCCCAACGGAGATGACATGGATCAAGTAATTCTGCACAAGTACAGCAATCTGTATCTAGAGGAAGGCTACTGGAGACTCAGCTGGCGCGAGGACGCGCTGGACTCGCATGGTCTTGGTCTAGGCCATTCATCTGAGCCCGTCGTCATTGGCCCGAGCAGGGCCGTAACGCCGACAGGGCTAACCGAGACTGACGCCCAGTGGATCGCCTGGAATGACCTTCTTTCCGTAATGCTCCGGAATGCATCGGCGCAGCAATCCAGAATGACGGTGGCAAGCTTCGTGGAGAGAAGATTCGTGCCGGAGCACGTTGCCCGGATGATGCCATCAAGCCAGAGGCATTACCTTTCCATGCTCAAGCATGTGCTTAGACCCGAAGATGTTGACCATGCGTTCCGCGCCGTTTCAAAGAGGCCGAAGTTGAGACCGGCAGGATGCTTAGATTGGCCCTATATTGGCCAATTAGGGCTATGCGACGTAGGGCCCGAACACATAGCGCGCGTTACTGATGCGGCAGTCGAAGCAGGGTACTCGGCACAAACGGTGAGCCATATTCGCAATGTCATGAGCGCCATCTTTGCGTATGCGATTCGGGAACAATGTTTCATGGGGAACAATCCCGTGAAGCTGTTGCAGACAGCAAAAGCCAGGTCGACAAAGGAGCACGCGCTCACGTTATCCCAAGCCAAAGACGCGCTCGCGTCGATGAGACATCCGGAAAAGGAATTGATGCTAATGGCTGTTCTCACCGACATAAGCATGGCGGAGCTCTGCGGTTTGCAATGGAAGCAAGTGAACCTGACCGAGAGGACAACGAAGAAGGGCGGTGATCCGATACCGCCAAGAACTATCGCCATCAGGAAACAGTGGTACCGCGACACGCTGGAGAATGTAAAGAGCAATCGCGTCAGCGACGTCGCTATTTCAGAGGCGTTGCATCGAGTTTTGGGGAGTCTCAAAGAGCGCGGCCGTTTCACGCGGCCCGATGACTTCGTATTTGCCTCCCGGCAGGGCACTCCGGTGAATCCGAATAACATTGTGGAGCGCCGATTGAAGCCCCTCGCTGCGCGGATGGGATTACCATCCATTTCCTGGCAGGTATTCCGCCGCACGCGCAAAGCGCTTGTGGCCGAGTCTGAAGGCCTGGGACAGGGACTCTGCATCGAACTCGTTGGTTTCGCATATCCGACCGCTGGCGCAAGACCGATATCGAGGGCTCGTTTGGGCTATCGACGTCAAAGCGAACCTCAGCCGCCCTCGCCGAAGCGAAGATCAGAAATGAGAACAGAAGTCATTTTTCAGGCGGCAAAACCTCACGGAGATTTCTACCCCACTTTTCTTTCCAAGGAAGCCAATTGAACTCTCGACTGAATTGGTTTTGAGTTGAACTTTCCACACTCTTCTAAAAATACCTGACCATGAGTCTTAATGAAGGAATGCACGATTCCAAGTTTATGTGACAGGCATCAGCGATACTCATTGACTCATATCGTCAATGACTTCGGTGCTTTGGAGGCGAAATGACACAAGAAGCAATTCCGCAAGATGGCATCGCAGGTCGCGTACGCGGCGCCTGGAAAATGCTCTGGGATGGAAGTCCTGCAGGCGTGGCAGAGACCGCGTATAGGAGTGCGAGTGATCAGGGAGAGCAGACTCAATATACGGAGCCTGGGGATATGTCAAGCAACAATGCGGAGGTGTTCGCCTGGAAGGACCGCGAGCCCGACCTGCACGTTGAGAGGCTTGTTGAGAATTCGCAGATCACGATCGCCAGCTTCGTTGAAAGAAAGTTTCTAACCGAGCATATAGCCGGCAAGAGGTCTGCGGGCAAGGCATATTATCAGTCAATGTTGAGGCATATCCTGGGGCCTGAGGAAGTGGATCGGATTTTGTGCAAGAAGCCTGTCCAGGACCGTAGACTGCTTAAGGCGATCCCGGGCTGGCCATACCTTGGCAAGGTCCGGCTCTGCGATACTGGGCCTGAGGATGTGTCTAGGCTGACGACAGCCGCCTTGGCTCACGGATACTCGTTCGAGACTGTGGTGCACATTCGAAACGTAGTGCATGCCATCTTCGCGCACGCCCAGAGGGCTGGATGCTTCTGGGGCACTAACCCAGTCAGCTTAGTAAAGCTCCCGGAGCGTCCACTCAGGCAGGAGCCCGTGCTTACCGTTTCCAAGGCGAAGGATGCTCTGGGTATTATGCAGTACCCGGAAAAGGAGATGATGCTGATTGCAGTCTTCACAGGCATGAATCTGGCGGAGATTGCAGGTCTGCAATGGCGGCGAATTAACCTGACGATGCAGGAAGTCGGCAGGAATGGCGTGCAGATCCCGCCACGAGCCATCGCAGTCAGGAGTCATTGGCTTCGCGGGAAGATGGAGCCTGTAAGTGAAAAGCGTTTAAGAGATATACCAATTGCGCTTCCACTGTTTCAAATTCTGGTGGAGCTGAAGTCCAGGTCCAAGTTCAATGGCGAGAATGATTTCGTGCTGGCATCCAAGGTCGGCACACCTATCATTCAGAGCAATATATTGCGTCGGCAGCTGAGGACGATTGCCGAGAAGATGGATACTCCCTCGCTTTCCTTCCAGGACTTTTCAAAGATTCGAGAAGGGTTGGCATCTACACTGGAGATGCAGTACGAAGAGCCGAGGCTGAATGCAGTGGTAGCTGCCCCGGCGCAAGGCACTGCAAGCCAGCAGAGGTGGAATTGTCTGGGACATAGAAGACGGATTTTTCCGGCGGGCGAATCTGCTTTTCGATCGAGCATCAACGATGAACTTGCCACGCGATGACCAGGGGTTGTGAAATGGGGACTGGCATCTCAGAACGAAAGCATGGATATGCGACGAGCATTTTCTCGGGGAAATAGATAAACGGGTCTTCGGAGTTGTGTTTCGCTACATCTTTCAATCGTTAATGCAATTCTACCGGGACTAAACCGCCCATAAACATGGCCGTAAGACAGAAGCAGACAGATGTCCTGCTTGCTGCCTTGCGACCGGCTTCGTGTCGTGTCTGAAGCATTTTCCGTTCGAATATATACAGGCGAAATCATGGTTTTGGTTCACCCACCCTTAAATCAAAGTGCGATTCAAGGATGGGCAACCGACGTGCAGTTAACGCTCGAAACGAAAATGCCTTAGCGTTGACTCGATGCGGTCTGAATCTCAGGCTTCGAGAACATCGCAGTTTCCAGCTTTGGGTTGACTACGACCTTCTCGACGACGATCTTCTCGGCTTGAAGGGGGACTTCCTTTTCTCTTGCCGTCGCGTCCGAATTCGGAAGGACTCTCGTCTCCAGAATGAAAGGAATCTGGAGGCCGCTTACCTGACGGTAGTCCCGATAAAAGACCTCTACTGGATGGAGCTTTCCATCGAGGCGCCTGGGTTGACCCTCTACTTTGGTCTCGAGGAAGGTCTGAGCGTCGACCCACACGTGAGTTTTCTCACCACCCTTGGTGGTGAGCGTGAGCTTGTAGGTGTCGCGGCTCTCGACTTTCTCCTGGCCGCCGAGTTCAACACGAGTTCCCTTGGCCGCGTAGTCGACCAAGGGGCCATCGAGGTCGGGCTGCAATGACGCGGCCTTCAACTCGTCCGCTGTGAACGGCTCCACGTCTTGACGGTTTAGATAAGGCCTCATCTTCCAACCGTGCGCGCCATCAAATACCTGGAACGCCGTCTGGCCTTTGAACTGAATCTCAAAGCGGACCTGCCGCGGCCTGTGCATGAGCATCTTGAAAGGCAGTTGCGCCTCTTCCGGCAGTCGCTGGGCTGATGTTAGGCTTGGCAAATGCTTATCAGGCATAGGGAGGGGCAGTGTCGGCCGACGGTTGCCACCTGCGCCCAGTTTCCCTTCAAACGACAAGGCCTGCACGGCATGCCAGGCACTTAGACCGCCACGCGCCTGAATGTTCTTTTCTACAATCTCAGAGGCAGAAAGTGTCTTGTTGGAGTGGCTATTATCGGCAGCCGAAGCCGAAGTAACAGCGCACATGAGAGCAACGGCAAGCATAGTCTTTCGAATCATCTGTCGATCCTCGCTTACTGATTTCAAGGTTGACCCATCTGGAATCAAACCTGGCTAATTTGGTTGGCATCAAGACCACAAGGCTGCTTTTCAGCTTTCAGTTTTGAGCAATGCGGGTGTTATTCAACAACCAGACCGTCCGCATGAAACTGGCCGATTACGACGTTGACGCGATCTCCGCGCTTGACCGCTCTGTGCGGGTTAGAGAATGCCATCCAATAGGAAGTGCCGGACTGGGGGGTATTGCTCTGGCGCAGTTGCCCAACCTTCTCCAACGACGGGATGACCAGTTGGATATGTCGAGCCGGGGAGTTTAGAAAGGCCTCGACCCTCTTGTCATTTAGAACTTTGGCTCTTTGCGAGTCCAAAACCCGGTAAGAGAATCGAATCAGTTCACCCGACTCAGCAGCCTTGACACTCAGCGAATCGACGCCCCAAACGACTTTGTAATACCTGCCTGCCCGCCCCGCAAACGGATCGGGCTGATAGCGGGTTGGTGATGCAGAGTGGACAGGAACTGAGGAGGATGTTGCCTTGGAGTCCGCCGGGGGCTGGCTGGGAGTTGCGGCTTGCGCGATGAGCACCGGAGCCAAGAAGCTGCCGACAATGAGCCCCGCGATCCGGAAAGTGCTCCTGACTGAAGCTTGATGATTAAACATTCGCTCTCACCTCTTACGTGAAATGCTGCCTGGCAAACGACTGGTTTTCCGTTTGCCAGGCTTTGATTTTGGTTGATCAATTTTGTTTCCGTCAAACTGATCGCCGAGAATTCGACAATCAGTTTGGCGGCGATGGCCCGAGCATCACGTCTCCGACTAAGGAGTTGCAAAGCCATTCAGCACTATGGACTGCGGGCTTGCATTTCCGCTATCCGTAAACGTCAAGGTTCCGGTACGAGTTGTACCTCTTGCGGAACCAGTGTTGGTGAATCTGACGGTTACCGTGCACGATGCTCCCGGCGCGATGATTGCTCCGGTGCAGTTGTCGGGTCCGGCGAGCGTTCCGACGTTGAAGAAATACGTCAGAATTGACCCGCCTGTTGCGGCGATGTTGGACACCGTGACATTCGAACCTCCGACGGCCGCAGTGTTGGTGAAGGTAACCGTACCTGTTCCCGTTATGTTGGTTGCACCCGTTGGCAACGTGATCAGCAGCGGATTAGGCAGAATCGTGACTGCCGGTGCTGCTCCTCCGGTGCCGGTGAGTGTTACCGTGGAACCCGTGACCGTTGTGCCCGTGAAGGCCACAGCGAGTGTTCTTTGGTAGAGCACGGCTGTAGTCGGCCTGAACACCACGTTGACTGTGCACGAAGCGCCAACCGCCAAGGTAGCTGTGCAGGTTCCACCGGCTGCTCCTCCTGGGCGGGAGAAGGGTTGAGGAGTCCCGCCGCCGAAGGTGAAGGTGCCACCAGCGAGTGCGGAGTTGCCAGTGTTGGTCACCGTCAGGGTCTTCGCGGCGCTGTTGTTGCCAGTTGGCCAGACTCCGAAGGCGAGTGTTGTGGGGGTAACGGTTGCAGTGTGTGTCGCTGCCAGGCCGGTGCCGGTCAGAGCAACTGGCGAGCCAGTAACAGCTACGCTTCCGGTAATTGTGACTGTTCCTGTTGAGGCCACCGCAGAGGTTGGCGAGAACACCACGTTGATGGTGCAGGTTGAACTTGCCGGCAAGGCTGGGTTACAAGTTCCACCCGCAGCGCCAGTTGGCCTGGAGAATGGAGCGGTGACGACCACGGTAATGCCTGTCGCGGTAGCTCCGCCTGCGTTGGATAGGGTGAGGGTTTGCGCGGTGCTGGTGTTGCCGGTCACGATGCTGCCAAAAGCCAGACTCGTGGGCGAGACACTGAGAACAGCGAAGGTAGGCGCCTGATACTCGATTGCTCCAACGTCTACGGGGTTTCCGGCTTGTTTGCGCGGATTGCCATAGAAGTCGGTGCTTGGAGCCGCAGTTCCCTGCGCGGAGTTAAGGGGAACGTAGTTGACTGCCGGCGAAGTGCCTACCAGCGACGGGTTAAAGGTGAAGACCGGAGTTCCTGATGCGTTCAGCACATTCGTAGACAGGGGACCCCAGCGGAGGTTAACCCAGTTGTTGCCCTCGTCTACGGTTGCGGCAGGGCTCAGAGTGAACGGCGGCGCCGGAAGCCCGTTGGACTCGTTCGTTCCGGGAGGCACCTGCCAGCCGGGATACTTCAAAGCGAGCGAGGTTACAGCTTCGACCGGCACTCGCGCGCCGTCGCAGTACATGCTGTTGACCACCGCACTCGGAGCCAGCAGATCGTTGGAGCCGCCACCGATTTCAGACAGACCGGCGTTATTGGTGAGCACGGAGTAGATGGGAGACAACGTGCCTGCCGAGTGGTTACCCGGAGCCAAGTCGCCGCGGACGCCGATATCCCAATAGCTGGCGTTTGTATCGTTGCAAGCCCCAGTGGATGTCTGGCTCGCTGCTGCGGTGGGTGCCGCTGCACCGAAGGGCGAGTTATACATTGTTACCTGGTTGTTTTGGTTTGTCAGTCCGCTGGCCAAGCCGCCCACGCCGATCATGAAGGAGCGGTTCTTCCAGATGATGTCGTTGTAAAGTACCGGAACCGAGTACTTTGTGCACGACCCAGCTGTGCCATGGTTGGTCGGGCAGGTGACAGAGGCGGTGCCTCCAGTGAGTTGGCTGATGTTGGCCACCAGTACCGCACTGTTTGTCACGCTAACCAAGCCTGCGACCTGCGGGCAGGAGTTTGACCCGTTGTTTGCAGTGCAGTTGACCCCTGGGGTGCTGGCCAACGGCGCGAACAAGGATTGGAACAGCACACCGGAAGAGGCTGTGGAGTTGTTGGAGACGATGGTGTTATTGATCAGGTCCGCCGCCAGCGCGTCTTGCAGTGACACACCGCCTCCGTCCCAACCGGCGACGTTATTGGCGATGATGTTGTTGGTTACCTGCACCGCATTCCAGGGGGTCTTCGTCTGGAAAGATGGCTGTGAGGGGTGACCAGCAATGGACGGCCACGCAGCATTTGCGTTGCCCTTGGGGAAATTGAGCACATCATTACCGTTGATGTGTTGCAATCTCAAGCCGCCGCCGCTACCGCTGTCAGCAGCATTGCCCAGAATCAGGTTTGCGTTGATGACCAAGCCGGGGCCTGTGCCATCGCTTGGTGTAATGGTCCCCGGAGCTGAGAGGCAATCATTGTCGTTCGTGAGGGCGCAGGGAGGATCCTGATCCGGCGCACCCATGATGAGGAGACCGCCGCCGTTGGTGGTGATCGTCGGGTTCGTACTCTGGTTGAAGAGGATCGAGTTGTGCTCGATGTCGCCATCGTAGCTGTACCCGATGTGTGCAACACCAGCGCCGTCACCGGTGCTCATGTTGCCGCAAACCCAGTTGTAGTTGAACTTGTAGTAGTCGCTGCCATTGCAGAAGGTAACGCCACCGGCGCCCGCAGGGGTTGACGAGAAGAGTTCGTCGCCGAGTGAGGAATTCTGAATGACCTGGTTGTTATGGACATTGACGTCTCTGTCGAAGCAGAACGGCAGAGCCATGTTTGTTGGTGCATTGCCGGTGTTGATGATGCACGAGCCTGGAACCGTCGCTACTGCAGCTCCGCCGACGAGGAAGGCATCGGGGTGCTCGCCCTGGCCGATGGTGATGCCACCGGACAGAGTGCCCTGATTGTTCAGCACCCGGTTGTTGGCGATTTGGAGACTGTGGCTCCAGCCGTGAACGAGGATGCCGCCACCGCCCTGTGAGCTGTTCTTGACCGTCAGGCCATCAATCGAGGACGGATTGCACAAGAAGTTGCTCGGGTACGGGTTTGCGGGTGTGGTTCTGGTGCCGCCGCAATCACTGGCCGTCAGCAGCAAGGTTCCTGTCGGGAAGACATCGGAGGCAAATGGATCGGTGCCGGCTGGGAACTTCACGCCTTTGCCGAGTACGGTGATCCCCGCACCTTCATAGGCTCCCATGATTGTGGGCTCGATCAGTTGTTCCGCCAGGTTCCCGTTGAGAGTGGCATCCCAGCCTACGGTTGCCTCCAAAGGCAAGCGATCGACTGAGAACTTCATGTTGGCATTGCAAGTGAAGGCGTTCGACGAATCGTACGGATTCGTGGTGGAGATCGGCGTGCCATTCAGCGCCAGGCCGAAGAGGCATACAACCTGCCGACGCCAGGGGTCCAGCTTGCCGGCGGGGTGCGGACTGGCATCAATGACGCTTGACACCGCTCCAACTCCCTGCAGACGTACCGGCTTCCACAACAGCAGCATCTCGGAGTGAGCGGCGTTTGTGGTGCCGGTCACGGCGGGGTTTTTGGCAGAGTTCGTGGAACTGACTTCGCAAGACACGGCTCCAGCAGTGCCTTTGCAGGTTGGGTCAATGATGAGGAGGTCACCAGGCTTGGCCGCATCAATCGCGGACTGGACAGTCTGCGAAGCTGCGACGTGCGTGGGGGCCTTGCCGCCAACGGTGACCGTAACGGCATCGATGGATTGCTTCCCGTTGCCGGCAGTGATTACCAATTGTCCGCAGTTTGCGTTGGAGCCACCGTACTGCGCTTGCTGCTGGATTGCGCAAGCGGGCACACCCGCAGGCACGTTAACCGTGATCGATGTGTCAGACCAATTGACAATCGTAGCTGCGACGCCGCCGATGGTGACACTGGATGCGGTGCTGCAGGTTGCGCTTCCGTTCGGCGTGGTGCAACGAGCGAGGAACCCGTAGTGGCGCTGAATCCTCTGCTGGTTGTAGGGTGCTGCTGTTGCCGAGGGACCGGAGTAATTGTAGTTGTCGACATTCTGGTTGCCGAGGGCCGTGATGGTGATCTGGTGGTTTTGAGCACTCACCCAAGGTCCAACTCCGTCGCCGTCCACTTCGCTGACCGCGGGGGTTGCGTCAGGATAGGCGCAGTCCGGGGTGTTGTAGTCTCCAGCAAAAGCGGAGGTTGGCACGACAGGCGTATCGAAGTAGCCGGTCTGTCCTGGCATGAAGGGCAACTGATAGCAGAAGTCGCTGTAGCCGCTCTGGAAGAGAGGATCGGTGATTACCTGGCCCAGATTGTTCGGGTCAGGGATCGGACCGGCGTCATTCATGCAAGTGACCATCATGGTGGGGCCATAACCGGTTGGGTTTGGCGGGTTTACTTCCCACGTGGAGTAGTTGAGGCCGTTGTAGGTGCCCCATTGATCGGCGTATACGCGATTGACTTCATTACCGGCCCAATCCTTAATGGCGACGGGCAGGTATGCGGGTGCGAACTTCTCACCGAAGGCCGGCGAGAAAGGATCGAATTCCGCGGCGAAGTCATCCGTGATCTGCCCGGAGAAATGTGCGGCAGCGTGTGTTTGTGTGAAGAGATAGAACTTGGTAAGAACCGATGTTTGATCGTCAAGAGAGACAAGCTTGCGATCGCAAAGCGGACGGCTGGCACCGGCAAAGGGCGCCACTTCACCCGAGCCTGGGAAAAGACTGATGAAGTCAGGCACCACACGCGTCTCGCCCACACAGGGCCAGTAGGATTCGTCAGAACCGGTATCTGATTCGTGGCTGGGAAGATCCGGGATCCGACCCAGATTATCAGTTGCGTTCTGAGCATTGTTGGCGTTGTAGTAGGCGTTAATCTCAGCCTGGTCGGGAAGGATGAAGATATTGCCCAACCCGCCGAACTGCTGCGTGACAGGGGCGATAAAGTTGTCGCCGATGAGGATGTTCTTGTCTTCTTCCTTCACCAGCTCATAGCCTGGCGGCACCACAACCTCGACGACATACTTTCCATCCGGCAGCATGGGGGTGCCTACGCGGAACGGATCGGTCGTATCAGGGTTAGTGGTGCAGCCGGTGCAATTGGTACCGCCCGGCTTGCCCGTTGTGGGGTTAATGGATGTGACGCTGGGGAACTTGTACATGCCGTCATAGGGCGCGGGCTGTAGCTGGTTCCAGTTGTGCATGCCGTCGTAGCACTTGAACTGAGAGCCATTTGGCAGCGGTGTTGGCGCTGGACCGCCGTGTAGCGAGTTGTACACGTCGAGCCACTGCGGCTGATTCTGCAGAGTGTACCAGAAGTAGGGATCGGCCACCGTGGTGGTATCGGTGCCCTGGCCGGGGCAGTTCATATTCGGAACGCCATCCGAACGGAATCCCTGCGCCCAGTCATCGAAGCTGGTGGTCTCAGTGTGATCGACCAGCGCGAGAGTCTTCGTAATGCCGTCGGCCGCGATGTCTTCCCTGTAGAGGTTGATCCTCACATGCGGAATCAATGGCTCCCAGCTCAACTGCAGCAAGTGCTGGGGGTCATCGAAAGGCCGTGTTGATGCGTAGACGACGTGGCCGCGGATGCCGCCGTTTTCACCCTGGGCAAACGGCTTTTTGCCGAATTCCAGGAAGTTGTTCTGGCCGGAGTATCCCTGCCATCCGTAAGAGTCAACCCAGCCCGGGTCAATGCGGCCGGAGGAGTGGTTGGTTGTGGAACTGGGGACCGGCCCATTGGCAATGGAGGCACCGGTGCAATCGGCATCGCTGCAATACACAGCGCCGGGCACCGACAGAGCCGCAGGAAGCGGATTGGC
>Ga0209083_1001524_pt1 | contig 26056 bp, 25 predicted proteins | sample AM7aDNAmetaG_FD_184132 | JGI IMG/M metagenome (GOLD analysis project Ga0209083, IMG submission 184132) | Freshwater microbial communities from Finland to study Microbial Dark Matter (Phase II) - AM7a DNA metaG (SPAdes) (version 3) | ecosystem: Environmental > Aquatic > Freshwater > Lake ...
CATATGGGAGATGTTAAGAGGTTGATATACAGGTAAGTATACCCCCCCCCGCATACTGTGAGCAAATAGAGGTGGGTGGGGATAAGAGGATGAACCTATGTATAGTGAGTAGGTGGACAAAATAAAACCGCTAGGGAGGCGGTTTTATTTACTGAATGACATTCGAAAATAATTTATCCAAGTATAACCTTTGACTTCTTCTTACCAACCTGGCGACGTGAGACAATAAAGACGTTTGAATACTTTTTTGGAGCGCGAGTCTTCTGACCCTTACCAGCAGGCTTACCCCAACGAGTCTTGAGACGGCGTAGACCACGACCTTGTCTCTGTTCACCTCCACCATATGGGTGATCTACTGGGTTCTGAGCTGTTCCACGAACGGTAGGACGTATACCCATCCAACGTGAGCGACCGGCCTTACCGATATTGACTAGACGATTTTCTTCATTTGAAACTGCACCTATAGAAGCCCAGGCATCTTCATGTATCTTACGAACTTCAGTAGAAGGCATCTTTATATGGGTATAGCCAGCATCGTTAGCGACCACTTGAGCAAATGATCCAGCCGAACGAACTAACTTAGCTCCTGAACCTGGCTTGATCTCGATATTATAAATAAATGTACCAACCGGTATCTTCTTAAGTGGCAAACGATTACCTACTTGTATAGGAGCATTCTCCGAAACGATAAACGAGTTGCCTACCTTCATAGTCTTGGGTAAGAGAATATAGCGCTTAACTCCGTCCTTATAAGAGACTATACCGATATAGCCAGTGCGGAAAGGATCATATTCTACAGTCTTAACTGTAGCTATTATATCCCTCTTTTCATACAAGAAATCGATAATACGATAAAGTTTCTTATGACCCCCACCCTTATGACGAACTGTGATACGGCCATGTGCATTACGCCCCATATCACGCTTGAAACCGGTTGTGAGAGGACCATATGGCTCAGAGACAGTAAGATACTGCTTGAAAGGCAAAACTGTCATATGACGGCGAGACTTAGATGTTGGGCGGAATGATTTCATGTTGATAATTTAATAAAATAAATGATGACGACTGATTATACGAATTCTATCTTATCCCCCTTCTTTACAGTAACGACGGCCTTGCGTATCCCTGATACAATACCGCGTCTACCGCGAACAAAGACTCTCTTGGAAGGATTGTTGATAAGAGCTATCTTAACCGGAGTGACTTTGTAAAGAGTCTTCACCGCCTTGGAGATAGAATCCTTGTTAGCTTTGGCAGATATAACAAATGTGTAAACTCCACCTTGACTGAGTAAACCTGACTTCTCTGTGATGTGAGGACGTATAATAGTCGACGTAGCTAAAGTGTTGATGGTGTTTGATGTAGGAATGACCACGGCCTTACTAGCAACAACGACAGCCTTAGTCTTCGCAGCATTTTTAGCCTTTGGCTCTGATACCAAGAACTTCTCTTCTTTCTTTTTTGATCCGAATAATGCCATGGTATTAATTATTTAGTCTTAGTTTTTGTAACCTTTTCAACCTTGGCCTTTTCGACTTTTTCAGGCACAACCTTGGCAGGCATGGTCTTTGCAGAAGCGCTCATATCCTTCAATACATTTGCGGGATTCACAACAACCAAGAAGGTATGGTTCAAGACGGATACCGGGTTTATGTTACGAAATTCTTCAAGTGAAATATTACCTATATTACGGAAACTCTTGGCGACAGCGTCCGTCTTCTTCTCTACGGCTATGATAGCTGTATTGACCTTCTTTGTAGCCAACCTTTCGAATCCTTTTATAGATGATAATGATCCTACGATAGTCTGGGCTTCGGCTGTCTTGGGTGCCTTGATGTCCAAAGAATCTATGAGGAGTATCTCTCCATCCTTCATCTTACGAGAAAGGATAGTATAGAGAGCCTTGATACGAGCTTTCTTGTTGATTTTACGCTCGAAATTCTTGTCCGCACGAGGACCGTGAGCAATACCACCACCAACCCATATAGGTGAGCGTGTAGAGCCGTGACGAGCGCGACCTGTACCTTTCTGTCTCCACGGCTTCTTACCTCCACCACGGACTTCTCCGCGAGTTTTGACATTAGCTACTGGAGAACGCGAATTCGAATTCATCAGACGAACTATTTCGTGGACTAGGTCTGCGTTCCAAGGTAACCCGAAAATAGACTCCGGCAGACTGATCTTACCTGTAGATTTACCTTGTGTGTTGTAGATTGTTGTTTCCATGTTTTTGTTTGAATCTTTTGTTTATGGTTTGGCTGGTATGTATTATGCTGAAACAACTTCTACCAATGTACCCCTTCGACCTGGTATAGCTCCAGAAACATACAGGATGTTCTCTTCTTGGTCAATATGTGCGACCTTGAGACCTTTGACTGTTATACGATCAGAGCCCATGCGACCTGCCATACGCATACCAACTGGAACGTGTGTGCGGAGACCACCACCAATAGAACCTGGTTCACGCTCAGAGTGCTTCTGACCGTGTGTGCGAGGACCTCCATGGAAGCCATGGCGTTTGACTACACCCTGAAAACCTTTACCCTTCGAAATGGCACTAACGACGATAGCATCACCAGCTTTGAATTGTGATAGCTCTATCTTGTCACCAACCTTTAGGGTTGAACCAGCTTGTTGTGTACCTTCTGTACGGAATTCTGACAAAGCAGCGAAATTACCAAGATCTTTGAGGTGGCCTTTGAGGGGCTTGTTGATGCGAGAAGCGTTACGACTTCCTTCACCAACCTGAATAGCTTCATAACCATCACGTTCTTTCGTGCGGACATCTGTGACTACGTTGCCTTGTGCAGAGACCAGTGTGACTGGAATAGCCGCGCCAGAAGCATCATAGATTTGGGACATATTTAACTTTCTTCCAAGGATGAATTTCATGTTGTTATCGGTTTCGCCACGGGAGCGAGTAGCTAATTTTTACAAATTCGAAGGCGTCAGTGACATATATTCACTACGACTAATGTTGTTTTGTAAAAATCATCTATCCGCTCCCCTGGCACTATCTATTACATCATTTTGACGTCAATGTTTACACCTGATGGCAAACTCATATTTGTGAGAGCCTCAATGACTTTCGGATTCGGGTTGATAATATCGATCAGACGCTTGTGGACTCTCATCTCGAACTGTTCACGTGAGTTCTTATCTATGAAAGAAGCACGGTTGACAGTGTACTTTTTTATCTCTGTAGGCAAAGGAACTGGACCATGCACCTCTACATCATAACGAGCAGCTGTGTCCATAATCTGTTTCAATGATGCATCCAGTATCTTATGTTCGTAAGCACGTATACGTATACGGAGATGAGGTACCTCACCAGCAGTTTTGATCTTCTTTGTACGAACTGGGGCTTTCTTTGTGGTTTCCTTTGCTGTGGTAGTCATAATAGTTAGTTTGATGTTGTGGCGCTGAGCGCATTAGGCAACTATCTTTGTTACAACACCGGCACCGACTGTCTTGCCACCCTCACGGACAGCGAAACGCATCTGGGCCTCTAGAGCAACTGGGGCAACGAGCTTAACCTTAAATGTAACTGTATCTCCTGGCATAACCATCTCTACTCCAGCATTCAATGTTACTTCTCCAGTAACGTCTGTTGTACGGATATAGAACTGTGGCTTATAACCTGTGAAGAACGGCGTATGACGACCTCCCTCTTCCTTCCTCAAGACGTAAACCTCGGCTTCGAACTCAGTATGAGGCTTAACAGAGCCAGTTTTTGCAAGGACTTGACCACGAGAAACGTCGTCCTTAGCTGTACCACGAAGAAGTAAGCCAGCGTTGTCACCAGCCTGACCTTCTTTTAGAGACTTATTGAACATCTCAATACCAGTAATGGTTGTCTTTGTAGTATCTCTAAAGCCGACAATCTCTACTTCCTCACCAACCTTGATGATACCGCGTTCTATACGGCCAGTAACTACTGTTCCACGGCCTTCAATAGAGAATATGTCTTCGATAGGCATAAGGAATGGCTTATCCATCTCACGAACTGGAGTAGGGATATAGCTATCCAAAGCAGCAATAAGCTCGTCGATCTTGGCTGTCCATTCTGGCTGACCTTCTAGAGCGCCTGTAGCTGAACCGCGTATAACTGGGACAGTTTTACCATCGAACTGATTCTTTGTAAGGAGTTCACGCACTTCTTCCTCCACAAGGTCAATAAGATCCTTTTCAGGGACTAGGTCACACTTGTTCAAAAATACTATAATCTTTGGAACACCAACCTGACGTGCCAAAAGGACGTGTTCACGAGTCTGTGGCATAACACCGTCTGTAGCTGAGACAACAAGAATGGCGCCATCCATCTGGGCGGCACCAGTAATCATGTTCTTGACGAAGTCGGCGTGTCCTGGACAGTCGATGTGGGCATAGTGACGAGTAGGAGACTCATATTCTACGTGTGAGAGTGAGATAGTAACTGTCTTTGTTGCATCACGAACTGTACCTCCTTTTGTAATATCTGCGTAAGCCTTGAGTTGAGCGAGGCCTTTCTTTGACTGAACAGCCAAAAGAGCGGTCGTCAATGTAGACTTACCGTGGTCGATGTGACCGATTGTTCCCACGTTAACGTGAGGCTTGGTGCGATTGAATTCTGCTGCCATATGATTATTGATTTAGTGCTTTGACTCGCATTATTTGGGCGTGATGCTTATTTTCATAAGCGGGCCAAACAGCGAGAGTCAAAGATAAATTGTTAATAGTTAATAACGTTAATAAAAACGCTTGGGTAAGCGATTGGGAAAGATTAGCATAGTGCGTCACTACATGTCAATGGTATAAGCCAAAAGCGCCTATCTGGCGCTTTTGAGGAATGTCTATATTATGAATTATAGACATTGTGTGTGAAGAGCTTAACGATTTCTCTTGGCTGTACTCTTCTTGGACTTCTTGACTACCTTCTTTCCTTTTACTACACGAGATTTATTTACTTTCTTTTTCATTTGAATGGATACGAATATTTTATACGGAGTTTTTTAAACAGGATGATTTATTTCTTCGAGATTGGTGCGCCTATGCACAGAAATAATCACTGACTGCAATTCATTATGACATCATGCGCGCAGAATGCAATGTGTGCATAACATTTTTTCAGATAGAGAGTCTTTATCTGAAGAATAAACCACTCAATAGATTTACGAGAGTATCTAAGACACTAGCTGTCTGATTTGAGAAATCTAAATAAGGGGCTGTCCCCTTGATCTTAGTGAACGTCAAAATACCAGTAGCCGATTACAGTTTCGGCGGACTTGCAGGAAGTTTCTATTATTCGGATGAACTGCTCGCGGAGTTTCCTAGATAAAGAAAGCAGTAATACATACTTATCGACACACGAAAAGCCCCTTGCAAGGGGCTTTTCTAGTCCTTGAATATTTTCTACTGAAAATATTCTGTGGGTGTGTCTCAAAGTATGTATTACTGCTTTCTTTTTTCAGCAATCTCCAATGCAACGTTTGCTGGCACTACTTCATAGTGATCGAACTCCAACTGCGCACTCCCTTGACCGGATGTCATTGAGCGAAGCTGTGTCGTATAGCCGAACATTTCTGAGAGTGGAACTTTTGCAATGATCGAGATGACTTGACCCTTCGGGTTGCTGCCTTCGATCTGTCCACGCTTGGAAGCGATAGAACCATTGACGTCACCCATATACTTTTCTGGACAAACGACTTCGAGCTTCATGATCGGTTCGAGGATAACAGGCTTGGCGCGCTTACATGCGTCTTGGAAAGCCTGTGAAGCTGCAATCTTATAAGCGATTTCCGATGAGTCAACATCATGGTAAGAACCAAATGTCAGTTCACAAGAAATATTCACCATCTTGTAACCAGCGACTGTACCGCGATCCATGGCTTCGTGGACACCCTTTTCAACAGCTGGGATGAATTCCTGAGGAATAACACCACCCTTGATAGAGTTTATAAATTCAAAATCGTCATAACGTTTGACGTTCTTAGGAATTTTTTCACCTTCAACAAGTGGTTCCATAGGCTTCAGAGTGAGACGAACGTGACCGTATTGACCCTTACCACCAGTTTGCTTGATATATTTATTTTCTGCTTCAGCAGTACCAAGAATAGTCTCACGATAGGCTACTTGAGGTTCGCCAACATTGGCTTCAACACCAAACTCGCGCTTCATACGATCGACCATAATCTCGAGGTGAAGTTCTCCCATACCAGAGATGATGGTCTCACCCGTTTCCCCGTTGGAAGAAATACGGAATGTTGGGTCTTCGTTTCCAAGCTTACGAAGTGCCATACCCATCTTCTCTTGATCAGCTTTTGTCTTTGGTTCGATGCGTAGAGACACGACCGGTTCCATGAATTTGATAACTTCAAGAACTATAGGATGAGCTTCGTCACAAAATGTGTGCGATGTAAGAGCGTCTTTGAGACCGACAGCTGCGGCGATTTCACCAGCAAAGACTTTCTTAACTTCTTCACGTTTGTCAGCTTGGAGACGGACAATACGGCCAAGACGTTCTTTCTTGCCAGTAGTGGCATTGTATATATAAGTACCTGCTTCAATGGTTCCGGAATAGACGCGGAAGAATGTCAAAGCACCGACGAATGGATCGTTCTGGAGCTTGAAAGCAAGAGCTGAAAAAGGCTCTTCATCGGAAGCGTGGCGTTCTATCTCAGCACCAGTGTTGGGATCAATACCCTTGATAGCTGGCATATCGAGTGGTGATGGTAGATAGTCAACAACAGCATCTAGTACGAGCTGAACTCCAACGTTTTTCAGAGCTGAACCAGTGAAGACTGGAAATAGATGGTTGGCGATAACGGCCTTACGAGTGATGACTTTGAGTCTGTCTACCTGACCATCAAACGACTTACCTTCTAGGAATTCTGTCATAGCAGCCTCATCTGTCTCAACAATCTTTTCTATGAGAATGGCGTGGTATTTGTTTGCCTCTTCGAGCATATCTGCTGGAATATCTTTTTCTATGACATCTTTACCTTTTTCACCTTCGAAATAGTAAGCCTTCATCTTAAGAAGATCGACGACACCGTTATGCTCACCTTCTAGACCTATAGGAAGCTGAAATCTGACTGCATTTTTATTCAAACGCTCAAGAATAGATTGGAATGAACGCTCAAAAGATGCACCCATACGGTCCATCTTGTTGATGAAACAAAGACGTGGAACTTTTCCATCGTCAGCATAACGCCAGTTTGTTTCTGACTGAGGTTCTACGCCGGCAACACCGTCGAAGACCACGACCGCACCGTCGAGTACACGTAGAGAACGCTTCACCTCTACTGTGAAGTCAATGTGTCCTGGAGTGTCGATAACATTGAAACGGACTTTCTTGGAGAGATCTTGTTTGCCGTCAGCACCATTCAAACCCATCATATATGTAGGGTTCCAGAAACAAGTGATGGCAGCGGCAGTGATAGTGATACCGCGCTCACGTTCTTGCTCCATCCAGTCGGTAGTAGTCTCACCTTCGTGCACTTCACCAATCTTATGGATCTCACCAGTGTAATAGAGAATACGTTCTGATGTAGTCGTCTTACCAGCATCGATGTGAGCAATAACACCGAAGTTACGTACTTGAGCCAATGGATAGTCGCGATTCATAAAATTTGATTGGTAATGTGTGGCCTTTCGAAGGCGCTATTAATAAATAATGGTAATAAAATTGCCGCCTAACTGCGAAATAAAAAAGCAGACTCTGCCTCTTAATAAGGCATAATGTACAGGAAAATAGAGGAAATGGCAAATAACAGAAATTCACTATATCTATAATGCCCCGATGAGTGTCTTGATGACAAGTAATACCAATATTACAGCCAAAATCTTACCGAACAAAAATACCCAGTCCACATTGACCAGGTATTTTTGATTACTAATAGATTCAGTGGCCTGACAATCACCTCTTGCTCTATTAGATACGATAAGCAAATAAAATCTGAGATTCGCTTCGAGGAGAAATCGACCTAGTCGATTTCTACCAAGCAAAGTGAGCGAAGGCCTTGTTAGCTTCGGCCATCTTGTGGACGTTCTCGCGTTTCTTGACGGCTTCGCCTTCATTCTTCGAGGCAGCGATAATCTCATCGGCGAGCTTGATGTGTATAGGGGCTCCCTTCTTGGAACGAGCGGCGTCGATGATCCATTTCATGGACAAAGCGCTCTTTCTCTCTGGACGAACTTCACGAGGAACTTGGTAGTTGGCACCACCAACACGACGTGAACGTACTTCCATGGCAGGAGTGGTGTTACGGAGAGCGGCTTCGAATACTTCGTGAGGATTCTCAACCTTAGCCTTCTCCTTTATAGCTTTCATACATTCAGCTACTATCTTTCTAGCAATGGTTTTCTTTCCAGAATCCATAATGTAGTTGGTAAACTTGGCCAATTTCAATGACTGATAGTCTATATCAGGCTTCAATTCTCTTTTGATGTTTAATTTTCTTCGCATGTTAGTTTAAATTTACGACACGCTTTTTGGCGCGCCTATATTTTTAATATTTAGGCGACCTTAGCGGCTTTTGGCCTTTTATTACCGTACTGACTACGACCTTTGCGGCGTGTCTCTACACCAGCACAGTCTAGTACTCCACGAACTATTGAGTAACGAAGTCCGACATCCTTCACACGACCACCACGAAGCATGACCACAGAGTGTTCTTGTAGGTTATGACCCATTCCCGGGATATAAGCTGTAACTTCCATACCATTTGTAAGACGAACACGAGCAATCTTACGGATAGCTGAGTTAGGCTTCTTAGGAGTCTTTGTTGTAACTTTCACACATACTCCACGCTTGAAAGGGGCTGGTAGAAATACCGGCTTGTTTGCGATTGTGTTAAATGTGCGCGTCAAAGCAATAGACTTCGACTTATGCTTGAAGCGCTTTCTGTTCGACTTTGTGAGCTGATTTATTGTTGGCATTGTTTAATAAAGTGAAAGCAGGCGGCTTGGCGCGCTTTCGTTAATGGCAATCCTGAATTTTTCACCGCTTTGGGCTTGAGTTTGGTGGCTCTACAGACTTGAGGACTGTACGGTGCAACCATTTACCCTAACGATTACTCATAATTGCCTGAATAATGTACACATCCTCATTTTGTATCGAGATACTAAACGAAGACAGTGGGACTAATGTAACACAGGAATGAGTTTTCAGCAAGAAAATATGCTCTACACCCCCACCCCTGTTATCAAATGAAACACCCAAGGAATAATTGGCATTATAAATTGCCATAGGAAGAAAGCAACTATCAATACAAGTACAAAAGAATATGATTCTAGAATTTGGCGAGTACGACTATGTTGGTGTGGCAAGATAGAAAATAATATCTTGGAACCATCCAATGGTGGGACTGGGATAATATTGAAAATAGCCAGAACTATATTTATGACAACTATATATGAAGATATAGTCACAAAGGAGCTGATGAAAGTATTACTGAGATGACCGGAGTATCCTATGACTAGACGCACTAAGATTCCGAATACCAGTGCAATCATTATATTTGTCACTGGTCCAGCTATAGCTATCAGGAATTCCCCCGAACGTTTGTTCTTAAGATTGTAAGGATTGTAAGGAACCGGCTTAGCCCAACCAAAAGTGAAACCAAACAAAGAAGTTATGATGGGTACTATGATAGAGCCATAGATATCGATATGTTTGAGTGGGTTTATAGTGAGTCTACCTGCCAGCCGCGCGGTCGGATCACCTAGGAAATCTGCCATATAGCCATGGGAAAGCTCATGAGCTATAACGGAGAGTATCAGTATTACGATAGTAAAGATTGTGATCATGGTGGTTGGTTCTGATATCTGGTAGTTATACAGGCTTGCTAAATATCCATTTCATGATAACATAACTCCCACATAACTTTCATGGCAAAAATCTGCGATATAACAAAGAGAGGTTCAATGGCTGGAGGCCGTTATTCAAACCGCACACGTGCGACGCAGTTTAACCCATGCGGAAAAATTCGCCGTTACCCAAATCTACAAAAGAAGCGTGTGTACGTCCCTGAACTCAAGAAGACTATCTCTCTTACTGTCTCTGCTCGCGGACTCCGTACTATACAAAAGAAGGGCGCCTTCAAGGCACTGAAAGACGCTGGCCTTATATAGAAGCCCGGACATAGTCACAATCTACTGATCTTCATATCTCTTCCATCTGAGACGATCTTCACTCCTCCGGTATCTCTGATATTGAATCTGTTTTCTTCCGGAATTCTAGCTAATGGATCCGGTTTTTTTGAATAAACTATGTACGTAGGTTTTACTGCACCCATAAATATAGCGGGGATATTGCTTGAAGTAGCATTCTGGTATATCACAAGAATATCAGACTTAAGATCGCCGACATCATTTTGAATATCCATCCCTGCTCCGGAGGACTTAACAATATATTTCTGTATCTTAGGTGTTACCGACCCAGCCAATAATACAGAGGTTGATCCGTAAGATATCCTCGTTACTAACTCTGGTCCGCTAGCTCTAGAATATACAAAGGTCGAGCTTGCTGACATCGGAAATAATATATCCATACCAACAGACGAGGTACCAGACGGTGACGAATACTTGATTTTATCAGTGATAAATCCGCTATCAAGCACTAAACTATCACCAGCTATAACTTTTTTGACTGGTACACTATTATTTTCTATGAGACTAGTAAAAGTCTTGTATACCTGATCTGTGGTTGTAGATAAGCTGAGGTCTTCCAAGTTTATCGCCGGTAAAATAGCTTCTTCCACAGAATAACGACCTAAGACATCTATAAGCCCAGAGACGTGTCTACTATCGGGTTTCGTGACTATGATCTTATCTATACGACGAGTATAAAATGGCAAGATCGAACTTATCTGCCTTATGATTTCCGAATTTGTACCACCGTCTATAAGTATCCTCTTATCACTGGGGGTACGCAGAAAGATGGCTTGTCCACTCTTCAGAGTAAATATGTAAATCTCAAGTAGTGGTGGACGTTGGTTCTCATACCAGACATAACCAGTAAGTCCAGAAGCGACAGCGACGGTGATAGCACTGACAGTCATAACCTTTTTCAAAGTCTTTTGACGTATTTTGTACATATGTAGATATTAATCTGGCCAGATAAAATCTCCATCAAAAAATCTTCAAGAAACGTTCAAGAAGTTCTCAAGAAGCTATGAATAAAGTGATATAATAAGACGGTACCAACTAACATAAAAATCATGAAAAACTTCACCGCAAAAGCATTTAGCATTCCAGTATTGAAAGGCGTATCAGCTAAGACCAACGAAGAACATTTGAAGCTCTACGCTGGCTATGTAAAAAACACCAACTCCGTAATAGAAAATCTCAGCCAACTCAACAATGAGTATGATAAAAACGCTTATACTATAGGTGAACTAAATCGTCGTTTCGCTTTCGAATGGAATGGTATGAGAAATCATGAAATATATTTTTCATCTCTTGAGAAGGGTTCTAGACCTCTACCAAAATCCGCAACAATAAAAAGACTGGTAGAAACGGAATATGGATCATTCGATGCTTGGCTCACTATATTCAAAAACACCGCACTCACACGCGGGACCGGTTGGGCTGTACTCTCTTATAACAAGAAAAGTGGCAGCTTATTTACGTCTTGGATAGATGAGCAGCATCTAGGTCAGCTCAACGACTGTACTACAATACTGGCATTAGATATGTGGGAACATTCTTACATAGCTGACTATCAACCATCTGGTAAAAAAGAATATATAGAAGACTTCTTCACCAACTTGGACTGGCAGACTATAGAGAAAAATCTCATAGAAGCTATCTAGAAAAATATCTCAGGATTTGTGTGGCGATCTTTGCATGTACCAATATATAACAGTAAAGACCACGTAAAGTATAACCACAAACCATCCAGAAAATCGTGGTACATGTATAGCTGCAAAAGGTATGCGTGCAAAATTTTGCACTACAAATAATTCATAGGCCAACAACAGGTGTGCTCCCCACCCGAAGACCTGTGAAACAACTAAGGATATGAACCCTGTAGCTCCAGTCAAGAAGACCACCAGCATGGTTATCGGTATAAAAGGCAGAACCAAAATATTGACCACTACGCCTATGATAGAGAGCTGGCCCATCATATAGAGTATGAATGGTGAAACAAATATCTGCGTGGCGAAACAAGATGCAACCGTCGAACGCATACCGAACTTATCTGGTATCCAACCTAGGTGTTTTTCTATCGGTGAAGCAAGAAGTATTAGACCAAGGGTCGCTAGGAAAGAAAGCTGGAAAGATGGATCGTGCAATAAGATAGACGGACTCTGGATAACCATTACCAATCCTGAAAATAAAAGCGCACGCACCACACTATAATCTCTTCTAGAAAGATCTGCGAATAGAGCCATACTACCCATAAGACAAGACCTGATCACCGTAGACCCACCACCAACCAATACACAGAAAAGTATCATACCAATACCACCTATAATTATGCCCCAAACTCTTGGCAGTAAAGAGAGCATACGACGTAAGGCAGCTGCCACCACAGTAATATTGAAACCAGACAAGACTACTATGTGTATGAGACCAGCAGTACGAAAATCCTCAAGAAGTTGCGGTCCTAAGGCGCTCTTCTCTCCAACAACTAGACCGGCTGCCAAAGCTGATTGAGGTTCACCTAAAACCATGTCTAGATTTCTCACGAAACGACGCTTAATAGCAAAAAGCCCAGATGATAAAGAATCCCAGATTCCAAGATTTTCATCAGAGATTTTCGTAAGACTTGCGCTCTTCATCTCAAAAAAAATGTCATCCTTAGCCAAGTATCCTTTATAGTCGAAAGATCTACCATCTCCACTTTTGAAATTGAAGGGTTGATTGAGCTTACCCGAAAAACTAACTAAATCTCCAAACCGAAACCTGGGATACGCCAAGGTCTTCACACGTAAAGTTAGGTCGGAGGGACAAACGTCGGACATATCAAGGACTTTCATATCTTCTACTTCTATAGCCAATACTTGACCAGTCTCTTTCAGTTCTGGGTCCTTCGCTACCATGCCTTTTCCTTTCACTGTCTGTTTGAAACATTGTCCGATATCTGGTGGTTTCATATCTGAATATAAGACCACGCGAAACAAAGCCACGAAGATAAGAAGTGACCAAAAAATTATTGTTCCTTTTCTCATAAAGAACATTCTCTAATGGCCAGATAAAATCTCCATCAAAAAATCTTCAAGAAACGTTCAAGAAGTTCTCAAGAAGCTATGAAGATGTATTCAATTCCTTGAATCATAATATCTGTTATCTAGAAAAATCACTGACAATGTCACTCTCCTCAGATATATCCAAAGCTTTTTTGAATCTGGCTCCGTGCTTACCCTTCACGCGTCCCTCACACTCTTGCCAAGTCTTATGCGTCTCTATAACACCATCTACTTTGCTGACATATGAATAAGCTTTTGTACGTGATCTGGTGGAAGAACTCCTCTTTGCTTTAGTCATAAACTCGTCATGAGAGAGGTCTAGTATATCTCGTCCAAACATCATCTCTCTATAACCTGATAATGATCCGTCGTACAATTCGATCTTATACTCAGTCTCTTTGGTTGAACGGGATACATCTTTCATAAGACTATCAGCAAATGCTGTAGCGATCTCATCACAACGTTCATTGCCGACAATACCGACGTGACCACCGATATGATGCCACTTTATATCAAATGGCCTACTTTTTTTTGCACCATGAGAGCTTCCTGTATTGACTAAATAATCGATCTCCTGCCACAAAGCTTTATTGAGAACATCATTTTTCGTCTTCGTCTTCCAAGCATTTTCCTTCCAACCGTGAACCCATTTTGTTATACCGTTTATAAGATAAGAAGAATCTGTATATATATCAATAGTCGAGTCAGGTGACACAACATCTGATAAGCGAAATCGCGTTTTAGATGAAATATATTCTAACACCTTGGCAGCTGCCATAAGTTCCATCCTATTGTTGGTTGTTTGCTTTTCACCACCGCCAAGCTCAGTCACCGAAGCAACTGCAACATCTTCACCACTGTCGAGATTCTTATTACTTATATCTGCAACAGATACGACTATAGCCCCCCAACCACCGGGGCCAGGGTTACCGCGCGAAGATCCATCTGTAAATATTTTGTAATTCACTGCCATATTATACACATATAACGCTGGATGATATACTCATTATGAAGCCTTCCTGTCTGGCTTGCAGTCAAACCAAAGTGATGATGGAGCAGACGCGATTCCGATAAAACTGGAGAGTTTGCAATTGGAGAACCGCGATCTGTCGGTATGTCCGATAATTACCGCATGACATTAGCCAGACAGGGAGCTTCAAACCGTGGACACCCGTGCGTGTCTGCGGTTATTTTTTATCTAACAATCACATCCTCGATCCTTAACCTCAGTTCTGGTCTACCACGAAACATGGATTTTTCTAGAGAAGCTACAATATCACATTGTATACTAAGATTATTGCCACCAGTCATGACCACACCCTTCAATCTTTCTCTCATAATCTTTGCCCACTCTGTGACAGCACCAAAGAAAGAGATAGCTGACAAACGTCGACCATTAGATTGACTTAGAATCAATTCCACGTGATCCTCGCCCTTACCGAAGATACGTACTGAGGCCGGCGACACATTTTTCAACAAGAAAAGAGGTTTCCTATTAGACATTCCAAATGGAGCAAGCCTAGCTATATCATTGTATAGATCCCAATTCACTGCATCCAGAGATATTTCCGCATCAACCAGATCATCCTCATCGATGGTAACACCAATATCCTGTGGATGATTTTCATCTTGAGTATCGAGCCTTGATGATTCATATATCTTTTTTGTTGCATCATTCAAATGTTTTTCCAGGAAATGAACCTGGTCTTCGGCCACAGCAAAACCACCGGAATGTTTGTGTCCACCAAACTGCGTTAAGACTCCACTTGAAACTGCTCGCATGAGCTCTACGACATTTGATTTGCCATCGGACCGACAAGAGCCTTTGATGATATTGCCACCATCACGACCCCAGAGAAAGACTGGCCTATCAAATTCTTCGGCACAAGAATTGGCAGCAAGACCAAGTAGAGAAGGACGCCAATCCGGATTACCAAGGACGATAACTGCTGGTAAACCAGCCATACTGCGACCCACAGCACCTTCGGTGCTCTTGTGCCCAACATCGGCACTAGTAACACTCGAACCATATCTATCACGTAAGATTTTCTTTATCTCTTTCACAAGAGAAGCTACAACACCTTTGCGTTCATTGTTTATATGGTCTAAGTGCTTGGCGGCTTTCAGAGCATCGATATCATTATCGGCAGAAAGTAGATTAAACGCATCCATCGGCACACCCATACGTGAAGCGGCGTTGATGCGTGGCGTGATCATAAAGGCGACATCATCCTCAGAGAGATATTGCTGAGCTATTCGTAAATGAGACAACAGTTGTTGTAAACCTTTACGCTGACTCTTGCGTAAAACTTCCAATCCATATTTAGCAAAAACTCTATTTTCGCCTATAAGCGGTACCATATCAGACAAAGTCGCGATACCTACCAAATCCAATAACCACTTCTCATGACCTATAGGCAGACCCAACCTATCTTTCTTCAAAATAGCCTGAACCAACTTGAAGGCAACTCCGGAGCCACAAAGGGTCTTCTCTGGATAATCACAACCTGGTTGTTTGTGGTCGACTATCACATAAGCTGGTGGCAATATTTCTGGAGCTTCATGATGATCGGTGATGATGACTTCCATACCAAGTTGGTTGGCTCGTGTAACTGGCAAGATATCTGATATGCCACAATCAACAGTCACTACCAGCTTTACTCCCTCGCGTGCTAGCTGTTCTACAGCTTCTATGTTTAGACCAAAACCTTCATTGTGTCTATGAGGAATATATATTGTGAAATTTTTGAATCCGATACGACAAAAGAAATCGTGAAACAATGCGGCACCAGGTATACCATCGGCGTCATAGTCGGCATATATGGCTATCTTGTCACTTACCATATCTAAACTATTTTCTTCTTTCTGAGATTTTATCGCTAAGATAATACGGTCAGCAGCCTTCTCTACATCTTTCAAAAGGAAAGGATCGTGGATATCACGATCATAATCTGGTGAAAGGAACTTTTCAGCATTATGTATATCATCCACACCAGTGATTCCAGTCAATCCACGATGAAACAAAAGCTGTGCTACCAAAGGCGAAAATCGCGCAAGCGGTGCGCGTTCTTTTTCTGTGAGTTGATGGCGTACGGTGTATTTCATATATAAACAATATAATATGTCAACTCAGGTGTGACACAAAGGAAGTATAACAGATATGTTAAAATTAACGCGTACCAAATCAGACTAACGAAAATAACAAATGACATCAGACAAAAACAACGACTGCGTATTTTGCAAAATAGTAAACAAAGAAATCCATGCAAATATAGTTTACGAGGATGACAACTTTCTTGCTTTTCTAGATATACACCCACAATCACCAGGACATACCTTAGTAATACCTAAGAAACATTATCGTTGGGTTTGGGATGTGCCTATAGATATGAATGATGAAAAAGGTCTTACTAGAGATTCTGCCATTGGTAAATATTTCGAAGTTGTGGCCAAGATTGCCCTTGCGGAGAAAAAAGCCTTTGGACAAGAAGCTATTTGGAGCAAAGTTATGGGGGATGAAGTACCACATGCACATGTCTGGGTATTTCCACATACAAAAACGATTGGAGATAAAAACGCTCTAGAAGAAAATAAAGAGAAAATAATATCTGCGTTGAAAACGCTGAGATAGCTTATGGTGTTAGGGGTTTTAATTCAATGCATCTATCCCAGGTAGAGACCCTTTTGCTAGAAAATCCAACATAGCACCACCGGCAGCAGAAACAAAGCTAAATTTACTTTCCAAACCAAGCGTAGCGATAGCTGCCAATGTATCTCCTCCACCAACTACAGAAGTAACCTTTCCAGCTGTACCAGGATTATCGAAACGCGCTGCTATCATCTTGGCAACATCCAAAGTGGCACTCTGATAACCTCCTTCATATAGACCGAGCGGTCCATTCCAGAGTATAAAACTTGCCGAATCTATTTTAGCTTTCAAGAGTGCAAGAGACTTTGGACCAACATCCATGATCTTTTCGAATTTGGTTAAACTACCAGCCGGCTCTATGACGTGTGTTTCATTGACTATATCGGTTGGTAACATTAAAGCCGGATTGGAAAAATATTTCGAAAAATCAAAATCTGTCACAGAAACCAAAGACTTTCCAACTTCATAGCCTTTGGCTTTGAAGAAATCGTTAGCTAGAGCCCCACCAACGAAAACACTGTCGGCTAAGCGGATAAATCTATCAAGCAATGGTAGCTTCGTCTCAAACTTGGCACCACCAAGTATGAAAAGAAACGGGTGTGTAGCGTGAAAAGCCTGAGAAAGATGTTCTACTTCATTTTGCATCTGCAGACCAGCATAGCTTGGTATCAACCTAGGCAAGCTCACTATCGATGCGTGTTCACGATGGCAAACTGAGAAAGCATCGCCGACGTATACATCACTAAGTGACGCGAGTTCTTTTGCAAATTGTGGATCGTTGGCTTTCTCACCATCGAACTGACGAAGATTTTCCAAAAGTATACAAGATCCGGCAACCATCTTTGTAATCTCAGAAGCGGCACTGCGAATGTTTCTGACGAACCTCACCGGCACACCTAGAGTTTCTAAGACTTCAACCACTGGTTCAAGAGTATTCTTCTCGCCTTCCAATACCTCCAAGTGACTTATAAGTATCACTTTTGCACCCTTCTTGAGCAAAAAGTTTATTGTTGGCAGAGCCATACGGATGCGATAATCATTGACCACTTTTCCATTTGCGATCGGCACATTGAAATCAACACGCACTAGCACGCGTACATCTTTCAAGTATTCTATATCTGTGAGGATTTTCATGAGACCAGTATAGCACTAAAAAACTCCAACCTACTTCACTAGATCTACCGCTTTGAGAAGTTCTACAAATCCTGGTGCATTCACACTCTCGCGGCCAACGAGAAGACCATCAACTTTACCTATAGCGATAATGTCTGGAGCATTGCGATAAGTGACAGATCCACCATATAGCACAGTAACTTTGAGACCCATATCTGCACCATATAAATCTGCGAAAACTTTCTTTATAAAGAGTGATGTCTCATAAACATCTTCTGCTTTCATAGCTTCTGCGGCTCCGATAGCCCAAATCGGTTCATATGCAACGATGATGGACTTGGCAGACTTCTTCAATATATCTCCGCAACTGGCTTTGATCTGATCTTTTAGAACACTGAGATAAGCGCCACTTTCATCGCGCACGGACTCACCTATGCAAAGTATCGGCGTCAACCCTTGTCCGAGCACAGCTTTCAAACGAGCTGCGACTATCTCGTCAGTATCGCCACGCTTGCGCTGTTCAGAATGCCCAACGATAACATATTCGACTCCAAGATCACGGAGCATCTGAGCTCCAACTTCACCGGTATGAGGACCCCCCTCTTCTTGAGTAGAGGCGACTTGCGCACCCATATGAAAATGTGGCGATGACTTCTTGGTAAATAAACTTCTTCCGGAGCATATGGATATGAATGATAATGGTGGACATATAACAGCCTCTGTGTGGACCAATGAAGTTGCGACTCGCCTAAATATGCGCGCCAACTTCTTGGCTTCAGCTACGGTAGCTGGATTCATCTTCCAGTTACCGACAATAAGTCTTCTGTGTAGTGTATTTGGCATATAAATATTCGGTGAAGATTATTAAGAGTTACTAGACAATTGTAGCACAACGACTATCTACTGTACCTCTTTCCAAGAGACAACTCTATATTGACCAGAACCCTGATCTATAGCGTCTAATAGTGGTATATATGGTGGTGGATATTTTAGCAGGTTTACATCATAAGATATGTGTCTGTTCTGATAACCAGTACCATCAGTATAAGTAAAACCAAAACTCTTATTTGTCGCTATCATACCATCCAAGGTCAGAGTATTTGGTCTAGAATGATCGACACCACCAACTCTACAATCATTAGAATAATAGAATCTCCCAACACGACCACTTATAGCAAAGAGAGCAGCATCTATGCGAAAATCATCTGCACTGACCAAACCAATATTTACATCATTTTGTGCGAAGAGACCAAGAGAATCTGTACCATCATAGTTAGTATAGACCAGATCGTTATTTATCGTGATATTTGTAGCGATGATAGTTAAACGGGTACCATCTATAATCCCGTCGACCCAGACATTATCTTCGAATGAGAGTAGCTCCTGACTAGGCAACGGGTATACACCAACCAAAACCTGTGACTGTATACTCCAAGTTCCCCAGTTAGTGATATCTGCACCAGACGCCAAACAACCATCCGGTACAGCAACTAAAGCCGTCACTATATATAGACCAAATGTACCGTCAGTATTTAGGACGAGATGATATCCGTATGCTGGTTTATCGGAATATTTAGATTGTGGATAATCAAAACCAGTAGTACTAGCGAGAGTCTGTAAACTCTGGAAGTTATTACTAAGAACACTAAAATCTACAACTGGTACATATTCCGACTTACCAGCATTGAAAGTTCCTGAACCACTTATAGTAGAAGCGCTAGATATTGTATTGTAAGCAATACCATCAAATATAATACTGGAATTTGACATAACAGGACCATAGACGCTAGTACCATTAGTAAATACGAGGTTATCGTTGGCGACAATCGCATATTGTGAAAATGAAGGCTTCGCCAATACAGCTTCAACTGTTTTTGATATGGTCTGGCTACCCGGATCAGACGGATTGACGAGAACTATCCCTTTTGACAAGACATCTATGTTAGATGAACCTACTTTCGCTGGAGTTATATTTAAAATGTAAGAACCAATAACATTACCATCTTTGTCAGAGAAATCGTGTGTGTAAGAACCAGAGTTATTTATGGCATATTGATAATATCCTATACCGGCTTCGGCTATTTCAAATGCCTGCTCGCTTCTTACAGCTATACGAGCACTGGTGAGAAGGGCTGCTCCCCAATTCACCAGTCCAACAGTCATCGTTACGGCGATAGCAGCAAAGACAAGTACACTCATCAATATGTCGCCACCTGTTTGACTATAACCATGACATTTGGGTGAGATTATATTCATATATTTGTCTTGAGGTTACGAAGCTCTATGAAAGCTGAATACGGTGGTAAGAATACCTGAATGAAACGTACCGCTCCTATATCTATAGGTTGTGGCATAGCTTGACTAGTAGAACCCGCTTTAGGATCGTAACTACTATTGAAATATTGGAAACTCAAGTCGTTAGTCGATCCTTCTGGTGTATATGTGACTTGTTCTGGATTTCCATCACCATCTACATCAGAGAAGAAAGAGACTGTACTCGTACCAGCCGCTATAAGTGGGTATTCTCCATTTACCGATGGTGACATGTTGCGTAGAGCCTTGGATATATGTCGTATCAACAAAGACGAGCTCTGTGTATTATCAAATGAACTATATATAGATCTCTGATATAAGAAAACATTTACTTCAAAAGTCACTACTGCCGACATAATGACGAGGAATATAGAAAGTGTAACCAGTGTTTCTACTAGTGTCATACCATTGATATACATCAGTCGTCTATTATGGTTCGATTTTGTGGTCATGTTATTTATCAAGATAAGATTGTAGTTATAGGTGATCATAACTGTACTGGAAATACCTCTCCAACTAAGGTGACTGGTGTAGAACTCTTACAATCTTGACAAGACACCTCTATATCTATGAGTTTTCCTCCACCAAAAAGCGGTGCCCGTGAAGTTACATTACGTATATCTAACATTACTGTAAATGATATATTTCCTCTAGTTACGTTCTGCGTTCCTGCCAATAACCCTGGTGGATTTCCACCCACTAAACCGATATCAGCATATGACATACCACGGACCATCTCCATCTGTTCATCTGCCAGACCTAAAGCCATGACTTTTACACGATCCAGATATGCCACCTGGAACAGACTCGAATAAGCACCGTATGCAGCCATTGCCACTACCAAGAAAAGTGCTGAACCGACTATGACTTCTATCAATGATAAACCTTCTTGTGATTTGATGTATTTCACCATGTGTAGTACGTATAGATCTAAAAAATACGACAGAGATTAAATGACATTTACCAATGAATACATCGGGGCTATCATCGAGATAGCGAAAAAGGCTACCGCAACACCGATCAAGACTATGAGGAATGGCTCGATGATGGTAGACATATCCTTGGTCTTCTGTTCAACGTCTTCTTCATAATAATGTGCCACTCCAGCGAGCATATCTGCGACTTTGCCAGTCTCTTCACCAACATCTAGCATCTCCGACATGAAAATAGGGTATATTTTGGTGTTCTCAGAAAATACCTTGGACATAGTCTCACCTTTGCTTATAGCGGTACGTGCTTTCAACAAGACTTCTTTGAAGTGCACGTTCTGCACAACAGAAGATGTTATATCCAAAGAGTCGACTATACCCACACCAGATTTCATAAGAGAAGACAAAGTCCGAGCCGTACGAGCCGTGTTTGCTTCTTGAACCAAAATCCCGACAATAGGTATACTCAATACAATCCTGTGCAATAAAGCTCTTCCCGACTGACGTCTCGACCACCAAGAAAATAGTAAATATAAAAATATAATCACCAGCAAAGCGAGGACTCCATGGTCTCTGATAATATTGCTTATAAGCAAGAGAAGTTGTGTCGTCGGCGGTAAGGCAACAGATAGATCCAGGAAAGTCTTGAGGAGAGTTGGCACCACGAAGACAAACATCGATACTCCAGCCAATATCATCACTCCCATGATAACTGCTGGATATAGCATAGCTCCATGTATGCGACGTTCTAACTGATATGTACTCTCCATCTGTATAGCCAATGCATGTAGAGACTCCGCCAAATTACCTCCTTGTTCTCCGGCGTGAACCATAGACACGAAAAGTGGCGAAAATACCTTTGGGTGTTTGGAGAGTGCACTAGCAAATGTCTGTCCACTATCTATATATCTATTTACATCCACTAAGATATTCTTGCAACTAGTATTGCGATTCTCTTTCGCGATGACTCCTAAAGCACGTGAAAGTGGCAGTCCCGCCTCTAGCATAGAGCCAAGGTTTCTAGCTATATTTATCTTATCTATAGCTTTCACTTTTCCAGAAAAGAAAGATGCTACGATATCAAACCTTGCAAGGACTGACGAATGTTTTTCTTTCACTGATATGACCTCTGAACCACCTTCTCGTATTATGCGGTATAGATCATAGCGATCGGCAGCTTCTTTCTCTGCTGTATATATCTCGCCGTTTTTCTTCTTGGCTTTGAAAATAAATTTTGACATATGAATATATGTGACATTGACACTACATAAAAACTGACTGGGGCTCTATTCTGAGACAACACGAAATACCTCTTCGAGAGTCGTCAAACCTTGCACACATTTGAATATACCGTCTTCCAACATAGTCAGCATGCCTTCTTTCTTTGCTTGCGCCTCGATGATTCCAGATGTAGCATCCTTCATGACAAGCTCTCTTATGCTTGACGTCATCTTCAGAACTTCATGTATACCTATGCGACCACTGAAGCCAGTATCACTAGAGCCAATATCTAAAATCGCAGAGTTTTCTTTGTTATTGGCTGTAGAAATGGCTTTGTAGAAATGTATAGTCTTCCAAGTATCTTCTGGTCTGACTATGTTTTCCTTTTTTAGAGCTTCCAAGACACGGGCCATATCGACAACCTTCATCAGTTGGGCCAACTGATCGCTAGAGAGTTTATAGGCTTCTTTTGTATCTGTGAGCCTTCTGACCAGACGTTGACCTATAATAATCTCTAATGTCGAAGCCAGTAAAAAAGGCTCAACTTTCATATCCAATAGACGTGGTATCGCACCAGAGGCAGAGTTAGTGTGCAAAGTGGAGAGAACTAAGTGTCCAGTAAGTGCTGCGTTAACTGATAAGGCAGCTGTTTCATTGTCACGGATTTCACCGATCATGATAATATCTGGGTCCTGACGTACCAAAGTTCTGATGCCCTGAGCGAAAGAAAACCCTATCTCTGGACGAATCTGTGTTTGGTTCACACGAGGTAGTTGATACTCTATAGGATCTTCGATGGTAGATATGTTTACATCTGTAGTGTTTAGAACGTCCAACATAGTATACAAGGAAGTAGTCTTACCAGAGCCGGTTGGACCAGTCGTCAGTATCATGCCTGTCTTCAGATTTAATGCATGATGTATACATTCCAAAGTATCTCCATGAAAATGTAACGACTCCAAACTGAATCCCGTTATACTCTCACGAAGTAAGCGCATAACAATTTTCTCTCCGAAATATGTCGGCAGTATAGAGACACGGAAAGCAATTTTCTCACTGTTAATATCCAGCTTGAAACGACCATCTTGTGGCAAGCGTTTCTCGTCTAACTTGAGACTAGCAAGGACTTTTATACGAGCAGATATAGATGATCCTGCTTCTTTCGGTAAGACCATGGCGTCATGCAACATGCCGTCAATACGATACCTGACCAATACTTGCTCCTCCATTGGTTCTATGTGTATATCCGAAGCCCCCTGTATGGCAGCATGCTTCACCAAAGTATCCACTATACGTACCACAGGAATATCCTCAGCAACTTTCTTTATATCCTCTGCAGAGACATCACCTCCTGGACGATTTATAGATAAAGCCTTGAGAGCAGCTGTATCTTTTTGCAATATGTCGCCAAATTCATCCTTAAGGCTTTTTTGATATTGGACTAAAGCGTTTTTTATAGAATCAGTATTTGTTAGACGAGGCAAGATTTTTACATTTACTTTCTTTTTTATAAAATCGATAGCCGACAGATCATTTACATCTAGCATAGCAACTTCTAAACCAGCCTCCGTATTCTTGAAGGCGACGATGTTGTGCCCACGAGCGATAGGTTCTGGTATGAGAGATAATATTTCAAATGGAATCTTTTCACCTTTTAAATCTACGAAGGAGATCCCTATAACGTAGGCTTGCATACGACGAAGATTGTCAGCGGTAATCTTTCCAGATGAGACAAGAGTGTCTCCTAGACGTCTACCAGAGTTCTCAGACTCTTTCTTTGCATTATCAAGATCAGTCCTAGACACAAGACCTGAGTCAGATATGAACTTATAAAGCTGGATATCTTCTGCAAACATAAATCCCATATATTTTAGCATAGAAAAAATGCGTCCGCAGAGATTGCCGGACGCATTTTGAACTATTTTGAGGTTAAGACATCAGCTCCGACCTCTTAGTGGCATATTTGCGAAGAAGAAACGGTCTTCTTTGTCGCAAGCATACCCCAGAATGTCAGACCACCCGATAATCTCAACCCAATACTTCGGTGGTTTGACACCTGATTGATGATTTGGTTCATGTAAAGACAACAGCCAGATCTGACCATCAGAATCAGCGATTGGGAAATAATTACAGCCATTCCCCTCCGCTAACCCAAAACAGCAACCATTGGTGCCTTTATTGGAGACAAGATAATCGACTTGGGCGACTGTGAAATACACACCAGCCGCTACGATAACCGATGATGCCAACAAGTGATCCTTGGAGTAAGCACCTTGACCAACTTTGCTTATGGCGGCAAAGATGAGATCTCCGTAATACCCATCCATCTTGGAACAGACCAAGTTGCCGTTGTGAGACTGCGGGATCTTGTCTCCCAACAATCCGTGAACCTCTGGTTCACAACCGAAATCTTCCGATGCAAAACAGTCTTTCATCGGACCGGCCGTGAATCCTGGGATACGAACACCTGTTCCTCCGATAACTAAGTGGTTTACAGAGAAGACCTGCTGTCGCATTTTCTTGCTGATTTCTTCAACACCTTTTTTGATTTCCCCTATCATTTTGACCTCCTGTTTTCCATTTTAAATGGAATTTGTTTTGGACACTTTATCAGTCTAGACCGTTATTTGGTCGAGATCTGTAGCAATCCTTATTAAGAAGAACTGGCTGGTCTTGATATTGCCATAAGTGTTAGAGCTAGTCAATACACTCGTAATGGTTCAATAGCTTGGCATCACCCCGTAGTTTAGGATGATTCCATATGCCATACACAATAAACCCCAACATGCCTCGGATTAGAAGAGAGGCAGCTCAGCTCTTGGTACGCAAGAAGTGGTCGACTAGGAAGGTCGCTCGTCACTTTGGATTCAATCAAAGTACGATAGTGAGGTGGTTCAAGAAGTCGAAGACGTATGGATACCATTCCATACCGACTCTGTCCTCAAGACCGAGGCATCATCCAAGAGAACTAGGTGACAAACTAGTCTGGAAGATCTTTCATCAAAGGATTAAGACTAAAAGGTGTGCGGAGGTCATCCATCAAGAGCTGGTTAATCAAGGAGTGAAGGTGTCGCTCTCGTCCGTGAAGCGTACACTCGATCGCATGGGGCTTTTGAAGAAGAGGAGTATATTCAAACGATTTCACCCACACCAAGACCGCCCACAAGCCCTTAAACCAGGCGATTTGGTGGAGATTGATACTATTCACCTCATGGTTGATGAAAAGAAGCGAGTGTATGTATACGTACTCATTGATGTGTATTCAAGGTGGGTATATGCCAAGGCATACAAAAAGATTGGTGGTCGACCAAGTTTAAACTTCATCAGAGAAGCCGAAAAACATGCACCATTCATTTTAGGCATGTTGCAGAGCGACCATGGTCCAGAATTTGGAGACTGGTTTGTCGAACAGGTGAAAAAATCACACAGATATACCAGAATCGGCAAACCAAATGACAATTCACATGTTGAAAGATTTAACAGAACATTACAGGAAGAATGCATTGACCGCATTCCAAGAAACATTCACGCATTAAACAAAGCCCTCAAGAATTACCTTGAGTACTACAACAACGAACGACTTCACATGGGAATTTCACTTCGCCCGCCGATGCAATTAATCACAAAGTGATGCCAAGCTATTGACTAGAAAACGT
>Ga0209083_1001527_pt1 | contig 25986 bp, 13 predicted proteins | sample AM7aDNAmetaG_FD_184132 | JGI IMG/M metagenome (GOLD analysis project Ga0209083, IMG submission 184132) | Freshwater microbial communities from Finland to study Microbial Dark Matter (Phase II) - AM7a DNA metaG (SPAdes) (version 3) | ecosystem: Environmental > Aquatic > Freshwater > Lake ...
GAAAGGTATTAATTGGGATAAGCATTTTACCCCCCCCCTCCAGCTCGCAGTCATCATGACAAAAGTTAAGCCAGAGTCGGTCAAAATTTTCTCAACTCTTGAGAGTGCGCGTAACTTTTGGTCAACTTTTGTTCAAAGTTTTTTTGTAAAACCGGAGAGGTCAATCTATATATCAAAATTACATATCAAGATTATCCAATATTAGATAATCATGCATCAATCACCGCCAATTTCACCCAAATCCTCAAAACCTCCCATTCATCGTATCACATCTGGGGTATCAACGAGTTGGTCTAATGTTACAGAGCTAAATACTGCTCAAAATTCATCTCAAAATTCATCTCAAAATTCATCTCAAAATTCATCTCAAAATTCATCTCAAAATAATATGGATTTGGAACAAGTCTCTACGGATTCACCCATGGCTAAAAAAGTCACATTAACAAAAGAGAGCATTCAGCGACGGGACTCTCTAATGTCACACCCCGCAGTGACTCCGGCGAGACCGCGTGGCAATAAATCAAATACACCATCCTCTCAATTAGGCCAGTCACACTCAGGATATACAAAAATGTCTAACCCTCTCCAATCTTATTATCCCGATAATGGGTCTAAACACCACATGGTAAGTTTTACTGAAGTTGCCGAGGAACTCAAATCAACATATAATTTCGAAGAGTCGATCACATCAACTTCGCTCGACATCCTCGCACTGTATCTGAAGGGTCAAAAGATTTTACACATGGAGGCCAAAACTTTATGCGAAAAACGCCTCAATACTCTAATACTTCCCGCAATTGTCATCAGCAGCATATGCGCCATCTTAAACTTTGCCCTAAATGGTACTGCTTATGGCCCTATCCTGGTCTCTTGTTTCAACGTGGCCAATGCTTTCCTGATGTCCTTGGTGAGCTATCTGAAGCTCGATGCGAAGGCCCAGCTACACCAGTCGTCGGCCTACAAATACCAGAAGCTTGAGGCCCTGTGCGAGTTTAATTCGGGCCGCGTCCTCTTCTTCAAGGAAACTGATGAAATTATAAAGCTCGTGGATGAGATCCACGACCGCGTACTGGAAATCAAAGAATCTAATCAGTTCATCTTGCCAGAGCAAATCCGCCACAGGTTCCACAAAATCTTCAGTACAAATGTGTTCACACTGGTGAAAGAGATCCAGAATAAAGAGATTATACAGATTAATGATCTCAAGGTAATTATCCAAAAGATGCAATACATCCGAGGCCTGAAACACAAAGAAGAGGATACGGTGGCGAACTTATTAGTAGATGTGGAGCAGAAGCGCGTCGATGAAAAGAACTTACAGATACGCAAAAAACAAATGATCGACCAGTATGTTGAAGAAGAAATACAGTTCAGGTTAGGTCAGCTGGGGCTACAAGAGGGCATCCAGTTATTAGAGGCCCGGAAAGACATAGAAACCCAGATAGATAGGTCTGTCATTACAAGAATTGTTGACGAAGACTATGCGGACCTGAAGAAAAAACAGGCGTCTCTCGAAGAAGAGCGCTGCAAGGCACAACAAAAAATAACCGAGTTGGCCACAGAGAGAGACCGGCTGGAGCTAGAGAAGGTTACGGCACTGAAAAATGCCATTGAGCACCGCAAAGAATACCTGTTGCTAAGCAATACATTTGATACTGAACTGCAAGAAGACAGAGATAAACAAAAACTGCGCTATGATTTATGCAAGTGGTGCAAGACCTAAAGGGGGGACACCCCCGACCCCGGCTTATTGGGGACACCCCCGACCCCGGCTTATTGGGGACACCCCCGACCCCGGCTTATTGGGGACACCCCCGAAGGGGACACCCCCGACCCCGGCTTATTGGGGACACCCCCGAAGGGGACACCCCCGAAGGGGACACCCCCGACCCCGGCTTATTGGGGACACCCCCGATGGGGACACCCCCGACCCCGGCTTATTGGGGACACCCCCGATGGGGACACCCCCGACCCCGGCTTATTGGGGACATCCCGACCCCGGCTTATTGGGGTCCGAAAAAACCCAAGTAAGCGGTCTGAGACATCCCCAATAATCCCGGGTCTGAGACATCCCCAATAATCCCGGGTCTGAGACATCCCCAATAATCCCGGGACTGAGACATCCCCAATAATCCCGGGACTGAGACATCCCCAGTAAGCCGGGGTCCGGGGTGTCCCCGAAATTAGTAGTAGTCTTGAAAGATCATTGCGGTGATTAGAGTTTTGCGACAGCAGTCCAGCGGGATCTTAAGGCGATCCAGGATATCTCCACAGGCCATTTGTAGGCCAGCATCAACCATTGTCATCGTGGGAGTCGTATCGCGCTCGGCCAGAATCTGTTTGGCGCGCTCGCGACGCGCAGCGGCCATAATCGTTGCAACATGGCCGGTAGATCGCCCACAGCTGAAACAGCGGACAGGAGTGAGCATTACTATATTATTAATTGATCATTTTCAATTATGTTTTTCGATTTAAACCAGCCAGCCTAAAAAATACTTAGTAAAACGCTATTCTAGTGGTTTACTTAATGCTCTTGAGCCACTTCATACAGCGCTCATTGCGGTTGAAGATCTCGTCGTCTTTGGGGTCCCGGGATCCCGCCGCATCACCGACCTGATCCGTCGTGTTCGCGCGGTACTCGAAGTCCGAGCTGTTCATGAACTTGTACAGGCCCAAGAGAAAGTCCCGCGGGGCGACACACGAGGCCACACTGTCACTCAAGAAGGTGAGCTCATCACAGCATTTTTGGCAAGGCATACTGCAGTAGATGTACTCAATCATCTTCTGGAAAGCCTCGACGCCTCGAGTGCGGCGCGCCGTTTCGAACAGCGTCGAGATCGTGGCGCGAAAGGTGTCGGCCCACATCAGAAAGGACTCGTCGCGGCACTGTCCAATCAACGCAATGGTCGCCTTAGGGAGGGCCTGTTGTTCACCAATCTTCCCCGTAGTCTGGAATTTCTTGTACATTTCAATGATCTTGCTGCGGGCCTCGAGCGGCTTAGTAACCATCTGGCGCTGCGAATCGATCGCCACTTCAACAGCGGCTTGGTCGATACCACACTTCAAATAGACAGCGTTTAAATCAACGTCAAAGAAGCTCAGGTAGGCCGCAACCGCCTGCGCGTTGGTCATCTCGGCCACATCCTTAGTGAGGCGGGGCGCCCAGGCCTGGATCAGCTCTTCTGAAATGAGACAGCCCGATTCGAGCTGGCGGTAAGGCTGCAGCAGCAAGTAGAATGAAACCATGGGGCACAAATCGACCAGCGGCAAGACAGCCTCGAAGGTCTTACTGTCATCATTCGCGCACTCATCTTTTAGGCACTTCAGCAAAGACGTGGTGTACTTAAGGTAATGGTAGGCACGCTCAGGCTTATCGTAGTCCGCCTTGAACGCCTGGATTGCGGCGTAGGCAATCCGCACGCGCAGTTCAGACGTACCGCGCAAGTCGTCTTGGCCGCCCTTGACGGCGCGCCGGCGCCGACCGGCCTTCTTTGCCCCGCCGAGCGCGGCCCAATCTTCTACTCCAGAATATTCGTCGCCCATGATCCGTATTGGATTATTCTATACATTTTTAATCGGGAAGATTTTTACTTAAATTGAAACAGACTAGGGTACTCTATAAATGGCTTCTTACCTGTTCGCGTCGCCGGGGTTTCTGAAAAAAAATCCCGAGGCGAATGGCACCGTCACATTCGCAATCATCATCGATCGGAATGTAGTGCCCAGCGTCGGTGTCACATTCACTGCGGCCAATTCGGCCCGGGTAGCAATTACGGTATCTCCTGAGACCATTCCGGACTTCGTGGACAAGTCGGTCCTGGATGCGACCCGTATGCTGTCGGTCCTCACGCCAGTCCCATTCATTCTCGAGAATATCCAGGTATGTGGGCCCGATTTGCACAAGAATGCGGGTGCCCTGCAGAATAATGCATTCCGGGCCTGGGAGCGCTCCCAGGCCGGCATGCGTACGGGTCAGCAAATGCACAATGTACTGGCGCGCTCGCAGACCTATTTAGATAAGGTGGGCGGTTCAAACTGGCCCGTGGGGGTCCCTGCGGGCAGTCCAGTGGCTGTCCCCGCGGCCGTCCCCGCAGCCAGTCCAGTGGCCGTCCCCGCGGCCGTCCCCGCTGGCAATCCAGCGGCCGTCCCCGCATTGAGTGTAGCCATACTGGCAGATCTGAATGCCGCAAAAGGACGTGTACTGCTGCGATTGACAACTGGCGGGGGCGCGCCCGATTTCGCTTTGGAAAACATCAAAAACATCCAGAGCTCTCACAACTTCATTGCCACAACTCGTGGTAATACCACGCTAACGCCCGAGGAGGTCGAGCTGGTGCGCAAAGATCTGGCTAAAATGTAAATTACTATTACCAAAAGAATCTTTACATAAATAATTGTTTTTAATCTGGCGGGCCGTATGAGACGGTTTCGAATCTTAAGCGGCAATCTTTTTAAGTTGGGTTGTGTGGTTATCGACAAAGGGCCTTCGATGTTGCAACTGTCAACGTATATGTTAATTTTGTATCGGTTTTATCAACTTTGATCTTGGCGGATTGGAATCGGCGATGTTGGCTAAGAAAATTGTAAGTGACATGATATTAACTTGTAACAATCATCGTCGTATTCTATGGGTTGTTTTTAAGCTGATCAATAAGTCGGCGGGCTATGATTTTTGAGTCATTTAGCATTTAAAACTTAAAGTAAAATTGAATATTATTTATGTATCTCAAAAGCAATGAGCGGTCGCCTCGACGACTTGTTGAGTCTCGGAGGCATGTCACTGCTTTCGCAGCTGCGTCGACAAGAGGGACGCGCGCTGGCAGCCGTTGAGCCCGAGCCCGTTGAGCCCGGCGCGGCGACGCTGGCGGACCTGGTTCGGCGCTGGCCATGGCCGATGCCGCGTCAAATTGGTACTCCCGGCTTGGGGCCGGGGCAATTCGATCACCCTTATGGCGCTGCCATTTCATCTGTCGGCGACATCGTGGTGTGCGACACGTACAACAACCGCGTCCAAGTATTTGACCCCGACGGCACGTTTGTGCGACAATGGGGCGGTCGAGGCCCGGCGCAGGGGGAATTTAATCTCCCAAGGTGCGTGGCCACATCCTCGACTGGCGATGTGGTTGTAGCCGACACATACAACCACCGCATTCAAGTGTTTCGCCTCGACGGCAGCTTCGTGCGCAGCTGGGGCAGCCTCGGCTTGGCGCCGGGGCAATTTCAGTATCCTTTCGGCGTTGCCGTCCACGGCGACCTTGTGCTGGTCAGCGATTCTGTGAATAGCCGCATCCAATGTTTCGGGCTGGATGGTACCTTTGTGCGAATGTGGGGCAGCCTGGGCGCGGCGCTGGGTCAATTCAATTGTCCCGAAGGACTGGCGGTCTCGGCGGCCGGCGAGGTGTTTGTCTGCGACATGCGCAACTGCCGCATCCAGGTGTTTGACCTCGACGGCACGTTTCTGCGCAGCTGGGGCAGCCAAGGCAGCGCGCCGGGCCAATTTGAAATGCCTTGGTTTGTCACCGTGTCGTCGGTGGGCGAGGTACTGGTCAGCGACTGGATCCGAGTTCATGTGTTTCTGGTCGACGGGACGTTTGACCGCTTCCAGCGCATGCCCGTCGGCAATCGAGTCTTTCAGCCCACGGGTGTGGCCGTGACGCCATCGGGCGACTTGGTTATCTGTGATATAACCAATAATCGGATTGTCGTCCTGCCGGCGGGATGTTGTCCCTAAAAGCCCGCCGACTCAAAACCAATATTTATGTAGGGATTCTTTTTGAGTCGTTTATACCTTAAATTGTGCCGTTTTAGAAATACTCCAAGCAAAACAACACGTTGTTTTGCTTGGAGTATTTCGGTGGGCTGTGGATTTTTTGCCACTGGGTTTTACTTTTGGACTTTTTTACCCCCATATATACAACTACATCCGACCATGGGTGGATCTTCATCCAGAGCGTCTACCGATGCTAGTTGCGCGAACGCATTTCAGGATGCTATGCAACATTTGCAAATTATTCAAGGCGGCGGCGACTGTGCCTGCGCGCAGGGTGGCTTCTTTGGCGGGGCCATCGACGATGTCGAGGGGATCCAGAAGGAGCTGCGCGAGTACGAGTCGAGCTTGTCGGGGAAGGCCAAGGAGGACGTGATCCGCCGGTTGGCGCGCGCGATGGCGCGCGCCGGCATCGCGGTGAACCCCGATGGTGACCTCGACCAGATCGTTTCGGAGCTCGTGAAGCAGCTGCCGAACCCCAAGCACGGAAAGACCTTCGCGGCCAGCGCGGAGGCGCAACAAAAGGTGTGCCGCGTGATCGCGGACGTCCTCAATGACGAGTTTACCCCGGGCGCCTCGAAGCCCAGCGAGAAGCTCATCGACACGTCGCTGTCGGCCGTCGAGATGTGCCGCCACGTCGGCGAGTGGGCCCACAGCTTCTCGACGGGCGTCAACACTGAGTTTATGGCGGTGCACGCGTCGGTCAAGAACGCGATGCGCCAGCTCGACGTCTTGGAAGAGGTCATGTCCGAGGCGATGCGGAAGATTCGCGCGCGCGTCGAGAAGACGGGCGACGGCGAACAGTCTCGCGACCTGATGCCGCTGGAAGAGCTGTATTCCCGCGCGCAGGCCGAGCACAAGCGCTCGATGTCGGTGCTGAAGAACATCTTGAACGTGCAGCTGCCGCCGGCCGCGCAGTCGCTCGAGATCGCCATGCGCGACCACAGCGAGCTGAACGCCCTGATGAAGAAGGTTAACCTGAAGCCCGGCACGAGCCAGTTCAGCGACACGTTGGCCAGCGCCATCAGCGGGCTCGGCACGGCCGCGAGCGTCGCCAACCGCGTGCACAAGGCGCTGAAGGCCGCGGGCCTGTCTGTCCAGGAGTACTTGAGCAGCTCTGGCTTCGAAGACCTCGAGAAGAAACTCGACCAGCGCGTCGAGAGCGGCAAGGTGCCCAAGGAAGAGCTGGCGAAGTTCTTGACGGCCGTGGCCGACCTGCGGGCGTCTTTCAGTGAGCGCAAGAACCCCCAGTTCGAGCAGTCGCTCGAGAGCATGGGCGATGCCATGGGTGGCGATGCCATGGGCGGCGCCGATGATGATGTCAAGTCCCCTGTGATGCGCCGTCTCGAGAAGTCGAAGTCTGAGAACGAGATCATCATCAAGGACTTTGCGCGCCGCCTCGCGCGTCACTACGATGAGTTCTTGACGAGCGTCAAGGCGATCGGCCCGCTGCTGGGCAAGGAAATCAAGCTGACGGACCACACCGATGCGCTGCGCAATGCGATCGACACGATCCGCACTGACAGCAGCTCGATGGCCGAGCGCCTCGAGCTCTCGCTGATCGGCCGCTACGCCGATGCGGAGTCGCGGCGTTTGAAGGAGGTCTTCATGGGCCGCATGAAGCTCATCGCGATGAGCTGCGAAGACATCATGGGCCTGGAGATGTACCGCGGGGCGTCGAGCCACTTTGCGCGCATCCTCGCGGCAGTGACCGGCATCGAGAAGACGATCCAGTACTACTCGGAGGTCTTTGCCAAGAAGGTTGGCCTGAATGCGATGGAGCCGATGTCCTATGGCGATTCATCCTCCACCGACTACATTACGAGCATTCTGCCGGAGATTGCCTCGAGCGCGCTGAGCCTGCAGGAGGCAGTCAATGAGTTCATCTACTTGTACTACGTGGCTAAAGTGCGCGTGAACCTGTCGCTGACCAGCGCCGAGCTCGAGACGTATGGCAAGGACTACACGGACTTGCTGGGCGATGCTGTGGCGGCCAAGGTCCGTAAGCTCGAAAAGGCGCAGTATGGCTTCATGAAGTGGCTCGAGGGCACTGAAGGTTTTGACAAGACCACTTCAGCGCGGGATGCCACTACTGGTGCGGCGACCTGGCCTGGTACTTTCACTCCTGATGCTCAGGGCGTTGCGAACCGCAAGGAAGTTGCCAAGATGGTCCAAGACGAGTACCGCGTGAAGATCGAATTCTATCGGGCGGTCCAAGCCATCGACTTGTACTTGAAGTCCTTCACGCAGGCGGTTGCATCGGACCCCTCGGCCGTGAACGACATCAAGAAGCTGCTCGATGGCGCCCAGGTCATCTCGCGCTGGTTCAACCAGTCGACGGGTGATGCTATCTGGAAGGCCTTTGAGCAATTCCCCTCGATCGATGATGCCGGTGTGGCCAAAGACACCACGACGTTGAATGCCGCCGCTGGTGGCCCCATCGATGGGGCTGACCATTACTACCAGGGCGTGACGCAAAAGATGGGTGCTCATGCTGGCCAGCAGAAACAATTGGGCGTTCCTGAAATGGGCATTGATGTCGTGTCGGGTGCCACCGAAAAGTTGTCGAAGGTCAAGAAAGAGATCGCGACGGCTTGCGACAACTTCCAGGCGCTGAAGAACCTCATCAATGCTTTCGCTCGCATTGGTGATTCCTTCGGTGGACGTGAGCTGCGCCAGGCCGTCTTTATGTCGCCGGCGCAGATCTACAAGGCTCTGATGGACTATCTGAAGCAGAGCGCGCTGTCGATTAATAAACAGACTACGCCAGCTCCGGCGGGCGGAGCCGGTGGCGCCAGCCTGGCCTCCCCTGCCGTGGATCAGCTTCTGACAATCGGTACTCCTATCGCAGTGATCGCAGATGCCGTCTCCCCATGGCAAGTGTACTTTGGTGCAATCGGCACTGATGCTGCCGGAACTCATGGCAACTATGTTGAAGAGGATGGCTTCTTCAAGTCCACGATTAAGGCGATTGGCGCCAAGATCCTGACGGTGCTGGGCGTTTATGACATGTTTGAGCGCACTGGCCCGATCTATGAGCTCACTCCGGTGCGCATCATCGTTGGTGGCGCCGATGCACCGGTTAAGCCGATCGATGCTGCGGCCGAGCTCTACTACCGCCTGCCGCGTCTCGCCGAATTCTACTACGGCATGTTCAGCTGGGACATGGCCGCGGCTGGCCAGACCGATGTGAAGATCGCACTGCTGGCCGACTTTGAGGGCGTGTTTGCGGGCCTGATCCGCTTCACCTTCTTGCGCACGATCGCCCAGAACACTGGCGACTACTCGGACAGTGAAGTGCAGACGCTGGTGGCCGAAATTAACCAGATCTATCTGAACTATAAGGAGACTGCCGGAGATGCCGTGGTCAGTCACACCATCAACGAGTTTGTCAAGGAGATCAACCGGCGCTACGGCATTGTCAAGAAGGCGGACCACGACGCCTTCTTGGCCACGATGCGCCGCAGTCTGATTGGTGTCGCGATCCCGCAAAGTGACAACACCAATTACGCGATTCTGCCTGGCGAAGGCGATGTTGAGGTTAAGCGCCGAGCGCCCAGTGACCGCTTCTACGACCGCAGCTGGGAGAAGCCGGGCGACCGCGACCCGTTCAAGGACCGGCCGGAGGTCGGCGCGTACCAGAGCGCTTTGGAGGCCTTCCGCGCCAAGCTCTTCGACAAGCTCGAGCTGGCTAAGAAGCTGCCCGGTTTCGCCGAGAACACCACGACCGAGATGATCAAGCTGGCCCAGCGCGATATGGCTAAGGGCGATGCCCAGAGCCAGATGGACCTGGCAGCCAAGCTGATCCGCAGTGACCAGTTCATCGGCGATGCCAGCAAGCAGTTTATCTTCCACGAGACGGTCGTGGTCGGGCTGAACATGCTGTCGGCGATCGAGGCTGTCTTGCGCCGCTTCTCTATGCGCATGCAAGCTATGGACACCCAGGCGATCGAGTCGGGTATTATGCAAGCACTGTTTGCGCAGTTGAAGGGCGGCTCACTGGGCGTGGGTGCGGGTGGTGCCTGGGGAGCCCAAACATTGGTAAATCTACAAGACCTGCTGAATCAAGAAGACTTGAAGACCTCTTCGAATAAGAGTGCCCCCGAAAACTTTGGTGTCCTCGTGGCAGAATTTCTGCTGAACTCAGAAAATTCTTCTTACTACAATGTGGCAGCTGTTGCGACCCCTTACCGAGGTCGCTCTGGTCTGGAATTTGATGTGGATTCAAGCGATGCTTGGGCATTTGCACAGCAGGCATTCGATGCCGCTGTGGCCTGGCCTGCCGCCGGTGTCCTGGGTGACTTCAACATTGGTGACAAGAAGTTTGCCAGTGTGCTGACTGGTGCCCAATTCAAGACGGCCTATGGTGACAACTGCCCGCTGACCGATGCAGAGTGCGATGCGGCCGCTACGTTGTTGCGCAAGATGCGTATGTTTGCGCGTCTCATCACGGACTACCAGAAGATCATGAAGGTGTTCTTGGAAGAGGTATTTGCTTTGACCAGCTCGAGCGGTGGCCTGATCGATGTCAGCATTAGCCAGGATGGCATGCGCTTGGGCTACACCAAATTGCAAGACACGGTTGAGCGCATCTTGGCCGATGTCAAGTCGCAAATGGATGCGCTGCGCCCCAGCCTGACCAAGGCGACGATTGAGCGCTATGATGGCCGCAGTGCCGACCAATCCAAAATCCCGGTTGGCTCGATCCAGTGGGTTGAGAAAGAGCTGATGGACAAGTTCTTCCGCAACCAAGACTTGTACATGGACCCGATGGACCCGGCTCGCACGTTGACCATGGAAGGCGTGTCGAAGAAGGTGCGCGATGTTTACAGTGGCCTGGTCCGTGAACACCTCACGGTTCTTTCCCAGACGCGACCAGACATTCAGGCCGCCGCACCTGGTACATTTCCGGACGATTTGAGTACTCTGTCGGCCGAGCAAAAGGCTTCGCGCCGCGAATGGTACGGCTCGACCATCGCTGGCCTGATCTACTATGATGCGACGTTGATCGACTCTGGTATTGATCAGGGCGATGGTGCCATTGCTGGCGGGACGGCTTGGGGCCCAGTTGCATTGGCCAACACGCTATCGGGTCTGATTGCCTCGCAGCGCCCGATTGATAATGGACCCGTGTTGGTTTCTGCTGTCTTGCCTCCGGTACCGCTGATCAAGACCGCTAAGACCGGTGCCTTGCCTGCACCGGCTTTGCGCCAGCCAATCTATGACGCTACGGCCGTTACTACGGCGGCTGAGACGCGCAGTCTGATGTTCAGTTACAATCAGGTCATCGCGCGCTTCCTGCAGACCTTCATGGACAGCGCCGCGGGCAGCCGCATTTACCTGAACCTGATCAATGCCTTTGCCAATGGTACTGCGAGCAACTCGGTGTTCAACCCGACCAGCGGAGCCTTCCCTGATTTGGGACTGTCTGCTGTCTCGTTTGGTCTGCGTGGTGACCCGATGCCGGGCGCTGTCCTGCTGCAATCATTGGGCTGGGTGCTGCAGCGCTTGATCCGTGACAGTAATCCGACTACGCAGGTCAGTGATCACTTGATCGCGACGCTGACCGATGTGCCTCTGTACATGAAGGAGTCATTGCGGGCCAACTTGCCCAGCTTTGTACATTTGTTTGAACTGTTGGCGCAAAAAGCCGACTTCTACAAACAAGTTATTCAGAAGACTCAGGTCGATCTGACGCGCCAGAACTGTGCGCGCGCTGCTGCTGCGGGTCTTGCCGTTGCCGCCGATACTCGCATCTATACTTGGACCTCTGGGCGTGGTGCCGCTGGCGGTGCTGTGGCAGCTGGCAAACAGTACCCAGGTGGCTTGGCGGCCCTCTCTAAGGCTTTGTACCCCCTCGGCGCTTCCGCTGCTGGTATGGCAAACATTGCGACGGAGCGCGATGACAGCTCGAAGATGCGCACTCGCATTAGTGCGGTCATCGATGGAGTTTCTTCGGGTGCTGTTGCTTTGTTGAACAGCTCCAGTGAGACCCTGCGCGAGCTGGCCGATGACCCCATGTTCTTCGAGACCGGCGAAGGCTCGATCCAGCAGTACACAGCACGCATTGGCAAGGCGCCTCTGATGCCCCTGTCCTTGATGCTGTACTATTTGCGCGACAATATCGAGAACGCTGATGTTACCCAGCTGGCCAACTACTTGATGACGCCGATTACTTTGCCGGGAGTCAACTCGTCAGCATTTGTCGTGTATCAGACGGGCCAGCGCGCCTCGCGCGTCTTGGTGGGCCAGCCCTACCAACCGGCCTCGGTGCTCTACCCCGGTCATATGATGGGCGTGCCGGCTTTCCGTATGCTCTACGGCGTGCGCGGCCTGTTGGCCAGCAAAGGCCCCGTCAACTATGACCACTTGCCGGGTGTGCGCAGCATCCTGGAGATCTACAACAGCTCGGTTTCGGGCCGCAGTAGCATCTCTCCTGAGGTCTACTTGGCCAGCACCCAGAACCTGGTGAGCGCGATGCGCTGGATTACTGATGCGCGCTGCTTCAAGGCACTGGTTAGTCCCTATGTGGGTCCTGACCGTATTGGCGTTGTGCGTAGCCAGTATTTGAATGCTGCCAGTGCGCTCCGGCCGATCATGCTGCCATCTGTTCTTGTTGTGCCTAGTGGAGTTGCAGACTTGGCAGATGCTCAAGCGATAATCAACGGCGCTGAGGCCTCAATCCAGCACCCTTACTGGAGCTCCACTAAGAATGCGCTCATTGACCAGTTTCGCCAAATTAACCTGCCCGCAGATTCTGCCAAGGCGATCACCTCGCTCACTATTATCCCTCCCACTGCGGCTCAAGCCGATCAATTTGGCCCCAATGAAGCCTACGCAATTCGGCTGTCGAACTCGCTCGAGCGCGTTCTGCAAGTTGTCGAGAGCTCTGATCAGACCAGCGAGCTGCAGATGATCGGATCGACCATCCAAACCAAGCGGAATCCGATGGCTCAGGGCCAGGTTTCCGGGGCGCTCTCGGGCCGCGCGCTCGAGCAAATCAACAACTTGCTGGAAATGAACATCATCCCGATCAATGTGCACGCACTGATGCGTGGCATCCCTCTGGCCAACGTCTACAACTATGAGATGAGCTTCGACCAGTTCGCGGCCCAAATCCTCGGCGAAGACCTCAAGTCAACTGCGAACCCTCGCAATGCGAGCCAAATGTTGTTGAAGATGCTCCAGGACCCTTACTGCGCAGTATCTGCGGAGCAGTATGGTAGTGACGTCACATCGATTGGCTCTGCCGGATTGGTCCACCGCATCTTCCGCGGCGACAATGGTATTGGCATGGGCCGCCCCAAGTTCTTGTCGGATCAGCTGTTCAACAAGGCTTTGTTTGGCTCTGTGTACCAGTCGCGTCACGATTGGGATGAAGCTGGGCCCGCTACCGGCATTGGTGCGGCTCGTGGCCGCGGGGCAATGACGATTACCATCGCCGATACCGCCACTCTGTCCAGATTCATTGTTGGCTATTTGAATGGCGGTGGTGCTGTCACATCTGCGGCCATTCGGGCCGCCGCAGCTGCTCTACCGCCGCCAGTTCTTAATGCAGCTAATCTCCTCACTGATGATGCTGCGGCTCTTGTGGCTCTTGCGGCTCTTGCGGCTCTTGGTGCCGCTCCCAATGAGGCAGCAATTATGCCAATTGTTTCTCAGTTTGTCGCAGCCCACTCCCAATCACAAATCCTACCGGCGCGAGCGCATGTTGGTGGTCGCTCCAAGACGTTGACCTGGCTCTCTGAAGAGGACCGAGCCCAGGCATTGGATTTCGCGGCCATCAAGAAGGTGAAACTTGCCGACATTGCCACGAAGGCCCGTCTGGAAGAGATCGGCCGCCTGCGCTTTGACACGCGCTTCGTCCGTAACATGTTCTTCGTCACGAACGTCATGCGGCTCGTTCGCATGAAGCTCGCCCGCGAGCTCTCGCACAGCCGTAGTGTCCTGCGCGCCTCGCACATGGCAGTTGCGGCCGGTGTTACCGAGTACGGCTCTGACCCGTTTAGCCCGAATGAGGTCTACGCGTCGAAGGACAAGGCAGGTGTAACCCGCTGGAACGACAGCGGCGATCTGTAAACTAGTACTTGTTTAAAAATAGTCAGGAATTGTATTCTTGTTATTCTATAAAGCCGCAATTAGCCGCTACATTTTTTGTCTTAGATTTCTGGGGCATCTAGGATAAGGATGGCCAGCGAAGCGAGACGCATTACGATAACTGGTACGATGCTCGTGGCAGATGGTTTTGAACGTCTGCGTTTGCTTTTATTGGATGAGATAGATGGCGCCAAAGATACGTCATCTTGGCGTCTCCGTCAGGCCTGCGAAGACTATGCTGGCCAAAAAAAATTTAATAAGCCATATGAGCTTAATCATGCGCCCGACTCTGATGGCGCTTGGGGCGTCTGTTTGCTAGTCGCGCCCAAACGCTACCGCAATCACTGGCTGACTGAGGCAGTGCGTCTGCGCAGTCAGACCGTCTTGGTAGAGCTTACTTTACGGCGCTACGTACTGCAAGATGCCGGTATACTGGGCATTTCACTAGATATCAATGATATTAAAGAAATCATCAAAAAGTAGATCACCCTGGTACATTTTTAAGTTATTATACAGTCGGCGGGCTGTGAATAATTGAACCAGGGTAACTTAATTTATCAAGACAAGTGGATATGTCTTTGGAGCCCTATGATGCCGACTTTGCACCACGGCCTTTCGGTCAGCTCAACACGGGCGCCACCTGCTACTGGAATAGCATGATGGCGGCGCTGGTAAGCTGCACCGCGTTCTCGCGAGCCGTCATGGCCAATGAAGACTTATTGAGCACCCACACAGGACGTGCAATGTACGCATTCATCAAAAGTTATCTCCAAGGGATGCCGGCCGCCGACGGCACATCAGTAGTCTTGGCGGCTCTAAAACAAGATCTACTAGTACGCTGCCCCAGTATCAAGTTTGGCAACGGACAGGAGAGCGCCTCTGAAGCGCTCGTATTGTTGCTAGACATGCTAGTGCCACCCCACCAAGGCCCGCCACGAAAACTACCCCCAGGCGTGCCGGAAAGTCACGACAGCCCAATTACACAACTGTTTCTCCACCGGTACAGATGTCAAGTGCACTGCAAAAACTGCCGCAATGTCGTATCGGAGGAAACCGACTTTGCAGTCAACGTCAATTTGTTCGATATGGATGTCCGCAAGCCCACTAATCCTGCAGAATTCTCCGCGATGATTCGGTGCATAGATCAGATACTGCAGGACTACAAATGTCCGGCCTGCAAAGTGCCAACGGTTGCTTTGCGGCACTATGAACTCGAAATGATTCCCGAGATCATAGTGGGTATGTTCAACCTTTATGATGGGTTTGGCGGGGCCCACCGTTCGCGCTACTTCCCACCGGCTCTGGCAATCCCCAAGCTCGGGGGCGGCCAGTATGAGTTTGGACTGGTTGCGCAGGTCGAGCACTGGGGCGGGCTCGGCGGTGGCCACTATTGGGCCCGCGGCTTGCGCAAGATGCCATCGCCCGGCCTCTCAAATCAAGAGCTGGGTGTGTTTAAGCTAAATGACACTAGCGTGGACCCCTCGCACTTTCAAGAGTCTGCCAATACGTACATCATTGTGTACAATTATATGCGATGCACCATGGCTTAAGGGCCAAAACAGCACCATTTAACTTTAAGATTTAAAAATTAAATGACTCAAAAAGAATCTTTACATGATTGTTGTTTTAAGCTGATCGATAAGTCGGCGGGCCGTGAAAATATGTGTTCTACTAGTCTGCTTTTTTAACAGTGTCTGTTCGTTGAAATAGCATGTGGACTACTCCAAACATGTCGTGGTTGCCGTTTACTGTGCGGCCCATGAGCTTGAAGCCCGACTCTTCGGCAAGCCGGATCCACTCAAACATGTTCAGGTAATTCGCATAGCCCTGATGGTACGCCTGCATGAACTCTTCAGGAGTACCCTCTGGGGGGCTCTTCAGGATTTCTGTGCAGGCATATATGGCGTGGAAGATGTTGGCAAAGACCGAGAATGCCGCGGCATCCTGGGGCGACATAGGTGCGCCATCAATCAGCAGGCCATGCTCACGTACCAGCAAGAATCCATTGGGCTGTAATACGCGAGCAAGCTCATCAAACACGGTTTTTTCATTATGAAGCGTCGTGGCATGATGCAATGACATGAAGGCCGTCACGATGCCGAACTGCCCGGCATCATAGGGCAGTGGCCGGTCTTTCTCAACCAGATTGAAAGTGAACTCTGGCTGGTAGCGCAGTGGCACAATGTCGCAGCCATGGACACGATCATCCGGAATCCCGAGGGCGGCCGCCATGGCCAGTGCAATTCCGGACTCGCCACAGCCAAAGTCCAATAGTCCTGATAGTCCTGGGCCGGCCGGCAAACTATCATGATAGTTTGCCATACTATCATGATAGTTTGCCATACTATCGTGATAGTTTGCCATACTATCGTGATAGTTTGCCATAATATCAATCGCAAATACTGCATCACGGACCCGCTTAGCTGCCCGCCAATCTGTTGGACCGGCGGGCTGAGGGGACTCTTGTTTCAGCAGCCGCGCAATCAAGTGCAACTTGCCCGGGTCGCTAAAGCGACCCAGCATTATAAGAATGATCTGTTTCAGGCGCTGTGAGTGAGCCATCCGATGCTTCCTGGGTTTGTTGCCTAACATTACTTTCAAGAACAGTGTAATTTGGTCCGCAACGACATCAATCCGTTGAAATAATGCAGAGGAGGCCATTTGTTAGTATTATATTCGACAGTTCAATTATTAATAAAAATTAAGACATAATGTTGAGTTGGCTCAGCTCATTTGCCAGAAAGCAGATCGAACTGCACAGGTTAGGCAGCAGGATGGGCGCAACCATCATTAAGCAATCCGCTTGTCCTCCCATCGTGGCTTTGGGAGAAGAAGCAATTTGTAGTAATTTATTTTGCGCCTTTGGAGTGTACACAATGCAACAGATCTTGTAGATTTCTATGATGGGCTCGATAATGTTGATGAGCATCATGGCTCGGCCCACATCATTTAAGATAACGTAGGATGGTGAAGTACCGGCCAGGTATGCCACATACTCTTCTGTTTTGTTGGCTAGCTGGTTGGCCAACAAGATGACGTGTGAGTGGTTGGTATCGCCCCCTTTGATTTGTAAAGTGTGGCCTACTGGTGGAGTTGGTCCTACCATTATCACAGAGGCGTTGGCGCACCAGACAATCCGCCAGTAAGCCGCGTCTAATGTTATTTCTTCATCATTTAATATCGTCAATGACTGAGCAAATTCTTTAAATCGGTTAACCGCGGCTTGCCCACTAGAACGCTGGCGCAGAATATTGACGCGAGGCTCTTTCAGCAATATTTTTCGCAGCATTTTGATGGCATATTCTGCCGCTACACTCATGTTGTATATTTTAAGGATGTATTTTCAAATCTTAGAATCTGCACGGCCATAATAACTTGTAAACATAAGTGCTACGAATCCGGTACAAAAAATGTTGAATAACACGATGAAGCAGAACGCTTTAACGCTACAAGCTCTAGCCCTGGAAGTTGAACTTGTGGTTGCCCAAGAACGTGTAGGTGTCGCGCTCGGTGACCTGCAGCGCGTTGTACTGAGCGATCGGCTGCGGGCGGCGCAGGCCAATGAATGAAGTCGTCGCCTCGAGCGCCTCGTCTAAGGTGTCGGGGCTCGTCGAGGTGCCGGACCAGGGCATCATAGATTCGGCCCACTTCTTGTGGTTCTCAACCGAGCGGGGGTCCAACACGCTCTCCGTGATCAAATCATCATAGGCCACCGGCGACTTCTGGTGGTAGCCCGTGGCGTCCTGACTGCTGTCGAAGGCGTGCTCAGTGTTGTATTCGGCGATGCTGTCACTGGTGAGGCTGCTCGTCCAGGCATTCTGCTCAGCCGCCGTGATGTCTTCGGGCTTGATCTCGGCGCCCGACTGGTGGTAGCGGTCGAGCATGCCGGGGATTTCCCATGGCGGGACACCGCCGTAGGCGAGGTCACTGGTGCGCAACCCGCGCGCCGCATCAATAAAATTGTTCACTTCCGTATAGGGGTCGGCCTTTTCCCGCATAGGCTTTTGGCCAGTGAAGCCCGACTTCGAAGGCGGTTGGGCGCCCGATCTGTAACCACTGCTGGCCGGAGCGGGCGCCACGGGCGGGGCGGCGGGAGCCTTTTCGTGTTTCATATAGTTCTTAATGCTCTCCTGAAAGAGCATATAGATCACAATGACGATCAATGCGCCGATGAGAATATCGCTCGCTGCCATTTCAGTAGCGGTGCTCCAAAGCTACAAAGTATATTAGGGAAAAAGCTTTAATCTAGGATCAAAAAGAAATACATTCCCCAAACTTCGCTCTGATAAAAATTATGATCTCGATTAAGGGGTCCGGTCAAATGACTATATTGCCGCGCGGCTGGAAGGCCTGGGAGGCTTCTTCAATGGCCGTGGCTCGCGCCAGCCGTGACGGGGCGACGCCTCCAGTGCGGCGCATCCTGAGGCGCGATAAATACTCCGTGAACGCTGTGGTGCGAGCCCGCATAACCTGAATGCCGACTGCACGAAACCACAGGGTGCGCAGTTTCAGCAGCTGCTCGCGATCAGATTCACCGAGTATGATTGGGACCGGCGGGGCTCCGGCGGCGATTTCTCCCAGCTCCGGGTGGATCTCATGCTCTTTCAACCTGTGTGTTTGCACGATCTGCTCTAGATTTGTTTCATACCGAATTGCAATGTCGGATACCGCCGGAGCCAGCGCCGCGAGCGCCTGCCGCACACTAGCCTCGTAGCGGTCGAGTGCCGATGCAGCGGCCCGAGCGGCCTGCGGTACCGGCCGCTGCGCTCTGTCGGACCGTTTTGTATTGGTCAGCTCAAACAGGTGTAAACTAGTCTCCGGGTTATCGAGATCGGCGCCATCCGCGCCGATCCCAAACTTCTTAGCTAACATCCGGCTCCGCACCGGGTCGGCCGCGATGGTCTTAGCCAGCGCGCCAGCGGCGGTCCACAATGAGTCGACCTGCTCCGAAATGTTTTCGCCTAGCAGCGTTTCGTAGTTGAGCCAGTCGCCCTGCAATGTTGTGGCAACTGCTGGCCCCAGGCTCTTTTCGAGCTCAGTGCGGGCAACTGTCGCGGCCACTGTGTAGGCGCGGCGGTAGGCCGTGCCCCGCCGGCGCATCGTAGTGGCATCGAGCCCCCCGAGCCCCCGGATGAACTCTTCAAGGGCTTTCTTGGCGGCCTTCTGCGAGAGCTCATCGGCGCGCGCCTCGTCGCCGGCCTCTAGGGCCGGAGCGCCGGCCGCAGCGAACTCAGGTTCGCTGTTGACAAAGCGCGCGCACAGGCCCGCAACGTACTGGATCATGTAGAAGGCCACGTCGACTTCGATGCCGGATAGCGGCTCTTTTGCGACGCGGGCGAATGCCATGCGCTCGCCCTTGCTGGGCGCCGCCTTGCGCCCATGCAGGTCGAAAGCGGATGCATTGCGCGCGATGACATACTGGAAGCGCTCTCCCGCCTCGGGTGGCACGTATAGAGCCGCCTGGGGCGATCCTGCGGCCTGTAAAGCCGCATAGGTTGCTCTCATTCGGGCAACGAATCGCTGCACCGGAATGTTATTCTTGAGCGGCTTGTAGGCGTCCGTCTTGATGAAGTGGCTGAAGTTCCACTGGGCACTATTCAGAATAGCATCTTGTAGTGTGTCTGTCACAATGCGGTAGACGACTCGCTGATTGTCTAGCGCCATGCAGGCCCACATGATGCGGAAACCGATTTCGCGGGCGAGGCCGGGCTGGCCCTGCTTCACCACGTCGATGCCGCGTACGAAGAGCTCCTTGGGTCGGAAGTTCACCTCCGAGACGTGGGGGGTTCCGAAGTACTTTTTCTTGCCGGTGAACACGACAGGATACAACACTTCTTCGTAGGCCATCTTCAGGTAGCCGCCGCCGCTGCGATCGCGCAAGAACTTGTTCACGATGTCGCGCGCGAAGTTCATGATGCGAATTGTGACACGAACTTGGGCGCCCATCCACTCTTCTTTGGCAGCGTGGCGGGCCTGCCCGCCAGTCTGCCGCAGCGCTGCGGCGAATTCTGTGTCGCACTCTACAAAGTGCTTGCTAGGGCATGTCAAATACAGACTGTCTGTATCGCCGTACTTGAGCCCAAAGCCGCGCGCTTGGATGAACTCCGCGACAGCTTGGATATTGTCTTTGCCGGCACTCGTGACGCCACCGGCGAGCGGCAGCAAGAACAAAGGCGAGAGCGCATTGCCGGCCTCGCCATAGAACGTGTTCATGTAGACTTTGAGCGCGCCCTGCTTCGCATTGGCGCACACATAGTCGAAATCGGCCCGGGCCTTCTCTCTGGCGACGGCCGATGTGGCATCGGCCGCATCGGCCAATGCCGCAATCCGCCGAAGTTCAGTGATTGAGCTTTGTGCCTGCTTTTTGCGACGCTGTGCATCACTGCGGTCCTCTTCAACCGTGGCGCCACGCGAGGGCGGCGCGCCCTTGTCGAGTTCAGCTAGCCGGAGCGAAGCCTCATCGAGTTCTTTCTGGGCATCCTCAATAGTTCGCCCAAGCGCCTCGGCGACACTAATTCGGTCGGCCGAGGCGCGTGCCATGGCGACACCGATCTGCTCGCGAGTTGCGCCATGGACGCCCAGCGTGACTTTGATTTCGGCGCGCTTGGCGAACAGGTCGATCAGCACGCTCGGGTAGAGCCCGATCTCTTTGGTTATGTTGCCATGGCGCACGAACCACCCCCGCACTACAGAGCCACCATAGGGAAACTCGACCGGATGGATCTCGGCGCCGCGCGCTTGCCAGGCCGCAGCTTCTGCTGCGGTCGCCAAGTAACGGTCTGGTGACAGATTGTATGCCATAATTAGACTGGGATACAGTGAAGAGAAGTCGAGGCCCGTGACGGGTCTATCAGATGCGAGCGGCTCGCCGGCCGCGGCGGGCAGCACGCCTTCTAAGAGCATCTGCTCGAATACGGCAAAGCGCCCGGGGTCTGGCACAACACCCTTGGCCGGTGGGAATACGTAGGCGCCCGGGTACTTCCCCTCAGTTGTGCGCTCTCCGGCGCGCATTGTCATCAAGACATTGCGGCGCCAGGCATAGGCGCCCAGCAAGTTGCACACTTTCATTCCGCCCGCGTAATAGTGCGAGTCAGACATCGCGACGTAAGCGAGCGTGCTCACTTCGCGGTAGTCGCTGATGACGGCGCGGCGCACCAACAGAGCCTGGCAGCGCTCGGCATCGACCACGCAGTAGTGCGCGACTGCGCGCATGCCTAATGCAGTCGGCGTTTTGAACTCCTGGTCTGCGGCGGGCTTATCGGCGAGCTTTTTGCCTGGAGTGGCTCTCAAGGCCAGCGCGGCCTCAGCTCTCAAGGCCAGCGCGGCCTCAGCTCTCAAGGCCAGCGCGGCCTCAGCTCTCAAGGCCAGCGCGGCCTCGTAGGTTTTCCACATGCGGCCAATCGGCATGTCAGCCTTGCCTGGGAGCCCGCTCACTTGCAAGTAGAACTTGAGTGAGCCGGCCGCCGGTGTTTCGCTCTTCGGAAACAACTTCTTGAAGCTCACGCGTACGTCGATCGGCACACAGCCAGGCACACGCAAGTAGCTGCTCAAGAAGGTCTCCTCGGCGCTGATCTTGATCTTCTTCTCTTCTTGGTAGTTCCAGCGGCGCGCCATACCGTCATCGGCTGCAGTTTTCTTCGGCGCCGCCGTCATTGTGTGCACGAGTTGGCCCAGTAAACCCAGCTGGGCCGCCTTTCCGACAACAAAGGGCCAATCATAACCAGAGTCGTTGAAGCCCGCCATGATATCCGGCGCGAGTGCGTGGAAGCATAGTCCAAAAGCTTTCAACAGGTTTTTCTCGTTCCCACACGCTATGGTGAGCCAGCGAGAGTCGGGGGCGGTTGGCACATCGACAAGGCAAATGCGCCTCAGCGGTGTGGCCTCGTCTTTCCAGTGGGCCGTCAGACAGATCATGAACACATGGTCTTGGGCATGTTCGGCCAGCGGCACGTCGCCGAGGCCCCGGCCACTGTGCGTTTCGATATCCCAGGCCAAGACAAGCGTGCGATCGCGGACCAGCAAGGGGTCGGCGGCCCGGGCCGTGGCGGCCGCGGCCCGCTCTGCAGCGGGCGCAAACTGATCACAGAGCGGCCGGTAACCCGTCGCGGCCACGCGAAAGATGTGCTGGCAGAGCGGCGATCGCGTCGTGGGCCCCTCAACATATTCATAGTCTGTGAGCTGGGCCCAGTCGCTCAGCGGGAGGCCGAGCTCACGGGCGGCCTTCCGGTAGTATGATGAGCGGTCGTCCGACTTGGTTTGCAATTTGTACAGTTTCGACGTCGGGTCGTTTGCGGCCATCAAGACTTGGTCGAGCGCAGCACGGCGGTTCTGTAAGTTATCGCAGATCACGCGGATGAATGTCACTGGCTGATCGCGATAGCCGCGATCCGGCATAGCTTTCACTCGCTCAAAGTCTGCCATGGCTTTGTCGCCACAGACCAGGCCGCGCAACAGAGTTTCAACAACGTTGGGCAGCTGTCCATCGGGTACCTGCACGTCGAAGAAGGGCCGGATCCCTGTGACGGTCACCTCGGCCTTTGAGCCATCGGGAAGCGCCCCGAATAACCGCAGTGCATAAACTTGCACATTGCGGTCGAACTCATTGATATCATCGACGTCTACCGGCATGAATTTAATGGCGTCCCGGCGGGCAAGTGGCGCCACGGCGGCTTCAGCCGTGGCGCAGTGGCACTCTTTGATAAGTTCTGCGCGCGTTGGAATACCATTAATCCAGTCTTCGCCATTGTACTTTAATAGCCCACAGCGACTTTTTGGAGTTGATTTTGCATCCAAGAATAAATACTTTTCATCAAGATCGGAATCAGATTCCGATCCGGATTCGGCTACGGCCACGTCATCTTCCACGTCATCTTCAAGATTTGCATCAATATTTTCTTTATCTGACATGCTAGAAAAGCCTATATTCTTTAAATGCCTGAAGTTCAATTCTGTTTAAAAAAAGCAGTAACAGGGGATCCTCTGCCCATCCTCTGCCCATCCTCTGCCCATCCTCTGCCCATCCTCATCATCTGCCTCATCATCTGCCTCATCCTCTGCCCATCCTCTGCCTCATCCTCTGCCTCATCCTCTGCCTCATCCTCTGCCCATCCTCTGCCCATTCTCTGCCCATTCTCTGCCCATCCTCATCCTCTGCCATATCCTCTGCCATATCCTCTGCCATATCCTCTGCCCATCATCTTCCCACCCCACCCATGTTAGCCGGGGCACGGGGTGTCCCCGTTAGATGCGCTGGACTGCCGCATCGTATCTGACATTGTAATCAACGTGTACGCCACAATAGTCGATGGGGTACCGGCTGTAGTCTTGGCTGTAGTAGATACCGGACGCCTCTGCTTCATCCAGTAAGAACTTGAAAGTTGACCAGAAGACCGGAGCGTGGTCGATGGCTTCAATAGCCGTGTGGGCAATCTCATGCAAGGTAACAAATAGTAAAGAATCTAAATCATGCAGTTGGCCAGGCTGCACTGCTGGTCGGCCATCTTTAGCCGGTATGTATTTAGTGCGCAGACATATCGCGATCACGGCCCCCTTGTCGAGGCAGTAGCTGCTGTCGCCTGTAACATCTAACGGCGAGTTTTCTGCCAGATTGTCTGGGTTATACCGCGCCATAATGTTTTGAACCGCATCGATACGGGCCTTCGACAACTCATAGGGAGAAGCCGCTGGTGGCACACCGGGGCCGCCAATATAGCGTTTCCTGAGCCAGCGTAGTAGATCGGTCGTCTTTTTGTTAAGCATTGCTAGCAAATCAGCCGCCTCTTCGGGGTCTTCATGTGACTTGTGTACGCGATACGACATGCCATCAATGCTTGAGACCACTGGCTTAGTCTGGTCGATCGTGAAGTGTTCGCGCATCTTTTTGTGAACAATCTGACAAAACTCAACAATCAGTATAATTATTGATATTATGATGACTGACATACACAGACACTGTGGCACCATGTGCATGTCTGGTATAATTTGACATAGCCGGCACATTTTGGCAGTGCCCTATGGAAATGGATAAAGTAAAGTATGATTTGTTTTTAAGCTGCTCGGGACTTCTCTTGTTGATATATTTGGACCGCCGCCCACATCGCATTGGCAAGTCTAATAAAGATGTTTTTAGTTTATCTTGATTGGTCAGAGGCTGCGGGATAGCAGGCATAGCGGCTGCATTTTCATTACTTTGTATAAGTGGACCTGGGCCACCCGGTCTCGTATTGAGTAGATGAGCTTCCATTGGTTTTAATCCCATTTTAACAACTTCTTCTTTTTCTCGACGATAATGCATTGGAACTTCAACTTTAAGTGATCTTATTCGAGGCGGTATGGCTGAAACTTTGGAACTGGTCATAGGTTTTGCTTCAATTCTTGCTTCTATAGGTGAGTGGGCTTTCTTTATTAAAGACATTAAAACATCAACAATTTCTGACAATTCTGGTGAACGTGCGAGGCCTGGTATGCGGGCTAGTGTAGCTTCTACATCACTATCTGTTAAAGCTAATGATGTGCTCCATGGAGTAATGTTAATATTAGTCACATTAGTAATGTTACAATTATTGACTGAAACAACTATAGTATTTTGTTTTTGAGGTACTTCATCTACATTTTTTTTGAGTTGTTCTATTTTTTATTAGAACATGGTTTTAGACGGTGTCGTAATAGACTATCGTGCCTTGTATAACTTTTATTACAAATTGTGCAAGTATGTTCTCTTATAATTTCACGAGTGCACGGGGTCTTTCTGTTAAGATGTGCTAATAATCCCTGATTTTTAGGGAAGCTTGTATTACATAATTTACATGTAAATTCCATGGTATTAATTGTGGAACTATGGTATTAATTGTGGTAATAATTGCGGAACTTTTAATAATCGTGGTAATAATTGTGTTAAGAATATGTAAATAAAGACTGATTGCAGTCTAATATATCTATTTCAATATACTTCAAGTCACATGATATACTGTAGTTAATTGTAAATTATGGCTTTAAACTAAATTTCCACAATTAATACCACGATTATTACCCCCCCCCCCTTGCAAGCGGCCGGCCACTGCTGTGCACCCCAAGTCAAAACATTTCTTAAAAAAAATACTGAGACTGCAACACTAGTCTCAGTATTTTTTAGTGAAGGTTTTGCAAATTTAGTTGCACACGTTTCGATTGCTATTTAATAAGCATCAAATCTAGTAAATTATAGTTAAAATAATAAGTCCACAATTGCTATCACAACTTCTACACTCCCCCAGTCCGAACCTTCCAATGAAAACTTAGTTATAGAAAAACTCAAAGAAGACTTATTGGATAACAAAAGACATGGCCATTGCTAACCGGACGCGCACAAGGGGTCGAGTAATGCGTATCCCACTGGCGCCACCAATGCCACCTGTTGTGGCATTGGTGGTGCCACGGCCCCTCAATATTCTCGAACGAAATCAGTTATTTCCTTGGCAAGAAGAGCTCACTCAGATGATCGAAGCGGATCTCGAGCTAAAGACTACTTATTGGATTTGGGATAATGCGGGCGGTCAGGGTAAGTCACAACTAACGCGTGTCTTAGAACATAATGATATTGGTCGGGCGATTCGCGGCACTACTGATGATGTGGTAGGACTCACACGTTTGCTCAGTCGAGCGGATCTGACTACCACAAAAGCAGTAGTTTGGGATTGTTTATATTCTCAAGATAGAGTACCATGGGGATTGATTGAGGATCTCTATGATGGAATAATCAGTGGCCGTCGAGAACCCACGGTCTTAGCCCCTCCTACCCCCACCGTGGTCCTCTCAAATAATCGGCCAGCAGACCCCATCGCATACTTGTGATAGAAAATGGACGTCTCCGAGAATAACATAGGGTATGACAAATAAGCTACTTTTTGAAATGGTATTATACCGATGGAGCGCACTAGGCAACTCATTTCACTTGAACAACAAGATCTTAAACTTGATTTTATTCAAGAGTATACTCAAGATGACCTTTTTGAAGATATTTACTATGAAAGAAAGCCTTGTAAAAGAAAGCCTTGTAAAAGAAAGCCTTGTAAAAGAAAGCCTTGTAAAAGAAAGCCTTGTAAAAGAAAGCCTTGTAAAAGAAAGCCTTGTAAAAGAAAGCCTTG
>Ga0209083_1001529_pt1 | contig 25972 bp, 18 predicted proteins | sample AM7aDNAmetaG_FD_184132 | JGI IMG/M metagenome (GOLD analysis project Ga0209083, IMG submission 184132) | Freshwater microbial communities from Finland to study Microbial Dark Matter (Phase II) - AM7a DNA metaG (SPAdes) (version 3) | ecosystem: Environmental > Aquatic > Freshwater > Lake ...
TTCAGAAAGATATCGTGCATTGCCTCGTCCTGCGTATAGAGAAGCGCTCCCGCCGCAAACAATATCGCCGGCTCCGTAAAATCCGCTATTTTGATTCCGGGCGACGAGGAAACCTGGCCCAGCGGCCGGTTATCTCCGTCAATCAGCCCTATTTCGGCGCAGAAAACATTTTCAAAGAACAGCGGCAAAAAGAGCAAAGCAAGAAAGCCGGACTTCACTTACTTGCTTCCGGCAAGCCTGGTTTTGTTCTCTTCTATCAGGCGTTCGTAAATCTTTAACATTTTCCTCGCCATGTTTTCAGAGGACATCTCAAGAGCCCTGGCCCTGGCTTCGTTCGCCTTGCGCTCGTAAAGGACTTTATCGCTTAGCACGGACACTATCTTATCGGAAAAATCGTTTACGTCATTTTTGGTCAGGAAACCGCCGGTCTGTTTATCAAATCCCTGAAGCACATCAATAACGCCCATCTCTCCAATGGAGACCGCGGGCTTGCCGAAATACATCGCTTCAAGCAGTACCAGCCCCTGGGTTTCGGTGACAGACGCGAAGGCGAAAAGATCTTCCGCCGCGTATGCGTTGACCCAATCCTCCGGAGTAAGAAACCCAAGGAAAATTACTTTATTCTCAACGCCGAGGCGCTTCGCCTGGGCTTCAAGTTCCGGCTTGGCAACGCCTTCTCCGCATATGACCAGTTTTGTATCTGGAAGCCTCTTCAAAATAAGTGGCAGAGCGTCTATCAGGAAATTCACGTTTTTCTCGCGCCCTAGACGGCACATGCAGAGAAGCATCTTCTCTTCTTTCTTGATGCCGTATTTCTGCCTGAACGCGTCACCGTTATAGTTCACCTTGAACCTGTCAAGGTCAATCCCGGTGGGCATTACCTCTATGGGTTTTATTACTCCGTACTTGACAAGGTCTTCAGCCATCTGCGGCGACGGGGAAATCACCAAATCGAACTTGTTCAGAACCCATTTAGAAAATTTCTTTGTGATGAAGGAAAGCGGTTTTTTAATAAGCGGCTGATTTATGTAGGTGTTGATATATTCGGGATAGAGCGTGTGGTACGTATTGAGCGCAGGTATTCCGAGTTTCCTGGCCCAGGTCAACCCGTGATAGCCTAGCGGGAACGGCGACTGGGAGTGAACGATATCAAGGTTCCATTCTTTCCAGTCAACATTTGTCTGCCAGGTAAAGGTAAGCCGGTATTTTGGAGGAAACGGAGCAGACCGGGACACATACCTGATAATGTCCGGTTCGTTATCGGCATAGTTCTTAGAAGGATCTTTAGGGTCGGGATAGACCGGGCAGGGTATGTAAACTCTATGGCCCAGTTTCCTGAATTCTTTGGCGTAGGCTCTGATAGACGTTACGGCGCCGTCAAATGACGGTAAGTAATCGTCTCCGGGCAGGCATATGTTCATATGAACCTCCGCAACATGACAATAATGTTTTCCCGGCAATTTTATCACATATGGGCGGCTTTTTCAATTGAAATGACCCTTTGGTGAACTGCTGCCCCCAGGATACTTTTCCGCTATTCACCTCTCGCCAGCGTGAAAACACGAACCAATCTTGCTCCGCTCCCACCTAAAATAGCATCCGTGCACTCATTCGCAGTCGCTCCGGTGGTAAAGATATCGTCAACCAGCAGTACGGACCGTGAATCAAGCTTCTGAGAGTTATTTAAGGAAAAAGCTCCTCTGACATTCTGCCTGCGCTCGCCGCGGCTCAGCTCGTGCTGCGGTCTGGTATCTTTCGTCCTGACGAGCAAATCCGAAAGGACCGGAAGCCGGAACCAATCACCGATGAACCTGGCAAGCGCCTCGGACTGGTTAAAATCACGGTGTTTTTTCCTGTAGATCGGGACAGGAATTATGCAGTCAATGCCGGCAAGGCCGCCGGAAGACAGCAGCGCCTGAACAGACATCTCCCCGAACCACCTCCCGAGCTTTCTCTTATCCTTATATTTGAAAAGATGGATAGCGTTCCGCATTACACCGTCGTAAACGGCCGCGGAGCGGTTATCCGTGAAGAGGTGTTTTGCCGCCCGGCAGTCACCGCATAGAGGCTCCAGGTCGCTTCTAAGCTGCTTACCGCAGGAAACACATGACGGCGGTTCTATCAACCTGATGCTTGACCAGCACCTGCCGCACAGACAGGCCCTGCGTTCTTCACCCAGTTTAACTCCGCATTCCAGGCAGCTCGGAACAAAAACCAGGTCCAGCAGTTCTTCAAGAAAGTTCACTCTCCCCCCGCGTCAGAAAATGGCGCTTACTTTCAGGTTTACGCCGTAACCTATATAGTTGTTAACGCTTGAAACATTGTCGGTAAAATAAGTCAGTATAACTCCCATGTCAGCCTGAATGTTCTTTGAGAATTTGTATTGCACAGTCGTTCCCGCGTTGTAGGCGTCTGTGTTGACCTGGCTGTTAAGCGTTGAACCTGTAACCAGGTTTCTCGTCAGGGCTACGTTGACCCTGTAGTTCATCCTCAGGGCCTGGTCTATCCTGATTATCGCGCCGTTGAACGGCCAGAAATCAGGGAGATGAATCGGATCGCTGAAAACGAGATTCTGGTTTATTTCCAGTCCGGGAGTATAGCTCCTGTTCTGATAGAGCACGCTGTTTTCAAGCCTGTCCTCAATTGCCGTCGCGAAGCTTATCGAGCCGCTAAAATCGTCGGAAATTCTAAACGGCGAGGTGATATTTCCGGTGTGCAGGTAATCATCAGATATTTTCAGATTGTTTGAGTCAAACCTCTGTATATTCTTGAAATCATAATCCACGTTAAGCGAAATAGGTTTCAGGAAACCAATCAGCGGGATTGGCGGGTTTTCCATTACCAGCCCTGTTCCGACCGAGTAGATGCCGGTACGCGTCAGGAACTGGCTTTGCAGGTTTCTTTCACTGGAGAGGCTTCCCCTGGGGTTTAGGGATATTGCTCCCAGTTTCACCCGTCCGTTAAGATTGTCGGAAATCACTTGCGAGCTGTTTAACGCGATCTTTTCCAGAGGCAGCAGCCCCCATTCATCCATTAACTGAAGGGATTTTATAGGCGAGTTAGCGCCCCCGGAGTATTGATCGTAAAGGGCGTTTGAGCCGATACGATGGCTAATATTAACAGAAGGAGCCATGGAGGCAAGTTCCGAGAACCACTCTCCCACCCTAAACTCTGAAGCTATTTCGAGAGAGTTTGTGGTCCTGAGCTGGTTAACATTGTAGTCCCTGTCAACCTGACCGATGTAATTCATTCTCGGAGTAAATCCGGGCATCTTTGTAAATGCTGCCGTCAGGCCGGCTGACTTTGAATAGGTCTGCGGGGTGAAATCATCGACGTAAGGATTGGCTATGCTGATTGAATTGTTTGAAACATAGACATTTCCGCGTTTTTCCTGTGTCCTGTAGGAATAAGTCGGGCTGATCGGCACGCCTGCAATAATTTCATAGCCTCCGCTCCACCTGTACAGCGTTTCGCGCGTGATAGTATAGGTATTGTTCGCTACCAGCAGGTCATGCGATATCTTGTTTTCCCCGAAGTTAAAATTTGCCTCGAGGTCATTTCTGCCAAGCGGAATACCTATGATGTCGGAGGGCAGAGAATATGTGGCGCGGGAAGTCAACTGATAGGCTTTCGAATTTGTGTTGTCAAGATTCAAGGCCTGGGCTCCCGGCAGGTATTTTGATGTGTCCTGCATGTAATTGCCGTTAACCGAAACCAGGAAAGGCGCCAGGAAATTCATGGCTATGCTGCCCGAATACGATTCCGTCTGCCTCTCGGGATAGGATTGATAATTAGGATTGCTCTTGTCTGCGTCATCTGTCAGCAATTCGTCCTTTCTGTAAGCAAAGTTTATGGGTATACTGGCAAGCGGTTTCAATGTTCCGGAAGCCGCCGTGTACCTTATTGTCTGTTTGACGCTCTGATTGGATTGAGCCAGAGAAATAGCCATGTTTGAACTGGCGTTTTCAAAAAGGGTAAATCTGCTTTGCATGTTTTTGTAATCAAGGTTAAGGGCCAAAGTGTCCCCGAACTTCACGCTGCCGCCGAGCCTCTGCGCGACGCCCTGTGTGGAGATAGAATCCGCGGTCCTGAGATTGTTTATCCAGACCTCTCCGCCTCCCCCGCCGGTGGGGCTGTAAATTCCGATGCTTATCTGCTTAACATTGTTTAAATAGAAAGTCCCGCTTCTGGCATCCGGTCTGGAGAGGGCCGTCGAAAGCGCCTGCCAGCCCTGCCCGGCGGAATCAAGCTGAAAATTGTACTGAAAATAATTTGTCTCGTCGCTTCCCAGCCTCACAAATACAACATCCCCGGGGAAGGTGTTTCTTTTATAGACATCAAACCTGAGCGTGGCATAATCCATAAAACTGACCGGCTGGGAATAGAACTTCACGGCATAGTTTGAAAATGTTGTTGAACCCGTATAGGCAAGCGTGAGGGATTGCTCTTTGGTAATATCCGCGGCTGTGTTGACCGTGTAGAAATTATTAGTCAGCGGTATGTACGAAGAATCAATATCCTTGCTTATGGCTTTAACATTGAAGATTGCGGCATTTGTCATATTTTTTAGCTGCCATTTGTTGCCTGTAAGCTGCATTGACTCGAATACAACATTACCGGAGGGGCCCGCTCCGGATTTGTTCTTCAGCCAGAGGCGGACATGTTTTATCAGTGTCCGGGAAGGACTGTTTACCTTGCCCGTGGCCGGGTCATCAAAGCCAATAGGAATTTTCAGGAGTTTCCACGTTCCTGTAGAATTGGTAACCGTATTTGCCACCCATTGATTCGCGTTCGCGTTATTCAGGTCAAAGTTGTAATAATAATATGATTCATTTGTGTCAAGAGACCCGTTGGCGTCCATATCTTCAGTATCAAGGATGTTGTTTGAAGCGCCTTCATTCATAATTCCGGAACCGTATCTTATTGGAATCCCTATATCCTCGCCGTTATCAAGCACTCCCGTATGGTTAAGGTCCTCGGTGTCGAGGGAGCCATTGCCATTGCTGTCTTCCGAAATCACGCCCAGATCCACGTTAAACGAGACCGCCTGAGTCCAGTCGGCGAGCATCCAGACCTCAATATAGCGGTAATTGGTGTAATCCGCCCCGGATTGAGAAACCGGATACCTTATGCCGCCCCATAAACCGGAACTGAAATCATAATCCAGCTTCAGGAGCTGCTTTGAGCCTCCGGCAGATTCATCATGCCCGTTGCCGTTGAAATTTGAAAGGAGAAACCTTGCTCTGTTGTTCTGGGCCGGATTGGTAAAACTGTTTTTCAGCGCCGCGTCGTCAAACGGCACGCTGGAGGGGAACCAGGAAGTAAAGAGCGTGGGGAAACCGGAAACGTTATCGGTCCCCTCCATGCTGTCTATCATGGCGACACCTTTCTCGCCGTTCTTCGCCGAAAAAGTGTCCGGATTAAAGAAACTTTGGGCTATCTCCCCGGAAAAACTTATATCGGACGGCAGAATCCAGGAATTCCCCAGAGCCGCGCGTATCATATCCTGGGTCAGGGTCATTTTTGAATCTATATCAAAGACATTAAGGCTGGTCGGCGTGGCCCCGATACTCGGGACTTCAAGCGGCGACTGGCTTCCGGAAAACAGATAGGTCGAACCCAGCGAGAAGGATGTAAGATTGAGCTCCGCCCTTGCGCCGAACAGGTTGCTCTGGCCGGAACCGCCGAACGGAGAATACTCATAAGTAACAACAACTTCCTTGTTGGTGATATCGTCCAGGTTGAAGAAAGAAATGAATCCGCTGTCGTAGTCAATGCTGTACTGCGAATCTCTGGAGAACCTCACCCCGCCGACGGTGACAACTTCGCTTCCTTTAATAATGTTCATGTGCTTCAGCTGGTAGGAATTAATTTTATATTTGTATTCAATGTGAATCCTGTACCTGGAGAGCGTTGTCGGGTTTGCAAACGTAGGATAAGCGTCAGGCGGCGTCACAAAAGCAAATGGCCGGTCCGGAGTCGAGGTTCTGGACTGCACGCGCAGCAGGCCGTTGTCAACATCAATGGCGTAGCCATAATTTGAAAGCGGCTGTTCCGCGTTGTTATTGTCATATATTTTGAAGATAAATTCCGCGTCGTACTGGGGGAGAAGTATTTTTTTGTTGCCTAGGCTGTAATAATTCATTACCTGCTGGTCGTAATACTTGGTATCCGCCTGCAAAGGCTGAATGGAGTTTGCCAGGTGCGGCGGAGATCCTGATTCCGTGAAATCAAACTGGCCGCTCAGGTCGTAACCTGTTTTCACGCCGCCGACCGAATACGCAACCGCAAGAACGTAATTTGGCTGCATGTTCTTGTTAACCGTTATTATTCCGTTCACATAATCCACGACGTAATCAATTCCGGGATGCAGGTAATCAAGCGAGAAGGTGCTGTTGGAACTATGCTGGGTGTAAAGCGTCGGCTCGGCGCCCCTGTCCGCGGGCCAGCCCGGAGGATAATTATTGTTAGTTCCGTTTTGATCATCCATCCAGAGCTGAACCGAACCCGGGTCTATATTGGTGACCAGCGTGGTGCCTGACAATATTTGATAGTACTTGTAGCGGATAAACGCCGTATCCGGGATATCCAGTTTTACCGGAGTAAACCCGCCCGTGAACTTATCCACATCCGTGGTTCCTTTTGACTGCGCGCCGATGGCCTTAAGATTGAGCGGCCCGAGTTTCATCTCCACTTCGCCGCCGAAGATGTTCTTATTGTATCCCGTGAATTCCGTGTTCGGCAGCGATAACGTTACGTCTCCGAACTCGGCCTTCTGGATGAACTCCTCGCCCTGCCCCTTATAGACAAGAGAAATGTCCCTCTGCTGAATCTTTGTGTCGTCATAATCCACATTAACCATCACGCGCTTGCCGATGGTCCCTGTGAGCCTTACCTGAAGATCCTGGGTAAGCGTAAAACCATTGGTTATACCGGCCGCCGCTCCCGGGATATTCTCCTGTCCGGCCGGAGGGTTAGTCCTTATTACATTCCCGTAATTTATCGTAACCCCTTTTCTTCCCGATATTTCAAGTTTGGATTCCAGCGGCAGGTCAAAACCTATCTTTCCAATCCCCTCCGGCAGCTGATCCCGCATAGAAATATCAATATTGCTGTCAGGCTCCTCTTTTGGCAAGGTCACCTTTCCCGCGATATTCCTGTACAACCTGGCGCCGCTGTCGAGCCTGTCTAAATCAACATTGTAATTGTTTGTGAGTTCTCCGTTCAGCATTCCCCTGTACGCCAGAAACATGTTGGAGAGAAACGCGCCGCTCATCTCCGTGCCGGAATGATCTTCGAGCGACCATGAAATATCTTCAAGCACCGGGAAATCCGAGATAAGAGGAGAAATCCCCTGCTCGTTGCCGTACCCTGACAGCTTCAAGCCGTCTTCGCGGTCATTTCCGGAAAAAGGCAGCATGGAGGGCAAAAAAGCAAGTTCATCAGGAGAAATATCAATAAATGAAGGACTACCGGCTAACGCCGGAAAGGTAAGGCACGCTGACAGCCAGGTCAGAAACAGCACGGCCGGTGTTGTAAACCTGTTCAAGGACCCCTCCTGTCAACGCGTGCAGTAAGTGATTTTAGCAAATTACCCCTGCGTTTTCAATGACCGCGTTCGGCGCCTCCGGGCTCTTAATTATGGCTTTTGAACGGCTTTTGGGGTATAATTTCAAAATGAAGATTATCAACAGGTACATAGTGAAGGAGATAACAGCCCCTCTCCTTCTCGGGTTCCTGGTCTTCACGCTAATCTTCCTGATAGACAAAACAAGGGAGCTTTCAGAGCTGATTGTCCGTTACGGAGTCGGGTTCCTCCCTGCTGTTCAGCTTTTCGCCTATGTGCTGCCCGCCTATATCGCTATCACGGTCCCCATGGGTCTCCTTTTTGCCGTGCTTTTCGCGTTTTCAAGGTTCAATTCCGACAACGAAATCACGGCAATGAAGACAAACGGAGTGCATGTAAACAGCATAGCAATGCCGGTCATAGTTTTCGGGCTCTGCATCTCTCTCCTCTTGGTTTTGTTTAATGGCACCCTCCTGCCGCGAAGCAACCTGGCATTCAAGAAGCTTTATTTTAACATTGTTGAGAAAAGGGCAAATGTGGCGGTCCAGGAAAAAGTATTTATCAATGATTTTAACGGCTTCATATTCTATGTCGACAAAAAAGACGAAAAAACAGGAGCCCTCCACAATATCCTGGTCTATGTGCTGGAAAAGAACAACTCTCCGGTCTATACAATTACCGCTCCGGAAGGCCTGCTCGCTTCCGACAAGGATGAGAAAAGGCTGATACTTAAACTCAAAAGAGGCAGTATCCACCAGGCGCTGGGGCCGGGGCTTTCCGGTTATAACTTAATAAATTTTGATTCCTATGACATAGATTTGGACATTAACAGCGCTCTTGCCGGAGCTTCAAACGCCAAGGGCTTCCGCGAAATGACCTTCTCGGAACTCTCCGAAGCAATAAACAACTTCAAAGAGAACGACATAAAAGACGTAACCCCGCAGATTGAATACCACAAGAAAATTTCCATACCTTTCGCCTGTCTGGCTCTAACCTTGACCGGAATAGCCCTGGGCATTTCTGTAAGGCTTAAGGGAATGTCCTGGAGTATAATAATGAGCCTGGCGCTGATAGTGGTGTACTACTACTTCCTGATAACAGGCGACGCGCTGGCGCAGAAAGGAACCCTGTCCCCGATTATGGGCATGTGGCTTCCGAATATTGTCATAGGGACGGTAGGAGCCGTTTTGCTTCTGCTGGCAATGAGGGAAAAAATTAAGTTCTAATTGATTACTCTTATTACGAAAAGAGATTGCGCAGATTAAGACAATAGGTGAGCATGAGAGAGCCAAGGACAATCTACCTTTACATAGCCAGGGAATTCTTCAAGGCCTTTGCCGCCTCAATAGCGGCCATTACGATCATAATGCTGGCCAATGAATTCTTTGAAGCCATACATGAGATGCTGCTTTACCACGCTTCGGTCCTCTCAATCTTCAACTATTTCGCCTACAGGGCTGCCCTCACGGCGCTCAAGATATCGCCGATCGCGACCCTGCTCGGCGTACTTTTCACCCTAAACAGCATGACAAAGAACAATGAGATAACCGCGATGAAGACCAGCGGCATGAACCTCGCCAGGATTGCGGCTCCCATACTATTAGCCTCGCTGCTTATCAGCGCTTCGGTAATAATAGTGCATGAATCCTTCGCGGCGGACTTGTACTACAAATCGAAACTCCTCAAACACAACAAGATACTCAAGACCGGATTTGACGATAAGGTATCCAGCGCCGATGACGTGGCTTTCAGTTCAGGAGAAGGCATAACCGCCTATGCCCGGCACTTCGACTCCGACAAGGGAGTCCTTGAGAATGTGTTCCTGTTGTACCGGAAAGCAAACGGCGAGGTATTTCGTCGCATTGATTCGCCGCTCGGCCGCTGGAACGGCAAAGAGTGGCAGTTTTATGACTGTCTAATAAGGGATTTTTCAGGGCCGCGGCAGGAAGAAACTCTGAAAAAAGCCTCAACTTTATCCATTTCCCTCCGCGAGCGGCCGGAAGACCTGGTTAAGAGCAAGAAGCTTTTTGAAGAATTCACGCTCTCTGAAATGAAGACGTACATAGACAACCTCAAAAAATCAGGCGGAAAGTTCAAACAGGAAGAAATGAACTACCAGTTCAAGATCTCTCTCGCTTTCGCCAACGTCATACTTGCTCTTATCGGAATTCCTTTCGGGCTGGGAGCGGGGAAATACAGCGGAATTATTTTCAGCTTCGTTGTGAGTCTGGTATTCGCGCTTATCTACAACAACCTGCTCTTTATCGGGCAGTCCCTGGGCTCAAATAACCTGCTGAATCCTTTTATGTCAGCGTGGTTTGGAAATATTATTTTTCTGCTCTTTGGGGCGGGAATGCTCTACAAGGCAAGAAAATAATACCTACTTAATGAGCGTTACAATTCCTTTCTTCTTCAAAACGGCGCCGGCAGTCAGTTTGAAGAGGTAAATCCCGCCCGGCAGCAAATTCCCGAGGTTATCCCGTCCGTCCCACGATATCTCCGTCGTAGAACCGGTGGTCACATCCCGAATGTAGCCCCCGGAAGAATTAAAGACCTTTAGTTCCAGCAGTTCGCCTGCAGCGTTATCGGTAATCGTAAACTTTATGTTGTTATATCTCGCGTCTGTTGATAGAGGCGTAAAGACATTGCCGGATTGCTTAAGAGCTTCCGCTATGACGGGAAAGGCCTGAACCGCGGGCAGGACAACATCGGCGGTGTTATCAAAATTCACCGTAAGGCTCGCGGGGAGAAAATAATATCCTGCCTTGCTGAAATTTATCGTAAAAACGCCTGCAGAGTCAAAGAAAGGCCTGTAGTTTCCGCCAACCCCGCTCTGTGTCGAGTAAGTGTACGAACTGGACGCCTTGCTAACGCTTATCTGGACTCCTTCTATTCCCGTGCTGTAGGAGGCAATCTGTCCCGAAGCGCTCATTATCTGCGAAAGCGCGCCGGAAGCCAGCGAAGGTTCGGCGTCGGTGGAAACGGTTTTCCTGACTCTTATCCAGTCCCAGACAACGGAGCAGGACTGGCCGATATTTGTGTCATCAGCTTTTTGCCCTATCATTATCGGCATGTTGCTTACGTTCTTAACCGCGGCTCCGCTGTCATAGGTAATGTAAGGGCTCCCGGTGGCATAATTTTGCGTGTAAAGCTTGTAGGTCCCGTCCTTTCTACAGATAATGCCGGCAAGCAGATCAACGTTGGTGGGGGCGGCGGTGCCCATAGACACATAGCCGGCGCCGTCAATTTTACGGTAATCCGTTGTGGGGTTATGAAGATAAGTTATGGTGTTGATAGTGGACAGATGACAGCCCATCAGCGTCATGCCGTTCGCGGGAAGGGTTATTGACCTTACCTTGGTTTCAAATACAAACCCATAGGATGCGGTCGTGCTAAAAACCGGAACGCTTGTAACTCTGGAGGTGCTGGTGCAGGTGAGCGTCCCTGTTCCGGACAACTTCCAGTTTGAAGGCGCTGCCGCCGACCAGAGGTTGTTGTTCAGGGTGGCGCTGCTGAAATCGTCGTAAAAGTCAAAAGTCCTGCTGCCGCCTAGTAAGTTAGGATAACCGGAGGAGCCATAGAACATATCAAGTTCCGCGGAGGCGCCCCCGCCCAAAGAGATTAATTTCACATAGATAACCGCCAGTTGGCCCGCGTAGTTCCACGCATCAATGTAGCACGGCAAATCATTGGCATTTTGGTCGCGAAATCTGATATCGCTGCCGTCACTGCTTACATTTGCCCAAAACGAGGTGAGCGACGGAGTTATTGTAACCGCCGTCTGATACTGGGAAAGCGGATAGCCGGAATTGTTTGTTACAGTAAAAACCTGTTTATAATAGGCGCCCGCCCGGGAGCAGAACAAAAAAGAAGCAAGTATGACGAGGAAAATAATTTTTTTCATTTTACGAGAGTCACCGTTCCCGATTTTACCGTGGCCCCTCCGACGCTGAGCTGGTAAAGATAAATGCCGCCCCTGGCGAGGGTTCCGGAACCATCGGTCCCGTCCCAGGAAGTGCTTGTACCGGCGCTTTTTATCTCGCGATAAAACCTGCCACCGGAATCAAAAACCCTCAGTTTGACTTCCGCGCTGCCAGGGTTGATCACCGCGAACGAAACCGAATTGAACCTTCCATCCGACCCTGCCGGAGTGAATATCTTTGTTGAGATCGCGGCCTGCGCTGATCCCAGAGGGACCGCGGCTGCGGAATTGACTGCCACATCAGAAGTCACGTTTGCCTGGATTGAAGCTGGGAAAAAGCTGTTTCCCGTCTTAGAGAAAGAGACCGTGTAGGAACCGCCCGCATAGGAAGGTATCCAAAACTCATAAGTCCCTCCCACCTGCGAGGTATAACTCATTGTAGACTGGTCAGTGTTGTTAGTCAGCGTGACAGAGACGCCGTCAATTCCGTTTATACCGGAGTAAATCCTGCCGGTAAAATGGTATAGCGCGTACGCGGAGGCTACGGCAGTTCCGGTGGTGCTGGCGTCGTAATCATACTGCTTGGCGAGGTAGATCCATTCATATTGCTGGTGAACCGTAATGAAGCCATAGAAGGAAGTCCAGTTCCAATTGACCGCGCTCCAGCCGGCCTGTATGGTTGTTATGACTGTTGATCCTGTGCCGTTATCCGCGGTTACGGAGGCCGTATATACGGTCGGCGACCTCTTAGTTATTGACATTCTGTTCCACACAATTGAAGCCGGGCAGGTATATGTTATAGCGCCGGCAGTTATTACCGTGCCCCCGGCCTTCACGTATGATTTGAAAAGGTTCGTGGAACTTGAAGGGCTCGTTGTGTCCACAATGCCGAACCTGTCGGTATCCGGTGTTGTGGAGGTTGTAATCATAAAAGGGGTGTTTGTGGAATTTGCCGTTGCAAGCGTCCTGGCGCCGATTCTGAACGCGCTTACATTTGTAGAAATGACTGTATTCATAGCAAAAGTGCTAGTGCCCGCACCCACGCCGAGAACATCCACTATTGAAACTCCGGTTGTTATTATAGGGGCTATTGTGTAGCCGGTGGACTTTGTCCATTTTGTGGGATCGAGGACCGAAGAAGAAAAATCATCAAAGAAATCAAAAACACCGTTGCCGTTAGCAGTTGAAACGGTCTGCGCGGGGTCTCCGTAGTCAATCCTGACTTTTGTTGAAGCCCCCGGAGCAAGCGGCGCCGGCAGTTTGACCCAGATAACCGCCCTTGCCAGGGTAGAAAGCGAGCCCCCGGTATTATTGAAATGTTCTATCCAGTAGTATGCCGGATTACCGTTTACGTCCCTCACTCTTATGTCGCCGCCGTCAGCTCTGACATTAGTCCAAAAATCCTGCTCGGTCGCATAAGAAGGATCTGAAGGGAAATTTGTTATATCTATTCTGTTCTGTAAAATCGTCATGCTGGTAAGAGTGGGGTTGGTGGTGTTTGTTATGGATACATCCATCCGGTGAACCGCCGCTGAAGCGGCAAAAGCCAGGGCCAGAGTCGCCGCGAAGAAAAGAATCTTTTTCATCTTATCTCAACCCTTCTTCGGGATTAACCTTATCATCCTTGAGCTTGTAGAGCTCGGTAAAAGTGAGAGTAAACTTGTGAGTGCCGGCGGTCCCGTCTGCAAAAGCTGTCGGAAGCATGAATCCGTAATCAAACGAACAGCCCGCGCCGATAAGCGGCAGGTTGAACTTAAGTCCGGTGCCGGCAGACAGATTAAAGTAACTGCCGTCGCCAAACCCCGCTCCGAGCCTAAAACTCATGATGCCCAGGTCTCCCGCCCGAAACCCAGTGAGTTCCGTCCCTGCCTGTACTTTGGACAGGTTGCCCCTGGAAATAAGTTCCACTGCCACAACCATATCTTTCTGCCTGTAGGACACTCCGCCCTTAAGCGTGACAGGAAGTTTTTCTTCGGATGTAAGCCCGATATCCGGGGAATTGAAATCATCGATAAAGAGCCCTATGGCGAAATCATTGAAGAATTTCGAGTAGAAGGAGAAACCGAAGGAGATCACGCTTTTTGAGAGCGTGTTGAAATACGGGTTGATATTTGTCCAGTCGTTCGCGGCAAACGCGTTCGACATGTATTTTATGTCAACGCCAAAAGAAGAATTGAGCGCGGAATAAGCGTATGCAAGCTGATAGACACTTTCGGAATAAACGGTGTCGCCGAAGGTATACATGCTGAACCCGAAAACCCCATAGCCTTTTGTCGGGTATACCGCGCCGAGATAGTTCTCGCCGATATCATCGCCGGTACCTATCATGAGTTTATTGTAGGTTAGCTGCGCCTCCCAAACTTTCATGTTTGCTATACCCGCCGGGTTCGCGTAAAGCGAGCTGGCATCATCCGCAATGCCCACAAAAACATTTCCCATGCCAAAAGACCTTGCCGAATAGTCCAACTGGTTGAAGGCGGCATAAATCACGCCGGGAAGCAGTAAAATTATGGCTGCAACAATGGTAAGAAGACTCGTTCTATTTCGCATCTTCACCCTCTTTCCCCGTCTTCTTAGGCAGTTCTCTGAAGGTCAGGGTTAAAATATGAGACCCTATTGAGCCGTCGATAAATCCGAGCTGGTAGCTGAATCCGTAGTCTATACCAACGCTGACCCCGGAGCCCGGCAGAGTGTAATCATAGCCGAAGCCGGCATTCAGTCTTGAATAGGAATCAGAACCTATGCCTCCTCCCAGACGAACGCAGAGATTCGACTTATTGATATTATATTCTCCTCCGACGCTTGCCACCCAGGAGTTTCCGAACATTGAATAATCCGCTTCAGCTATCATACCTGCCATTATCTTTACCGCAGCCCCTCCGGTTATTTTCGGGGAGACCGGGTCGGCAGCCGTGCCGAAATTTATGTCGGGCTGATTGATGTTTTGTATTGCGAGTCCGAAACTGGCGCCTGCCATCCTATAAATCGCGCCGGCGTCAAAACTGAAAGCGGAAGCGCTTTTTTTTCCGGCAAATACAGGATTGGCATCGATACTGTCTCCGGAACCAAGTTCTTTCACAAGATTCTTTACTGAAAGACCGAGAGACAGGTACTGCTTGTTGTCCAGGATTTTTTTGTAGCCGACTGTTACAGCATAGGTTTTCTCGGTATAAACGTCAAGGCCGAACCCTGTGTAATAAATGCCTGCCGAGACGTTTTCGTCAATAGGAACTGCCATCGCTATGTAGCCGTTTGAAAGATCATCTCCGACGCCCGTGTAGGGTTTGCTGTAGGAAAAAGAAATGCTCTTCTTATTGATAAACGCCGTTCCTGCCGGATTTATATACATAGCAGAGACATCATCCGCCATCGCGGTGAAAGCATCACCAAATCCGACAGCCCGCCCGGAATAGTCGTAATATTCAAAAGCCGCCTGCGCGGATCCGGACAAAAACAACAACAGCGCAAAAAATAGCTTTTTCATCAATACCGCTCCTTGATTATCTGGCTACCGCAACGGTGCCTTTCCCAGCCTGAGCGCCGCCCACCTTGACCTCATAGATATAGAGGCCGGTTTCCATATATTTACCGCTGAAATCTTTACCGTCCCACGTAACCTGAGTTGAACCGCTGTCGTTTAAGGTCTTAAGGAGCACGCCGTTCACGTCCCAAACTTTGAACACAACAGCGCTTCCGTTAGGATTAGGAAAAGAAACAGTCAGCCGGTTGAATAGCGGATTTGAACTCAGCGGAGTAAAGGGATTCGGCTGAGCCTTTACCTGGATGGCGCTCGGGGAGGCCGCTACAATAGCGTACTTTGAGAAATGAGTAACCCTGGCCGAAACATTTATCACGTTTCCCGCAGAGGTTGTAACCGTGGAAGACACCGGGACCCAATTCAGCCCGTTCCAGAAGGCTAACGCCAGGCTGGTCGGGGCGGAGAAAAGCGGGATTGTTGACGAAGTATTATCAACATACGTGCCATTTATATTGGTGTAGCTGATAACAAGAGTCAACGGATTGTTGAAGGTTGATATGCTGCTGCCGTTGAGGTAGTTTGACGCGCTCACATCAAACGCAATTATGGCGGATGAAGGAGTGTTAGAAGACACCGGCGGAGTTGGATCCTTTGCTATCGCGTACTGCACATCGACATTCGAAGAACCGTTCGGAACCACTATGCTGACGTTGGCTGAGCCCGTTCCGCCTGATGCCGCTACACTTGTGGCTATCGTCCCTCCGACACCGGCAGGTATTATTGACATGTCCGTTGTGAGGTAGTTTATCGAGACCTGGGAAAGCGTCGGGGTAGTCATCCCGCCGTTGAAGACCGCCTTCCACTTAAGAACATTCCCGGTTGCAGACAGGGAAGTGTCAACTCCGCTTGAAACCTGCTGCCAATTGGTTCCGTTGTCGGCGCTGACATAATATAGGATTGAGGTTCCTGCCGGGCGGCTGTCAGTGGCCGTTAACGTCGCTTTGTAGATACGCCCGGTACCAATATTGACCTGCTTGGACTGAACCCTCATTTCAGACGAAGTGGCAAAGAGACCGCTTGATCCGTCAAGATCGCCGTTTGAACTTCCAAGCATCATGTAGTTATTCCCTATGCCGGAACTTATGACATCATAGGTCAACCAGGTTGAATCGAGGAGCCAGCTTATATTTGAGAAGTTCGATGTGGCTATCCCGTTCCCGTCGTACCTGCAGAGTTTCCCGCCGGTGGTTCCTATCAGCCAATCCGAACCCGTCCAGAGGATAGTACGAATCATTTGCGCGCTGAAAGTGCCACCCATTGCCGCGGCAATCGGAGTGGAAAGATCGGTAAACCCGGTCCCGTCATATTTTCTTAGCAGTCCATTGCTTCCGCCAATAAGGAAATAGGAACCGTTCCAGGCGATCGAATAGACATAGGCGGCGCCAAAGTACAAGTCAGCATTAAGATTTGTCCAGGCCGCCGTTCCTGTTTGTGAGGGATCGTATTTCCAGAGCCGCCCTGTTCCTGAAACTCCGGACCCTCCTCCTACAAGAAAATAGGACCCGTTAGAAGCGACCGCGCGTATTACCTCGGTGTTATAAAACCACGGCGCCACACCCGTCGCAAATGTCGAGCTAAGGTCAGCCCAGGGTGTTGTTACTCCATCTGTCCTGTTTATCGCACCGTTGCTTGAACCAAAAACAAAATAGGAACCGCTAAAAGCGCCAGCGTTATAGAGATTATATGGCGGCGGAGTGTTGCTGAAATTCTTGTTTAGAGAGGTCATATCGGTCAAAAAAGGATTGCCGCTTAAATGAGCGTACTTGAAACAACCGTTGCTGTTTAGAAGGTAAAAGTAATTGTTGGCGTACAAAATGTTAATTATGTTGAAGGCTGCTCCTTCTATCTGCCCGGAGACGTCATTCTGCAGCTGCGTAAAGTTTGTGCCGTCATACTGAAGCAGTTTTACATTGCTGGTTCCGACGATTGTCGCGTTGTTCGCTCCTATAAGCCAGTAACCTGACGCCGATCCGTAAGGCTGGGCGCCATAACAGATGGCGTTGACGCTGGCAAATGTGGAAGCGCCGGTATTCTGCAGATATGTCGCGATACTTGTTCCGAGATTTGTGAACGGCTGGTAGGGCATGGAAATCTTCTGATTTGAGGTGTCTATGCCCGAGGTGGATGAAGTTGTGGTGGAAGTTATGGTGCTGCTGCCGGCGTCGATATAATTTGTGTTTGTAAAATTGTCCGTGAAAGTATCGCAAAATGCCGCGGCTGAAACAAAAGCGGCAATCAACAGGACCGCAAGTAGTCTTTTCAAATTGGCACCTTCTTTTGAGGCCCTTGTGAGCCGTTTTTTACAAACAGACAGTAATAAGTCATTCTTTTAATAAAAGAAGACGGGCTTGAGCGGACGAATTTATTCACCGGCACTAAAGACTCCCCCTCATTAGAATCTTTTAAAATTATAGCAAACAGGGCTGTGGAAGTCAACAGAGCAGAGGGTCAGAAGGGCGGAAGGTTAGATGATTGGATGGTTGGAGGGTAAGATGCTTGGACATTGCATTTAAGCAACCAAACATCCAACCCTCTAATCTTCCAACCCTCCAACCCTCTAACCTTCCAAAAGAAAAGGCCTCTGTCTTTCAACAGAGGCCCATTTTATGATTCCTAAAGGCCGCCGCAAAGAATGCGGCGGCCTGTCAAACTTAATATGTGGTGAACGAATTTCCTTTCGAGTCAGTAGCAGTTGAATTGGCAAACACCGAACCCGCGTACACGCTGGTCGTATCAGTAATATACGCCCAACCCGTACCGGCCGCGGCCGGAGCAGAGCCCGTACCGGTTACAGTAGCAACGTTCCCGAGCGGACTTGCTTTTGCAGGCGGTATCGGATACAAATAGCTGGTGAACGCTGTGGTCATGTCACCGGGCCATGTACCTTCCCTCTCCGAGTAGTAAATCGAAACAGCGGAACGCATCGACGAAAGGTTTCCCTTTGTCGCGCCTTCCCTCGATTTCTCAAGCATCTGAGCAAACCTCGGAATCGCGATAGCCGCGAGAATGCCGATAATCGCTACGACTATCATGAGCTCGATAAGGGTAAACCCTTTCTTGCTCTTTTTCATTTTCTTGCAGCAGCAACCCATAGTTCTCACCCCCTTCTTTTGTTTTGACATTTGCGAGTCTTACCCGCTCTTTAATACTAACACCACTTTCCTGATGTGTCAATGTCTAATTCAAGGCCTTATTTTATTCACATTGCTAAAACTTGCAAACTGCGCACCATTTTGATGTTTAGATGCTTGGCTGATTGGAGGTTTGGACGCTGGCATTAAACATCTTCCCACCGGAACCCGTTGCGACAAAGGTTCTGACCTTGCCTTTAAGCATCCAACCCTCTGGCCTTCCAACCATCCGCCTTTTAAGTTCCTTCCTGCCATGACGCCAAATACTCTTTCTGCCTGGGCGTCAGTTTATCTATCGTTACGCCGAGGGACTTAAGTTTCAGCGCGGCAATGTTCTCGTCAATGTCCGCCGGCACAGAGTACACTTTCTTCTGAAGTTTCCTGCTGTTCTTTCTCATATACTCGGCGCTAAACGCCTGGTTTGCGAAGCTCATATCCATTACAGAAGCGGGATGGCCTTCGGCAGCCGCGAGGTTAATAAGCCTTCCTTCCCCGAGCAGATAGATGCTTTTCCCGCTCTTGAGAGAAAACTCCTCCACACCGGACTTTACTTCCCTTACTGCCTTTGACAACTTCTTCAGCGCGGGAATATTTATCTCTACATTAAAGTGGCCCGAGTTGCAAATTATCGCGCCGGATTTCATAAGCTTGAAATGTTTTTCATCAAGCACATTGATATCTCCGGTAAGTGTCACAAAGATATCTCCGATCTTGGCGGCTGAGACGGCGTCCATAACCCAAAAACCGTCCATATGGGCTTCCAGCGCCTTTAACGGATCTATCTCGGTTACGATCACGTTGGCTCCCATGCCTTTTGCTCTCATCGCAAACCCGCGCCCGCACCAGCCGTAGCCCAGCACAACCACGGTCTGCCCGGCGATAAGCACGTTTGTCGCTCTGATGATGCCGTCAAGCGTGCTCTGTCCCGTTCCATACCTGTTGTCAAACATATGCTTGGTGTCTGCGTCGTTCACCGCGATGATGGGATACTTAAGGACTCCGTCTTTTTCCATCGCTTTCAGCCTGATGACGCCGGTCGTCGTCTCTTCCGTGCCGCCGACTATGCCCTTTATGAGGTCCTTTCTTTTAGAATGAATAAGAGAAACAAGATCGGCTCCGTCATCCATGGTCATTGCCGGTTTGGCATCAAGCACAGCATTTATGTGGCTGTAGTAGGTGCTGTTATCCTCGCCCTTAATTGCAAATGTCGGGATGCCGTAATGTTCCACAAGCGCCGAGGCCACGTCATCCTGCGTGCTGAGCGGGTTGGAAGCGCAAAGCCAAACATCCGCGCCGCCTTCTTTCAGGGCGCGCGCCAGGTTCGCTGTCTCGGTGGTCACATGCAGACACGCCGCAACCGTGACGCCTTTAAGAGGCTTCTCGCGTTTAAATCTCGCCTTAATGAGATTCAAGACAGGCATCTGCCTGTCCGCCCATTCTATTCTGAGCTTGCCTGCCGCTGCAAGCCCCGGGTCTTTAACGTCGTGTTTTATCATATTCCCGCCTGCTTCCGGAGTTTTGCCGACATATCAGTCTTTTCCCAGGTAAAATACTCAAGCCCGCCTTTCTTCTCGTACTTTCTGCCGAAATGGCCATAAGCAGCGGTCTTTGAGAAAATAGGTTTGCGGAGTTTAAGGAAATTGATTATCGCTTTCGGGGTCAGGTCAAAATTCTTCGTGATTAACTCACCTATCTTAACTTCGCTTATTTTGGCCGAGCCGAAAGTGTTGACAAGCACGGAAACAGGCTCCGCCCTGCCTATTACATAAGACAGCTGGACTTCGCACTCAGCAGCCAACCCCGCGGCGACTATATTCTTTGCCACGTACCTCGCCATATAAGTCGCGGACCTGTCAACCTTTGTGGGATCCTTGCCGGAGAAAGCGCCTCCGCCGTGCCTGCCGCGCCCGCCGTAGGAATCAACTATGATTTTCCTGCCTGTAAGCCCGGTATCACCGTGAGGACCGCCTATCTCAAACCTTCCGGTCTGGTTGATATAAATGCTCTTGGGGGAAAGCGACTTGAAAAACACCGGGCCAAGAACCGGCTTTATCACTTTTTCAGTAATCTCTTTTCTGAGCTTTGCCTGCCCTACTTCCGGCGCATGCTGCGCCGCGACAACCACTGCATCGACGGCAACCGGCCTTGAATTCTCGTATGCGACCGAAACCTGCGTCTTACCGTCAGGCCTCAGGCCTTTTATTATGTTCTTCTTTCTGACCTCGGAGAGCCGGATGGCAAGCTTCTGCGCCAGCGAGATGGGAAGCGGCATTAACTCCGCCGTTTCATTGCTCGCGTAACCGAACATTATTCCCTGGTCGCCCGCGCCGCCGGTGTCAACACCCATGGCTATATCAGGAGACTGTTTGTGGAGCAGGTTATAAAACCTGAAAGTCTCGGCGTCAAAACCCATGTCGCCGCCCACATAACCGATATTCCTGATAACCTGCCTTACTATGCTTTCATAGTTTATTGCCTCTTTGCTCTTGTTGGTTATTTCTCCCGCGATTACGACCGTATCGGTCGTTACCAGCGTTTCGCAGGCAACCCTGGCCGTGCTGTCAAGCGCGAGGTTGGCGTCAAGCACCGCGTCCGATACCTGGTCCGCGACCTTGTCAGGATGTCCTTCCGTTACTGACTCGGAAGTGAAGATATATTTCTGGCTCATATATTTTTCCTCCTTATGGAATATTTTTCTTTTAAGATAAGCCCCACGAACCTGAAAAGCCTGAGAATGCGTCTCATCCTCCAAGGCTCCAAGAACAACCTGTAAGCCCACTCAAGCCCGGCTTTCTGAAACAGGTAGGGCGCTCGCTTCAGCCTGCCGGAAAGAACGTCAAAACTGCCGCCCACTCCAATCAGCAGAGGAACGCCTAGTTCAGACATGTGGCTATTAATCCATTTCTCCTGGACCGGCTGTCCGAGGCCGATAAAGAGCACCTGCGGAGCAGCTTTCTTTATTCCCGAAACCACATATTTTACATTTTTCTCGTCAAAATATCCATCGCAAAAACCTGAAACTTTCAGATCCGGAAACCTTGTCTTCATTCTCTTTACGGCGCCGGCAACAGACTCTTTGCGCGAACCCAGGAAATAGACTCCAAACCCTCTTTCAGCGCAAAACCCGCAAATATGCGGTATTAAGTCTACTCCGCTAACGCGTTTGATATCCTTGCCGTGAAGCAGACGGACGGCAAGTTTGACCCCCGTACCGTCACAGCTTACAATTGCGGCATCCCGGATAATTCGGGCGAATTCAGCGTCAGCTCTTGCCAAAAGTACAGTGAGCGCGGAAAGAGATATTATGTAGGCCGGCTTGCGCCTGTTTATCAACCTCTCGGCCTCAACAATCGTGTCATAAAACGACAGGCTGTCAACCCTTATCCCGAGAACTTTGAAGGTTCTCATCTATTTCGCGAGCTCTTCCTTGAAATGGTTAATGGCCTCTATCGGTGTCGGATCAATGCCGTAGAGCAGACTGAGGTAGACACTGGTGAAATCACCGAGGTAGATTAGAGAAAAAAGCCTTGCCAGGGGGGACTCGCCTATTGAATTAACCTCTCCCGCCCAGTTTGCCCTCTTGCCAAGCATCGCTTTTGTGATGTCCATGCGCTTCTGGACTTTCGGGTCATCCTGTTTGTCCCTGATGAAGATCACCGCGAACTTTCTCAGCACCTTTCTTAACAGGTCCCAGCCGACTATCTCATTATGATTCATTTCCGGTATAACGCTGTGCATAGCGAAGACTTTTGAATTCTCGGCCAGCTGACATTTCCAGCGGTTCGCAACCACCTCGGTAAAATCCGCCGAGCCGTATACTATCACGGCCTTGGCAAAGAGTTTGTTCGCGAGCTGCTTTGCCAGATTTTCCGAAACCGCCGTTTCAGGTTTGAAATTCTCCCTGAGTTTAAGAAGAACTTTCACCGTCTCTTCCAGCTCCGCCCCGGGTATTTCAGCAAGCCCGAGACGGGAGACTATAAGCGCGAGCGGAAAGAAAAGGTGCCCGAGCGCCGCGCGGGGAGAAAATCCTCCCGGGACTTCAACAACAATGCCGCCGGCGGAGGAAACGAGTTCTTTAATCTTTCCGCCGGAGGTGACCGCGATGACAAGGGCATTTTTCTCCAGAGCTTCTTTGCACGCGGACAGGGTCTCTTCCGTTCCGCCGGAATAACTGATGGCAAAAACAAGGGTGTTTTCTCCAACGTATGCCGGGATATGATAATTGCGGTTTACGGTTATGGGCACGCTGCAGCGTTTTGAAAGAAAACAGCGGAGGACATCTCCCCCTATCGCGGAGCCACCCAGGCCGGTAACCAAGATGTTTTGTATTTTCCTGCCGGCAGGAAGCTTGACCTTTTTTCCGGTTTCTATGCCCGTCTTAATATGTTCCGGCATGTCCAAAACAAGTCCGAGCATATCCGCCGCGTCAACGGATTTTATGAAAGCCAGGTCATCTATATTGGCGGTCGTTGTTTCTTTCTCTTCATTCCAATCGGACGTATTTGCCATTGTCGTTAAACCCCCTGTTGATTCTTTAGATTTTTTAACCATTCGAATTCTTTTTTCAGGCCTTCGGCTATCCCTGTTTTTGGTGAGTAACCAAACTGCTTCTTTGCCTTTGAGATGTCGGACCAGGTATGCTTCACATCCCCTTTCGCTTCTCCTTTGCGTAAGACCCCTGCTTTCTTGCCCGCCAGTTCTTCTATAACCTTGATAGCACCGTTTAGGCTTATCCTGTTGCCCCCGCCGAGGTTATACACTTCTCCGGGAATGCTTTTCCGCGCTGCCAGCACCATTCCTTCTGTAATGTCGTCAATATAAGTGAAATCACGCGTCTGGCTGCCGCCTGCAAACACCGGCAGGGGATCGCCTTTCAGCATCCTCTTTATGAATATGTTAAAGGCCATGTCAGGCCGCTGCCCCGGCCCGTAAACGGTGAAGAGCCTCAGCACCGAGGCAGGCACGCCGTAATTCTTTTCGTAGAGCAGGCATAATTTCTCGCCGGCCAGCTTTGAAACGCCATAAGGCGACACCGGATTCGCCGGCGTTGTTTCCTTTACCGGAAGCTCGTCCGCGTCGCCGTAGACCGAGGATGAAGATGCGAAAATAAACTTTTTGAGAGCGCCGGCCTCTTTTGCGGCTTCGAGTAATTTCTGCGTCGCGAGTATATTGTTGTCAGTATAAATCTTAAATTCTTCGCCCCAGCTGTTCCGCACCCCCGCTTGAGCGGCAAGATGAAAAACATACCGCGCTCCTTTAATAAGCTGCTGGAGTTCCGCTCTTAGTATATCGCCGCGGTAAAAAGTGAATTTTCCGTTCTTTTTTAGCAACCGGATATTTGCGTTTTTCAATGTTTCAGAGTAGTAAGGCGAGAAATTATCTATGCCTGTTACGCGATGCCCGCGGGCCAGCAATTTTTCCGAAAGCGCCGAACCTATGAAACCCGCGGCTCCGGTCACCAGGCAATTCATTTTTTCTCCTTTTCACGCGCTGCGCCGAGAATATCCCCGAATTTCAGGCTCTCTTTTATAAGAAAATACCAGCCTGCAAGCGTAAGCACCGCGAAGACCATGAAATTGCTCACAAGCGAGAAACTCAGAGCGTCAGGCTGGTTGACATTGTACCAGGAGAGGCAGTATTTTGCGAAAAACTGCGTCGTGCCTACTCCGCCCGGAGAAGGCGGGATTACGACCCCGAGAGTCATTACGATAAAAACAAAGAAGGAAGAAACCGGGCTTAAAGTTATTCCGAACGCCAGCATCATAAGATAGGTCATAAGGCCGGAGAGACACCACTGTCCGAGTGAGACTATGAATATTTTCGCCGCGTTCCACGGGTCATCAAGGGGGCGCAGGCCCTCGGCAAAAGAACGTACAAAACCTGAAATCCTTTCCCCTGCCTGCTTTGAAAATATTCCGGCGGCCTTGCCTGCATATTTGGCGGCTTGCGCAGTCCAGAATTTTACCGCGAAAAGCGCAGCGAGTATTCCGATGAAACCGGCAACAGTAGTTATAAACCCTGCGAGCATGATACCGGAGCTTTTAAAAACTATTTCGCGCTCGATCGGAGACGCGAGGGCAATTACGAAGAGGAAAAAGAGCAGCGCGAGAAAATCAAAGACCCTTTCCAGTATTATGGTGCCGAAAGTGCGGCTCACATTCACGCTATCGCTCTTGCCTATGATAAAAGCCCTTGCAACTTCACCGAGTTTGGCCGGAAAGATATTATTCACCATAATACCTATAAGGATGGAAGAAAGGCGGCCGCGGAAGGAAGGAATCCGGCCGGGCCTGAAAATCAGCCCCCACCTGTAAGTTCGAACGACAATATAGAGAGCAAGCGCAGCCATTGACGGGATAATATAGATGTAGTCGGCTTTTTGGAAAGCGGCAAGAACGTCAGAAAGGTTAACACCCTTAAAAGCGAAATAGAGAAAAGCGCCCCCGATAACAACACTCAGGAAATTGTTAAGCTTTTTCATAGCCGCCTGAGATAATCCCGCAGCTTGCGCCCGACTTCTTTATCCCGCAGGGCGTATTCAATTGAGGCCTTCATGTAGCCTAGCTTGTCCCCGGTGTCATACCGCTTGCCTTCAAGCTTGACAGCGTAAACAGGTTTTTCTCGGCAGACAGCCTTAATAGCGTCTGTCAGTTGTATTTCACCGTTCTTACCGCTCTTGACCGTGCCGAGCGCGGACAGGACATCAGGGGTTAGGATATATCTTCCGATTATTCCGAGGTTAGACGGCGCTTCTCTGCGAGAAGGTTTTTCTACAAGGTCTTCCACCCTAAACACATTCCCTCCGAGGCTTTTCCCTTTAATGACGCCGTAGTTGGAAACCTGATCCGCAGGCACCTCAACAACCCCAAAAACAACACCCGGGAATTCAGCGTATACCTTTTTGAGTTGTTCAATACCGCTGGATTTTACATTGTAGATGAGATCGTCCGCAAGAAAGACCGCGAAGGGTTCGCTGCCTATTGCCGAGCGGGCGCAGTAAACAGCGTGACCGAGGCCCAGGGGCTGCTTCTGCCGCACATAAAAGATGTCGACCATCTTGGCTACCTGCTCGACCGTGTCCAGCAGTTTTTTATATCCCCTCTTCTTCAGATAGTACTCAAGTTCAAACGATTTGTCAAAATGGTTCTCAATAGCCTGTTTTCCCCTGCCCGTGACCAGAACTATGTCCTCGATGCCGGCGTCAACCGCTTCTTCAATTATATATTGTATTGCAGGTTTGTCGAAAACTGGGAGCATTTCTTTTGGCTGGGCTTTCGTCGCGGGGAGGAACCGGGTTCCAAGCCCCGCCGTCGGTATGACCGCTTTTTTTATTACGGATCTCACTTACTTGCCTCCGTTATCATGCTTTATTATATCTTTATCTTTCTTGATCTTGTCCAATATGCCGTTCACGAATTTGCTTGATTCCTTGCCGCTGTAATCCTTGGCTATCTCAATGGCCTCATTTATAGTAACGGCTACAGGGATCTCATCACGGAACACAAGCTCATAAACCGCGGACCTTATGATATTTCTGTCAACGCTCGCTATCCTGGAAAAATCCCAATTTTTCAGCCTTTCCTTGATCAGCGCGTCTATCTTCTCAAGGTTTTCCAGCGTGCCTTTCGCAAGCTGGTAGGCAAAATCCTTTATTTCAGGATTCTCGTCCTGATTCTCAAGGAAATCCTTTTTGCAGTCCTCTAAAGTTAAAGGCTTCTCTTCCTTTCCCAGATCAATCTGGAAGAGGATCTGCAAGGCAAGTTCTCTTCCTCTGCGCCGGTCGCCCATATTTTTCCTTATACGAAAATCGCGTC
>Ga0209083_1001530_pt1 | contig 25953 bp, 17 predicted proteins | sample AM7aDNAmetaG_FD_184132 | JGI IMG/M metagenome (GOLD analysis project Ga0209083, IMG submission 184132) | Freshwater microbial communities from Finland to study Microbial Dark Matter (Phase II) - AM7a DNA metaG (SPAdes) (version 3) | ecosystem: Environmental > Aquatic > Freshwater > Lake ...
CTTCGATGCCGCCGAACGGGTCACGCAGGGTTTCGCTGATCAGGCGGGTCAGACGCTCGAACAGTTTGGGATCGCGCGTGGCCCAGTCGGTGTAATCATGGAAGGCCGCGCCGTGAAACGTCACCGTTCTCATCGGAACGGCGTCTGGTCGGGCGTCACGAGATTGCGACCGGCGTCAACATCGGTGACGGCTTGCAGGAGCCGCTCGCGGTTCGCCGGGGCGCGCAGGAGATAGTCGGTCTCATCGGCTTCCGAGACGGCGATCTCGATCTGCTTGTGGCCGAACATCGACTTCAAGCTGTCAAGAAACTTGCTATCGAGTTCGTCCGCATTGAGCCGGTAGATGGTGTGCATGTTTTGTGATCCTGTTGACGGTTACACAGTACCCGCGTCAGGTATTGCTGGCAACCAAAGAAAATTGAGCAACGGCCAGAGCTTGCCCCGCCGCTGGTGGGGGCGGCAGGGTTGGGCGGACCAGATGGAAAATGCACTCAAAGCTGTCTATCCCGACGCCAAGCCCAACATCATTACGCTCGGTGGCAGCGGGCAGGGAATCGGCAGTTGGTCGGGGATCGAAAAAAATTCACGCACAAGTTTGTTCTCCGGCATTGGCAGCGGTCGCCAATCGAGCCAAAGATTTATGGCTTGAAGATATCGATTGCGAACGGATTCGCCGAGTGGATCGATTCCACCGCCACGCCATACGCATCGCGGAAGGCCCGGCCCACGACACGGCGCGGCGACCATTTGATTTCAAACGCTTGTAGGCTGTCCCCTTGTTTAACCACCAAGTCCACTTCCGACTGGGCCCGCGTGCGCCAGAATAACAACTCCGCCGGCGCCCCAAGCAAGGCGTTGCGTTTAGCGATCTCAGCGATCACCCAGTTCTCCCACAACGCACCAATGTCGGGACGGAATTCGTCCATCGAAAAGGCGTTGAGCAGGGCATTGCGAATGCCGGTATCCCAGAAAAACACTTTCTGGCTTTTGGCAATTTCCTTACGAGGATTCGGACTGAATGAGGGTAACCTGAAAATGACGAACGTTTGTTCCAGTAGGTCCAGGTAACGATCCACTGTCGGGCGCGCCATCTGCAGCTGGGTCGCCAGTTCGTTCACCGACACTTCGGAGCCGGCCTGATGGGCCAGCAACAATAGCAACCGCTTGATGCGATCCGGCGTCTTGACCAAGCCGGCCTGGAGGACATCTTTCCAGAGATAGTCGGAACTCAATTCACGCAGTAATTGCGTGGGCTGGTTGCTCGTCACGATCTCGGGATAACTGCCGAAAGCCAGTCGCTGCATCAGCAAGGCCCGCAACTGCGGCGCAAAGTGCTGACACAAATGCGCGGGCGCTGCGGCGGCGTCCGCCCAAACCTGAGTACCGAGTGTCTCGGAAAACAGCAGTGGCGAGAGCACCAGCTTCCGGTTGCGACCGGTGAGGCTCTCCGCCGCCTGATCCAGCAAATCCAGTGAGGATGATCCAAGCAGGAGGAACTTCGTGGGGAGCCGCGCATCGTGCCAGCCCTTGATGATGCGGGAGGTCTCAGGTAATCGCTGCGCTTCATCAATCACCAACACCGCGGGGGTACCGAGGGAACGCAGGCCATCGCTGGGTGACAAAGCAGCGGCGGCCTGGAAACGAGCCTTGTCCACCTCCACATCGAAGTTGAGGAACACCGCGGGCTGCCCCGCCAAAACATGCTCAACCAAAGTCGTCTTTCCGACCTGACGCGCCCCGAGGATGACCCCGACTTTGTCGCTGGCAAGAATGTCGAGCAATGGCTGTTCGGCTGCTCTTTTAAGATACATATAGTGCATTATAACCTGTTATTATGTATACTACAACAACCAAAATCGATTAATAAAGATCCGATGGCACATCTTGTATTGTGCCGCGTTATCTCGATCAGGCGTGTGACTTTTCGCGCCGGCAGACCGGTCGGCACAGAATCGTCTGCCGCAGAGACCTGCCGTAAAATCTCATCGAACCTATATTCGTAAATGCATTACGGATGAATGGCTATACCAAAACATATTTCTGGTAAATTTATCATTGATAGAGCCAACATGTATAAGGTTTTTTAGTAGACATGTTTAGTGTTTGTGTATATACTAATGAGCAAGAACTGGTGGAATTTTGACATTGGATTGCTGAGTGTGAGGGTATGAAATCATCAATCAAACGCCAACCGAATGAGAAGCATGGTGCCATTGCGTCGCAGTTGCGCCGGCAAATAATTAACGCTCACTACCGGCCGGGAGAAATTCTGCCGACGCGGGCTGTGCTTTGCCAGCACCTCGGCACAACCGCCGTGACGCTGCAAAAGGCGTTTGCGCGGCTGAAAGAGGATGGCTTTATCGTCACCAGTGGCCGGCTTGGGTCCCGGGTGGCAGAGCGGCCGCCGCACTTGTCCCGGTTCGGTTTGGTGTTTCGTGGCGCGCCGACGAAAAACCGGCAGCCGGATTTCAACCAACACTGGACATTTTTTCAAGCCGCCTTCGCGCAGGTGGCCACCCAACTCCGGTCCCAGACTGCTGATTTGGAGTTGGTTCCGTTCTTTGGGGTTGACGAACGACTGGAGTCTGGCGACGCCAACCGGCTGGTGGAGGATGTCCGCCACGAGCGGTTGGCCGGAGTCATTTTCATTGATCCGCCATGGTGGCTCGGCGGGGTGCCGGCCTTCCAGAACTCGACCGTTCCCTGCATCAGTTTTGCGACTGCGCCCCATTATCCTCCGTGCCCGTTTATTCGGCGGGATGGTGTTCCGTGGATGCGCCGGGCCGTCGCATATCTTAAGCAGCGGCGCCGGGTTCGCCCGGCCGTGATCCTCGGGGTGCGCGCGGCTGGTTTCGATGGCGACCCAAATAATCAACGCTTGATGGACTGCGTGAAGAGCGAATGGCCGGCGTTGCCGGACCATTTGATTTATCCCGTCCATGTCGGCGCGCCCGAAATGGCGTGTAAGCTGGTCCAGACGCTGATGACGTTGCCGGCCGCGATCCGGCCGGACGCGGTGCTGGTCAACGACGATCATCTGATTGAACAAGTGGCGCGCGGTTTGGCGCATGCTCCAGTGGGGGTCGGTCAGGAACTGGACGTGGTTTCGCACGCCAACTTCCCGTTGCTGCCTCCCGTGGCAGTGCCGGTGAAATTCCTCGGGTACGACGTGGTCACCATCTTCCAAACCTGCATCGAGCTGCTCACGGCGCAGCGCGAGGGACGGCAGCTGGATATGGTCACTCCGTGGGAACCGGTTTTTGACCATGAAATCATCAGCCGGCCGGCGGTTGGGGAGAGGGCAAGGGACAGCGGTCAGCGGTCAGAAGAGGTCAGCGGGCGGGGGATAGCGGTCAGCGGTCAGCGGTCAGCGGTCAGGGGTGGGCAGCGGGCAGCAGCAGTCGCGGAGCGCGTGTCATGAACCGATGCCTCCGGCCAGTAACTCACCTAACTCACCCAGGTCGAATGCGACCTCACCAGTCAGCGGTCAGCGGTCAGCTCTCATGTTGTGCGCGGGTCTCCGACCCCGGAGAAGGGGGCAGCGGTCAGCAGTCAGCGGTCAGCGGTCAGCTCTCATGTTGTGCGTGGGTTTGCCGCAAACGACAGCGGCGTCTCGCAGACTCGGCTCCCGACCCCGCACCCGCACTCGACCGTAGGTCTCCCGAGTTACTGAAGACCTTGCGGTCGATCCGGATGGCGCGGTCGGAGACCGTCGCCAAACCCGGAGAAAAAGCGTCACGTTGTGCGTGGGTCTCCGACCCCGGAGCAGGGGGCAGCGGTCAGCAGTCAGCGGTCAGCGGTCAGCTCTCATGTTGTGCGCGGGTTTGCCGCAAACGACAGCGGCGTCTCGCAGACTCGGCTCCCGACCCCGCACCCGCACTCGACCGCAGGTCTCCCGTACGACCCTCGACTTTCAGCTCGCAACGATCATCTTCCATCGCCGTTTCCCGTTCCCTGCTGACCGCTGACCGCTGGCCTCTGACCTCTATTCCGTCCGCATTTACGCTCGTCGAGCTTTTGGTCGTGATCGCGATCATTTGTGCGTTGGCGGCGCTGTTATTGCCGGCGTTGAGCAAGGCCCGGGAGCGCGCCCGCCAAGCCGCCTGTCTCAATAACGAGCGGCAGATGTATACCGCCGCGGTCGCCTATGCGAGCGACAACGACAGTTTCTTGCCGGCCTACAATTCGAATCTCAATGCGGGTTCGGAAATTGACATGGAGGCGCTTGGATCGGATTGCAACATGCAACTGGTCACTTGGATCACCAAGTATTGTGGGGCGACGATCATCACCAACCGTGGATTTGGCGGTGCTTGGCGATGTATGCAGTTCGTGAATCGGGGCATCTTGGGCTGTCCCTCGTGGATCGCCAGTGGCAGCCAGGGATTTTATGATGGCGGACTCGGCTTATGCTACTGGCTGGCGTACACGCCGGGCAGCTATGGCAGGTTTGGCAATAACAATAACCCAATCTATAATGTGCCCCCCGGCCGATTTAATGCCCGACTGGAGGCCGTGGCGCAACCGGGCTATTGGCCGGGATCGGGGTCGTATCCCAACAATCCCGCCGGGAATTACCCCAAGATTTTCTTCATGGATAACTTATGGCTGACTGGAACCGGCCTATGCCAATCAAAAGGCAATCATTTTCCCGGCTGGGCCCCGATGGGGCAGAATGTGGTTTTGGGAGACGGCTCCGGCAAATGGATTCCGTGGAAATTGCGGCTCGGATTATCGTTGAATGGCCCCTTTACCTCCGGTTGGCAAGTGCCCGATGGCTATTGGGTGCCAATCTATTATTCGATACCCAGTCCGACCTCCGAAGGCACCATCGCTGCCGTGCCGCCTTTTGGCGCGGGAACCGGGTATTCGGATTTTAATGGGGCGGCGGGATTTGCAAACAACACACGGGTTCAATGGCGATGAAAACACAATCCTCAATTCAGCAACGGACGTCGCGCGGATCAACTCCGCGAGGCGGGTTCACTCTCGTGGAGTTATTGGCGGTGATGGTGGTGATCCTGGTCCTGGCGGGAATCTTGATCGGCGTCAACGCCTACGTGCAGCGGCGCATGCAACTGATGACGACGAAGTCGCAGTTAAACGCGCTGGCCACAGCGTTGGAGGCGTACAAGAGTGACTGGGGCTATTATCCGCGCACTTTCGCGCCGCGGATTTCCAACATGGGGGATGCCGAGGCCCGGAACAATTGGCTGCTGTACCGGGCCTTGACGGGCGTGGGCGGACGGACCTATCTCCGTTCAATGGCGGGGTTCCAAGCCCGCCTGAACACAGTCTTGGGGACTAATTTTATTACTGGCTATACCACCAATAACGTCCTCTTCAGTGGCACAAATTGGTTTGATCCTTTTGGCAAACCGTACAATTACTACAATTCACCACAAACGGCATATGGGCTTTCCAATAATGTTTACAGCGTCTCCTGGGGCCCGGGCAGCGGCTACAGCGTGGGGGGGCAGGTGAATCCCACCAGCTACGATCTTTTTTCCTACGGCCCCGATCGCTTGACCTATGTCCCGGGCGCTTCCACCAATTGGTATCTCATCCCTACCTCTTCGACGATTGTCTATGTTGGCCAACCCTTTGTCGCCAATGACGATATTTGGAGTAATCAGAGATAATGAAAGACACAGGCCGACGAGAAAATCGAGTGCGTGCATTTACCCTTGTCGAGCTTTTGGTCGTGATCGCGATCATTTGTGCGTTGGCGGCGCTGTTATTGCCGGCGTTGAGCAAGGCCCGGGAGCGCGCCCGCCGCGCCGCCTGCCTCAATAACGAGCGGCAGTTGTATGTCGCCGCGGTCAGCTATGCGGGCGATTTCAACGGGTATCTGCCGGCGGATTGGTCATGTTTAAACGAGTCCTACGAGGATTTCATTATGCCGCTGGGTCTCGATAACGACATGGAACTGGTCACTTGGGCAAACAAATATGTCGGCGCCAAGATCACCACGAATGTGTGGAACCAGTGGTATTTCGTCAACCGCGGCGCATTTGCCTGCCCGTCGTGGGCGGCCTCCCCCAACCGTTACCTCTACGGGTACGGCAGTTGCTATTTTTTGGCCTATACACCCGGCAGCTACGGCCGTTATGGCCCGACCCAAGGTTGGACGCCGGATTCGATGGCGCCGTTCCGTCGTTTTAACGCGCGCTTGGATGCCGTGACACAACCGGGCTATTGGCAGGGAAACCAGTGGTATCCGAACTGTCCTGCCGGGTATTACCCCAAGCTTTTCTTCATGGATAACTTATGGGTGGATGGAACCGGCCGGTGCACAGCAAGTGCCAGTCATTCTCCTTTATCGCCCGCCATGGGACAGAACATCCTGTTGGGGGATGGTTCCGGCAAATGGATCCCGTTCAAATGGCGACAAGGACCTGGAGGACCTGGAGCACCACCATTGCTGACCCCCTTCACCTCGGGCTGGCAAGTTCCGGAGGGGTATTGGTGCCCAATGTATTATAGTCCACCCGACCCGATCAACCCAGGCAGCATCCTTGCTGTATCGCCTTTTGCCACATATGATTCGTATTACGATAATTATGGGGCGGCGGCGTTTGCGAACAACACACGGGTTCAATGGCGATGAAAACACAATCTTTAATCCAGCAACAAACGACACGCGGATCAACTCCGCGAAGCGGGTTCACTCTCGTGGAGTTATTGATCGTCATCGCGATCATTGCGATGCTGGCAGCGCTGTTGTTACCAGCATTGAGCCAGGCGAAGGAAGAAGGCCGGCGCACCGTTTGCAAGAACAACCTCCACCAGATCTATCTCGGCGCCATGGCGTATGACAGCGACTTCGACAGCCAGGTCCCGCAAAACAATCCCGTTTCGTGGGACGGCAGCATGACGACGGATGAGGATCAATACGCGTTCGGCACGACGCCACCGACCGGTTGGGCGTGTTACATCACTAACAATTATGTGAGCTTTAGCCTCATGACATGCCCCAGTCAGGGTTGGGCTCCCCAAGTCGTCCATTGGTGGCCGGGGCTTGGCTTGCACTATAGTTTCCGGTACAATAGCACCCGGGCGCTCGGCTACGGGACGGCGGGGTTTCCGGCAAATATCACGGCGATCGCACCGCGGGGTTTTATCGTTGACCCGGCTCGATCCCAGCTTGGCTTGTTCAGCGATTCGGCGATTCGTCGGCGCAATAATTCTCCGCCCTACGACGTCGTGCTCGTGAACCCACCAGGACCTAATCCAATGGCCTATACCCAGAAGTGGGCGCATAGATATGGCGGCAACGTCTGCGCGCACGATGGCCGCGTGATTTGGGTGCCAAACATCGCGGTCGGGGGGAATGGGATGGGGGGGGCGCCGGGTTTTCCGCGCCAGTGGATCGTGGGCAATAGCGCTTGGGACAATAGCGTTGATCCGTTCCTAAAATCCCATTGATCCGAATGAATAACTTTCAACATCCAGACGGTTGGGGTGGAACCCGCCTGCGCGGCCGAAGCTACGGCGCGGCGAAGGCCCGACCCTCCCGAACCGAGCCTGCGGGAGGGCGCGGTTCCACCCGCGCCAAACCGCATCGGCGTTGTCGCCACAGCGCGGTGGGACACCGCGCCCGACCGCCGCAAACCAACCCAATGATCCAAAAATAATAATTATGATTACATTCCCAGAATCCGATCTCGCTTCAAAAACACATCCCTACCGGATCCGCATCCAACCGGATACTGGCGCTGAGCTGGCCACCGTCCGCCTGCACCGGGCTGCACCGGCCGCGGCCGTCGTCGCGGCCGAAATTAAGTTGCCAGCCGCAGCCGGTACGCCGCTCGAACTCCGACTGGACGTGGCGCAATTGGCGGACGGCGAGTACGACGGTGAAATCGAAATTACCGGTGCCGGCCAGAAACAGGCCTGGCCATTTCATTTTTATCGCCTGCCAGACCATCGTTCGCCGGGGATTCCGTTTGGCATGTATGCCGTCCCGTATCCGGACGACACGGCCGGCATGGATGCGACGCTGGCGGAAGTTCAGCAAACCGGCACCACCCTGCTGTGCCTGCACATGAACGGCACCGGTAAGGACCGGGCCTTTCTGGATCGCGCCGCGCGGTTTGGGATGCAGTTCTGTCCTTCCAGCAACCGGGATCACCGGGCCGATGGCTCGACCATCGAATGGCCATCAGAGGTGCGGATCAACTTCCCGCCCGGCGCGCCCTCGCAGGAGAAACGGCAATCTTGTTACAGTCAACCGCAGGTGCGGCGCGAAGCCGCCGAAGCGTTCGCCGGGATGCTGCGCGAGTATCAGGCGCATCCGGCATTCAGTGGACAGGTGTATTATGGCGATGACCTGTTCATGTCGTCGCAGAGCGTGATGGGCAAGGTCTGGCTGAGCTGTTATTGCCGGCGTTGCCGCGAGGATTTCAAGCAGCAGTTCGGATACGAGCCGCCGTTTACCACCGCCGCCCCTGAGTATGCGGTGGTTTCCGCCAGCGATCCGTGGCTTTCCTGGATGCAATACCGCAACCGGGACATCTACGGTGGGTTTATCCGCGCCCTGATGGCAGCGAAGGATGCAGTGGATCCGGCCATTCAGATCGGGCTGTGTCACGGCGCGCCGGACAATCCGTTCACGTCAATCATCAGCGGGGTGTACACCCCCTTGAGCCAGCCGACAGATGTGGTCTCAAGCTACTTCTATCCATTCCTGCGCTCGCCGGCTGCTGATTTCATCTGCCACTACGAATTTAGCAAAATGAACAATCGCCAGAAAGAGGTCTGGATGCTGGGGCTGTTTCTGGCTGACGGCCATATCTCGCCCGACTGGCAGGTCACGCAAAACTACTGGAACATGCTCGCGGCCGGTTACAAGTTCATTGCCTTCTTCTCCTGGTGGGATTACGTCGGCGATTTGAAAATCGCTGACGAGTCGGGCAAGGAAAAACTCCAGCAGGCGTTGGCCGCGCTCACGCGCTGCGGTGCGCACAAGGACTGGATTTTCCCGGCGGCCAAGCATTGGCAGGACACGCCAACCCGAGTTGCGGCCCTATACTCGTACACGACGGAAGCCTTCGACATCGCGCCACGCGCGCGCAATCACCAGCACATGAAGGAGACCTGCCGGCTGTACCGGCACATGCTGGCAAAACAGGTGCCGGTCAATCTCGTCTGCGAAGAGGAAGTCCGCGCCGGGATTCTGGACCAGTACGACGCGCTCTGCCTGCACGACGTGCGCGCCTTGCCGGACGACGTGCATGCCAAAGTGCAGGCGTTTGCCAATGCCGGCAAGCTGGTCTTGGTGGATCCGGACTATTTGTACACCGACGGCTGGCATCCGAATATGCAGGTGTCGGTGCGCGGTGCCATTGAACTCACGCCGGAAAGCATGGCCCAGGTGTTGGCGGACCGGTTCCCCGGTTCATTCACGGTATCGAATCCGGATGTCACCGCGCGGCGATTTACAGCGGGGGTGGGGGAATACTTCGTGTTCGTGAACAACTTCCCGGATCGCTATTCCGGCATGACCTATTTTTATGTCGAAAAACCGGAGACCAACAAGCGCGCCGCGCTGGTCCGTTCCGAGGCGGTGGAGGCCACCGTGACCTTTGCCGGTGCGAAACGGTTTCTCTTCGACCTGAACACTGGCGAGAAAATCGGTGATACGAGCACGCCGCTGGCACTGAAACTGGAACCCGCGTGGGGCCGGGTGATCATGGCGTTGCCGTGTGAGTCACCCAAGTTGAATGTGACGGGACCGGCCAGGGCGCGGCAGGGTGAATCAACGTGGTTCCAACTGCGCTTAGTCGATGGCGCCGGCAAAACGGTTCCGGTGGCTGCGACGATTCAGGCGCAGGTTCAGTCGCCGGCCGGCCGCGTGAGCCCGTACTCCGGATATTTTGCGATTACCAACGGCAGCGGTGAGTTTGTTCTGCCGCTCGGGATCAATGAGGAGATTGGCCGGTGGCAGGTGCAGTTCACGGGCGGATTCCCCCGCACCACGGTGGCATGCGATTTGAATGTCGGTGCCGGGGAAGGAGCCGCGACGCTACTGCTGACCATTGACGACCGGAGAGCGGCCCGCTGATGACAACTAAGGCGTATCCGCGGTCAACCATTACGCTCACCAATCTCGGCATTGGCGGCGAGAATTCGACCGAGGGAGTCAACCGTCTGCCATCCCAACGACGCGGGGCATGTGGTCTGGGCGGCCGCAGTGACGAAGGCGTTAGCCAAGGCCGGTGTCGGCGCGACTCGCCAACCATGAACAACACGATGCTAGCCGTTGGTTGTGTCAGAGCGTGTTGTGAAATTAATTTTGGCACTGTGCCGCCCGGAGGGACATCCCGCGACGGCGGGATCGTGGCCGTAGCGCTGAGACAAACGGACGCGACGGAGCGCGTCCCTCCGATTTTAAAACATCCTCTCAGCCGGAACGATGCAGTTGACCTGGGTAGGGCGGGCTGTCCCAGCCCGCCGCTCCGCGGTTTCCAGTCAATCCCCACCGACGGAACCAGTTCACCATTCAGTGCGGGGTCAGTTCTGCTGCCACACTGGTCCTTCGCCTACTACGGCGCGGTGGGACACCGCGCCTACCGCATCCGACTGCATGGTTCCGGCTCAGACGGTGCAGCAAAATCCGGGGAATAATTCAATGCGTGTGACAATTCACGAACCGCCCTATGCCGCTCGGCAGCCCGCGCAACCGTTTGCGGAAGAGTTCGCCCAGTGGTCGCGCTGGCCGTGCCAATGGGTGACCAGCCCGGACGCCGAGCCGAAGCCGTGCGCGCTGGCCTACCGGTTGAATTTCGCGATGGAACGCGCGGAAACGGTGCGGGTGCATGTAACGGCGGACGAGCGGTATTGGTTGTTTCTCGACGGTGAACGCATCGGACTGGGCAGCGAACGGGGGGATGCCGAGAACTGGTTTTTTGAAACCTATGACCTGAACCTGGCAGAGGGCCCACACACCCTTGTGGCCTGTGTCTGGTCGCTGGGCGAAGGGATGTCGGCCTGCTTCTGGCCGGTCCCGAACGGGCCCGGTGCGCCGTACGCTCAGATGAGCGTCCACCACGGGTTCATTTTTTCACCCGAGGGCGAGTGGATCGCGCAGCTCGGCACCGGTCACGCCCCGTGGGAAGCGAAGCGATTGGCTGGATTGTCGTTCCTTGCCGATGGAAAAGCCTGGGGCACCGGCGCGCGCCAGGAGATTGATGGCGCCAGTTTTCCGTGGGGATATGAAAAAGGCGAAGGCGCAGATTGGCAACCGGTAACAGTCCTCTTGGCCGGCTCGAACGCGGGCCGGTTCAACGAGATTCCCCCGCAGGTGCGCCGGCTGCGTCCGGCCACGCTGCCGCCCATGTTGGATCAACCGATTCGACCGGGGCGGGTCCGGGCGGTGCTCCCCCGCGTCGCGGCTGGCCAGCCGGATGCAGATGATACGCGGATTCATCAAGCCGACAGCTTGGTGGCCGAGGAAACGGCCTGGCAGGCCTGGCTTGGTGGCACGACGCTGACGGTGCCGCCCAATACGCAACGCCGGGTCATCGTTGATCTCGAACAATATTTTTGCGCCTATCCGGAACTCGCCACCTCCGGCGGAGCCGGCAGCGAAATTTGGTTGGGTTGGGCTGAGAGTTTGTTTGAAGCACGCAAGCATGGTGCCATGGGGCATCGCGATGTCATCGAAGGGAAAATTTTTTGGGGTAGCGGCGACTGGTTTCGTCCGGGCGGTCAGCCGGCTCGATTCCAAACGTTCTGGTGGCGGTGCGGCCGCTATCTGGAGTTGCGGATTCGTACCGCCGCGCAGCCCTTGGTGTTGGAATCGTTGCGCTTGCGCGAAACGCGCTATCCATTGACGCCAGACTCCACCTTTGCGGCGGATCATGCCGGGCTGGATCGGTTCTGGCCCATCGCGCTGCGGACGCTCCAGATGTGCGCGCACGAAACCTACATGGATTGTCCCTATTATGAACAGCTCATGTACGTGGGCGATACCCGGCTCCAGGCGCTCACCGGCTACACGCTGTTTGCGGACAGTCGGTTGCAGCGGCAAAGTCTCCGATTGATCGATGCCTCGCGGTTACATTCCGGGTTGACGCAAGCGCGGTACCCATCGCGCTTGACCCAACTGATTCCGCCGTTTGCACTCTGGTACGTCGAAATGGTGTCCGACTACGCGCTGTGGCGGGGCGACGAGCCGTTCGTTCGCGAGTTAATGCCGGGCGTGCGCACGGTGTTGGACACATTCCTCAGCTACCGCGATTCAGCGGGGTTGGTTGCCGGATTGCCGGGTTGGAATTTCACCGATTGGGTTCCGGGGTGGGAATGGGGGATGCCGAAGGATGGCTGCTATGGAGTCAGCGCCATTTTCAACTGGCAATTGGTGCTGGTGTTGCAGCATTGCGCCGCCGTTGAGGAATGGCTGGGGGAGCCGGAGTTGGCCGCGCGCGACCGGCGCTATGCGGGCGAACTCGCCCGGCGCACCGCCAACGCTTTCTGGGATGAGGCGCGCGGATTGTATGCCGATGATCTGGGGCACACCGCGTTTTCCGAGCATTGTCAGAGTCTGGCTGTGATCAGCGGGGAGCTGCCGGCCGCGCATGCCGCCCGGTTGTCTGAGACGTTGCCGACAGCGGAACTGGCGTGGTCGAGTGTGTATTTCAGTCATTACCTGTTTGAAGCGTACCGGCAAATGGGGCGGCCGGATTTGATTTTGGCACGCTGGCAGAACTGGCTGGCCATGGCGGAGAATGGGTTGAAGACATTAATGGAAGCGCCGGATCCCTTGAATCGCTCGGATTGTCATGCGTGGGGGGCGCATCCGCTCTACCACTGCTTCGCCACGCTGGCCGGAATCCGACCGGCGGGTTGTGGATTTAACGCGGTCGAGATGAATCCGCAATTCGGATCGCTCACCCAGCTAACCGCTGACCTCGTTCACCCGGCCGGCCGGATTGTGGCGCGCTTGCATCGCGCCGGAACCAAACTCAGTGGTGAAGTCATTTTGCCGCCGGGCATTCCCGGTAATTTGCATTGGGGCAGCGCCACCTGTGCGCTGGGGGCCGGCCAGACTACCGCCATTCGCTTGGAACGCGGACGTGGCTAATCGCAAAGGGCACGATTGCCGGGACATTAACCATTTTCATAGGAAGACGTCACCCATGCCACATCTGGAAAAATTCGCCGCAAAAATCGCCGCCAAAACGCCGGTCACGGTCAGTTTCTTTGGCGACTCGATCAGCGATGTCGACCGGCTGCCGGGCGCGTACGGTGGCGCCACATGCCGGGAGGCGCACTACGCACAGGTGTTTCGCCGCCGGGTGGTCGAGGAATGGGAAAATCCGCACATCCTCGTGCATTATTTCGGAATCTGTGCCCAGAACACCTACGAAGGACTGGGCCGGATTCACCTGCTCGAACCGGTCCGGCCGGCCTTGACGGTGGTGGCATTCGGTGCCAACGACCTGTCGCATCACACGCTTCCGCCCACGGCCACCGCGCGGGCGCTGACGCTGATTGTTGAACGGCTGCGCAGTTTCGGCTCGGACGTGGTCGTCATGGCCGCCAGCAGTGGCGGGCCGCGGTTTGATCTTTTTTCCGAAGTGCCGGCCCTGATCGATGCCCAGCGCGACGTCTGCGCGCAACAGGGCGTCGCGTTTGTCGACACGCGCGCGGAATTGTTGCAACGCGTGGCGGCTGGCGAAGATTGGCTGCGGTATTTCCCTTCCCATGACGACTGTCATCCCAATGACGAAGGCCACCGGCTCTGGGGCGAACTGCTCTTTCAAACGGTCCAGGCCGGCGTCCCGGCTGTAATGGATCGTGAAATCGTAACGAAATGAAACGGAGTATAACGACGGGGGCAGAAAGATGAACATGACAAATAATTTTCGATGCAATTGCCGGAGCGCGGGGGTTTTGCTCTTGGGCCTGGCTCTGCAAGCCGGGGCCGCCGAGCACACGCTGACAATCAAGGACTACACTTGCCGTGGGTTTGCCCCGGACCTGGTGCAGTATCGCGTGGAGAGTCTCGATCGGAAACAAGCCGCCGGCCTGCGGCTGTTCGACGCCACCGGCCAGAGTCTGCCGGTCCAATGGACGGCGGATCCCGCCGGCAAAGGCGGGCTGGCGGGTTTTGTCACTGCCTTGCCTCACGATGAAAGCGTGACCTACCGGTTGACTGACTCGGGGACCGGTCCCGTCGCGGCGGGACAGCTGACCGTCACCGCGGCGAAAGATAAAACCGTCCTCGGCAACGGGCTCTTCTCCGTGACCCTGCCGGCAGTGGTGGACCAGTCGTATGCCACGCCGGTCAAAGCCGACACTTTGCCGGCGCCGATCCTTTCCTTTACGAGCGGTGGCAGCGGGGTGATGGGGACTTCAAAGATGGCGACGTCCCGGCTGGTGAAGCGGCGGCACGTCTGGCTGGCAGCCCAAGGGCCGGTCTATGCCGATGCGATGTACGAGCTGACCTGGGCCGAAGGCGGATATTACCGGTGCCGCGTGCGGGTCATCGATGGTGTGCCGTTGGCGCAGGTAATGGAGGAATACGATCTCGGCAAGCTCGACGGCTCCGACTTCTGGGAACTTTCGCTGACCCATGGTTGGCAGCCGGACCAGGTTGAGAAAGCCAAACCGTGGGGCAATGGCACCGAGATCGACTTCGGCTCGATTGAGGCGCTGCCCAACTTCACCAAGCAGGCGCAATGGCGCATGAGCGTGGACAACGGACTGCTTGGACATCTCGGGTTCACCTGCAAGTCCAACAACACCAGCCTGGCCGGGGTGGTCCTGCTGCGCAAAGGGGACTGGCGGCGGGTGAATGTTTTGGAAGTGCAGGTGGTGCAGCCGGATGACGTGCGGGTCCGCTTCCCGATGAGCGCACGCGACATGACCTGGCAACGCGATTCCGGTTCCGTCAGTTCGCCCTTCTCCATGCATTCGCTGGATCCGGAGGTTGCGCCAACCTACGGCCGGCGGCACTGGGGTTTGCAGCTCGCACCGGTTCACCTGCCCAAGGAAGAAGGTGCTGCCGCATTCTTCGGCCCCGCCTACAAGGGTTTTGCGGATCAGGCCTACAAGAAGTTGCCGCCGTTCTCACGCGCCCGCTCGCTGTATGGCATCATCACGCTTGACCATTACAAGGATTACATTCTCGACTGGCCCGACACGCAGGTGGCGTATCCGCGCCTCGCGAGGATTGGCGGCAGCGCGGGTGGAACCGCGCCCTCCCCGAACGGCGCGGGTGGAACCGTGCCCGCCGTGGGAGGGTCGGGTGCCACCCCGACCAACGCCCAGTCGGGTGCCACCCCGACCAACACCCAGTCGGGTGCCACCCCGACCAACGCCCAGGACCTGAAACACCTGTATGACCGTTACCTGCGCTGGATTCCCAATTTCTACATGAGCTGTCCAACTCCCACGCACCATGCCACCGGCGACCTTTACGTCGGCGCCTGGCTGGCAGATCATCTGCTGGGATCGCCGGATCTGACACCCGAACAGCGCCGGGACATTCGCGCCCGTGTGGCGCTGGCCCTGTATCTGCACCAGGAGCCGGCAACATTGAGTTACGGCATCGGTTCGCATCCCGGCAATCCCAACATGGGCTGGGCCCGGTTCTTCCCCGGTGTCGCCTATCTGGGGCTGCTCCCGGATCATCCGCAGTATTTAAAGTGGGCCGATTTCATGTCCAAGCAGGCGGAGTATGAACTGGGCAAGGGCATGGCGCCGGGCGGTGCCTGGCTCGAGTATGGGGCCTATCACTTCCACGGCTTCCGCGCCTTGCCGATGCTCGCTTCCATTGATCTGGCCAAGCCCGCCAATGCCGACACTTTGTTCGACTACGCCCACGCCGATCTCGATTACATCATGAACCTGCTCTCCGCACCGGATCCGCGTTTCCGTTCGCGGATGATCCCGGGGCTCGCCAACTCCGGGCCGGCGACCACGAGCCGGTTGGTGGAAGGGGCGAATGCCTTTGCGAAGAAGGATTCCGAATTCGCGGCCCAGCTCCTGTGGGCTTGGAATGAAAACGGCAGCCTGCCGGGCGCGCTGCCGGCGCCGGCCGGACTCCCCCCCAGGCCGGCGGATCTTTCCAGCCGATATTACCCCGGCTTCGGCATTATCTTCCGCGCCCACCAGGGCCCGCAGGAAACCTGGCTGATGCTCCGCAATGGTTTCCTCTGGAGCCACTGGAACATCGATCCCGGCCATTTCGTCATGGCCAGCCGCGGCGCCGTGTTGGTGCCGTTCCAAGAGTATCAATATGGCGGCAGCCCCGATAAAACCTTCGACATCTGCAACACGGTGCGCTTTGGTGATCCGCACAACACGATGCCGTACGGTTGGCCGGACAGCAACATCCTCGATTATTCTTTCGGCAAATCCGTGGACTATGCCTGGAGTTCAACCGGTCTGCCGGACTGGTTCATCGATCCGGCCGCCGCCGAGCCGTTCCAGAACGAAATCCCGAAGCGGGCCCTGGCCGCCGAGTTCCAGCAGCAGCAGGGCGCCTTCCAATGGGACCGGCAGGTTCTGTTCCTCAAGGGCAAGACCGCCACAAGCCCAAACTATTTTGTGTTTCGCGACAGCACGCGTGGCGACGGCAAACTCGCCAGTTACCTGAACATGAATCTGCTGGGGCGGAAGTCGAACCTGAAAATCGATGGTGCGAAAATGACATTGGATTCGGAATGGCCGGTCAAACTTGACCTGCTGTTCGCCCAATCCGAACCGGTGACCCCGGCCCTGCTGGAAGCCGATGAATCGTTCCAACTGGCGGAAGCGAACAAGCCCGCCGCGGTGCGGGAGGGCGCGGTTCCACCCGCGCTCAAGGGGGAAGTGGTCTCCCGCGACTGGCTCGACAAGAACTGGGCTGTCTGGAAAACCGGTGATGGCAAACCGACACGGGAACAGCGGCTCTTGCTGCGGATCCCGGCGGCGCCGGACCAGGGATATTTTTACGTGCTCTTTCCGCGGGACGAAAAAGAGGCGCCTCCCGTCGTCAAACGACTGGCGGATGGCGTGCTGAGCGTCACCCATCGCGAAGGAACGGATTATGTTTTCCTTTCTTCGTTGCCCGTGAAATATGCCGGCGACGGCGTGCAATTGGAAGGCTGCGCCGGCGCTGTGCGGGTCGCGGCCGATGCAGTGACTTTCACGCTGGCCGGTGGCGGTGGGTGCGTGGGTTACAAAGGCAAAGTCGTGGAAGGAAGCGCGCCCTTCGAGAAGAGTTACCCGCTGGCCGGGTGGTCCGCCGGTGTTGAAAAGATAAATGCCATGCTCAGCTCCTGCAGCCTGCAACCCCGGGAGGGCGCGGTTCCACCCGCGCCGTCCACCGCCGCGCCGTCCACCGCCGCTTTGGTCGGGGTGGAACCCGACCCTCCCCGAATCAGAGATGCGGGAGAGGAAGTCGCACCCGGGCTTCGCAAGAAAATCGACGGTGAACGCACCCGCTACAGTGTTCAAGCGGAACGATTGGTTCAGGCCAAGACCGAGACGGTGCAAGTCGAAGCGTGTCACGCTGTCATTGAAGTGGCAGCGAAGAGTGTCCGGTTCATTGTGCCGGATCGGCAGTATGCCCGCTTGAGCGTGGCTGGAGTTGGCATTCGCGGTTGTGGTCCGTTTGATCTGACCTTCACCCCCACCAGCATCACGGGGACAGTGGACGGCACGCTCCGGACACTGGTGAGTACCTGGCCGGACAAGATCACCCGGCCAATGTTCCGCATGGATGGCCGTCTCTGGTGCGCCGGTTGGGCGGACGATCCCTGCATCAGCAAAACGCCGGACCGTCCGCAATTCGCGATCGCGTTTGGCGTCTTTGCGGGGAGCCACAAAGTGGAAATTAGCGAGTGGCAGTTTCCCGCCATGCCACCGGTGCCGCCCGTGGCCCGGGTGGAGTTCTGAGTTGGAGTGACAGCATGACCTCATCCTGTGGTATCAAGTTCATCCAGGCCGCCGGTGTCGATCATGACGAGAATCGGTTTTACAGACGGCGCGGGTGGAACCGCGCCCTCCCAATGTCCGCGGGAGGGTCGGGTTCCACCCCGACCGAGACGGGCATGGACACCCGGCCGAGCGTGGCGAGCAGACTGCACCTACCGAGACGGGCGGGACGCGCGGGTGGAACCGCGCCCTCCCAACGTCGTGGGAGGGTCGGGTTCCACCCCGACCGAGATGGGCATGGACGCGCGGGTGGAACCGCGCCCTCCCAACGTCGCGGGAGGGTCGGGTTCCACCCCGACCGTTTCACGGTGTGAGAACGAAATCATGCAACCTGAACGTCACCGACCAATCCATTTGCCGAACATGGAACGACATAATCAGCCGGTTATTTTATTTGTGACAGTTTGCACAAACACGCGCCGGCCGATTCTCGCCAACGTCGCAATGCAGCGCTTGCTGGTGGCGTCCTGGACGGAAGCCAAGCGTTGGCATGTTGGCCAATACATGATTATGCCTGACCACATTCATCTGTTTTGTTCTCCTGCGGCGTCGACAGCGCCAAATGTCAGTGCATGGGTCGGGTTTTGGAAAAGCCTGGTTTCGCGGGCTGTAAAAGGGTTTGGTCCCTTGGCTGGGTTGTGGACAGGCGCAGAAGGCGCAGGTGGCACGGGAGGCGCGGGTGGAACCGCGCCCTCCCGGTCGTTGTGGCAAACGGATTGTTGGGATACCCAACTTCGTCATGTCAGGCATTACGAAGAGAAATGGGAATACGTGCAGGCCAATCCGGTTCGCAAAGGCTTGGTGTCCGAGCCGGCCGCCTGGCCATACCAAGGATGTTTGCAGGAGTTGCGATGGTGACTGTCGTCCGCCACAAATGGGAACCCGTAACGACGGAGGTCGGGGTGGAACCCGCCTGCGCGGCCGGAGCTTCGGCGTGGCGAATGCCCGACCGTCCCAACCCGCAGAGCAAGAGGTCGGAGTGGAATCCGACCGTCCAAACCACAGAACAAAAGGTCGAGGTGGAACCCGACCCTCCCAACACCCACACCGCGGGAGGGCGCGGTTCCACCCGCGCCAGAAAGAAATGTACACCGACATGAATTCATCCCGTTTTGATCCGTTATTGTTCGTGAATCCGCCCAAACAATATCGTCCCCTGCGGATGGTGCATGGGTTCGACAAGTTCGACAAAGTGTTACCGAACGGCCCCCATTTCATTGGGGAAACGGAGATTGACGAAGGCCTCGACCGGTTTCTCGCGCTGGGGTATGGCGGCGCCGTGGTCAACGTGGGGTTCCGGGATTACCTGGAAAGCGAGCGCCAATGGGAGGTTTACCGCCGGGGCCTGCGGGCGGCGATCCAGCGCGACATGGTGCTGTGGTGGTACGACGAAAAAGGCTATCCCAGCGGTTCGGCGGGCGGGCTGGTGACCCGCGGACATCCGGAATTCGCTGCGCTGGGTCTGGCTTGCTACCACGTTCGCGTGCACGGGCCAGCCAATGTGGTCTTTCCCCGGCCCGCCAGTTGCCGGGCCACAGTGTGGGTGGGAGCTGTGCAAGGGGATCTGCGGCAGGTCTGTCGTCAGCAATTTCTGGACCTGCGGGAGCATGTGGATGCGGCCGGGACGTTGCGCTGGTCGCCGCTGGTGGGCGATTGGACCGTCCTTTACATGGCGGAACGGGTCAACCCGGCCAAAATGATCGCCAGCGGTGATAAAGAAGAGTTGCGCCACTACGTCAACCTGCTGGATCCAAATGTGACTGCCGAATTCATCCGGATCACGCACGAGGCTTATTACCGGGAGACGCCTCCTGAACTGTGGCAACGTTTCCGGGCGATTTTCACGGATGAACCGGCTTTGGAAAACTCCTACGGTGCGGGGACATTGCCGGCGGATCATCCTGACCAAGATCACCCGCCGTTTGTGCCGTGGGTGGGAACATTCCCGGCCACCTTCCAGAAGGCCAAGGGCTACGATCTCCGACCGTCCCTCTACGCGTTGTTCTGCTCGGAAACCGAAGAGGCCGGCTACATCCGCCAGGATTTCTACGAGGTCATGACGCAGCTCTATGTTGATGGTTACTTTGGGCAGATTGCCACCTGGTGCAAGGCGCACGGCATTGCCTCGTCCGGCCATGTCCTGAACGAAGAATGGCTGGGCACGCAAGTCGCCTGCCATGGCGATATATTGGCGGCACTCCGACGCCTGGATCTGCCCGGTATCGACCTGTTGGCAGTCGATCCGGTCAGCATGCTGAACGGACTGGGCTTCATGACAGCCAAGCAAGCCGGGTCGGTGGCGCATCTCATTGGCGCCGAGGAAGTCCACTGCGAGAGCAGCGGCGGGTTGTCGCTGGCCCACCGCATTGGCCAGGGGAACCTGCTCAATGTCATGGGGGTCAACCAGATCACGTCGTATTGGGGAGTCGATGCAATCGACGAGGCGCAATACCGCGCTTACAACGATTACATGGGGCGATTGGCGTTGCTGATGCGGGGTGGCCGGCATGTGTGCGACGTGGCGCTGTTGTATCCCATCCGGGCTGCTTGGGCCACCTTCGTCCCGCACAGTCCGCTTGCAGCGGCGAATATTGACAGCCCAACTTTCAACGCCCAACTCGACCGACTCGGCGGCAACGGCTATGCCCAACCGGTGCGGGATCTGATTCAGAACCAGATCGACCTCGACATCATTGATGAGCAGGCAATTCTGGAAGCGCGAATTGCGGACGGCCGGCTCTGTGTGGCACAGGAGCGTTACCGGATCGTCGTCATTCCCAGCGCCGACACCATGGGGGCGGCGGCCGCGGAGAAACTTGCCGAATTCAGCCGGGCCGGCGGCCAGGTGTTTTTTATCGACGGACCGCCCGTGCGCGGCGAGAGCGTCGCAGCCACTGGTCGACTGCAAAGCGCTGTCGCCGAGTTGGTGGCTTCCGGATGTGGTCGGACCGTCGCGCTGGAACAGCTTCCACCAGCGGTGCGCGGGGCCGGCGCGGATGATTTCACACTGGCCACTCCCGACCGCGACGTCCTTTACACACATCGGCAGGTGGATGGACGTGACGTATATTTTGTGATCAACGCGGCGGCCACGGTCCGGCGGATTTGTCCGCGGCTGCGCGTGCCGGGACCCTATATTCTTTTCCGACCACTCAACGGAACCACCGGTAACATGTCCAGCAGTGGCGAGATTTACCTCGAAGGGTTTGAAGGTGTGTTCCTCGTTACCCCGGCAGGAACGGAGAAACCATGATTCAAGGACCGCGAGAGAAATTGGTAAACCGGCCGCGCCTCGTTGATCTTGCGCCGGTACCGGATGCTTCAGCGATGAATCCGATCAATCACCTGCCGAAGCCCAATGCTGATCAACGGGCTTTTCAGGATCTTGAATTAGGTCTGTTTATCCATTTTGGAATGAACACCTTTACCGGCGAAACGACCGGTGGCAAAGGTTCCCATCCCCCAGCGATCTTTAATCCCACCGAGCTCAATTGCGATAATTGGATGCAGGTCGCCAAAGCCATGGGGGCGCGATTCGCAGTTCTCACGGCGCGGCATGAGGAAGGGTTTTGTCTGTGGCCCACGCCGACCACGGACTACTGCATCCGTCAATCCCCGTACCAAGGCGGGCGGGGGGATGTGGTCCGGGAATTCGTGACTGCATGTCGCCGGCACGACATTAAACCCTGTCTCTATCATTCCTCGTATATGGATGCCCGGCACATCTTCCAGGACGGTGATCCAATCCAGTGGCACGAGGAATGGTTTCAGTCGACCAAGCGGCGGCTGGCCGAGCCGGGGGCGACCGAGCGCTTCACCCGGATGCAGGTCGCCCAGGTCCGGGAGTTGCTGACCCAATATGGCGACATTACCTATCTTTGGTTGGACCATATTGGCGAGACGCAGGGGATTCTGGATCCGGCCGCAGTGGATTCTTTCTGGAGCGCCATTGTCGCGGAGGCGCGGGCGCGGCAGCCGCACTGCCTGTTGCTGAAGGCGGACATTTACCTCTCCCGGGACCGGGCCGCCGGGGGAGGCGTCCACGGTGGGCGTGCCGCCAATCCACTCTGGTACGCCTGCCGGAGAGAAAATACACGTGAAGGTCAAGGGGATCCGATCCCGGATCCCGCGCAGGGTAATCAGTACATCGTGTGGGAAGCCAACACGATCTTCAGCGGCGGTTGGTTCTGGAACGGCCCGGCGGTCAAGCCGGTCGATGAGATGATCGAACACTACTATGCAACCGTTGGCCGTGGCGCCACATTCCTGCCGAATTTTGCGCCGGACCAGCGCGGGCTGATGACGGAGAAAGTCCTGGCGCATGCCCAAGCTTTTGGCAAGCGGGTCCGGCAACTTTCGGAGAATCCGCTGGGCGAAACGAACGGGATGGGGCCCGCGCTGGAACTCGAGTTGCCCGGCATGACGACGGTCGACCATGTTGTCACGATGGAGGATTTGTGCGAAGGGCAGAAGATCCGGGCCTACTCGATTGAGGCGCGTGAGCCAGGCGGAGCGTGGACCCGGATCGTGACGGGCCAAAGCGTGGGACACAAGCGGATTGACCGTTTCGCGCCGATCCGGACCGATGCGCTCCGGTTTCGTTGCTTGCAATCCCTGGCTGAGCCGGTCGGGATTCGCCAGTTCGCTGCCTATTGCCTGTCAGCAACCGGAGATCCTGTCCATCCGTTGCCATCACCAACCGATCGCTCTGCCTGATCGGATTCGTAGCGCAACCAAGAATTTTCATGGCGAGAAAAGACGATATGCTGGCGGCGCTTGCCCGGCGCACACCTGGCGGAGCGGTCCCGATCTGGGAACTCGAGTTTCAGGCTTGGGACGCGGCATCTGGCAAACATGTTATTCTGGGCCACGAGTTCGCGGCGCTCTCCCCGGCGGAACAGGAACGGGCCCTGTATGCCAACGCCGAGATTCTGCTCGCCGTCTCGGCAGAAATGGAGTATGCGGCACTCACCGTTCCCAACGCGTACTGGGAACAAGCCCCGGGGCAACTGGCTTACTATTGCCTGCCCGGCGACACCCGGTTCCGACAGGCGACCATTCTGCGAGAGCTCGCTCCACCGGACCTGATGCTGATTGCGATCGCCGGCGGGATCATTAGCGCGGACTATTCGCCGGAGTTCTGCTATCGCCTCACCGACGATCCCGAGAGCGTGGACGAACTGGCGCGAAACAGTCTCCGTTACGGCCTCGAAACCGCGCAGCGATTCCGCGATTGCGGAGCGGAAGCCGTCGTCTCACCCTCGGACATGGCCGATAACTCCGGCCCTTTTTTCAATCCAGCGCAAATGAACCGCTGGGTCCTGCCGTACCTGACCTACTGGTCGAGTGCGATCCGTGAAATGGGCATGTACACCATCCTTCATACCGACGGAAATCTCACCCGGTACATGGATCTCATCGCGGCGACAGGACTGGACGCCCTGCAAGCCATCGATCCGGTTGCCGGCATGGACATGCGGGAAACGCGAGACATTGTCGGCAGCCGACTTTGTCTGTGCGGCAACATCGACTGCGGGTTGCTGCTGCGGGGGCGGCCGGAGCAGGTCTATCAATCCACCCGGGATCTCCTGACCAGTTGCAAAGGCGGAGGCGGGTTGGTCTTGGGCGCCTCCAACGCCGTCCAGCCGGAAGTGCCGATCGAGAACTATTGTGCCATGATTGGCGCCTGGAAGGAATTTGGTCAATCCACACCATGAACACGAGCGATCAGACGAGTTTTGCGAACACAACGGGATTTGCCGCCAAATACGACCGGGTCCCACGAGGCGTGGCCCATTTTGGTTTGGGGAAATGGGATCGCGCTCTGGGCAACCACCGCGCCGTGATCCGGGTGATCCAAGCCGGTGATGTCGCGTATGCCTATCTTCCCTGGCGGCGGCGGGATGCCTTTCCCCAGGCCAAACAGGTTCGGATCGTGGATGGACAAACCGGCCAGACCATCACCAACAGTGTCGTTGTCACCTGCAACCGCGAATACGGTGAAGTCGTGTTCGAACCGCTCAGTGGGCCGGGGCTGTATTACGCCTACTACCTCATTCCGGCCAGCGATTGTCATCGTTGGGACTGGCCGCGCTGGGCGTTTCCCATTATCCAGTACGCCACCCCGCAGGCGACGGCAGCGGATGCCTGGCGCGCGAAATACCAGGTGGGTGCGGATGACATCGGCAGTCTCCCCAATCCCGGTGGTTCGTTCGTGAGTCCCGATCCCTATCCGGCCCCTTGGCGTGATTTGCCGGCAGCGGAATTGGTGGAGTTTCAGTCCCGCGGCGAATGGCACTCGTTTTATCCGATGGAAGTCATCGCCACGCTGGAGGAACGGTTGGACCTGATCCAGCGTTGTGGGTCCCGGCCGTTTCTTCTGTTTCCTGAAACCCGCGACCGGCCAATCCGTCTGACCCGGGACATCCCCTATCACTGGGCCGTCCGCTCCGTGGACGAGTTGGATCTTTTCAAAGTCACCGGGCAACGAAACGAATATCTGGTATTTCAAATCGGCGTCTACGCCCACCGCGAACTGCTAGCCAACGTGAAAGCAACGGTGTCCGCGCTCACAGGCCCAGGAGGCGCCCGGATCCCGTCAGCGTCCGTCACCTGCTTCAATCTTGCAGGCGTCAACCAACGGGGCCAACCGTTCACAAAAACAATTCATGTGGCGCCCAGGGAGATTCAGGCATTGTGGTTCGGGGTGGATGTCCCTGAAAATGCGCGGCCGGGACACTATACCGGCGCTGTGACCATTACCGCGCAGGGAATGGAGCCGCAGCGAGTCAAACTTCAATTGCGAGTGAGCAACCAGATACTGGCGGACCGCGGCGATGGCGATCCGTCGCGATTAAGCCGCTTGCGGTGGCTGAACTCCTCCCATGCCGTGGATGACGCGGTATGCGCGCCCTTCACTCCCGTCGCAGTCAAAGGCCGCACCGTTCGCATTCTTGGGCGAACCATCGAACTGGGTGAAAGCGGAATGCCTGCGCGACTCACCAGTTTCATCGACATGTTCCGCATTCAAGATTCCGGGCGCGACATTCTCGCTGCGCCGGTCCGTTTCGAGGTAATCAAAAACCGAAAAGTATTATCGTGGCAGACATCCCGACCGGCGCGCTGCCGCCGGCGGTCCTCCGGTAAGGCATTGTTTCAAGCGATTCAGTCGGCGCAGGGAATCACGAAGCGGAGCGCTGTCACCATCGAGATGGACGGCCGCATCGGTGTGTCCATCTCGCTGGAATCGCGGCAAGCACAGGCGCTGGACGGGCTCCGCTTGATTCTGGAACTGCCCACTGATGTTTGCCGGTATTGGCTGGAGTCGCCCGCCGCCGGGGAGATTCAGGGATCGCCCCAACTGGCTTTTGCCTGTCCGAAGAAAATGAGTAGGCCGATCCGGCAGTTCCAGAGTGCCTGGGTGGGCGACTACAATGCGGGACTGGCCTTCAATATCGCCCCGACGCTCGTTGACCGGCTCAAGGCGGAAAAGGGTCATTTTCGGCAGACTTGCACCGGCAACACGTGCCGCATTGTGTTGGATACCGGTCGACTGCACCTGTCGGCAGGCGATCCCGTTGTGTTTGAGTTTGCGCTGTCGGTCACCCCTTTCAAACCGCTCCCAACCGAACATTGGGAGTGGCGGTACTGTCACCAGGCGTACGGACAAGATCTCAAACTGGAACAGGGAATTGCGGCGGGCGCAACGGTGTTCACGCAGCACCACAGTTCGCCCAACTGTCCTTACATCAGCTACCTGTTTCCATCCGCGGACACGCTCAAGAAAGCGGCCGACCGGGTGCAGGCAAAGGGTGGGCGGTTCAAGGCCTACAATACCATTCGGGAACTCAGCACGCGCGCCAGCGAACTCTGGGCGCTGCGCAGTCTGGGACATGAAATCCTGCCGGCCTGCACCGCGAATCTGGGCTTCGAGTCCCTGGCGCAACTGCCGCTGGAATACCAGCTCCGTGACCTGGTCAACGAACCGTTCACGGGCACGCTCTGGATGTGCGAACACCTGGG
>Ga0209083_1001535_pt1 | contig 25903 bp, 21 predicted proteins | sample AM7aDNAmetaG_FD_184132 | JGI IMG/M metagenome (GOLD analysis project Ga0209083, IMG submission 184132) | Freshwater microbial communities from Finland to study Microbial Dark Matter (Phase II) - AM7a DNA metaG (SPAdes) (version 3) | ecosystem: Environmental > Aquatic > Freshwater > Lake ...
CTCGTCCGCCCTCGGAGTCCTTGATTTTAAGGCTTCCGCAGCCTGAGCCGCGCTTTTTATTGCCCCGCCGTTATCAGCGTTTGCCGCCGGAGCCGCCGCCTTTTCCGCAGTGCAGCCTGCAAGGATTACCGCGGCAGTCAAAACAAAAAGTAATTTCTTCATTTACTCCTCCTTTGAAGAATGATTACGCAGATTTCAAAATGCAATTACACGGATTAAAGAGATTGTTTCTTTTACTGCTTCCATTATAACAGTTCTAAGCAGTGCTGTGATGATAATGGTCATAGAGTGTAAGGGGCATTAATCTGCGTAATCGTCATTCGTAATTCGCGTAATCACTAAAAGCCAGAGGCCCTGGTGCCTAATAGTCTTGATAATCAAATGCACAGGGAATATAATTGCTTTGGAGGCAAAATGCCTGCAAAAAAAATACTCATAGTCGGCGCCGGGCCCGGGGGATTGACCGCGGGCATGATACTCGCTAAAAGAGGTTTCAACGTTACGATTCTTGAAAAAGAGGCCGTAGTCGGAGGGCGCAACGCCTCCATTAAGAAAGACGGCTACACCTTTGATATAGGCCCTACCTTCCTGATGATGAACTATATTCTGAAAGAGGTGTTCCTGGAGGCGGGAAAGAAGGCGGAAGATTATATGAAGGTGAAGCGCCTTGAGCCGATGTACCGCCTCCTCTTTACCGACAAGGAAGTTTCTATAAGCAGCGGTTTCGACGTTATGAAGGCCGAGATCTCAAAGAACTTTCCGGGCAACGAAGAAGCGCTCGCGAAGTTCATGAAGACCGAGAAGCACAGATACGGGAGGATGTTTCCCTGCCTGCAGAAAGACTATTCTAAACCCTGGCATCTGCTCCGCCCGGTTTTTTTGAAAGCTATTCCGGCTCTTCAGCTCCACAAAAAATTCTGGCAAAACCTGTCGGGATACTTTAAACAGGACGACCTGAAAATCTGTTTCACCTTCCAGGCAAAATATATAGGAATGTCGCCCTGGGAATGCCCGGCGGCGTTCACGATGATTCCCTATGTCGAGCACGAGTATGGTATTTACCATGTGTACGGAGGACTAAATCAAATCTCGGCGGGAATGGCAAAGGCCTTCCTGGAATTCCCGAACGCGGAGCTGAAACTCAACACAAAAGTTAAAGAGCTTATCGCGGAAAAGAAGAAAGTTAAAGGCGTCAGGCTCGAAGACGGCAGGGAAATTTTCGCGGACGAGGTGATAATAAACGCGGATTTTGCCTACTCTATGAGCGAACTGGCGAAGAGCCAGAAACTGAGAAAGTACTCGCCGGAAAAACTCAAGAAGATGCGGTATTCCTGCTCGACTTTCATGATCTATTTGGGGGTAAGGAAAAAATATGACATCCCGCACCACAACATAGTGTTCGCGAAAGACTACCGGAAGAATGTTCAGGAAATATTTGAAAAGGGCTCGCCGTCAGAGGATATGTCCGCGTATGTGCAGAACGCCTGCATTACGGATCCTTTACTGGCTCCTGAAGGCAAATCAACCATCTATATCCTGGTGCCCTGCCCGAACAAAGCTTCCGGCACGGACTGGCAGAGCATAAAAGAAGAGTACAAAAATAAGGTCCTGGATATGCTTGAAAAACGCACCGAACTGAAAGACCTGCGGGCCAACATTGAGAGCGAGACCGTCTACACCCCGGACGACTGGGTCAATAAGCATAATGTGTATCTCGGGGCAACCTTCAATCTGGCGCATAACCTTTCGCAGATGCTCTATTTTAGGCCCAGGAATAAATTTGAAGAACTGGATAACTGCTGGCTCACCGGCGGAGGAACTCATCCCGGGAGCGGCCTGCCTACCATATATGAGTCCGCGAGAATAACTTCAAACCTCATCAGCAAAAAGTACGGTATTCCCTTCACCGCGCCAACCACGCTCAATCAGAAGGAGACTTTCTGATGAGGGCAAAGCCGAGAATCTTTGCAAGCAAATGCCTTGGATTTGCGAATTGCAGGTGGGACGGCGCGACCGTCAATGACAGGTTTGTGGAGCGGCTCGGCAAGCATGTTGATTATGTCGCCTTTTGCCCTGAAATGGAAATCGGCCTCGGTTGCCCGAGGGATCCTATAAGAGTAGTCCTGATAAACGGACAGAGGACTCTATTTCAGCCTAATACCGGAAAAGAGTTTAGCAAAGAGATGCTGACCTATCGGTCCAAACAGCTTTCAGCGCTTAAGAAGGAAAATCTGAGCGGTTTCATTTTAAAAAGCAGGTCTCCTTCCTGCGGCATCAAGGACGTAAAACTTTTCACAGGGACCAAAGAGACCTCAGGGCATACCGGCGGCAGCGCGGGATTCTTCGGGGAAGGTGTGCTGGAAGAGTACGCCCCGCTAGCCATAGAGGACGAGGGGCGTCTCACAAACTTTCCAATTAGGGAAAATTTTCTGACCAAAGTTTTTACACACGCGGAGTTCCTTGCCGTCAAAAAGACAGGAACGGCGCGCGCTCTGTCAGATTTTCAGGCGAAGAACAAGTACCTGCTGCTTGCCTACAACGAAAAAGAAATGAGGTTGATGGGCTCGCTTGCGGCAAATCTGAAAAAGAGGGCGATAAAAGAGATTTATGAGGAATACGGGGAGCATCTGCTTTTGGCCTTCGCGAAACAACTGAGCTTCAAGCCCGTAATAAATGTTTTGACGCACGCGCTGGGATATTTTAAGGAGCAGCTGGTAAAAGAAGAAAAAAAGTTCTTTCTTGAAAGCATGGAAAAGTACCGCGCCGGGAAATTGCCTTTAAGCGCCGTAACCGGGCTGCTTCAGATGTGGATTGTAAAATATAAGGTTGATTATCTTAAAGATCAGACTTTCTTCTCTCCGTTCCCGGAAGAACTGGTGGATTTGGGCGATTCGGGGAAGGGGAGGTAGATCTAAAAGTTTATCTTTCAGATGCCGGAGAAAACCTCACCCTTTAGGGTGAGGATGAATCCGGCATGAATAATATTAACACACCTATAAAGAGAAACTCCGGCCTTCAGGCCGCAGAGTTTCATAAGGTTTATAAAGTTTGTAACGTTCATAACGTAAACATTATGGAGCAGGGTTTTTCATGGTTTGCCTTACGTTGCAAACGTTATTTTGCTATGCCGGACGGAGTGCGGCTTAAGAACGTTAGGAACGTTATTCTGTTATGCCAGACGGAGTCTGGCATGTAAGATATCCTTCCTTACAGAACAAGACGCACGAAGTGCGCTTATAAACGACCTGAGCGATTTTGCAAGGCGCCTGCAGTTGTTTTCTAAGCGCGCGCTTTTAAAGGAGTTAATTATGTTCGACAAAGAATTCGCAAAGAAGCAAATAACCCTTCTTCCCGATTCCGAACTCGCGGCTGCCGTTTCTAACGAAAAGTCAGGCGAGTTTGTGCCGGAGTATTACGAGCTTGCCAGGGAGGAGCTGAAGAAGCGGGGAGTGGACCTCAATAAAGCGCAAACCCCGGCCGGTCCGGCTCGCGAAGCGAAGAGTGAAGGAGCCCGGGCAAGCGTTTTTGTTGAACACATCAGGGGGAAAATGGGCATAAATGCTCTTGAAACCGAAGAGCTTATTGAATTGTATAAAATGGAGAGCGGCCGTCCGTTCTTTATGAGCCTGATTGAAAGAGAACTCGGCGGAAGACATATCGATGTAAAAACAATAGAGCTTGAGAAGCAGGCGGAGGCTTCGGGACCGGTCACTCAGAAGGAATGCAAGTCCTGCGGCACGGGGCATGACGCTGCGTTTAACTTTTGCCCGTTCTGCGGCAATCCCCTTTGACAGGGAAGAGCAGCAAAAGAAGTATTGATTACGCAGATTAGATAAACAGATTACACGGATTAGGTCTTGATTTAATCTGTGTAATCGCACTTCCTAATCTGCGTAATCACTAAACGCAATCTATCAGGAATTTTGAAAAGGAGTTGAAATGATACTTACAAAAAGCACGGACTACGCGGTAAGGGCGCTCTGCTATTTGAGCAGGAACAGCGGCCGTCTGGTTTCAGTAAAAGAACTTCACGAAAAGCTTGCCGTTCCGTATCCCTTTCTGCGGAAACTCCTTCAAATGCTAAACAAGAAAAAAATTGTAAATTCCTACAAAGGTTCCGGCGGAGGGTTTGAACTGAATAAGGCCGCGGGAGAGATATTTCTCCCGGAACTCATAGAGATCTTTCAAGGCTCTTTTAAAATCAACCATTGCACGCTCAAAGGCAAAAGCTGTCCGAATATGGCTTACTGCGTGCTCCGCACCAGGATAGACGAGGTTGAAGATCAGGTCTATAAGATGATGAAGGATATTTCCATTAAGGAGCTCTGCAAGGATCCGCGTAAAAGAGGAGGACTATGAAAATCTTAAGGATTGGCTTTGGATTTGCCGCGGCCTTTATTCTTCTGGCCTGCGCCCCTCTGTTTGCCGCTGGAACTGCGCCAGACGACACAAGTTTTGCCGGTTTTGTCCAGCCTAACGGCGAGAAGAGTTTTGTCGCTTTTCCGGAATATCCGACGGCGCGCGCCTGGCGGTACCAGCATGATGATGATGTAGATCTGCACGCCACGGCGAAAGGTGTAGGGCCGGATTCCGGAATGGTGATTTTCACCGAAAAAGGGGAAAATCCCGGAGAAGTCATGTTCTATGATGTCGGAGCCAGGGGTGATGACCTGAAAAAATATAAAGGCATTTCCTTCTGGATGCGCGGCGACGGAGGGAGCGGCAACCTCTCTTTCGGCACCAACTGGAACCAGAAAGTCGCGTCCTACGCGCGAATGGGCAAGTTTCCTCTCTCGCAAAAAGTCTGGAAAAAGTATTTTGTGCCCTGGAAGAGCTTTACGCCGGATGTGAGCGAGAAAGGATTTTATTTCATCAATGCAAAACTTGCACCGGGCGCGCCAAGACAGGCCTGGGCGGTAATTGCCAGGCTTAATTTCTATTCCGAGCAGGTTACCGAAAAGATTGAAGACCGAAAGACTGATGACCCGCCGGGCATGCTGCCCGCGGAACAATTTGTAACCGGAGCCGGTAAGTTTATTCCCAAAGTTCTGGCAAAACTTAAGGAAGGCAAGCCGGTTACAATAGTTTGTGCAGGGGATTCCATAACGGCAGGCGCCCAGATGACCTACAAGCCCAATAAAGCGCCGAACAGAGACTATGACGCCTATGTGTATTTCGCGGTCCTGCAGAAAAAACTGGCCGAATTCTATAAATACAAAAAAGCCAGATATGCCATGAAGATGTGGCAAGCGGTGGACAAGAAGACCGGAAAAACGGCTTCAGGCGCGGCGGCGGACGGTTTTGCCGTGGTGACCCCCGGGCTTTCCGAAGCGGCCCTCGCGGGTTTTGACGGGCTTCAGGTAATAAGCGTGGGCGCGGGAGGCAAGAACACTCAGTTCGGCGCAGATCATATTTCCGATGTGACTATGTTCAATCCGGACCTGGTTATCTGGTTCTACGGAGTCAATGATACTTTGAGCAAGGGTCTTAACGCCTACACTTCCAATACTGAACGGGCGATAAAGGCTTTGCAGGACAAAAAAATAGAGGTAATACTTGCCGGGCCAACATTTTTTCTGGGAAAGGGATATTTTGAGAACGGGATCGCTTTCCGCGAGCCGGCGAGGGAACTTGCATCGAGCCTGAACGTTCCCTTTGTAGACCAGTCAGGCGCTTTTACGGCCCGCGGAAGAAGGTACATCGGGGATCTTTTGAGCGACGGCGTTCATCCCAATGAATACGGACACAAAATGCTCGCTTCGACGCTTGCTGCCGCTCTTGGAGTCCCGGGCCAGTTTGTCTGGGACCAGCCGATGTTTCTCGCTGCGAAAAACGGCGCGAAACCGGGTAACTGATGAAATTACCGCGCGGCACAAAAGGGGCTAAAATGAAAAAGCTTGTTCTTGCCGCGGTTGCGGTTATGGCTTCTTTTGTGTTGCAGGCGGGCGGCGCAAAGGGCATATTGATAGCCGAAGAGAGTTTCAATTATGAGAACAAGGCTGACCTGGACGGCCAGAACGGCGGGACCGGCTGGGCAGGGCCGTGGTTTAACAGCCCGCTTGAAAAGCAGCGTAACAAAATAAAGGTTCCCGGACTGGAATTTCCCGGCTTGAAAACTTCCGGCGGTCGCCTTTTTGAAACCGGGAAAGACAACAGGAGCTTTCGCGATATTGACACCTCGCGCCCTGAAGTAGCGGGCCTGCTGGAAACGGGGGATTACAAGAAGCCCGCGTTTGGAAAGCACGGAACCACGATCTGGTTTTCCTTTATAATGAAGCTCGCCGGCGGCAACGCCTATTCCGGCCTGCATCTTTCTGATTGCGTCGAGCCGGAGAAGGACAGCTTCGGCAACAAGAAGCACCAGCGGATACAACTCGGCAGGAACAATAAAGATCCGCACTATTCGCTTCTGCGCGTGACCAACGGCGGGCCGGGGCCGGGGAACTGGTACTCAAATACCCTGGTTGACGAAACAGTCCGCCTGGTCGTCTGCCGTTTTGATTTCAAAGATCCTGCCGACGAGGGCTGGATGTGGCTGGACCCGAAGCCGGGCGCGGAGCCGGAGGCCTTAAAGGCCGATGTCCACGCCGATAAAATATCGCACTTTATGTTCAACTCCATAAACGCGGGAGGAAACGCGAAGAGCGAGGTGGACGAAATAAGGATAGGAACTGCCTACTCTTCGGTTACGCCCAAATAAATGCAAAAGGCGGACAACAATCCGATTACAATGATACGGAGCGATCTTTCGGGGATTCCTGAATACGAATTTCCGAAACCCTATAGCGTAAAATGGTACAGGCCGGGCGACGAAAAACGTTGGTTTGAGATTTCCAAATCCGCGGATGAATACAACAACATTGTTCCTGAAACTTTCAGGGAAGAATTCGGCGCGGACGAAAGAACTATTTCAAAGAGGCAGTTCTTCCTGCTTGACGCCGGGAAGAACTATGTCGGGACCTGCACTTCCTGGTTTGATGATAATTTCTCAGGAGAAAAATTCGGAAGGATTCACTGGCTGGCGATAGTTCCCGGCCTGCAAGGCAGAGGGCTTTCAAACCCTATGCTGAGTCTTGGCTTGAAACGGATGGCAGAACTCGGGCACAAAAAAGCCTATCTGGCAACTTCTTCGGCAAGGATACCGGCGATTTCGCTGTATCTTAAATTCGGTTTTATCCCGCTGGTCCTTTCGGAAGAAGAAGGCAATACCTGGAAAAATATAATTGTAAAGTTGGATAAATACGATTTATAATCAGGTAGTTATGTTGCCAAAAGAAGATATCAGTCTTCATTGCCGGGAACTAAACCGCTGCAACCAGCGCGGCGGCCGGCTTTTGTCGCTTGTTGACCTTTACAAAGCCAAGACTATGCACCTGGAATTGGCGGCTTTCCTGCTTTACAAGGTGTCCCGGGGCGATTCTTTTGTCACCGGAGCGGTTCCCGGCGGCGCCGGCAAGACCACAGTGATGTGCGCTTTAGCCAACGCTATACCGTCCGGAATTCCCATCAGGCACGCGGCGCGCATCAACGAGATTATTGACGGAGAACGGGCACACGCTTCCTGCTATATCTGCCACGAGATGAGCGAAGGAGGGTATTTCGGCTACCTGTGGGGAGAAGAACTCAGGGCGTTTTTCAAATTGAAGAAGTACGGGCACATACTGGCCTCGAACCTTCATGCCGATACGCTGGAGCAGGCCAGATTGAAAATAACAAAACAGAACAAAGTAACTGAAGAATCCTTTAACGCCGTGAATATTTATGTTTTCATTACGCAGGGGATAACCAGGGAGATAAAATCGGCCTGGTACTCTCCCGGAAACGGAAGGGAACACGCTCCGGTGTATGCGGCCGGAAAATTCAACGCCGGCAGTTTTATCGGAAAAAAAGAGCACGCGATGTATATGGAGTTCATAAGAGAATGCGCGGAAAATAATGTTGTAACCCTGGAGGATTTCAGGGCTGAACTGCTGGAATTCCGCGAGTAAAACAGGGGCGATATGATGTCAGAGAATGAGAAACATAGGCATATTCATCAGGAAAAACAGCCGGGGTTAATGTCAGACGGCAGGGCCGGAAGGGAAAAGCTTCTGGACGCCTCCGAGATTTCGCTGGTGCTGGACACCTATGACGATATTTTTTCCGATTTTGACCCGAGGCCCTACGACCACAGGTCGCTCTCCCAGGATTTCCTGACCGAAGCAAAGCACGCGGCGAGAGACAAGATTTCAGGGCTGGAGCTCAAGTTTCTCATACCGAAGGCCCTGCAGGACCCCGGCAAGGAAGAGCTTATTGAGCTGCGGCTGCGCGAGCATTTTGAGAAGCACGCGCATATGATACGCCAGGAAATCACGTCGGGAAGGTTGAGAGGAATCGTACTGGTTATTATCGGGATGTTTATAACCGTCGCGGCGGCCGCTCTCGGCTATTTCTTCAAGCAAAATGTCGCCGCGGAGATTGCTGTCGTGGTGCTGGAACCGGCCGGTTGGTTTACAATATGGAACGGGCTGGATATGTCGGTATTCGCTACCAGAGGAAAGGGAGTGGATCTTTCGTTTTACGAGAAAATGCAGGACGCGGAGATTACATTTGAGGGATATTAAGGGCAAGAGGCAAATACTAAATTCGAAATTTGAAGTCCGCCTGCAGTTCCTGCAGGCGAGATCTCGCCTATTTGCAAGCAAATAGGCGGACTCGAAATTCGAAACAACAAGCAAAAACGGAAGCAGTTCCTGTCGTGAATTTCAGATTCCTAATTTCTTGCTTTGGTTGTATCAGGAGGGAATATGGCTGATTCAGAGAAAGGACTGGTAAGCAAGGCTAAAAAGTATCTGAAGGAAGAATACGGCGAAGATACCGTCTCTATGACGGTTACGAGAAACACCGTGACCAAAGGAAAAGGCGTGCTCTTTGCGGATTGCACGGTCAGCATTGACGGTGAGGAATCCGATTGGAGCAAAGAGTTCTATTTTGAAGCAGGGGAAATCACCCATATGAACTGGGAAAGAAGGTAGCCGGTGAGAAACAACGCTATATTTTACTCGGAAGGAAGCAAAATAGCCGCGCATCTTTACCTGCCTAACGCCTTTGATGCTGCAAAAAAATACCCGTCGGTAGTTCTTTGCCACGGATTTGCCGGCATAAAAGAAGCGCTGGTTCCGCCCTATGCGGAAGGTTTCGCGAAGAACGGTTTCATCGTCCTGGCTTTTGATTACAGGGGTTTCGGAGAGTCGGAAGGCGAGCCCGGCAGCCTCATTCCGGATAATCAGGTAACTGATATACGGAACGCCATAACCTATATTTCCTCTCTGGCCAATGTTGATCAGGCAAAGATCGGACTCTGGGGTTCCTCTTTCGGAGGAGCGAATGCGGTGAAAGCGGCCGCGCTGGACGGGCGCGTGAGAGCGGTTGTCGCCCAACTTACTTTTGCCGACGGAGAGAGAGTAGTTACTGGAGGGTTAAAGCCCGAAGAGAAAGCAAAACTCCTTGCGACTTTGCAGAAGGTCTGGTCCCGCGCGGTCACCTCCAACAAAAATATGATGATGTCTCTTGATCAGATTTTGACCGACGCGGATTCTAAAGCCTTCTTCGCGAAGATCACGGCCGAGTATCCGAAGACTAATGTAAAAATACCTTTCCAGTTCGTTAGATACAGCATGGAATATAAACCCGAAAAATACGCGAAACTTTTAAAGTGCCCGCTCTTTGTGCTGGGCGCGGAGAAAGACATTGTAAATCCCCCCGCCGAGTCAAAGGCGCTGTATGACGCGGCAAATGAACCAAAAAAACTCTATATGGTGAAAGGGGCAACGCATTACGAAGTCTATTCAGGCGCGAAATTTGACGAGGCCTTCGCGCAGGAACTGGCATGGTTCAAACGTTTTTTGTGATTACACGGACCATGGCCCTGAACCCGAAAGGATTTGAGTGGTTCAGGGTTAGAACGGCAGATTACGCAGATTAATGATTTGAGGAGCCTTATGAGTATTCTTGATGAAGCAAAGAAGCTAAAACCCTATCTTGTCAAAATAAGGAGAGACATTCATTCCAGACCTGAACTAGGCTTTGAGGAATACGTGACCCAGGCCTATATCATCAAAGAACTAAAAAAACTTCGCATACCCTATAAGACAATGATCAAGACCGGCGTAGTCGGGCTCATCAAAGGAAAGAAGCCCGGGAAGACTATATTGCTTCGCGCCGATATTGATGCGCTCCCGATATTGGAGGAAAACACCTGTTCTTACAAGTCTAAAAATAAGGGCGTTATGCACGCCTGCGGTCACGACACTCACACGGCAATGGTGCTTGGCGCCGCAAGAATCCTGGCAGCGAGAAAAAATGAAATGGCAGGGAACATCAAGCTTGTATTCCAGCCGAGGGAAGAGTTCGCTGAGAGCGAGTATGATCCAGCGGAAGAAATGGTGCGCCTCGGAGTTATGCGGAATCCTAAAGTTGACATGTGCGCCGCCCTCCATGCGGATCCTTCAATTCCCGCGGGGAAGGTTAAAGTAATTCACGGGCCTGTAATGGCTAATGCCGATAAGTTCAATATACGAATACTTGGCGTTGGCGCGCACGGATCCGAACCTCAGAACGCGAGGGACGCAGTCTATGCCTCGGCCGCTGTCATACAGGGGCTTCAATCGGTAGTCTCGCGTAATGTGGCTCCAATTCACTCTGCGGTCGTATCGGTAACGATGGTACACGGCGGGACTGCCATGAATGTAATACCCCCCGAAGTCAAGCTTGGCGGTACCATCAGGACCTTAAACGATAGGGTTTACAAACTGGTAAAAAATTCAATGCGGCGCGTCGTTGAGAAAACCTGTGAAAGCCTTGGCCTTAAAGGAGAGATAGACTTCATAAAATGCTATCCGGCTTTTGCCAATGACGAGAGAGCCGCGGCGCTTTTTGAAAGAAGCGCGGCTAAGCTTATAGGGGAACGCAATCTTGTGAAGGGCGGAACTTCCAGTATGGCAGGGGAGAACTTCGCGTATTTCGCCCGCAAAGCGCCCTCGGTCTTTTGCTGGCTGGGCGTTTCAAAGGGCAAGGGGCAGTATCCGATACACCATCCCCGTTTTGATATAGACGAGAACGCGCTTGTTGTCGGCGCGGCGGTGCTTGCCGGGTTCGCAGCTGACAACACGGGCTCTGCCGAAGGGAAATGAAAAAAAATATTTACAGGTTGTCTTTATTCGCACTTGCGCTTTTTCTAGGCGGCTGCGCGACTATGTCCGGCTATTACCGCACACTGCCCTCGCCTGACGATTCGCTCTTCGGGCAGGGACCCGGACGGAATGTGCTCTCTGTGGCCAAGAAAATGGTTTATCTGGAAAGAAAGATTGTCAAGGGAAGCTGCTGGGATTGGGTTGATGCCGTTTTTAACCGGGCAGGCTACCCGGTTAAAAAAAGGAGCACGGTCTTTAAGGGGGACGAAGGCGGGCCCTACGCGGATGTTTCCGTTTTGCGGCCCGGCGACTGGGTGATGCATTACAACCTGGAATACCCGCCCTATACGCACAGTTCTATTTTTGTCAGGTGGCTTGACAGAAAAGCCCTGGTCGCCGAGGCGTTTGATTATTCGGGGCAGGATAAGGAAGTGCCGGGGAAACTCGCTAAACATTGCTACGCGAAGGCCTTTGGAATACTGCGGGCTTCGGAAAAATAAGGACGCCTATATGAATAAGCTCGGTTTGGCAATTTTATTTGTTTTTACCGCCTCTGTTTTGCTCGGTGCGGCAACAGCGGGTGAAAGATGCGCGCTTGCCGAAAAATATATCGAAGAGAGGTACCTGGACTTGTCCCTGATTGACAAGGCAGGGGCGGAACTGGAGGGCGTGCTTAAGAAAGAGCCCGCCAACCTGAAGGCAAGCCTGCTGTTATCCCGCGTCTGGATTTTTCGCGGCGACAAAGCGGAAAGCAATGACGAGAAAATAAAATGCTTCGACAAGGCGGCGGAACTCGGCAAGGCAGCGATGGTTATTGACCAAAACTCTGCTGACGCCCATTTTTATTACGCGGCAGGTATTGGCAGAAACGCCCAGCTTAAAGGAATATTTAACGCGCTGGGAGTTGTCGGGGAAGTAAAGAAGGAGATGGACCGCACCCTTGAGCTTAATCCCAAGCATGTGATAGGTCTAAACGCGCTCGCCCGGTATTACCTGGAACTGCCCGGCCTCTTCGGGGGAAGCATTGAAAAGAGCGAGGAACTGCTCCTTCGGGCCAAAGAGATAGACCCCAACCAATCTATGACTTATGTGACGCTCGCGACGCTTTATGTGCGGCAGGGCAAGCGCGACAGGGCCAAGGAACTTTGCGAGTTTGTTCTAAACATGAAGGAGCCCACTAAGAAGGCCTATTATGTCCTTGACGACAAACCTGAGGCCGAGAAGCTGCTTCGCGAACTCTCTAAGTAGAACTTCAGGCAATTCCCTTCAAAACCTGTTATAATGGACCATGCAAATACCCGCAACCAGAGAAGAGATTGCCTCCTTAAAATGGGGTTCGCTTGATATAATAATCGTTACCGGCGATGCCCTAATAGACTCGCCTTTTATAGGCGCCTCTGTCATTGCCAGGGTGCTCCTTAAGGCAGGCTACCGCGTTGCTGTAATATCCCAGCCGGACCTCAATTCAGGCCGGGATATCATGCGTTTTGGCGAACCAAAGCTTTTCTGGGGAGTAACAGCCGGCGCGGTCGACTCAATGGTCGCTAACTACACCGCGCTTCAGAAAAAGATTCAGGTTGACGATATGACGCCGGGGGGAGATAACGACAAGCGGCCCGACCGCGCGACGATTGCCTACACAAACCTCATCAAGAAGTACTTCAAAAATACCAAACCGGTAATACTCGGAGGGCTTGAAGCGTCTCTCCGCCGGGTAGCGCATTATGATTACTGGTCAGACAAGATCAGAAGGTCAATTCTTTTTGACGCGAAGGCAGACGCTCTCATCTACGGCATGGGCGAGAGGGCAGTGCTTGAAACTGCCGCTTGTCTGAAGAACGGCGAAAGTCTTTGGGACGTTAAGGGTTTATGTTTCGCGGACCGCGACGCGAGGCCGGGGTATGTAGAACTTCCGTCCTACGAGGAGTGCGCGCGAGATAAGGTGAAGTTCGCTGAAATGTTTAAGACCTTTTATGATAATACAGATCCGCTTTCCGCTTCGGGTCTGTGTCAGAAGCAGGATACAAGATACCTGATTCAGAACCCGCCCCAGCCGAATTTAACACCGGCGGAACTTGACGCGCTTTATGAACTCCCGTTTACGCGGGAAGCCCACCCGTCGGATCTCGCGAAAGGCGAGGTGCGGGCCCAGGATACCATTAAATTTTCCCTAACATCCCATCGCGGATGTTATGGCGAGTGCAACTTCTGCGCAATAACCGCTCACCAGGGGGCGACAGTTATTTCAAGGAGCGAAGATTCAATCGTCCGGGAAGCAGAAAATATTACGCGGGTGAACGGTTACAAGGGGTATATCACTGACCTCGGCGGTCCCACTGCGAATATGTACGGGATAGAATGCGCGCAAAAGCAGAAAGTCGGAAGGTGCAAGGAAAAGAGATGCCTCTTTCCGGCGGCGTGCGTCAATATGAGAATAGACCACTCGCGCCAGGTAGAACTGCTGAAGCGGGTAAGTAAAGTCAAAGGGCTGAAGAAAGTTTTCGTGGCTTCCGGTATCAGATATGACATGGTTATGGCTGACGGGAAGCACGGCAGGGAGTACATAGCGGCTGTTGCGGCAGGTCATGTCTCGGGTCAGCTCAAGGTCGCTCCCGAGCACTGCGAGCCGGCAGTTTTGAAACTGATGGGAAAAACAGGAACAGGTTCCCTTAAGGAATTTAAGAAGGTTTTTGATGCCGAGAGCGGGAGAACGGGAAGGGGTCAGTTTATGACCTATTACTTCATGGCGGCCCATCCCGGCTGCACCGAAATGGATATGAAAAAAGCGCGGGATTTCGCGGAAAAAGAATTAAAGACTAGGCCTGAGCAGGTTCAGGTATTCACTCCGACGCCGTCAACCTATTCAACCCTTATGTACTATACCGGAACAGACCCTTTTACCGGGAAGCCGGTATTTGTGGAGAACGGACTCCGGGGAAAATCCATCCAGAAAGAAGTCCTTGTTCCCAAACGCTCAAATCAGGGGCACCGCCGTTAAAAGTTTCAAAATATATTTAAAAGCGGAACAAATCGCTCTTTTTAAGGTCTTACTATATATAGTAGAATTAGCCGCATATGTCTGATAAAATAGTTTAATTAGTAAACTATTCACACCTATGGGAAAAAGCGGAAAAGCAAGCCACATAATGCTAAAGATATTCAAATGGACGCTCATCGTTCTTATGGTGACGGCGGCTGCTCTTCTTGTGCTTGATAAGACAGGCATACTTGTTGCCTCCTTCAAACCGTTAGTTCAGCTCGAACTCAGGAAAGCCTTAAAGCGCGAAGTTTCCGTCGCCCGCATAGAGGGCGGAATTTTCAGCAATATTACGCTCTACGGCGTGAAGATTGCGGCAAAAAACGAGCTAAAAGACGGCGTCTTGATTGCGATAGACAGCGTGACAATAAATTTCACGCTCAAAGACGTGCTCTTCAACGGGAAGCAGCTGCAGGAGACCATCCAGAGCATCTACATTGTAAGACCATCCCTTTTCATTGAAAGGGATGGCGCCGGCGCTTTTAACTTCACGAGCCTGCTCGATTCTATCAAGAGTGTGAACCCCGGTCAGGCCAGATTTTCCGGCAAGGTTTATGTACAGCGCGGTTTTGTAGGATTCAGGGACGAACAGGTCAGATTCAATTCTTCACTTACGGACCTGTCCGCTGAACTGGAGCTCTCAGGAGATATAATGTCTCTTAACTTTGAAGGCTCCGCTTTCAAGAACGGTAAAGCAAATATTTCGGGCAGCGGCACAATAAATCTCAAGACTGGAGTCCCTGCCCTTAAAGTGACTGCCTCCGAAATGAATCTGCCGCATTACGCAAATTATTTCAGGGAGCTTTCAGGAGCAAAAGGTTTTGAATTTACCGGAGGAAAGGCGGAGGCCTCCGCCATTTTCGGAACGGAAAACAGCGCCGTGGTTGCGGTGAAAGAAGGCGTAATAGATGTGAAGGGGCTTACGCGTCCGGTCAGGGATTTTTCCTGTAATCTAAGCATAGACGGAAAGAGGTTGCAAATTTCAAAATTCAATGCCGTGCTGGATAATGCAGGTGTGGCCGGCAAGGCAGAAATTGCCGACATTACAAAACCTTCAATAGACGGCTCGCTCTACGCCTACAGGTTGAACCTTAAGGACCTGGAAAGTTTTGAACTTTTCAAAGGTCTAAGACTTTCCGGCATAGCGACTTTTTCGTCCTCTTTCACCGGCGAGTTCTCTGACCTGCGCCTTTCAGCAAGCGGCGGCTTTGCCGACGCCGGAATAGCCGGGATGAAGGTGGATAAGGCGGATTTTTCCCTCTCGCTGGATAAGAACAGGCTGAAACTTGAGAAATTTACGGCAACCGCTTTTACCGGAGTTCACGAATTCTCCGGTTCGTTTGATTTTAAAAAAAAACACCTGAAGTTCAGGGGTAAATCCAAAGACATAGAAATAAATAATATTTTCACCCAGCTGCTTGCCTACAAAGACCTCAGTTCTACGGCCGACCTCGATACCGTAATCGATTGTCCTGTTGGGAGTTTCTCTGCTTTGACCTCCGCGGTTTTTAAAGACCTTAAGTTGAAGGAGGGTTCTTTCGGGCAGGTCAACGGAACCCTCAGATTTCATGGGGAAAATAAACTACGCGTTGATCTTTCTGCAAAAGGCGGATCCCTCGCCGGCGGAGAATTCGTTTTTTACCGCGACAGAACAGAGCTTTCCAGCAAAATAGCGCTTAAGGACTTCCCGCTTGCTTCGGCGGCGGACTGCATAGCAGGAAGAAGCCTGAAACTCGGAGGCAGCATTTCCTCCGGAGTAATAGACACGTCAGGTCCGATGAACGATATGATCGTGCACGTAGCCGCCGCGATACAAAACCCGGTAGTAGACGAACTGGTTGCGAAGTCAGCAGTTATCAACCTGTCTCTCCAGCAAAATACCCTGGCCATTAAGACCTTTGAATTGAAACACGACGACCGCGGAATCCTTACTGCCGGCGGAAGTCTTAGGTTAGACGGCGACGGAAAAATGGATTTTGCCGTGGATTTTAAAGATTTCGATGTTTCAAAGATTCCCTACATCACTGCAAGATATCCGAAAACAACAGGCAGGATAACTCTTACCGGGTCGGTTGGCGGAACTTTAAAAAAACCGCTTTTTGCCGTGAAAATCAGTCGTGCGAGGCTGGCTCTTTCCGGGGATAATTCTTTCGAGGCCTCCGGCGGTGTTAGTTATAACGGGGTCTCCTATTCCTTCAACAGACTCTCGATTAAGGATGATGACCAAAATCATGCTAACGGATTTGAGCTTGACGGCTCGGTTACCGGTAAGAATGTAAGTCTTGAAATGGATGTCAGAAAAGGAAAGCTGACTACTCTTGCAGATCTTACAGGCGTGCTTTACGCGAAAGCAGATCTGTCCGGCAGATTCTCCGGCACCGGAAGACTTGTAGGCGGCGTATCAGATCTGACGGGTTACGGGAGCCTGGTTTTTGAAAGCGGCGCTGTCCTGATGGGGCAGAAAATAGATGTCGGGCGGCTGAACTTCCAGGTTAAGGAAGGCGTTTTAAATCTTTCAAAGCTGGAGTTCAAGACACAGGCCTTTGATCTTTCCAACTGCGCCGGAGCTTTTTCTCTTGCCGGGAATGCGCAGTCAACTTTTGTTTTTGACCTGACCAACAGATTCTCCGGGTCGTCTCTTTCAGGCACATACAGGTTTAAGGGCGCGCTTTCCCCGAAAGAGGGGCTTCCCGTTAAAGGGTACATCGAGACCGGTAACCTTTTTTACACTTCCGGGAGCAATGCAGTTCCGGTAAAACTGGCGGATCTTTCGGCGGGGTGTGAGTACAGTACGAAATCGAGCGAATTTCAGTTTTTCTTCGACAGGTGGGAAAGTTTGAGATCGCGAACTGTCTTTAATGTTTCAACCGGGGCTTTTACTTCCAGGGCAGATATCCTTAAAGGGTTTAACTTGAAACGCGCGGGGCAAATTGAGAAGTCTCTCTCCGGCGCCGGCGGTCTGCTTGACGAGGGCGCGCTGGTGCTTACCGGCGGAGGCAGACAGCTTTTAACCGGGGCGCTGAAGAACGTCAAGGGCCGGAATATTTCCTTAAACGGCGTCGTTGCAGAGTTCTTTTCCGCAGAGGCAGCGTCTTTTTCAGGAGGAGAGTCCCCAAAAGTAAGCTTGCGAAATTGCGTGCTCAGCCAGAAAGAAGGAAATGTCAGGGTGGAAGGAGATATTAATTTCAAAGGCAAAGTGTCAGCCGAAACCTCTTCAACAGACCTATATGTGTCCTTCTCAAACACCAGGCTCGCTTATCTGGCCCAGATTCTGGGCCTCAAGAATAACATAAGCGGTACCGCAATCAGTCTCGCCCCGGGAGTGCATGTAACCGGCAGTCTTTCTGCGCTGCAGGCCTCCGGCGACGTTACACTTTCCAAAATCCTCGCAGAGGGCACCGACCTTGGCAATATTGAAGCAAGTTTTAATTACCGCGAGCGCGTGCTCCAGTTCCGGAAACTGATATTTCGGGATGTGGACCATAGGGCGGGATTTGACAATATCGTAAAGCCGAACAGCGGCAGGGCCGTGCTCAGATTCAAACCGAACAAAGATATCGAGGTCTCGGTAAAGGGTTCGGCGTATTTTGAAAAACTTATCGGGTTTAACGTGGATGCCGGGATTGAAGCCAACCTGGTAATAGAAAACCAGAACGGAAAAGACATTGCTCCTGTTCTCAGCGGGAAGTTCGCCCTTGACGGTTTTAAGCTGAACGGCTACAGCGTGGGCAATATGTCTTTTTCCGGAAAATATTCAACCAACGAACTGATGTTGTTTCGCGACCAGGCAGCAGCCAATACCGCTTCCGGCGGAATAGGGTTCATACCAAACGGAATAAACTTCAAGAACTTCTCTGCGGCAGTATCCGGGGGGACGGTTGCCCTGAGCGGAAGCCTCTCAAAAGACAGCGACCTTAAAATTGAGGTGAAACGGCTGGACACCAAATTCATCTTTAAATATTTCAGGGTTGATTTTGACATGACGGGCTATGCGACTGCGGAAGTGAAACTTACGGGCGATCAGCTCTCGCCGAAAGTAACGGTGCTTTCCGGTGGGCATGTCGAGGCTGCGGAGCTATTCAATTTAAAATTTGACACAATCACGGGTGAGCTCCAGTACAACACAGACAAAAGCGGCAGGTACGACGGCAAGGAGATCTTTCGTCTGCTCGGCATAAGCGCGGTCTACAAAGAAAATTTCATTGAGAAGTACCGCTTAGACGTCAAAGGCTCAATTCCGGTTAACCCAAAGGAGAAAGATGAAGTTGATCTTTCTATTGATATAAAGGATGCTGACCTGGCCATAATCAAAATTACGGATTGGTTCAGCGATGTGAAAGGAAAACTCAACGCCCATCTCAATGTGAGGGGTAAAATTGATTACCCGGATCTTTACGACAGCTTCCTGACGATTGAGGACGGAGCGGATCTTTATCCGCTGACGATCACGAAAAAAATAGAAAATGTCAGGGCGAAGTTCACAATTGGAAAATCCTCGGGAAGGAAGTTTGACGGCAGCCCCGTCTATGATATGAATAGGGTGAACATAGAATACGCCACCGGTGAGATTGACGGCCAGCCTATAGAGTTCCTCGGTAATTTTACCGTAAGAAAGTACAAACCGGACGACCTGACGGACCTTAGAATAAGAATGCCGAGGGTGGAAGGTAAGAAAGGCGGAAAAGTCTTTATTAAATCTATGATGCAGACCGAGGGAACGGCTTATATTAAGGGTTTTGATGACGAATTCTTCCGGCTTTCCGGGAAAGTGCCTAATTTCACGGTTGCAGGCGAAGTGTACTTAAACGACACAAAATTTACCTATCCGCCGGTATTGGAGAATGAAAACGGCGAATACCCCTTAATATTAAAGCAAATGGGCTGGAATTTAAGAGTTGTTTTTCAGGATAATGTTAGGTATTATAATAGCTACGCCAATATTAAGCTTAAAAACGGCGGGGAAATCAAGGCAAAGGGCATAGGTTCCGATCTTGACCTCAAGGGCAAAGTGGAGGCCGAAGGCGGAACTTTTAATTATTACCTGAGCGAATTTGATGTAAAGCAGGGTGTTTTCAAGTTCAGCGAGAACGAAAAGCGCACTCCGCTTATGTCCGCTACGGCTGAAATCACAAAAACCTTTGACAATAGGCCTGCTAAGATAACGGCCGTTCTCGGAGGCGAGAGCGAAACCTCTGAATTCGGTGTTTTCGCCTTAGAGGAGAAGGAACGGCGGCTGAAGATCAGGTTCTCTTCGGACCGCAACCTCTCCCAGCAGGAAATAGCTTCGACTTTGACCGTGGGAACCACCGATATTAAGGGGTTATCCGCATTTGAAACGGCATTTTACAGCGTGGTGGCGCAGGCAATCAGCAGCGCCCTCGGCAGCCTGGTGGATCTCGGACCGATGAAAGTATCAGTTTCAAGGGATGTCGGGAGTTTTTCGGATGTACCGTACGATTACAACCTCCAGACCCAGAAGAGCATTGATATACTGGAGGGAATGAAAATCGCAGTAGAGACGCAGATCTTTGCTTCCCTATTGGCGCGCGGAAGCGTTACTTTCGGGAAACAGGATCAGGTTTCAGGCGAGAGGAATGTTATTAACTCGCTGGAGATAATCTACCAGTACAACCCGAATGTCACGATTTCAATGTCGGGAGACAGCAATAGCAATATGAAGATAGGCCTCGGAGTTTACAAGACGCTGAGCGACCTGGAGTTTTACGGGAATAAAAAGGAGAAAAAGAGTAAATGAAAAGAATCCTTATGATTGCCGCAGCCGCGCTCTTTGCATTCTGCGCATACGGGGATATGATATATACCGTTTCGGTGCGCGGGCTTAAAAAAGCGCCTGAAGAAAAAGTCAGGTCCGCGATGGAATCTAAGAAAGGCGTCCAGCTTAACGCGGAGATGGTTAAGCGGGATATTAAGGCTATTTTCGCGCTCGGCTATTTCTCGGATGTTAACATCCTCAGGACTGACCGTGCCGAAGGCCTTGAGCTGATAGTCGCCGTTACGGAACGGCCGGTTATAAGGAATATCAAATACAGCGGTGCCGATGAAATAAGCACCTATGATCTTGAGACTGATAATGAATGGAAGTCAGGCCTTCCGTTTGAGCCCTATAAGGTCAGGAAAGTAATAGAGAAGATGGTTGAACAGTACAAAGAAAAAGGCTACAGCAAGCCTGAGGTTACTTACGAGGTTTCCGATATTTCAGCTGATAGCGCTGTGGAGATTACGGTCAATGTGAAGAAGGGGAAAAAGTACACCGTCGGTTCGTTAGCGGTGAACGGTTCAAAGGCTTTCAGCGTGGACGCCATACGCGGCAAGATGGAAACTACCACCCCGGGGTTCCTGATTCCGGGAACATATAAGGAAGAGGTCCTCGCAAAAGACATCGAAAAAATTACGGAATATTACAAGTCGGAGGGTTTTACCGATATCAAGTGTTCCAGCGAAACAACGGTAGACGAAACAGCGCTAAAGGTTGCGGTCACGGTAAATATCTCCGAAGGCAGTCAATACAAACTCGGGGATATTAAGATTAAGGTAGAGACACCGGCGGTCTTTTCTGCCGACGCGGTTGCGGATGTTTTCCAGGTTTCCAAAGAAATAGTAAAAGAAGATAAAGACAGGTTAGACGAGAAGCATTATTATATCTGCACGCTCAAGGCGAGCGGAGATAAGGTCTACAACGAGAATGCTATTAAAGCGGATATACAGAGAGTAAGCCTGCTTTACGCGAGCAAGGGCTACATAGCCGTTAAGATACAGCAGGAACCGGCGGTTGATAACGAGAAGAAGGCGGTCTCCCTTTTTGTCAGCATAAACGAGGGAAAGGTATTCTTCGTGGATAAGGTATTGATAGACGGCAACATCAAGACACACGACAATGTCATAGAGCGCGAGATCAGGGTCAAGGCCGGCGAGCCTTTTGACGGCGACAAGCTCAGGTTCAGCCTTGAAAGAATTTACAATCTTGGTTTCTTTGAAGAGGTGAATTACAACCTGGTCCCGAACGCGGTTGATCCTAACAAACAGACCCTGGAGATCAAATTAAAGGAACGCCCGACGGGCAATATGAATGTCGGTGCTTCTTACAGTTCCGTAGACGGGTTGGCCGGCCAGCTTGCCGTCACCGAGAACAATTTAATGGGAACGGGGCAGAGGCTTTCCGCCTCGTGGGAATTCGGCGCGCTGGTCCAAAATTACGAGCTTGATTACCTTGAGCCGTATTTTATGAACGAGCCGACTTCCATAGGCGGCGCGCTTTACAAGAGGACGAACAACACTTTTACCAATTATCAGGACCAAAGGTTGGGGGGTAACATCAGAGTAGGGTTGCCTGCCGGAGATTTCAATCGCTGGTGGTTTACCTACCAGTATGAGCAGATAAACATTTTTAATGTGGCCACGACAGCTTCCTCAATAATACAGAACGCGCAGGGTGTCAGCGCTACGAGCAGCTTCTCTGTCAACTGGACGGAAGACACCAGAGATTCTATCTTTGTCAATACCAGGAGAGGCCATCGCTACAGCGCGACCTTTGAATACGCAGGCGGATTGCTGCTCGGCGACAATAATTATACAAAGTACATCGTTGACGGCAGCTGGTTCCTCAGGTACTACGGCGACCTGGTTCTTGCCCTGCACGTTAACGGCAGCTATATCACCGGGTTTGGCAGCACCGGCGGAGTTCCTTTCTTTGAGAAATTTTTCTGCGGAGGCACTGACACCGTCAGGGGGTATGACGAGCGGATTCTCTCTCCGAAGGATGAACAGGGAGTCGCGATTGGCGGAAACTTTATGGTCTATGCTAATCTTGAGAACAGGTTTCCGATTATAGGGCAGCTTTACGGCACGATCTTCTTTGATATCGGAAAGGCGTATGATTCGCCGATGGCGTTTCAGCCTTCCAACCTTTCAGCAGGAGTAGGCGCAGGAATAAGGTTTACTATATCAGGCGCGATGATGATCAGGCTTGATTATGGCGTAGGGCTTGATTCCGTAAATGCGGCGGCCGGCGGGAAAATCCATTTTAACATAGGGAATATTTTTTAGCTTAACAGGGAAAATATAAAAGAATATTGCAAAAACAGAGGAGGAATTATGAAAAAAGCAATCGTAATGCTCGTGTTGATGATAGCGGCTGCCTGCGCAGCACAGCAGGCGGCTCCCGCAGCTCAGCCTCAGGCGCTTCCGGCGATAGTTGGCAATACGGCTCCAGCTGTCACCGCAGGAAAGACGGCGGTTGTTGATCTTAAGAAGGTTTTTGACGCCCTGAGAGAAACACAGGACGCGAAGAAAAAACTGGAAGGCGATGTTGACAGTGAAAAGCAGAAACTAAAGAACATGCAGGATGATATTCAGAAACTGCTGCAGGATTACTACCAGAACAAAGCCCTCTGGGCCCCTGCAAAGGTGCAGGACAAGGAACAGGACCTGGTTAAAAAACAGCAGGAACTCTCCAAGACCTTGAAGGAAACAGAAACAAAGTTACAGGGCAGAGAGCTGGAGATGACTTCAGGCATCCTGGATAAAATACTGCTTGCCGTAAAACAGGTTTATGACGAAGGCAGCTATTCCAGCGTTTTTGACAGAAAAGCGCTCCTTTTCGGCGGTGAAGACATCACCGGCAAGGTAGTCGAAAAAATGGAAAAGAAATAATGATAACGCTCAGGGAAATAGCGGCCCTCGTCGGGGGAGAACTCTCGGGAGACGGAGACATACGGATAACCTCGGTCTCCGATATCTCTGAAGCTAATTCCACACAGCTGACCTTTGTTTCCGAGGAAAAGCACCTTGAAGCCGCGGCAGCTTCAAAAGCGGCTGCGTTCATAATAAAGCGCGGATTGAAATTGCCCGGCAGAGCCTTCGTGGAAGTGGGCAGCGCCCATCTTGCGATTGCAAAGGTGCTTGAAAAGATCAGCAGCAAACCGACCTATCCGAAAGGAGTCCATCATTCCGCAGTGGTCTCAAGGCACGCGCGACTGGGCAAGGATGTCTCTATTATGCCGTTTACCGTGATTGAGGACGGCGCGGAGATTGGCGACGAGACGGTGATAATGCCGTTTACCTATGTAGGCAAAGACACTAAGATAGGCAGAAACTGTTTGTTGTATGCCGGCGTAACAGTCCGTGAAAGAATAACGATAGGCAATAATGTAATAATTCACGGCGGCGCCGTGATAGGAGCCGACGGGTTCGGTTACACCAAGCAGGAAAACGGTCATTACTACAAGATCCCCCAGGTCGGCACGGTTGTGATAGAGGATGATGTAGAAATCGGCGCCAACAGCTGCATTGACCGCGCGATGCTTTCAAAGACAATCATTGGCCGCGGCACTAAGATAGATAATCTTGTGCAGATAGCCCATAATGTAACAATCGGAGAAGACTGCATTTTTGCGGCGGGCAGCGCTGTCGCGGGCACCTGCGAAATAAAAAAAGGAGTGGTGCTCGCCGGCCAGGTCGGGGTGGCGGACCACGTCACTATTGGCGAGAACACGGTGGTACTTGCCCAGTCAGGAGTTTCAAAGGATATACCTGACAATAAAGTTTATTGGGGTTACCCTGCTGACGAGGTCAAGAGCGCGTGGCGGGCTTTGGCGGAACTTCGCAGAATGCCGGTGCTGATAGAGAAAGTCAAGAATCTGGAGATACGCCTCGAAGAAATGGAAAAGAGGCTTAGGCAGTAGCCGTGGCGAAGCAAACCACCCTGAGAAGAGAAACCAGACTTTCCGGGGTCGGTCTTCATACCGGGAAAAAAGTTGAGTTGGTCTTGAAGCCCGCGAAGCCGGGGAACGGTATAGTCTTTTCCCTTGGCGGGAATAAAATCAGGGCTGGGCTTAAGAAGGCCGGCGGAGGTTTGTTTTCTCTTCACGCCGGTCCGGTCATTACCATAGAGCACCTGCTCGCGGCGATTTACGCGCTTGAGCTTGACAATGTGGAGCTTGAGCTTTCCGCAAAGGAAGTCCCGATAATGGACGGAAGCGCTCTGCCTTTTGTTTCCGCCATAGAGCAGGCGGGGCTTACGAGGCAGGGCAGGACCAGAAAGGAACTCTTTCTAAAAGAGGTTTTTGTTGCGTGCAGGGAAGGCAGACTTATTGCGGCTTCCCCGGCAAAAAAATTGAGCCTGCTTTGCGCCGTGGATTTCTCGCACCCGCTGATCGGCCGGCAGGTAATTGAGCTTGAGATTAACCCGAGGTCCTTTAAGAGACAACTGGCCCCTGCCAGAACTTTCGGCTGGGAAGAACAGGCAAAGCTACAAAGGCGTTCGGGGCTTATTAAGGGCGCCGGTTTGCACAATGCCGTATTATTCGGCAAAAGATCGGTGAAAAATCCGGAAGGGCTGCGTTTCAGGAACGAACCGGTAAGGCACAAGGCGCTTGATATCCTGGGCGCGCTCGCCTTGCTTTCCGGAAGGCTCAATGCGAGAATAACCGCATACAGGTCGGGACATTCCCTGGACCTGGAACTCATACAAAAGATTGGAGGAGAAAAATGACGGCACAGAATGTTGTTAAGCTGAACATAGTTGATATAATGAACACCATCCCTCACAGATTCCCCTTCCTGTTAGTTGACAGGGTCGAAATTATTGAGGAAGGAAAGAAGGCCATCGGTTATAAGAACATAACGATGAACGAAGACTGTTTTAACGGACATTTCCCCGGAAGCCCGATATTTCCGGGAGTGCTCACGGTAGAAGCGATGGCGCAGACAGCAGGAGTATTGATGCTTCGTCTTCCTGCGCTTAAAGGGAAACTCGTTTATTTCGCCGCGCTGAAGGAAGTAAAGTTTAGAAAACCGGTCGGCCCGGGCGACGTGCTGGTTATGGAAGTCGATGTCTTAAGGTTTGGAGGCAGGATAGCGATGCTTAAATCCTGCGGCAAGGTAAACGGCGAAATAGTAGTTGAAGCGCAGATGACCGCCGCCGTGCTTGACGACCCTAACAAAAAAGCATAACAAATATTGTCATGCTCTGAGCCCAAAAAACCGCGCCCGAAGTCCGCGGTTTTTTGTTGCGTTTTTTTTAAAAAATATGTATATTAGCAATAATTCTGGGGCAAGAGCCCGCAAAACTTTTAAGGAGCGAAGGAAAATAACATGAGCGAAATGCTTAAGGTCGGGATCATAGGCGCCACCGGAATGGTGGGGCAGAGATTTGTAAGTTGCCTGCACGGGCATCCGTGGTTTGAAGTTACGGTGCTTGCCGCGAGTGAAAGGTCCGCGGGGAAGAAATACGGCGATTTGATGAAAGAAAGGTGGGCGATGGCTCTTCCGGTTCCGGAAGATATTGCCGGGATGACAGTTAGAAACGCCGCCGATGTGGCCGGCATAGCGAAGGATGTTGATTTTGTGTTTTGCGCCGTTGACATGAAGAAGGATGAGACGAGGGCGCTTGAAGACGCATATGCGAAGTCCGAAACACCGCTGGTATCAAATAATTCAGCGCACAGGATGACGCCTGATGTTCCCATGCTGCTTCCGGAACTGAATGATGCGCACCTTAAAGTGATAGAAGCGCAGAGAAAAAGGCTCGGCACAAAGAGGGGTTTTGTGGCGGTAAAGCCAAATTGCTCTATACAGAGTTATGTGCCTCAAATACACCCTCTTTTGGGCTTTAGCCCCATCCGGGTCGCGGTCTGCACCTACCAGGCTATTTCCGGCGCCGGAAAAACCTTCAAGG
>Ga0209083_1001539_pt1 | contig 25856 bp, 18 predicted proteins | sample AM7aDNAmetaG_FD_184132 | JGI IMG/M metagenome (GOLD analysis project Ga0209083, IMG submission 184132) | Freshwater microbial communities from Finland to study Microbial Dark Matter (Phase II) - AM7a DNA metaG (SPAdes) (version 3) | ecosystem: Environmental > Aquatic > Freshwater > Lake ...
TGCTGTGGCCGCAGGTAGATGCCGCGCCCGACCATGTCCAGGCCGGGGATGTCGGGAAGTTGGCTGGGGGTGTCGCTCATCGCGGTGTCTCCTTGTGTTTCGGTTTAGGGGGTAATCCTTGAGGATGTCGGCCTAGGGCAAGGTCATCGGCTTGTTTAATCCAAGAGCTTATGGGTTCGCCAGACAATGGTGCCCTGTGTCCGACGATTTGCCTGATGCGTTCCGGCGACGAGGCGGCCAGTTCGGCAAAACTGCCAATGCCGGCTGCGCGCAATCTTCCGGCGAAGACCTCGCCGATGCCGACAATATCTTCCAACGGATCCCCGCGCGGCGGAGCGTAGGGCATGGACTGGCCGGTCTCATGCGTATCCGGCAAAAGGGGACTGGCAAGCGTTTCCGCAATCGCTTCTCCTGTGGGGGCCGGGACAGAAGCTTCGTCCGGAGTTTTGGCAGAGGCTTCGTCGGGGGCTTCGGTAGGCGCATGGGCTTCGGCCTGACCGTTTCGCAACTCAAACAGGAACGATGCCTTCATCTTGGCCGGGTCGAAGTCCAGCAAGCTGCCGCTGGCCTCAAAGTGCCGAATAAAGACCTCGCCAACGGCATAGGTCACGGACGCGGAAACGACCGCCATGCCGCCGCCGCCGGCTAGTCCGCCCAGCCCCGGAACCGCCTTGGCAAGGCTGGACAAGGCGAGCGCACCAAGCTTCCATGACGCGCCAGAGAGCAGCGAGGCGACCAGCGACCGGGCGAGGTTGTCTCTGAACGGCACTGCGTAAAGCGTGGTGAGGCCATGCACCAGCTTGACTTGCAGGGCCATCAACGCACCCAAGTCGGCCAGGGGAACCGGGATCAGCGCGGTGCCGGCGGCGGCCAGGACATAGTGCTTGGCGAGGGTGTGGGCGTTGGCCAGCCGCTCGGCGCGGGTGGCTGCGGTGAGCTTGCCTTCAAGCGAGACGGCAGAATCGGGTGTCGCCATGGTCTTCTCCAGTCAGGTTTCAGTTAAACGCATCAAGTGGTTTCGCGGGCTTTTCCCCGTGATCCCCCGTATGGGCACCTACCAGTTAGCCGCCGACGCTTAAGCCGTCGGGCCGGACGGCGAGTCTTCGCCGCCGTCGGCCAGTAGTTCGGCCAGCAGTTTGGCGAAGGCATCCCAGTCCTTGGCGGCGGCTTCGCGGATGGCCTTGGCCGCCAGCACCTGCCGCTGCCGTTCCGAGGCCATGATAAGTTCGTAAGGGGGCACCGGCGCGGACAGCCCCGAGGCGGCCAGGCGGGTGAACAGCCGCCGCCGCAAGTCAATCTGCCGGGTGTCGGCCAAGTTGGCGGCCAGTTGATGGTAGATGCCGAACAGGGCGATGCCGTCCTTGTGGCAGACGGCCTGCCAGCAGCCTTGCAGATAATCCACGACGATGGCCTTGGCGGCTTGTTGCACGGGCGGGGCCACATCGAGGTGCCGCTCCGCCAGCCAGGACAGTTCGATTTTCAAGTCGACGCAATACCTCACCGTCCCTTGGGTCAGCGCTTGGAACCCTGGCTCCGGCAAGGACAGCAGCCAAGCTTGCAAAGCCGGGTGGTCGCCCAAATCGCATGCCACCCAGTCGCGGAATTTGGCCGGCAGGGCATGCCGTTTGCGAAACGATGCCAAGACCGTTTGCTTGATCCCCTTCAAGGCCATCCTGCAAGCGGCCCACAATGCCCCCGGAAGTGCCAGTATCTGCTGCTTAAGCAGTTCCGGTGCTTTCCAGTAGCCGCCCAACAGCAGCGCGAAAGCCGCCACAAATCCCAGGGCCAGGGCCATGACCGCAGTGATAAAAATGCTCATCAAAACACGCCAAATAAGGTGTGCGGCTCCGCTGACGGCAAGCCGCACACTGTTCAAATGGCCGCTTACACGGCGGCGGGGGTGGAATCGACGGGCGTTTCCGCAACGGATTCATGGACAACCTCCTCGGTTGCCTTGTCTTTTTTCAGCAGCCGTTGGAACAAGCCCTTCACCTGCTTCGGATCGAAGTCCAATAAGGTGCCGCCGGACTCGAAATGCCGGATGAACACCTCGCCAACCGCATAGGTCACCGACGCGCCGCTGATGGCGATGCTGCCCCCGGCCAGTGTGCCCAGCACTGGGATGGCCTTGGCGAGACTGACCAACCCCTTGACTAGGAGGACGGACGAAGCGCCGGACAGCAACGCGGCGACCAGCGACTTGGCGATGTTTTCCTTGAACGGCACGTCGTAATGCTTGGCGAGGCTATGCACCAGCTTCACTTGCACGGCCGTGATGCCAGCCAGGTCGAGCAGCGGCACCGGCACCAAGGCGATGCTGGCGGAGGCCAGCACATAGTTCTGGACGAGGCTGTGGGCGCGGGCCAGCCGCTCGGCGCGGGCGGCCTCCGTGAGCTTGTCTTCAAGCGAGATGTTGGAATCGGGTGTTGCCATGGTTTTTCTCCAGATTTAATGGTCAAGTTGAAAAAACGGGTAGGGTTTTAGAGCAGATGCCGAGGTGTCTGGTGAGCAGCTTGAATTGCAAGGCATCGTCGGCCAGCAGGATGTCGATGGCCGGGAGTTCAGTCCGGAAAAACGTGTGGTTCCAAGGCGCATTTTGTATTCATCGTATTTGCCAATACTACTTAAATAGTGCCTAAACGAAAAGTTCTATTATCAGTATAACACAATGACATTCGGCCAAGTCGACGTTTCTCAGCAATTCTCATTTTGAGCCAAAACTAAAGATTGTGGCCGGCGGTTTAGTCGGCTAAACCGAGTCGGTCTTGATGTTGTATCCAAGGCCTAAGGCGCTGCTTCCAAGACCGACTCGGTTTCCCCCACCCTTTGGTTTACGCCAAACTGAGAATTGCTGGCGCGTTGCCGAGAACCAGACCATGATAATTCCATGTATTATAATGCTGGCATTTCACTCCATCAACATACTCCTTAACAAAAAAGGGTAGCCACTGAATTCGGTTTTCTTAATCCATCTCCCGTTGTGTCACCCATTAACTTGCCAAATAAAAAAACATGTATACGATCTCCAAGCAATTCCACTTCAGCGCCAGCCATATCATAGAAGGTCTCCCCGACGGTCATCCGTGTGGTAGGCTGCATGGGCACAATTACATCGCGGAAATCGTCCTTGCGGCGGAATCCTTGAACCCGATTGGTTTTGTCGTCGATTACAACGCCCTCAGTCCATTCAAAGACATTATCGAAAAAGAACTGGACCATCGCCATCTGAATAATATCCTGCCGTGTCCGTCAACTGCCGAACATATGGCAAAGTATTTATATGACAGGGCCAAGGCAATCTGGCCCGAGGTGGTCGCCGTCCGCATCAGCGAAACGCCCAAGACCTCCGCCGAATATAGGTCTTAGGCCTGATGCTTTTCCGTTAGCTTGGGTCGCGGCCACGCCGATAAACTTGAAGATAAGCCAGACCATCCTCACCAATTGAAAATATGTCCAGAAACGAATGCCTTGACTATGCCCAGAACTGCTGCATGCACGAATTGTTTCAACGCTAGGCGGCAGCGACTCCCGGTAACATCGCGGTTTCTTTCCAAGGCCTGCAACTGACTTATCGTGAAGTCAACCTTCAGGCGAATCGCCTAGCCCACTGCCTGCAGTCCAAAGGTGTCGGACCCAATACCCTAGTCGGTTTGTCGGTACCCCGCTGCGCAGACTTTGTCATCGGCATTTTAGCCATTCTGAAAGCTGGCGGGGCTTACCTGCCCTTGGACCCATCCTTATCCGGTAGACCGCCTGGCGTATATGGCCCAGGATGCGAAACTGGCCCATTTGCTTGCCACCCGTGAAACCGCCGGGAAATTTGCCGATGCCATACCTCTGGTGACTTTGATGGACGGCGACGCGGAGGGTCTGTCAACCTGTCAGGACAGCGATCCGCCCGGCACGGCGAAACCCGGCGACCTGATGTACGTGATTTACACCTCGGGGTCGACCGGCAAGCCCAAGGGAGTCATGGTCAGCCACGCCAATGTCACCCGTCTGTTTCCCGCCAGTTCCGATCATTTGTCATTTGGCCCCACTGATGTCTGGAGCCAAGTGCATGCGTATTCATTCGGCTTTTCGGTGTGGGAAACCTGGGGGCCGCTGCTGCATGGGGGGCGCTTGGCCATATTGCCGGACGATACGGTCAAATCGCCGGAAATGCTGTTTGACTCGGTTTGCCGGGAAGGTGTCACCGTACTCAGCGCGACCCCCCTTGTTATTCCGCCTAATGGCCTGGGCGGAAGAATCCACAAGCACAGCACAAGCCTTGCCGCTTCGCTATGTCATATTCAGCGGCGAGCCAGTGCAGGCCGGACCGTTGCACCGCTGGTTCATGCGCCACGGGGAGGATGCGCCCTGGCTGGTTAATATGTTTGCGATCACCGAAACGGCTGGCGAACTCACCTTCAAACGGCTACTGAAAAGCGATGCCGACCCAGCCAACGCCACGAATATCGGCATACCTTTAAGCGATGTCAGGCTACACCTGCTGGACGAACAACTAGACCCGGTGGACGAGGGAACTCTTTGTGGGGGGCCGATGCGTCGCGCTCGGCTATCTTGGAAGCCCTGACCTGACTCAAAAGCGCTTCATCCCCGATCCTTTCTCACCTGACTATGAGGCAAGACTCTATCGAACCGGGGATTTGGCAAAAAAGCTTGCCACCGGCGGCAATGGCTGCAAGGCGAGGTGTTGGCAAGGCAACTGAATTACTGGAAGGCCCAGTTGGACGGCATTCCGCCGTTGTTGACCCTGCCCTTAGACCACCCCCGACCCCCGGTCGAAAGCTTCCGAGCGGGGGAAACGCGGCAGGTGGGCGCGTGAAATCGGCTTGGCTGTTTTGGTTTTGGTGAGTCCGGCCAGCCAACCCGCACGGTTGACGATAAAGCGGTGGATGCTGGAAAGCTTTTGGCGACCCAGGAGTGTTGCCAGCACAAACCCGACAATCACCAATGCCAATGAGTGAAGCTTGCCGCGTTTGTCCCGTGGGTCTGGCAGGTCATTATTGAGCAGGTCGACAAAGCAGTTTATTTGCTCGTCACTGAAAGGCACTTCGTTGGTCATAGATTGTGGATGTCATGCCAAAATTTTAGGGGCGCGAATTATACTACAATTCTCATCAGGTTTTTTATGAGAAAGCCGTGCCCCCTTTGCCCCGGCCACATTCTGCTTGATGAGTTGCCAGCGCAACGTCGGCCACTCTATTTTTTCGCCAAAAAAACGCTGCACCGTCCGGTAGCTTCCACCCTTCTCGGCCCAGCGGGACAGGCCCAGCATGGTGACGCGACCCGTCATCGCCAGCACGGCCTCAACGACGATAGCCAACTGGTTCAGGGTGCGCCGATTCAGGTGTGGACTCAGTGTGCTTAGGATTGCTATGATTTCATGCATGGTCAGATTCGGTTCGATTGTCGGATGTTGTGATGAACCCCCGTATTCTACCTTTTCTGACCATCCATCCTTGTACAACAATTACGCCTTTGCCATCGTTCGGCCCACAGGCTCCATAGCGCCGAAAATTGACACCCAAAATCACTCATGCCGTTTGGCGAAGGTACTGTTATTTTGTGCATCCCCCAATCCTTGACGGCAAGCATCAAACAACACGCCACACTGGAACGATCAACCTTCTATCAATTTGCCGGACATGTACCTGCTCGATAAGATACAACCCTTTGAAGCTTGCCAGTCGGGCGAAGCGTCTGCACGATCCCCGACGGCGACGAGCGCAAGCAAGCCCTCTCGCTGCTGGCGGCCGCTGCCGTTGGCCTGCATCATTGACCTATCGCTTCATACTGCGATGTCTGCCACCAGTTTTCCAACCGCAGCGAGGGTGGATTCCTTGATTTCAGCGCTTGCCAAGCTATCGTTTAGGTAGGCGGCTACCACGATGGGGGCACGGTTGGGCGGCCAAATGACACCAATATCATTGGCACCTTTCCTATTGGTGCCAGTCTTTTCGCCGATCCGCCAGCTGGCCGGGAGTCCAGCCTTGAGTCGACGTCCACCCGTGGTATTGTTAAGCAGCCATTGCTGCAACTGATCGCGGGAGGTTGAAGAAAGCTCATTACCCAGAACGACCTTTTTCAGGGTATACACCATGGCCCTCGGCGAGGTGGTATCCCACAACCCATTCGCACCCTTAAAGTTCAGTTCCGGTTCCTTTCGGTCGAGACGGGTGACGCCGTCGCCAAGTCGCCGCATAAAGGCGGTTAGCGCAGGCGCCCCCCCATAACTAGACAGGATTAAATTAGCGGCGGTGTTATCGCTGGCGGTCACGGCGGCCTCACACAACTCTGACAGCGTCATGCCCGACCCATCCGCGTGTTTCTCGGTGATCGGAGACCAAGCGATCAAATCCGCTTGGGTGTAGGAAATGCGCCTTACAATGGACTCCTGACCGGCATCAACGCGATGCAAGACGAAGGCACTGGCCAACAGCTTGAAGGTACTCAACAGCATGAACCGCTCGTCTGAGCGGTAGCCATATTCCTGCCCGGTGGAAGTATCCAAAATATGTACACCGAGACGTCCATGGGCCGCCGCCTCAAGAGTGCGCAGGCGCGCCTTTACTACTTTGGTATGTTCGGTGAAGTCGTCCGAGGATGTGGCAAAACCGCGTCTCGCGGCGATGCCGAGGTTGCCAAGAAACGCGCCGACAGAGATTAACGAAAAGAACTGTCTCCGGTTCATAATTTCCTCATGGAGGCTAAGAGTTTGGAAGACTAAACGGCGTGGTTCAAATCAGGGTAACAATTTCTGCCGGGATCAGGGGGAAGAACCTAGAGTCCGGCGAATTGCTGAAGCGAGTTGATTCATTTGGGATACTCGCCCCCCTAAACTTCACTTGGATTCTGGTTCCGATGACATCTTGTTCTCTCTCCGTGGCGCAGCAATTCAGAGCGTAGCCGTAGTCTCTCTCGAGCCGAATCTGACCACGAGTGGAATCATAGCAATCCTAAACACACTGAGTCCACACCTGAATCGGCGCACCCTGAAACAGCTCACTATCGTCGTTGAGGCCGTGCTGGCGATGACGGGTCGCGTCACCATGCTAGGCCTGTCCCGCTGGGCCGAAAAGGAAACGTACCCCCGCAAGTTAGGAATGATTATCGTTGACACCCCGCCGCCATGGGTGCATTATCTGGATCAATGGGTGGCGATGCCCAGTGAAATTCCTATCCTTCAATGCGGAAAGATAATAATGACAAACACGAATTCCAATCTCACTCGCCGACACTTCCTAAAAACATCCCTCGCCATCGCTGGAGCAGCGGCGCTACCGCAAAGTTTCGCGGGTGTTCAAGGCACTCCAACCGCCTCCAGTGCTAAATTTATCCGTTACAATGTCATGAGCGAAGGCGGGCAGAGGGCGCTCGCAAGCTACGCCAAGGGCATCAAGGCGATGCTTAATCTTCCCCCTGAGCATCCACAGAACTGGTTTCGCAACGCTTTCATTCATTTTATGGACTGCCCACACGGGAACTGGTGGTTCTATGTCTGGCATCGAGGTTATCTGGGCTATTTCGAGCAGACGATCCGCAAATTGAGTGGGGATAACACGTTTGCCATGCCCTATTGGGACTGGACATCGCTGCCGCAGATTCCAGATTCCATGTTCATTGGTTCGCTAAATCCCATGGGGGCCGACTTTGAACCCTACACGCGCAACCTTGCGGTCTTCACGGCTTTCATAAAACCAGCCCTGACAAAATACTGGAATAACCTCAGTACCGCCCAGCGCGGGCAACTCAACAAGCGTGGCTACACAGACTTAGATTTGCTGTGGAATGACGTCACCGGCTACTCTCCCTCACTGGAGCATGGTATTGCGGATAACATGGCATTTGCCATTACTTGTGCCGCGCGCTATCTAACGCGCGATAATCCGAAGTTAGACGCTAAGACTAGTTATAATGTGTCGCCTGAAATGGTCCACGCGGGACTACAGCCGAAATTCTTCTATCATGATGACATTAAACAGAGCTTCACCAGTTCAAAGACTGACTCACACAACTCGCCGCCGACGAAAACCACTAACTTCTCAGTGCTCGAAGGATTTCCGCACAATAAGGTTCACAACTTTATCGGCGGTGTAGGCCCAGTCGATCCAGGGCCTTATGGCAATATGACGAACAACTTGTCGCCGGTTGATCCGATCTTTTTTTTGCATCATTCCAACATGGATCGTTTGTGGGATATATGGACACGTAAGCAGAAGCACTTCAATTTGCCTTATTTGCCACCCCTTGGAAAAGAACTGGATGATCTCTCCAATGAGCCATTCTTGTTCTATGTCACAGCCAATGGCGAACAGGTCGGCAATAATAGCCTCGCTGGCGAATATCTTAGCACCGGCAGGTTTGATTATACCTACGATTCAGGCTTCGGCGAGGACATCATGAAAGGCCCGATTGCAGAACCGACAGCCAAGCAAGCAATGCCGCTGGTTAACGGCAGTGTGGAGGGGAATTCGGCCTTGCTTGCCATCCCTTCCGCCGCGATAAAGAATCATCTGGCCGCCACGGGGGGGGTATCCTTGCTGATGGCGGAAGTCACATTGCCGTGGCCAAGCGCGACGTCAAATACGCGCGAGTTCGACGTGATCGTGGGCGCACCTTCGGAGGTGACCCAAGTCGACGCTGACAGCCCCTACTATGCAGGCACGATTGCGTTTTTTGGCAAAATGGCTCACATGAAAGATATGTCACCAAACGCAACGTTTAGTTTCCCTCTGCCTAAGTCGGCAAAGGCATTCCATTTGCTTGGCGATGCAGAAAACACCCCCGTAAATATCCGTGTGGTGCCTACGCAGGGCGGCAAGAGTACTCCGACGGTCAAGGGGGTTTCGGTGCGAGCTTCTGACTAAAACGCTATGCGGATATCAGCGCCCACTCTGGTGTTCCCGATGCTTATCGCGTGCGCCGCGAATGGCGACACCGGAAGCGAGATGACCCTGACCTTGCCCCATGCCTTGCGCGCCGGCGAGACTGCTTGGCTTGAGGTCAGTGTCGGCGTACTCGCGCATGGCAAGGAAATCGATATCACTACAACATCGGGTAGGCCACTTGGGACTATCTCACCGTTCGTCAATCGCATAGGCCAAGAAGTCGGTCACTACGCTATTCCCCTGCCCCCTGATGCAATCTCGGGTGACCGTATAGCATTGAGGCTGTCGCTTGGCAACGAGCGACGCGCACTCACGCAGGATGAGGTGAGAAGTGTTCGCTTGACAATTGGCGCGACACGATAGGGTTATTTTTGGCGAGCGTTAGGAAGTCAGGGTCCATTTAATTATTATTTTCAATCGATTCTCTTACCAGAGGAGCCAAGCTATGCTTAAGAACTGCCACTTCAGCGCAACTGCTCTTGCAGTCTGCTGGTTCTTGACGAGTGCACAGGCAGTTGCAGATGCGGTTGACCCACACTGCCTGTTCACTGAAATTGACGTAAACCAGTATGGCAAAAAGCCATTTGCCAACCCTGCCACCATCAACTCGCAACAAGGCAAGCTGGTTTCAACCCTCCAAATCGCCTACACGGACAAGAGCAAGACATCCATCGGCGGTTGTCCAGTGAAGCTGAGAAGCTACAACGAGCAATTAGTGGGGCCAACTTTGCGGGTTCGTCCGGGGGAAACCATGAATATCCTGTTACAGAACAGGCTTCCGAAAGAAACTCCGCAAGAAATCGCAGACCAATTCCAGCAAGAATCCAGCCAAGCATGGCTGGGTACCCGTCCCCACTCTTATAACACGACCAATCTGCATACTCACGGGCTGCATGTTTCCCCCACTGGCAACAGCGACAATGTGCTGTTGGCTGTGCTGCCGCAAACTGAACTGCCCTATGAAATCAAGGTGCCGCTCAATCATCCTCCGGGCACGTATTGGTATCACGCCCATGCCCACGGCTCGGTGGCAATCCAAGTCAGCAGCGGCATGGCTGGCGCTATCGTAATTGACGATGACCCCGATCAACTCCCACCGGCCCTGCGAGATGCGAGCAGGCCGGAACATGAGAAAGTCATGGTATTCCAGACCACCTTCTACGATACCCAAGGCGAGGTCAATCACATCACTTCCTTCTTTCCCGACCCGTCTCGAAGCCCTGACCAAGGACGCAAGAATTGCAGTGAATCCAATCCTGACAAGGATTCACTATGCACCTGGGGATTCTCCAACCGCCTAATCACAATTAATGGTCAGATTGTCCCGAAGATCACCATGCGGCCTGGCGAGGTTCAACGCTGGCGGCTGGTCGACACTGCTTATCGCGAATCGATTCAGCTTCGACTGGAAGGCCATGACTTGCATGAAATCGCCATTGACGGGATATATCACGACAAAATTGACATTTGGAGCGAACAAGCCTGCATTCAAGATCCGAAAACACGCTGCCTTAATTTGCAACCGGGTTATCGCAGCGATGTCTTGGTGAAAGCCGCCACGCCGGGGGTATATCGGCTTATCGACGTACCTTCCAGCCCCGAGGCATCGGTCTTGATAGCGGCTGAGTTCATGGGGCTTTTAGGTGCGCCGAAGGAAGCGGAACATGTCCTAGCCGAAGTAGTGGTGGAAGGCCAGCCCATGGATATGGCTTTACCCACCTCCGAGCAAATCGCATCACTTGCCCCGTTTAAAGGTGTAAAGCTCAAGGACCGGGCCATAGGCCAACAAACCGTTCAATTCTCAATCGGCAGCGATTTAAATCCTGACCCGGCCAAACAACGCAACTATTTCCAAGTCAATTATCAGGCTTTCGATCCTTCCAAAGTAAGAAAGCTCCAGTTGGGTGCCATAGACCGATGGAATTTGAAGGGTCAAGGCCATGTTTTCCATATCCATGTAAACCCCTTCCAATGGGAACGAAGTGGGCCCGACGGCAACCCGGAATGGGTTTGGAAGGATACGCTTTTCGTAAGTGCCAAAGGGGAACAGGTTTATACCCAATACTTGGACTATTTAGGCCAGTTTGTCATGCACTGCCATATTCTTGACCATGAGGATTTGGGAATGATGGAAGTAGACCAGGTAGTTGAAGGCGAAAACCTTGCCAAGCACGGGGCGGGGATCCATTGACGCTGGGTTTGCCAAATTGGCTTGGACGGATTCTAAAAATTGGGGAGAACAACAATGTCTCAAGTGACTATAGGGATGCCTTTGTACGAAGGCTGCACCCTGCTCGATTTTGTGGGTGCCACCGAGGTGTTTAGATGGGCGGGCGGCTATAATGTGCTGTGGCTGTCCACAGATTTGAACCCAGTGGCCACGACCTCAGATGCCCGGGTTCTTCCCCATAAGAGGTTCGCGGATGCCCTTGCTGGCGAGACGAAGATTGACACCCTCTTCATACCCGGCGGTGGGGATGCCGTGGCCAAAACGATGTTCGACACAAATTACATCGGCTTTCTTCAAGGCATCGCCCCGCGATGCGCTTGGGTCGGCTCTATATGCACAGGGGCCTTTCTTCTAGCAACAGCCGGTCTACTGGACGGCTGCAGAGCCACCACCTATTGGAGCCAGATCGAAAATCTAGCGTTATTTCCCAATCTGTGCGTTGAGTCGGGCTATCCCCGCTGGGTCATTGACGAGGGACACCACCGGTTTACCGGCGGAGGCGTTTCGTCGTCCATCGATCTGGCCCTAGAATTGGTGCAAAGGTGGCAAGGCATGAAACAACGGCAAATCACACAACTCGGTTTGCAGTATGCGCCGGATCCACCTATTCCCCCTTCGGGCGATCCCTGTAACGCTCCGCTTTCCATCGTCACCGAGGTGCTTGATGGGCAGGCCAGATTTATCGCCGATTACCGGTCAGCCGTCGAAAAAATCATCTTGGGGCAATCATCTCTGTGACAGGGCTGCTGATTGGTGGCAACACGGCGGCGAACTCCCGGTGAGCTACCTCGGGCAGTACTAGACAGTGAAAATGACCGTGACCACCCTGCGCTAACAGGCTTTCACTGCGGCCCCGCAGAATCAGTCCTTGGCAGGGTGTCCTGCGGGAATCCAGCCACGCAAATCCGGGCCATGAAAGGATTAGGCAACTTTCATCGCAAGGGGTGTCGACATAGATTGGTAAGCCGCTGAAAGGTAGTTGAAATTAACACATAATTCAAGAGGATGAACCATGTCCCAGCCAAACTTCATTTCCAAGTCTTTCGCCAGTGAGTTAAACCTATCACCTGAGTTTAATTTTGAACACAAGCGAAGTTCTTTCAACGGAAACCAGCCGCTGCCGCTGACCGGTTTGCATGCTAGTTGGCCGGACGGAAGACAGATGGATGGCGGCTTGGGCATTGGTCAGCCCGAGGTCGGTTTGGAAGGAATCCTGAAGGTCTTGAACGGAACCATCCAGACTAAGCAAGCAATGCCGCAAGGCAACCGCCACACCCGACGCAGCCTACGCGCACGGATGAAAGGCCAAAAGCGGGCAGGCCAACACCGTCGCATCAAGGCCGGGAAGGGCCACCAGACAGCTTCGGCTGAAGTCATGCGCTCCCATGCCGCCCAAACGGCCATCCAGCGCTACGGCAATGCGCCCAGCCTGATAGAGGGGATTAAACCAACTTTCACCCCGATTGCCTCTACCCTGCCCAACGGCAATACACCGACTGATATTTCCATGGGCTGGGACGGGTCGTTGTGGGCCATTGATCCGCAAGGCTCACCCCATTCCTATGACCCCATCAACAATATTTGGGATGCGCATGGCGAGGGAATTGATGCCGCCGCCACAATAGATAAAACGCTCTACCTATTTCGAGGCAGTGAATACGTCACGGTGAATCTGTCGAATAATAAAACCAGTGCGCCAATTGCAATCGCCGAAACTTGGCCTAATTTGCCACGTTCTTTTCAACAGGGGGTGACAGGTGCTGTCAATATTTTCGGGTCACTCTGCTTATTCAAGGAAGGCTGGTATTTATCGGTAGACGGTAAGATTTCACGGAGAAAGCTCACCGATTCCGACCCTTGGCCAGTGAACAGTCCTGGCTGGGAAAATGGGTTGATAGATGCCGTGTATGGTTATGAGTCTGCCCCATTCACAAGTGACAGTTTTTGTTATTTTAATCTTATTCGCGGCTCTGAGTACATTACAATAGTGGCGGAAAACTTTCCCGACAGTGGCCTCTATGTGCTTTCCGGCCCTCAACCGATTGCTGATCTCCTGCCGCCAGGTTTATCGACCATTGATGCGGCCGCCTGTGTGGATACTGCAAGCCCTCCCACCCTTGCCATTTTCAGCGGCGTGGACATGACGTTCGCAAAGGCCTCCTCCACCACCGTAGCAATGGCAAAACCCAATGACAGGGAAAGCATGGGCATGACCAAACCAGTGGAAATATCTTATTCAGCCACGCAAAAGGCTCAATATATTCCAAGCGCATTCCAAGGCTGGCCCGTCCAGTGGAATCCGGTGTTGCAACACGCACCGAGCGGACGGACCGGCAACCTATGGGTGGCGACAGCCGGAGGCGAGATCGTCCGACACGATGGCGATTCTTGGAATTTGGCCCCTGGGGGGAGCAAGGGGAGTTCGGTTTCAGTGGGGATTGATAACAGTGTATGGGCGGCGAGGCTGGCCTTTACGCCCATTTATTCCCCGGGCGCATCAGAATCAGGGATCAGCGGTGAGAAGCTAACGTCTACCACCGTGCAGAGCTTCCCTTTTGATTTCGAAGGCACTGGTCGGCAAAACTACCTGTTCTTTTATGACCCTGCCGAGAACTCTGTTGAAATCATCAAGAATGACAACGGCAACTTTTCTTCCGTCTATTCCAGCAGCACAGGGATTGGCGATTACGTTCTGACTAGCGCTGATTTGGCTTTGGCCTTTGATTATCAGGGCACAGGCAACCCGGATCATCTGCTGTTCTACCGGCCAGGACAGCAGACGGCCACTGTCATTGCCAATGACAAGGGTAGTTTTTCCATTGTAAAAAGCTTTACCAGCGGCATTGGGGAGTTCGACTTAAAGGGCACTCAGGATCGTTGTTTCGCCTATGACTACAAAAGTTCAGGCAAGCTCGACCACCTAGTGTTTTATCGTCCAGGGCAGGGCGCGATCTTTATCTTGGAAAACAACGGTGGCGATTTCCGCCACGTCTATTCGATGGGCCAAGGTGGTTCGGGTATCGGAGGATACAACCTTGCCTCCGAGGCTGACCGGGGCTTTGCCTTTGACGGGAAAGGGGTTGGCAGGCTCGACCATTTGGTCTTCTACCGTCCAGGCAGCGGTGCCATCTTCATCCTAGAGAAAAAGGACGATGGATCCTTTAACCCTATATATCGTCAAGGCGACCCAGGAGTGGGGATAGGCACGTATCCGATTAACTCGACCAGCGACCGCTGCATGGCCTTTGACTATGCGGGCAATGGTAGGCAGGACCATCTGCTTTTCTACTGTCCTGGTTCAGGCAAGAGCACGATCATCCAGAACAAACAAGGGGCATACTCGATCCTTTACCAATCTGCGGCCGGGATTGGCGGATATGATCTTCTTTCCACGGCTGACTTGGGGTTTGCGTTCGACTACGACGGATTCGGCAGGCTCGACCATCTGGTGTTCTACCGTCCTGGGGAAGGGGCCATCTTCATCCTACGGAATAACGGCTCGCCCTTGGCCAGTTGGGATGGCGAATCCTGGACGCAGCATCCTCAGCCGCCGGAAGAGTTGAGTCAAGTCAGCGCCGGGGACAGCAGCCGGGTTTGGCTACGCGACAGCAACGGCAATGTCCTGCGCTACGCCGACCAGCAATACACCCCGAACAGCCAGACGACAAAAGCGGCTCACATCTCCGCCAACAACGACGGCACGGTGTGGCATTGCGACCACTCCCCCAATGCCTTCTGCCTAGTTTCAGAATCGATGATCGACCCGTCCCAGCACGTTATCAACCCGTCCGTGTCCAGTGTGTTGAAAGTCGCATCGACCAGTTACGGCGCGTCCCATTGCCTGACCACGCACAGCGACGGCAGCACGGTCGTTTACCGCTACGATTCGCCTTATCTGTTCAAGACTTCAAAGGCATATGATGGAAACGGCGGGTTGACCGTTGGACTAGGCAAGCTCTATCTAACCCTAGGTTCAGGGAATGACTCTACCAATTGGGATGGCCGGTTGGTCTGTTTGGATCAACATACCGGGGAGGAGTTGGCAAGTTACAGTTTCGCGACATCGAATTTTCCCAGCCCGCCTGTAGTGGACTCTGCCAGACAGTTAATCTATGTGACAACTTATGGTTGGGAGACTTCTCCAGGCGGTTGTCTTTTGGTGTTTGATTCCGCCAGCTTGCAACTTTTGTGCGCCTATTCCACGAATACAAACTTTACTGCCCCACCGACGCTGCAAGGTTCGTCACTTTTTTGCGTTGATAATTCTGGGGTGCTATACAAGTTCGACACCTCGACGTTTGCCGCTGGTGCTTCCATTCAGCCTGTCTGGAGTTTGCTGCCGCCGAACCCGAATGGCGGCGGCACTTGCAAAGGTGTGACACTGGCGCCCTTGGTTTTGGGGGACCGGGTTTATGTGGCACTCTTGTATGACGACAAGAACTTCTTCCTGAACCATTGCAAAAATGCCGATTCCAGCGACCAGCAATTACTACCATTGACCGGGGCCCAATCCGCTGTTCCAGGTTTTTCCGGGAGCAGAATTGTGACTAATTCCAAAACTCCGGATGCGAAATTAGAGCTATACATCCCCATACAAGGAGGGGTTTACATCGTTCGGCCTTTTGCTCCCAATCAGGCCGACCAAGTCAAGGCCTTTCTGTTGCCTAACCAAACCAATATCACCGACATTACCTATGACGACGGTCAACGGCCCGGTCAGACCAACCCGCAATTATGGTTTGGGGATAATTTCGGTAACTTATGGAGCATTGACCCCACTACAGCCATGAAAACTGGCAATGCACCCTATCGGGCCAGAACTGCCACCTGCAAAATTGAAAGCCAGCCCCGGCTATACCAAGACCCGCAAGGGCATTTGTCGGTGATTTTCGGGTTGACAGGGGACATTACAAACGAGTCCAGCGATGAATTTAGAAGCCTTTATATCTTGGATGCAGACTCAGGAACTTCAGGCGAGATTCCCACCGGAGTAACAACCATCGCAGAAATCAGCCCATTGGACGGTTCCCATAATGGGGTATTGTATGTTTCAGGCTACAACACTGGCGACTCATCGGGTTTTCTACCCCAAGTAATGGGTATCCGAGTAGATGCCTTGGTGCAAACCCAACGCAACTTCATCATCGAATCGCAGCTCATGCAGGATTTTGACCAAGACAAAGCCACGGCCAACAACACCAAAGGATTGACCGCCCGTTATCAAACCCATCTGACCGTAGTGGACGATTACAAAGCACCACGCCCCAATGAGCCGGTCAAAATCTGGGCGGAGAAACCCGACACCGCCATCACTGTCGATGGCGTGTCCTATACCATCGGGCCGGACGAAGATCAATTCGCCAACATCCATACGGGGGTGGACGGAACCTTGACACTCTTCAGCGAGGCCGTGGTGGACAACCCCAACCCGAAGAACAGCAAGAAAGTCGGCAATATGTTCGCTACGTCATTGCGGGTCTGGGCCACCTTCATGAATCCCTATGAGCGCATCGTGGTCAACCCCGACCATGAGTTCCACAAGCGGGTCACGACCGCTTACAGCGATCCCCTCGAGACCGACCCCGATCCTGACAAAATCAACATGAACAAAGTCTCAAACTATCAGGGGAATCCGTTGTTTAGCGACAGCGACCAGAATGCCGGTCAGCCCAAAAGTGCGGCGGACGCCATCGGCCAGATGCGGCAGGGTGTCGGTTTTGGCGGCGATAGCACATCCACCCGCCTGAGTTACTCACACCTGACCCAAGGGCGGCGGCTGGCACACCACTCCGCCGAGGCTCTCAAGCTGGCCGCCGCACCACAGGCCTATATCGCCTACCCCGACCTGACGGGCATGGGGTATTTTGCCACCAATATTCCCAACCGGAGGTCGGCAGTTCCGGCTACCACAGTGGGTTTCAGACTCACTATCCTCGATCCAAACAATCCGTCCGGCAACCAGCCCATTTTCAACCCATTGACCCACGCCGAGGCCTTGCTGGCCATCGACAAGCTTCCTGATAAACCTTGGGAGCCTTCGCTCGAAAGCGGCTTAACCGGGCCTAGGTTGCTCGGCAATTGGTGGACGGACTTTTGGAATTGGCTGCTCGGGGCGTTGGAAACAGTCATCCATGAAATCATCGTCGTCGTCGGCGAAGTAGTCTCCGTTGGGATTCGCTTGTTTGTGCAAGGCGTCGAACAGGTTTTCCACTGCCAGATCAAATTCCTTGACGATATTGCCTCGGCCGTCGGCTCGTTCTTTGACATGCTGGAAAAGGGTCTCGACGACCTGATCGAAGCCTTGAGCGTGTTGTTCAATTTTGATGAGATTCTGAAAACTCATAGGCTGATCGAGAGTTATCTGAAATCCTTGCTTCAGCAAGCCGGGCCGCTGATCACAAACACAATCCTGCCTGCGGTGGATGGTTTTCTTGACACGGCAGAAGACGAGGTCAAGGCTTGGTTTGACACCTTGAAGGCTGATTTGGGAACGGATTACCAAATGAGCGACTTGCCCTCTTCACAATCCACCGCGCATGCCGCCATGTCGGCAGGAAAAAATGGAAAAAACCCCCAATCCCATGCCGTGCAGGGCAGTTGGGGAATACAAAAAATGAAGACCAATATGCCAGGGGCAAAAACACCGTCTTCAGGATTGTCTGTTGGCGCGGCAAGCGCCGACGATCCATTGACTGATATTTTCAGTGCCTTTTTAACCAGCATTGAGAATAATCAAGACTTAAAACAAGTGTTGAATCAGTTAGGAACTGACTTTAACGGTCTTTTTCAACAACACTCAGTGGGCGATTTTTTCAAGACCCTGATCAAAGTAATGCTAGATGCCATTGAGTCGCTCATTATCGGCGGCATTGCCCTCACCAAAGCCGCAGCCGACGGTCTTCTGACCGCATTCGATAAGATCATCGACGCACTGTTCAACCCTGACACCGGGTTGCTCACGGCCACGATAGAGATTCCTTTCCTGAGTTGGTTCTATGAAGTTTTGACCCGCGATAAGCTGAGTATATTAAGCCTGCTTACTCTGGTGGTGGCCATTCCAGTGACGGTTCTGTGTCGGGTCATCACTGGCTATTACCCCTCTGCGGGTTCTGCGGGTTTGGCATCGACACCCCTTTTCGGCTTGGTTGCAAGGCAAGACGTTTCTGTCCAGATCACTCCCGCAATACAAAAATGGATCATCTCCATCACCCTTTCTGCCATTATTGGGATTTCTAGGATGGTACAAGGCCTAATGCGTAGTCTCATATTGTTTTGGACTTCTTTTTCTAAGTTTAGTGCAGGAAATGTCATGGAGGCATACCCAAAGCTATTCCCAGCCTTTATAACGTCAAATTTCCTCATCGCTGCTTTTAGCTTTCCCCTTGCGACAAGCGATATCAGTAAGGTGTCCACTTACACATGGGCATTTTGGGGGATTACTGCCGTATTGGCGATATTGAGTATTCAACCCACGCTTAAGTTAGATTTGGTTAAAGCCGACAGTGAGGCATTGAAAGTTATCATGGCGGTGTGGACCTGTGCGCTGTCGATTACGCATTTGGCGGTGGCTGTCGTGGGTTATATGAAGTCCCCAACAACACCAGGCAGTGCCATTGGCAAAGACCTAGGTTTTTCCAGCAAGGTCTTGGGAGACATACCCGGCATCTTACAGCCGCTTGCCTTAGTGGGGGGGGATGTCGGTTTGGCTCTCTCCGCTTTTAGCGTTGTCGACGGTTGTGCCATCTGCGCCTTGGTGATCGCCTCGGCCGTTGAAACCCCGCCATCCCTTGAACAGCAAGATTTCCTGGCCCTTACCTCCCAATCTTGAGGATTGCCAGCATCAGTTCAAAGCGGCACGGGCGGGGCAACTTCCAGGCCCTGCCCTGTGACGACACAGGGCAGGGGAGTGTTGCGCGCAGCCTCCTTAGGTGATTTCCAATAATGAATCCACCAAAACTGAAATGAATTGTCCACGAAAATCACGAACAATTCCTCCGCAAATCACCTTGCCAAGCTGGGGCTTGGCGTTCCTTCCAAGAGCGCCAAGCCCCAGCTTGGCCTTTGGATGGGATGTTCTTTATTGGATATCACCTTACCTGAAGCGGTCTGAAATCAAAAATGGCCGGTAAATTCTCCTATCGCGGTCTACGCGATCTACGTGGGCTGGAGTGCGGGAGCCGTGTCATCCAAGCATCAATGTGCGTTCTGATCTTACCGTTAGGGTCCCGTCGAGCCAGATCCCACTCGATTCTGTCGCTAGATACAAAACGGTCATGAATGACGACGGTGCAACCACGCTCATTCGCCCTCCAAGTCAGCGTATGACTCGCTTCGTTCCACGTTCCCGTTCGCTCGAATCGGTTGCTTTCGGAGTCGAATACCCAGTGGCGGTAGACCTTGTTGGCCACATCCCATGTGCTGATCTGCAAATCCTCGTCGATTGGGTACCCCGGCACGGCATCCGTTTTCGCTCGATATTCGACATACTGGCCGCCTAGGGTGACAAGCCCAACGCCTACGCCTGTGGCTTCAATGACACGAGAGGCCATGTTCTCTGACTTGATGGTGACATGAGTCCGCCACCGGCCTTCAAACCGCCGCAAGACTGCGTCAGCCCCCATCACAGTTTGCGCGGACGCACAAAAGACAGAGCCTCCGAATAGTAGCAGAGCAAGCAAGATTGAACGGGCTTGAATCATTCGAGCGGTACCTTCAAGGTTTGCAAAAACACCCACGCGCAGGTGAGTATGCGTTTTTTGAACCAAGCCACGCAAAACAGCCGGAACGCTGCCGCAAATTAATGCAACAGAACCCGGCTGACTGCTTAAACTCAATCCATCTCTTTGGCACACGGAGAACCGGCAACCTTAAAGATTACAGCGAATACAAGAATGCGCGTAACGCCGTCAACTGATCGAGATTGAGGTGATTCAACTTGTCGATCATGCCCAATTGTTTGACGGCCGGGCCATCATGGAGAAATGCGGCTTCGATGGCATCGCAGGCCCTTCCATCGTGCAGCAGAAAATCACAGCCCGGTTTTATGTCATTCTGTGCTATTTTTTTGTCATGGATAGGTTTTGTCGTATTGTGATTGGAGTCGGTGACAAACCGGTTAAACCTCAGTCCTTTCAAGGGCGGTGTCCGTATCTTTTGAATATAGCCTGCGTAAGCACTATTGATAACTCCCTCAGCATTGCGGAAATCACTCACCCCCGCAGGTGCTTTTGCAACTTGGGATAAATATCCCATATCGTGCATCAGCAAATCCGTACCCAAATAAGAAACAAAGGGGTAATCCGTTACTTGCCCAGTCTTGTCTTGAAGTTTCTGCAAGGCAAGACGTTCTTCGTCAGGCAACATATTGTCTTTTTCGACAAAAGGGATTTTGTCTATGACATGGCAACTGCTACAGCCTAAATCCCTAAACTGTTTTTCGCCTTGCTGAACCAGCGAAGTTGCAATTTGATATCGAGAGCGGTTGGGTATGCCGATCCAACGCTGGTAGGTGGCCATGTTCCTGACCTCTTCTTCGGTAATATCGGAGTTGGGTGCGCTCTGTTGGCAACTCAGATCGGCGGGACCACAGAGGGTTTGGCTGTAGCGAACCAGTTGTGTGGGTGCTTGTGGATTGGGATGGATTTGCTTAAACCCATCTTTTGAAGTGATGTTCATCTCAACATGGGCTGCGTTAGCTATCTGGTCTTCAAGCGATGCGCGATCCCCAATCCAGCCCCAGCGGCTGATATAACAATCGTTGGGGGTGCTGCAACTGCGATAGTCAGCCGAGGTATCCTTGCCCACAATAATAGTCCGGGTTCCGGCCACCTTCCCGTAACAACCCGCATAGGTCAAGGTTTTTTGCTGCGAACTCACATTGTCCTTGATTTTCGCATCGGGAATCATCTCGATCAGCGGAGAATTACCGAGTCGTTTCCCCACTAGATGCATAATGCCGATTTCGCCATCCTCAATGGCTTTCTTAAGGGCAGGGCCATTGACATCAGCACAGTTTGCGGGCCAAGCATCGGCAAGAACAGCGTCGGGTTTAATAGGCATGTTGTCGTCACAGCGTGCATTTCCAGTATCCACCATGCTCGAGATTTCTGGCCGTTGCGGCTGATATGGCTTGCTGCTGCCGACTGGTTGACGGGTTGTCTTATCCACAAGGTAGAAGCGGTCACTTGTAGCCACCGGCGTATACTGCATCTGATAAGCCGGCGTATCTTGAGGTAATCGCGTCACATGGAAACTGTTGCCATAGAAGTTCATGTATTTATTGCGGTAAGGGGGTTGCGCTGCCGTATGACCAGTTGCGTCACATTGATCGGCTCCGCTTTTTAGATCGAAGAGCACTAGCTTCATCGGCGTGACAACCTGTTTCCTCGTGGTAGGATCATGAGGATCCTTCTCCTTATTCGTGTATGTGTAGTCGAGTGGGGCCGGAAACAGTTGATAGTTTGGATTCATATAGCGACTACCCACTTGGAGTTCCGACAAGTTGCCGTTAGGCATCAGAGGGATACCGCTGCCATTACGGATATGGCAGGAATCACAGGTATTGCCGTGATAAGGCGAATAAGCGTTTTCTTTCTGGAATCCGGCAGGAAAGTCAACATGAGCGAGTACTTGACCGTCAAAACGTGTTGCTTTAAGAGGTTCACTGGCATCAGGAACTTCCTTCGCCTTATACAACAGATTGGAGCGATACTCGTTATGCCACAAGGTCCGCCCCCGAATGCCCCGGATAAAATGGTCGGGGGTTTGGTTCATGTGGTTGCTCATAAACAAGGCATGCCAGAAGTCATCCTGATATGCCTTGCTTATCTGGGTCTGGTCGGCAGGGTTCACCATGGGTAGGTATTGGGTATACAGGCTTGAACCGTAAATTTTCTCATGGGTCGGAATCCAAGTGGCCGGTTCTGTGGGATTCGCTGCTAGGTCTGCGGTGGCAAAGGAAGCCGGAATCATTTGCTCAGGCACACCGGCATACAGGAACATGGTACGGCCATACTGGTTGGTAACCAGCGCGTCGTGGGACATCTTCTTAATCTCATTGATGGCTTGATCGTCGATTTTGCCATCGTAGAGATGCGTCCAAATCTCGAAAAATCCGTTGGTGTGGATCTCAAAATTCAAGGAACAGTCTTTCAAGTGCTTAATCGCGTCGAGAAACGCAGCGCCAAGCTGGTCAGGCGCACCTTCTTTAACTTTAGCAAGTCTCGCATCGGCAAAGTTTTGCTGGGTACATTGCTTGGGCAAAACGTAGTTTGTGGCCCTAAAAAGGGAATGAGGCGCATCGTAAGGAATGTTCTCAGTGTTGAGTTCAGGGTGGGTTATCGTAACGAATCTGAGGTTATCATTCTCGTCATATTTAGTCATCCCATAATAGCCAATGAAGGGATTGGTTTTATAGGCATCGCGCGGATCGATTGCGGCAGCATCTGAAGCTGATGGCTCTTTCCAAGGATAGCGGCCAATATCGGGGAACTCACTCAGGGATTTTTTAAACTGCGCGTCCAGATCATCCGTTTTGGTGTTCACTTGGCTTAAACAGTTCTTATCGCAACTATCGACCTGAGGTGCAGAATTGTCATTGAACTGGACTTTACCCAAGTACATGGAGCAAGTATATGCACCGGTTACACACCAATGACCATATTGTTGTGTGCCAGGCGGATTGCCGTCCTTAGGTGACTGTGGGTAAAACACGGCAGGGTGTTCTTTCAACCATGTTTCACCGGCATAAAGATCCGTCGCAGCGACCAACTGCGTGGTGAAATAGTCTTCATAACAAACCGAATCAACCATAAGATCGTAATTGACAGCGCAGTAATGTCCCATGTACCAAGGACGCCAGGGCGCAAAGATGGTCGATTCAGTAATCGCGAATCCAAGACTGGCAATGTTGTCGTGGGTATTGTTCTTAGCCTGATCGGCTGCATAGCTATTAGTGTCAGTGCTGTGAATCCGTTGGATATCCAACTTCACTTGGACACATTTACCATCTGAACAGTCTTGGTTGTAAGACGGGGGTATATCACTCGGTAAATAAAGCGTGTCAGTCCGATGCATCGTCATCACATTGACGATGCCGTAACGCAACATGCAGCGAGCGTGACTTTGGTTGCAGTAATCGGTATCGACGGCAGCTTTATTGATGGCAGCGTAGGGCATCACAAAAGGCACATCGATCAAATTGCTGTCCTTGGTGCTGAGCTTTTGATGCCATGGCAGATCAGTGAACCATTCATCAACAAGCAGTTCTCCATTTGCGGTTGGCGGCGTATCTATTGGTTTCGGCAGGCAAACAGGGGAGAGATTGAAGTTCATCGGTGACCCCTGATTCCAAGACTGCTGGCAATCACCGGAGATATCGACCTTGGGCGGATTAGTGCCAGTCAGGGTAAAAGTCGAGGCATGCCCGCCCCAACTATCGGAACTAACCACGATCTTATTATTAGTAAAACTACAGGTAGTTGGATTTCCATGATGCTCTTGTTTATTACAGATCATATAATGAGGAGCGGTTGGATAGAATGTAGCCGTAACATCGGTGCCTGCGGCAGTTCTAGCCAACATAGTGAAGACAGCGGCAATCCAGTACAGTAGATTTTTACTTTTCATTATTGGCTCCTTAGTACGAGCTTTTGGTTAGGTAGGTGGTTGGTTTTTTTCAACGATTACTTAAAACGGATGATATCCAGCGTCAGCGGCATTTGTAGCTTCCTTAGATTAGCCTCACTGTCATCGACATCCGCACCTATACCCTGGAAAAGCGAATCAATGGCCGGAGCGAGCGCCCCCTTGGCGTGACCCTGATAGCTCATCCGCTTCAACACAAACGGCAAGCCATTGGTGTTAAAAGGGGAGGCGGAGTCCATGATTTGAAAATGCAGGTGCGGAGCTTCGCTGTTTCCAGAATTGCCCAGCTTGCCCAGTAGTTGCCCGACTCCCAAAGGGTCTCCCTGTTTAACCTTGACACTACCGGGGGCTAGATGGGCATATAGCGCATATTTTCCGGGGCTAATTTCCACGATCACATAATTGCCTGCAAGCTGAGAAACCTCCGGCAATGGTACGAGGTGTCCCGGAATCTGATTCGGCATGCCATCTAGCATTTCAATCACTCGTCCGCTCGTCGCAGAACGCACGTTAAGGCCATAGCCAAAGTAGCTGGCGTTGTCATTCTGGTCGCCTGAGTAGAGCTTTCCCTGCTGATTCAGCTTGACGAAGTCAATGGCAAAATGCTCCGGCGAGCGCAACGCCCCGTTGGTCGCTTGGGTTGTGTAACGATGTGCCGAAATGATCGACCCGCTGCCATTGACGTTCAGCCATCCTTCGCCTTCCAAGGGCGCTTGAATTTCCAGCGTTTTTGCACGGCTGACTTGTGTACACTCGTCCTCGGTTGTGTACGCTTGAGTTGTGCCGTCTGTTTTCTGAAAAGAAACCGTGACTCGGTGTTTGATGCACTGTGGAACTTCGCTAGCCGCATAGGTAAGGTCGAAATAAATCACACCGCCTTGGCCGGGGCCAAGCTGGTTGCTGAAATCGACGGAAGACTGGGTCGGATTTGCCAGCGCGAAGGGTCGTATCTTTCCATTGATGTCTTGCCCGTCCGAACTGATGACTTGATTTCGCCCAGTAGGCTGACCGGTCACGCCATCAAGCGTGTCAATGGCTGTCAGGTCGAGAAGGTAACGAGAGTCATTTCTGACATTGATTTCATAAACTAAATGCACTCGCCCGTCTGTGCCTTTGACCGGGTGTATAGGGACAGACACAACCGACCAGACTATGGGTGAAACCATGAGTGGATTAGCAGTCAATACGGGTGTCGCGTAATGCTGGCTGGAAACACCGTGAAGTCTAGCTACTCTGTGTTCTTCTGCCGAAACTCGGTTGGTGAGTGATGCCAGAGCCAACATAGCCATTACAAACGAGGCGATGGCCTGAACTGAAAACGTTTTGCAATACATAAGGTTTGCCTTTTCAGAATGCGATGTCTGACACGAGTTTACCCACTGCAGCGATGCTAGCTTCCTTTGTCTCGATGCTTGCCGAGCTATCGGTGAGATATGCGGACACCAAGACGGGAGCGCGGTTCGGCGGCCATATTATACCAATATCGTTAGCCCCCGACCAATGGGTGCCGGTGTTTTCGCCAATCTGCCAGTTGGCCGGAAGCCCAGCCTTGAGACGATGGCTACCTGTGGTATCGTCAATCAGCCGTTGTTGCACCTGATTGCGCGACGATATAGGCAGCACATCACCGCGGAGGGTCTTTTGCAGATTGGGGTAGTAAGCCAAAAACCTCTAAAATTTTGAAACCAATCTACAGCGTTTTTAATATCGAATAGTTACTTGTTGGGTTATACCATTTTGCAAAGCACAGACACACAGGATAGTTTGAATGTAAGCGTTCACCCCCCCCCTGGGAGCGTGGGCGTCTCGCCCGCTGAAATGGAGGCCAAGATGGCCGCGCTGCCGGGAAAAAGCGGGGGGGGTGAACGCTTACGTTTGAATGAGTGTCCTTTATTAATTTTCCTTTGTTAAGAAAAAACGCTGTACATGAATGCAAATCGGGACTCCTAGCGGTGAAAAGAATGGCACATAGGCCGTTTTGACGGTCAACAAAAGACGTTGCCAAAACGACGGAACACGCCTGTTGCGCCCTACCGCGTTAAGGGAAGCCCATAGGTGCATTATTATACGCGTTTAAATGATTGGTT
>Ga0209083_1001540_pt1 | contig 25846 bp, 15 predicted proteins | sample AM7aDNAmetaG_FD_184132 | JGI IMG/M metagenome (GOLD analysis project Ga0209083, IMG submission 184132) | Freshwater microbial communities from Finland to study Microbial Dark Matter (Phase II) - AM7a DNA metaG (SPAdes) (version 3) | ecosystem: Environmental > Aquatic > Freshwater > Lake ...
GAGCATCTCGCACATGGCCCACCGTTGACACCCCAACAAATGGAAAGCCTCCTGCGTCATATCGTGAATTTACCCAGAAGCGGGAAATCTGCGCAAAATTGGCCTAAATTGGAATGACAAGGGAGTAATGCCTACATAGCTTATATGGAGCAGAATCCGCGTTCGACTTCGCGTCTTTATAATATAGTTCGGTGCTATGAGGGAATGGATGATGAAAAACTCAGGGTAACGCCTTTGAGGATAGGGAGCCTTGCTACTAGGACCTTTTGGAAGTATGTCGTGCCAGTGAGATATTGCTCTACCGTAGAATTTTATCCAAAAATATACAAAGGCTATGTCAAGGTGAAGAAATGGAAATCGGGATATAGTGTACGATTCCGAGATAGGGCGAGACAGCCTGATGGGGTTTTGTGCACGGTTAGCGTTTTTCTCAGCAACGAAAGCTTGGTCGCCTTCTCCGGATGCGGCTTCTTGATGGCAACGCTTGAAGCCGCTATCGATGCCGTCGGCAATTCCGCCTACTGCTATGTGTTTGGGCATGTCGCTCGGAACCCCCAAAATATTGATTGGATTGATATCAGCCTTGACAGCCTTCATTCGATAGTCCTAATGTTGATCGACCAGGGATAGAATCCAGACACTAGGCAGGCAAATAGTTGCCTTGCATCGGTCAGGCATAAGCTTACGCCAACGATTTCATAGGCCGAGAAGGTGTTTTCGATATCCCATCCCCTCTCGACGATACGAGCCGTAGAAATATTGCTGGAGACCCGCAATGCAAGCTTTGCCTCGACGAGAATGCGGTCCGCTCCTATCCGCAAGGCCAGGTCGCCCCAGTGCTTGTCAGGAAACGCTTCGGTGCTTCCCCAGTGCAACGCACCCTTCGGGATATCCATCTCCAGCAGGTCGTGGTCAAGGCGGCTGGCGGGAAGCGCTGCGTTGATCAGTTCAAGCAATCCAGCGACCGCCGGGGAAAGGTCAATTGCTGAATTAAATATCTGATTCACAATATCTGATTCACTTGTATCTTCGGCTTCGCAGTGGCAATCGGGCATGCCTGGTTTTTGTTTCATCGCGGCTGTCCCAGTCATTTATTTTAAAACGCACAGGGTTCGATTTAAGGATGTTTTCGCATTCGCTGCCATACGTGTATAGTAATGACGCACTTTTAGCCGCCTTGCGCCTGTGCGTCGGTTTTTTTGCCATCTACAACGCATTTCTTGCCGTCCATTTGTCCGTCGGCGCGATAACGCGGTTCACAGGCTTCGGATGGCCACCCCGCCACCCCGCAGTTGTCCACAATTTCTGTGCAAAAACGGCTGCGCTTTCCATTCCCGGCCTTGCCGTGCGCGGGTTTTGGCGATTGGTCAAAAAATAACCAATGCCTGATGCGCCATGGCGGTGGTTTCTGCCGATAGGCATGCCCATTCGCCATTGCCCCCCTGGACAGGGGCTTTTGCCCTTGACGTGCTGGCAAGTGCGGTTGCCCTGTTCGTTTCTGCATTGCCGTTGGTTTCATGCAACCCCCTTAAAAAAAGCTTTTGCTTTTTCGTTTTTTTTTTTGCAAACGCGGTTTTGTTTTTTTTACGCCGCCCGGTTTTTTTTTTGCTCGGCTGTGCCGGTGACTGCAAAGCCGTTATTTCCTTAATTTATGTGTGCCCTTGGCTTTTCCCGCCTTGCGGGGTCCAGGGGCGGAGCCCTCGATTCAAAGTTTTTTGGCCATGCCGCAAGGCACAGGCTTTCCGGGCAAGTTCCGCGCCTCGCCCTGCGAGGCGCGATTGGCGGTTTCTTGCAAAAACACGGTGTTTTTACGCGCCTTCTTTTTATATAGGATAAATACAGGAAAAAGATATATAAGGAGTCGGAGGCGAGCAAACTCCAGACATGCCGCGTTTTAAACTCCAGACATGCCGCGTGAAACTCCAGACATGCCGCGTTGAAACTCCAGACATGCCGCGTTGAAACTCCAGACATGCCGCGTTTAAACTCCAGACATGCCGCGTGACTTATCCACAGGCGATATCCCGCGTGTTTTGTTGTTGTTTGGCAACAAACAAGCCTCAACCATGCACCACAATCAAGCAGGAAACTCATTGCATTCCGATTGTTGCCTTTTAGCAACAAGCACGGGGTGAGAATTAGCCCGGTGAAAAAGCCTAGTTGCCAGGTCAATGGCCCGATCAGGTGCATGCCGGTTGCCGTCGGTGTCATGGCTTCATGTCCGCTTAATGTCCACGTCGGGCTGGGTGTCGGCGAGGATTTCGATGCCGCCCCGGACGATTTTCACCCTGAGTTTGGGATAGTGCTCGCAAACCATGTCCAGTGCGTTTTTTGCATAGGTAACGAAATGCCTTAAGTCGGCATAATCCGAGCCCAATTGTTCCCTCAGCCATTTCCACTCTATCGTCCGCCCGCACTTTTTCTGGAAGGCCGCATGGGACTCGCGGCACAGCAGCGTGTAGAGGTCGATGGCCAAGGGGGACTTCTTCAACGCGATGACGGTTTCCAGGAACACCGGGACCGGCTTGTTGGTGACGATTTCATAAAACGCGTTGGTGACTTCCAGCCAGCTTTCCAATTCCGCCTGCAGGTCCTCGCCGATATCGCGGGGGTTCCACCAAAGGATGCAGCGGTTGGCGAGTATGTTGTGGTGGTAGGACACGCCTCTTTCGTCTTCGATGATGAAGACGATCCTCGCCGCCAGCAACCGCCGCAGTTGCTCCTGCAGGTGGCGGATGCCGCTTTTCTTGCCGCCGCTCTTGCTTTCCAGGCCCAGCCGGCGGGCCAGTTCGGCCAGGCTTTTGCCGAGGTAGACGCGGGCGCTGTGGGTCCGGTTGATCTCGCTGACGATGTAGCACAGCAGAAGCCGGGGGATGCTGCCGTAGGGGATGCCGATCGGCTTGCCGTTTGCGTCCGTGCCGGAGGTGATCTCCATGGCCACCCTGCCGTTCTTGCGCCGGAACACCAGTATTTTCAATTCGCCGCCTTCCCCGTCGTCCGCTTCGGGCGGCCTGTAGTCGCTGTGCGGCAGGGTCACGAGGATTTGCTCGCGGGCGCAAAAGGCGATTTCGCGGTCATGCCCAGCCGACTGGCCGGCATCGGCGGCTGATTGCCTGCCCTGGGCTTCCCCTTTGAAAGCACTGGCGGGCGGGGGTTGCAACGGGGCTTTTCCGCTTTGGCCCGCCCTGGAACCGGCATTCTCCATGTCGAAGGGGATGGTTTGTTGGCGCCTGTCCTTGCCTCGCTGCGGCTTCTTCGCCTTTATGGCAGGGGCGGGGGGGTCTTGGCGGGGCTGTCCAAGCGGTGGATTTGCCATCGCCCCGGCTTCCGCCTTCAGTTTTTTGCCTTCTTCCATGGCTAGACTCATGAAACGGGACGGCTTGCCTGCAGGCGGGTTGTCTCCTGCGCCCGCGACCGGATCGACCGGCTGCATGAACCCGAGGTCTTGCTGCCCGGCCGCTATATCCAGGCGCTTGGGTTGGATGTTTAGCCGCACTACATTGTCGGGGGGGCTTGCGGCCTCCGCGCCAGTGGCGTCCAGTCTGCCTTTGTCTTGCGGGAGATGGCTCATCGGATGGACTCCATCGGGATTTTGCGGTTGCCGTCGATGCCGAGGCTGTAGAGTGGCTTCATTCGCCATCCTCCTCAAGGTAACTGGCCGCCGATGTGGCGGGGGTCTGGCGTATCGGAGGGGCGTACCTGCCGCGCCTGGACCCTTGGAGAACGTCGGCGGGGATGTCGTGGATGTTCATGTTCGCGTAAACCACCTTGGCTTGTTGGGCCAGCTTGGTGTTTTTGGCGATGTCCTCGCGGGTGACCCCAGTGTAGCGCCAGACTGTGGGGCCCAGGCAGAATAGGCGGCGGATCGGGCGGCCCGTCCGGAGCAGATGGCCGAAGGCCCGGTTCCTGTCAATGAACGCGCAATGGCGGGCGGTCATCACGGTACGCACCAGTTCGTCGTAATCGGCGAGCAAGTAGGCGCCCAGGAAGCCGTAAGGCGTGGCGAACATCAACGGCACATGGACGGGAACGACCGATTGGGCCAGTTCGACCTCCACGGCGGGCACAGAGTCGAGTACGTCCGAGATTTCGCCGATGAGGTTGCGGATCATTTTCTGGGTATCGGCCAGCAACCCCTCGACACTCAGCAACGCCAGGTCCGCGTAGGGGTCCCCGGCGGCGGCCGAATTGGATATCTGGGCGGCATAGCGGGCCAAGCCGTCCAGGCCGATGATGGGTTGCTTGCCGCCGGCACCTTCCCTGCCCTGCACCAGCCGTTGCGCATGGGTCGTCTGGAGTGTGAGGCTGGCCTTGTTGCGCAGGACGCCCGGGCGGGTGTCTGCGGCCGCTTTGCCGGCGTCAGCAGAGGTGTCAGCAGGTTGCATGGGTTTCCTTTCTGCGCCGTTCTGGGATTGTTTTTTCTTTCTTTGTTCCGCCATGGCCTTGATTGTATTGTGTGTCGTTGTCACGGATGATGTTTTCGATATCGCGCAGCGACAGTCCGGTCGCACGGTGTGTGTCCAAGTATTTGGTGATCTCGCTTGCCTTGTCGTTGCCCTTGTCCCCGTCGCTATGCCACAGCATCCACACCCATGATGCGGTTTCATCGGCGATTTTTCGCCTGCGTCCGGAATCGGTCCCCTTGATGCCCAGCAGGTCCCTGTCCAAGACGTATTGGTGCACGTCGATGCCGAACAATTCGTTCATCAACCGCTGGCTGGCGCCGGCCTTGATGAATTCCAGTTCGACTTCGCGTTCGGTCCTCAGCCGGTCGCCAATCCGAAACAGGATATCGACTGCAGCCGGGTCGACTTTGGCCTGGATGACTGCCCCGGTCACGCTGCCGACAATGCCAGTCACATCTGATAGCCTCAGCTTTTGCAGGATGCCGATGTGTTCGCGCTTGAAGCCTAAGTCCAGCAAGGTTTGGTATTGGCCGTCTGCCGCGAGTTGCCCCGCAAAGATCAGAAACCACATGTTGATGTTTTGTTGGGGTGTCATCGCTTATTCCCCCGCCCTTGATCCCTGTGTAGAGCCGTGCCCCCCTCGCCGCGAGGATCGGCAGCGCGGGCGTAGGCTACGACGGACTCGATCAGTTGGAACAGCCGCATTAGCACCTGCCCGGACGGCGGGCTGCCGTCGTCGAATTGCAAAAACAGTTGCCGGATCAGGGAGTGCGTGGACGGCTGGGCGGCAGGTTCCTCCGCAGCACCCGACAGGGCGTCGAGGAACCACCAGAGTGTGCCTTCTTTGTCCGAAGCCGCGGGTTTCTGTGCGAGCACGGTGAACCCGCCTGCGGCCCGTTGGTCGGGCACCGCCCTCAGCCCGGTCACGCCTGCCTCATGGATTAGCAGGGTGGCGTTGGCTGCAATCTGTCTGCGCTGCGGATCAAGCGCATCCGGCCTTTGAATTTCATGGCTGTCTTGGCTTGCATGGGCTCTGGCTGGCTCGGCAAAGCTTGGAATGGACGGGGACGGAAACACGCCGGCAGGCGGGATTTCGCATGCCGGGAGGCTGTGGAAGTCCTCACTGGTCAAACCAAGCGGTTGGCTTGCTGGAAATGCGCTAGACGTGGAAGCCACTGCCTTTGGTGCCGGGCTAAATATAAGGCCAGGCAAGGCAGAGTGCATGGCGTCTGTATCATTGAAGGTGTCTTCCGATTCGTCTTGGCCTTCATGCCCTGCTTCTTCCCCGTTTGCAAAGGGGGGCAAATCGGAGGAGGCCAAATCGGGAATGGGGTAAGACGGCTCAATGACAAGAAAGTCGTCAGATTCGGGGAAAGCGTCAACCCCGGCGATTGCGTCAAGCCCAAGGGGCGCGGCCGTTGTGTCCTGTTGGGTAAGGCCAACTACATTGGTTTCGTGATGTAAAACCGAGTCGTCCGAAACGTGATGCCTGGGGGTTGTGAGGTCAATTGCTTGAAAATCAGGCTGCCTGACTCCACTCTTTTCTTCGTCCGCCCAGATAGTCTCCCAATCATTGGCTTTGGCGGGTTCGTCTGTTGCGGGCTCGGCCAAGACAGGTGGCTGCGAGGGTTCCGAACCGGCAAGACTAGGCGCGTCTATTGCCGACGGCGAACCGGCATTTTTGCCGGAAACCGGGGGGGTTTGGCCCCGACCTGCTGCATTGACCGGCGTAGGCTTCGGCGCGGCGGCGCGGATAGGCTTGGGTTGAGGCTTTAAATCGGTGCGTGGCAGCCGGGTCGATAGCTGCTCGTCCAACGCCAGCCGCACATGGTTTTGTGGGGTGTTTGTGTATTGGGAGATGCGGCGGACCAGTTCGTCCTTTACAGTATCCAGGTTTAAGGTATCGGCGTCATGGACTTGCAGGGAATCAGCGAACAGTGGCCCGAATTCCGGGCGCGATTCCAGATCAGGCTGGTTGTCGAGAATGTCGTGGTAAACTTTGGTGCAAGCGGAATCTAGGCTGCCGATGCTGTCGACGATGCGCGATCCGGCCCCGTATTGTAGGGCCTTCGGTATCACCGGCCAGAGTACCGACACGGCGTATTGCATCCGCCCGATTTCGCGCCGCGAAGTGCGGTGCCCCATCTTCTCGGTCAGGATTTGCTCGAATTCGGTTTCTTCAAGTTTACAGCCCTTTGCCGCGCCGTCACCGCCGTCGGACCGGCGCTGTTCCTCAAGCATCCGCCTGAGGTTGACGATGGCCATGGCGTGGTCGATGAAAACCAGGTCGTCGCGCAGGTCGTTCTCGCGCAGGTGCGCCGCGAGGATGGCGATGTCGTTGGTGTACGGCTTGAATAGGCAGGGGGCTTGCTGGAATTTTTTTCCGTCGGGATGCTCGCCGTTCAATTCCATCAGGGCTTTGAGCCGGGTGTTGCCGCCCGCCGCCACCATGTACCGCGCACTGCCGGGGCGGCGGGTGATGGGGATGGGGATGTCCACCCCGGCGATGCGTATCGACTCTTTGATTTTGGCGTAGAATGCCTCGTTTTTCTGCTGCCTGGGGTTCAGGTCGCAGAGGTCGATCATGCCGATGTCCACCATCAGGAAGGTCGATGCGGGCGGGTCGTCCGGGGGCGGGAGTTCACGCGCTTTGCCTAGGCCGGGAAGTCCCAGCAAGGAGCCAACGGCTTCTCGTGTCATTCTCCCATGGGTCGGTTTCATGGCGCTTCACTCCGGTGCGGCACTTCCTGTGCCTGCGTTTCCGCTGCCATGCCTTCGACAGGATGGAGATGGGGGAACAATTCCTTGACCAGTTCCAGCATGACCTCAGCCGCGCAGGGGCTGGCCCCCCGGCGCTTGGTTTCGTACCGGTGGACGGGCATCCGATGGGTCGCCGCCTCGCGGTAGGCCACACTGGCGGGGACCGTGGTGTCAAGGATGTCCATCGCGCCCTTGCTCGGCAGGAAGGACTCCGAACGCAGTTCGTCGGCAATGAACCTGGCATCGACGGTCCGGTCCTGCCGGTAGATCAGCCCCTTCAGCGGGCCTATCGGCGCACCCATGTAGGACATGGGCTTGAGGCGCTCGATCATTGCGCAGGTTCCCCGCACGAACTCGCGGGCGGACAGTATTTCAGGCGGTATAGGGGAGACGAGAAAGTCTGCGGCGCAGACGGCGGCATCCTGCAGCGGGCCTACGGCCCCCTGGGTGTCGATCAGGACGATGTCGTAACGTTCTTTAAATAAATCGTGGTCGAGGTTTTGCTTGAGCCGAATCCGCCCGATGGGGTCGTGCAGTATCCAGTCCGCCAGACGGCCTTCGGGGTCGTTGGAGTAGATGAGGTCGAGGTTGTCGATGACGGTCCGGCTGAAGCAGTCGCCAACCTGCGACTTGGCGATCAGTTCGGAGATGCCGGACGGGGACTCCTCGCGCACCTCATAGTAGGTGGACAGGGTAGGTTGCGGGTCGGCGTCAATGAGCAGCACACGCTGCCCGAGGTCGGCTAGGATGCCCCCGAGGTTGGCGGTCAGTGTGGTCTTGCCGACGCCGCCTTTTGTTGAAACAATACAGATTTTGATGCACATTATGGTTTAGCCTTAATCACTTACCTAAAGTGGGTTGGGCTATACCGCGCATCACTCCCTAGCGGTTTGGATGCCTTTTCGAGGGGCGTGAAAGGTCACGGGACATAACTTAATGTCAGTGACGGTTTGGCTTTAATCGTCTGGGGTGTCAACGAGCAGGCTTTGTCGGGTTACGCTAGGCTATCCAGACCTACTCTTGCGTAGATGATTTGATTGAAATGGGAGTGGTTAGCGCGTAATATTCCCCTTAAATTTCTAATAGAAAATAGCATTTCCGGGAAGCGCATCTTATGGCTAATGACAATTCAGGCGGCAACTCAGGGGGTTGGTTTCCTAACCTTAATAACTTGTTGCTCATCCTGCTGGCTGGCACATTGCTTGTTGGTCAACATGCCTATCACGAATCCCGCCCTAGCAAGCCCGATGCTAAACCAGCCATTGCCGATGTGGATGCCCGGCTTTGGCAAGACCCCTTTGAAGCAGTCAAGCAACATATCGAGAAAAATCTTGAGTCAGACAAGGGAGACGGCACAGGTAGATTACAAAAATTACACGCGGATATCGAGGCGAAGCTCAAACTCGTCAATGAAGGCGAGCATTGCAAGCCGGAGCACGAGTGCGGGAAACTGAATGTGTTGGCGGTGATGCTGCCCGGCGCACCCTATTATGAAGATGGTGAAATCCGCCGCCGTCTCCGTTATGCGGCATTGTCTGGATTTAACGCGGCACTGCGTTACACACCGGAGAACCCCAACTATATCAATTTTTTTAAAATTGCAAAAAATGATAAAACGCTACCGGAACAGCATGTAGCCTATGAGTGGATGACCTATAAGCCAGAAGAAAGCTTACCCCCGGTATTAATATTATGGCTCGATAATGATAAATTTCGAGGCAAACCGCATGAGTTGTTGGTTGATTTATTGAATAGAATCCAAACAGCAAACGATCCACAAAAACCCATTACATTTAAAGTTAATGCTAAAGTTCTTGGACCCTACGACTCCGATAATCTACAGGATATGGTTAGGGAATTTGGAACAAACAAAGCATCAGATCACAAGAATTTACCCTTAAGCTTTTATTCCCCCAGTGCATCGGTTCAGGATTCTAGTCTCCTCAAAGGCGTACCCGAACTTAAGGAATCATTTGATGAAAATTATTCCTTAGCTTTAACACATCCTGAAAACTTTGTCGGCCCAAAATACAACAATCTTCAACATTATTTTAAGGCAAAGTCAGGAAGTCATCTGAATTTTGTCCGAGTCAACTCTTCGGATCAATATCTAGCGGTTGCAATCAAACAAGAGCTTTTTAAGCGTGGCATTGAGCTTGGGGAAAATAGCCGGGTGCTTTTGCTTAGCGAATGGGACACTTTATACGGTTTGCATTTGCCAGACACTTTCGCAGCAGAGTTGATTAAGCCTTTTCCAGAAAAAGGGCCGGAGGATTACCCATCATCAAATACATGCATAAAACATAAGGATAAGGACGAAAATAAAAAGGCCATGTTTGACGATTGGAATAATTTACAAGACGGGAGTCAAATATATGATGAAAAATTTCAATGTGTTTTCCGGTTTAGTTATTTACGCGGCTTGGATGGAGAAAAAGCAAAATCCGGGGACAAGCCAACCCCCAGTAGTTCTAAAAGCGAATATAAAGGCAACAGCGTAAAGTCTGGAGGTGTTGAAAATCTTGAAGATGCAGAAGGGAATAGCCAGTTTGATTATGTGCGGCGCATGGCCAATCAGATTGCCGAATTGGACCAACGAATAAGGAATGAAAATAAACTCACCGCCCATGCAATCCAAGCCATCGGCATTCTCGGCAGCGATGTATACGACAAGCTGTTAATATTAGAGGCGATGCACGACAAGTTCCCCGATGCCATCTACTTTACCAATGGCTTGGATGCCCGTTTTTTGCATCCAGAAGATTATAAATGGGCTAGAAATTTGCTTTTGGCTTCAACGTTTGACCTGACACTGGATCGTCCATTGCAACGGGATATTCCGCCATTCCGTGACAGCACACAAAGCGCTTATTTTTTAGCAACGGAAATGGCTCTTGCGAGTATGGCGAATACCAATGCAGCCATGAATAACCACTTGCTTTTTGGAAAATATTCTAAAGATAATAAATATTGTGAAGAAAAAGATAATAAAGATTGTAAAAAATATAAAGAATTTCTTACTGAAGCATCCAATTCACAAGAAGAATTTGATAATTTGCTAATGTATCCTCGCATCAAAGAAGTCGGTAAAACACAGTTTTCCGATATTAGCTTTAATCCTCCTGTATCGAGCAGTGAAAAAGCTTTCCCTAGCATTCATCCAAATTTATCAGATAAGCAGGAGAACGGGCATGAAACACATATATTAAAGTTTTTTATAATTTTTCCACTGGCTATTATTATTATTCCTTTATCACTTTATCATTTTCGTGTATCTCGTGAATATTTAAGTAACTATGATGGTTTATCATTTATTTTTTTAATGGGATGTATCTGTATTTTTGTGCCGATCATTGTTAAATTACTTATTTTTACAAGTAGCTTTATAACTCAAGAATATGTACTTTTAATTTTATTATTCATTTTAGGGCTTATTTATCTTATAATCATTGGAAAATTTGCAATTAATCCTCTCGTGTTTCACTCCAAAATCATCACTTTTGTAAGCTTAATAATAATAAGTACATCAAAGAGATGGCCTAATTCTGTGGAAATCGTCCATCGGATTAAAACGGAAATTGCTTCTAATGATGAGAATAAAAAAAATCAATCTTTTGTTGTATTTATTTTCTCAATTATACTAATCATTGTGCTTGTTGCATGGTTGTTTTGGGTGGCACGACCAACGGGATGGCTAGATGGCGGTGAGCAATATTATTTATCTGAAGGCATCAGCATGTGGCCGACAGAAGGAATAAGGTTAATTGCATTGGTTGTGACTAGCTATTTAATTATTGATGTTTATCGTTTTAAGGGCATTTCAGAATGGTTGGATACCCATAAAATAAAAAAGTCGGATTATAATGGTTGTAAACCATTGAAACTCTGGGATGATTGGTGGAATACAAAACGGCGAATGTTTCGCCCTATGGTCATGGCAATAATATTCTTTGGGATTGGGTTGTTTTTGGTTTACACGTTTGGTATGCCCAATATTCCAGGCCGTGGCATACTCATACATGCTTTAGACGATGTATTGATGCGTGGATTATTGGTGCCGGCTTACGCACTTCTGCTTTTCCTTGTAGTTGATACGGTAAATAACGCGATTAACTTGGTGGATAAATCCTTTCCACATGAAGATAAGCCAGACGAGCGCACCGAATGGCCTCGCGAAATACGCAGGTTTTATGCGCAGAAATTAGCCATAGGCGAGAACGAACTGCATGAATGGGTAAGCATGCGTTTCGTCAACGAACTGACCGAAGGCATTTACCGTATCATCGGGTATCCGCTGATCGTGAGTGTGATGATCGTCGTCGCCCGTTCCACTTATTTTGACAATTGGCATATGCCCATTGCGCTGAAAGCGATCATTGGCTTTAGCCTGGGTATTTTGATTTATTGTGATTACCGCTTGAAAGGCAAAGCCGATGAAGCACGGAAAAGCGCATTGAAATGGCTAAGGCAGCGCGTGGTCTATTGCAATGGTCTTAAAAGCGATTCGAGCCGTAACAAGGGGCCGCAATTGGAAAAATTGATTGGCATGATCGAGAACTCGGAAAACGTGGTGTATCAATCTTTTTTCCAGCGGCCCATCTTCCGTAACATCCTACTCATTGTAGTGGCTTTGCTGGCAGACTCTGCCGATTACACCGCCATTGTCAGTAGGCTATTCTAAATAGAATTCAATTTAAATTTAAGCAGAGTGCATAGTCTAAACATGGAGTGCAAGGCTTGCCTTGCTCGGATTTACAAGTGGTTGGAAACCTTCGCAAGGCAAGCCTTGCACTCCATCGGCGCTTAACTATGGCAGTGAGAGGGTGAACGGTAACAACTCAATAATATCATTAGTTAGGAATCCAAGCATGAAATGGCCCTTTTCCCTCAAAAAAAAGCCCCAGACCGACAATCAGGAGCTGCTTGACCGCTACCGGCATTTTCGCTCGGTCAGCCGCGAATTGAATTTGACCCTCGTTAAACAACTACCCAAAGTTGCCGTGCCTGAATGCGGTAAGAAGCTGGGTCTATATAAAGCCGGCACATTGATTTTGAACAATGACGACGAGATTGCCATTCTGTACGATTATTGCCTGTACCATTATCGGCGTGGCGGAAAAAACGCCATCGAACGATATCTGAATAATTCGCCGCCTGAACCCGGCTCGGTCGAAATGGTCATCCTACAAGCGATGACGGATTCCTTTTATTCGACATTTAAAGTCATTGACATCCAGCCTCATCAAGGTGCAAGCCTGCAAGACCTGTTGAGCCATGACATCATTAACTTAGTCGATATCAGCTTAAGCGAAACCGGATTCCCTGGGCTTGTGGTCACTGGTAGAGTCCTGCCGTTTGGGGATTACCATATGTCATCGGGTACGTTAATTCCATTGCCTGAATCCGTGTATGAGGAAAAAATCATCCCCATCATCCAAAAATTCATTAAAACTGATGAATCCGGGACCAAGGCTAAATTATCGGCTGGACTTGAGGCTTCATTTACAGCGGAGCTTATTCGGGTCTCCCTGCAAGCCGGCGGCGCTGACAATATTTTTTACACAGATATTGAAACATAAATTGAAAACGCCAAATATGGATACCTACAATCATCAACATGCACTTGAACTTCTCCGCCTTGGCTCGGGTCGGGATGATGCCAATTTCCGCGAAGGCCAGGAAGACGCAATACGCCATATCGCCGAGGGCCGAAGCCGTCTGCTGGTGGTGCAGAAGACGGGCTGGGGAAAAAGCTTTGTGTATTTCATCGCCACAAAACTGTTACGCGAAGCCGGTCACGGCCCTGCCCTACTGGTTTCGCCGTTGCTGGCTTTGATGCGCAATCAAATCGCCGCCGCCGAACGCATCGGGGTCCGCGCCACCTCGATCAACTCAGACAACCAAGACGACTGGGAAGGAATCGAGGAAAAGCTCAACAGGGACGAAACCGACATTCTGCTAATTTCACCTGAGCGTTTGGCGAACGGGCGTTTCCGCTCTCAAGTGTTGGCTGGCATAGCGGCACGAATTTCCTTGCTAGTCATTGACGAGGCACACTGCATTTCCGATTGGGGGCATGATTTCCGCCCGCATTACCGTTTACTGGAACGCATCGTCAAAACGCTGCCACCGAATTTAAGGCTGCTGGCGACCACGGCCACTGCTAATAACAGGGTAATGGACGACCTCATGGCGGTGCTTGGACCCAATTTGGAAGTATCGCGTGGCGACCTAAGCCGCGCTTCGCTGACCCTGCAAACCCTGCGCCTTCCAGGTCAGGCAGAACGTCTGGCTTGGCTGGCTGGGCAAATGTCCACCCTGCCGGGCCATGGCATCATCTACACCTTGACTGTTCGTGACGCGAATCTAGTCGCCGACTGGCTGAAATGGCAGGGCTTCAACGTCGAGGCTTACACTGGGCAGACGGGCGAACGCCGGGAGTCGCTCGAACAAGCCCTGCTTGATAACCGGGTCAAAGCGCTAGTTGCCACCACGGCATTGGGAATGGGTTACGACAAGCCCGATCTGGCTTTTGTGATCCATTACCAGACACCTGGTTCGGTGGTTGCCTATTACCAGCAAGTGGGCCGTGCCGGACGCGCCTTGGATGCCGCCTATGGCGTATTGCTCAGTGGCGAGGAAGAAACCAATATAAACGACTACTTCATCAAGAGTGCCTTTCCGACTCGTGGAGAGGTTGCCGAAGTTATCCGGGCATTGGAAGCGGCCACTCACGGTTTGTCGGTCCCTGAACTGATGGGACGGGTCAACCTTGGCTATACCCGCATCGAGAAGACCATTGCCTTGCTCGCCCTCGAATCGCCCGCACCCATCGCCAAACATGAAAGCAAATGGCAATTGACCGCAGCCCGTCTGGGCGAAAACATTTGGCGCAGGGCCGAACGACTGACTGCTTTGCGCCGCGAGGAACAGGCGCAAATGCAGCAGTACGTCGACCTGAAGGAGGGTCACATGGCCTTCCTGATTAACGCACTCGACGGCGACCCTTCACTGGTCAAGCCGCCGACTTTGCCGCCCTTGCCATCACAAGTCGATCCCAAGCTGCTACAAGATGCCATTGCCTTCCTGCGCCGCACCAGTTTAGACGTTGAACCGCGCAAACTATGGCCTGCCGGTGGTATGCCGCAGTATGGCGTAAAAGGCAAAATCGCCACCGAACATCAGATGCAACCGGGCAAAGCCTTGTGTCTATTGGGTGACGCTGGCTGGGGTGAGTTGGTGCGACGGGGCAAATTCCACGATGGACGTTTTGCGGACGAACTCGTCGAGGCTTGCGCCAATCTGTTCCGTGAGTGGAATCCACAAGTCGGTCCAACTTGGGTAACCTGCATTCCGTCCTTGCGCCACCCCAATCTTGTGCCTGATTTCGCAGCACGCCTAGCAACGGCTTTGGGACTGCCGTTTCATATCGTGCTGGCTAAAACCCAGCATAGGCCCGAGCAAAAAACCATGGCCAACAGCGTTCAGCAAGCACACAATCTTGACGGTTCACTGGCTATCTGTGTGGATAGGCTGCCTCGCCGGGGACCAGTGTTGTTGGTGGATGACATGGTGGATTCGCGCTGGACGCTGACCGTTGCCGCTTGGTTGTTGCGCACCCACCGGGGAGGTGACGTTTGGCCTTTGGCCTTGGCGCAAACCGGACCCGATCAATGAATTCCGCTTTGTCCCCGAACACACAAGCCATTTTGCTGCTGACCGCCCCACTAATCGCTGGCAAGGTTACGGTCTCAACTGAACTGTTGAACCTAAGCGAATACAAACGACTGGCCCGCCATCTGCGCGACTTGCAACGCCAACCGGCGGATTTCTTATCGCCCGAATCGGCAGAGCTATTAAGCGCCTGCACCAGCGTGATTGACGAAATGAGATTAAGGCGTTTGCTTGATCGCGGCTTTCTGTTGAGCCAAGTGGTCGAACACTGGCAAACCCGTGCCATCTGGGTGGTGAGCAGGGCCGATGCCGAATACCCCCGTCGGCTGAAAACACGATTGCGCGAGGATGCCCCGGCGGTTATTTATGGCTGCGGCGACAGGAGCCTGCTGGAAACCGGCGGGTTGGCCGTGGTGGGTTCGCGGCATGTGGATGAGACCATTCTCGATTACACGATGGACATAGGACGTCTTTGCGCCAAATCGGGTAGGACGCTGGTTTCCGGCGGCGCCAAGGGCATAGACCAAGCAGCGATGCGGGGTGCGTTGGAAACCGGGGGCAAGGCCATCGGCATCATGGCGGATAGCCTGGAAAGAACGGCTATGAACCGCGAACACCGCAACCTGCTGTTGGATGGACGCTTAGTGTTGATTTCCCCCTACGATCCTAACGCCAGTTTCAACATTGGCAACGCCATGCAACGCAACAAGCTCATTTATGCGCTGGCGGATGCTGCCTTGGTGGTCAATGCAGATTTAAACAAAGGCGGTACTTGGGCCGGGGCGCTTGAACAATTGGACAAACTGCGCTTGGTGCCGGTTTACACCCGATCCACTGGTAAGCTGGGAACAGGCTTGGAAGCGTTAGTCGAAAAAGGGGCGTTGGCTTGGCCTAACCCTGAGGACACGGAAGGGTTTGATGCTGTATTTGCTGTGAAGGTGCCTAGTTCCACGGATGGGCAGATGGATATATTTAAGAGGTAAAACAGCCATAAGGGTTTCCGTTTTTTCGCGCAGGCAAAAGCCAAACGCAAGCCATCAATGTGGTCATTCAACAAGCGGTTGCCTTTTCGCTCGGCGAGATTCACCGTGAAAAAACACGTTGCGCCCGGAACATAGACTCGCCGATAGTTTGTCATGACAGTTGTTTTGTCGTTTGTTTGTCAATAAACCACGGTCAATTAGCTTTCGTCTTAGGCAGTGCCGAGTAATGATGCGCAACAACGACGCGGGACGGGATTACAAATCCCGTCCGGCGGGGTTACGCTACTCGCAGACGGGCATCCAAGGGCGGAATAGGCGGTATTCCGCCGCATGTGTAGGCATTCGGCCCTTTAGTCGTAGGATGTGCCAAGGAACGAGGCGCATCTTTCGCGTTTCCGGTCGTCGCGATTGATGGGCTTCGCAAGCTCAGCCCACCCTATGTCCCTTTGAAGTCGCCTTTCGGGTTACGAGTTGATTTCATTTCCCACGGGTGAAAATTCCGTCAAAGAACGTTTTAGCTATGAATTCGAGCGGACTTACTGAGGCGATTCGCAACACGGGAACATCGCATCCGTTTCAAGGCGTATACGAAGCTGGTTCTGGTCATCGAATGGACGGCAAAGAAAACAGACATCAAGGTACAGGGTTTTCATAAAATTAGTGGCTTAATCGCAATAGCAATAGAGAGTATGTAACCGTTCAGCCCCCCCCTGCCTTTTCCTGGGAGCGCGGCCATCTTGGCCGCAATTTTGGCGGGCGGGACGCCCGCGCTCCCAGGGGGGGCTGAACGGTTACGAGAGTATTGCTCCGAATATTTAACTTTTAATACGGCACAAAACGTTACGGACGGGATTACAAATCCAGTCCGGCGGAGGAAAATGCCGTAGCCCGGATGTAGCCGCTTGCGGCGAAATCCGGGTTTTGTGGCTCCGTTCCCCCGGATTACGCCGCAAGCGGCTACATCCGGGCTACTTGCTGCCGTTGCACAAAACGTTACGGACGGGATTACAAATCCCGTCCGGCGGAGTTATGAGTTGTAGGGCGGATACAGGGATGTGATCCGCCGAATGCTGGCGACCGATCCATAGCATTCGGCGGAACCCGTCCATGGTTCCGCCCTACGGACCTTTGTAATCCGACCCGAACGTTATGTCCACAGACCAGAGTCCTGCCGTTGCACAAAACGTTTCGGACGGGATTAAAAATCCCGTCCGGCGGAGTGTAGGGCGGATACAGGGATGTGATCCGCCGAATGCTGACGACCGACCCATAACACTCGGCGGAACCCGTCCATGGTTCCGCCCTACGGACCTGCCGTTGCACTTTGTAATCCGACCCGAACGTTATGTCCACAGACCAGAGTCCTGCCGTTGCACAAAACGTTTCGGACGGGATTAAAAATCCCGTCCGGCGGAGCAAAATACCCGTAGCCCGGATGTAGCCGCTTGCGGCGTAATCCGGGGTTTGTGGCTCCTTTCCCGGATTACGCCGCAAGCGGCTACATCCGGGCTACTTACTAATGTTTCATAAGCCTCAACTGATACTCAGTTGATCCTAGGCCCAATGTTTCATATTGGGCGTAAGCAAAGTTATCTTTCATTCCTTAACAGCCTCAATCGATACTGCGTATTAGCCAGATCATTTGCTTGAAACTGGGCATAAGTATAAACAGGGATACTTAGCTTTGATATTAGCTGAGTTGATAAATTATCCCCCAAATTGTTTTCTACAAACTGCATTGAAGGATCATGAACTTTTGACATATCGTTGATAACAGCCACATTTTTCGCTATCCAATTAAATAATATGCTGTCCTCACCAACAGAAAGCCACTTTTGAGGTAAAGGGGTGCCAACCTTACCGATAGTCACTGCCTCACCAACATTTGATGCCATAGGTTCATCGGTAATGGCAATATTGGGGTCTTTGTAAACGGCATCATATTTTGCGGGCTCTCCTGTGGATTTGTAATCTTGATATTTTCCAAGCCCATGTTGCTTTGCATAGTTTTCGACATAAGCATCCAGAGCCGTTCTGCCCATAGAAGCTAAAAATGCATATTCAAAGCCTCTGCCAAAATTGCCGCCATAAACCCTGGCACCTAAACCGCCACCAAGTCCAGCGGCAAGCGCATCCTTAAAGGCTTTGACCGTAGCATTGGTCTGAGAGAGTATGCTATTCGCGCCTACGGTTATCCCACCGGCTATACCGCCCGCTATACCACCGTATAGCGCACCTTTAAATGCGACATCCAGATTACCGCCACTTCCCATAAAGCCACCTACAAATCCACTTGCCAAGCCGCTTACCGCACCACCCAATATGCCTCCTGCAAATGCGCTACCAGTCAGAGAAGCAAAATAAGGAGCCGTTGCCCCATACGTCAGCACACTAATAGTAATCACCGCAGCAATAGTTATAATCTTTCCAACAGTACTCTTCATGAAATTACTAAACCATGAATAGCCGCTAGGATCGGTGAAAACCAGTGGATTATTCAGGACGTAGCTATAACGGTTATAATCTTGGAGATTTTCCGGTGCTTGAATTTGCGGGTCCGCACTCAGGAACCTCCCCAACGTCGGATCATACACCCGCCCGTTCATGTGGATCAGGCCGACATCGGGCAGTTGCTCGTGACCCGTGAAGCCGTGGTTAATGGTGTTTAAACTGCCATATAGCGCGGTACGGTTGCCGAACGGGTCAAACGCATAGCGGGCCAGCACGAAGGCGTTGTCGTCCGTCACCGCGTCGATGCTGCCTAGGTGGTCGGTGTGGAAATAGCGGGTTTGTTTAACGCTGCCACGGGTGACGACTTCGGCAATCGCCTTGCCGGCCGCATACACCGTATGGCGGTTTTCAACCACGCTGCCCGAGGTGGTTTGCTCGAAATGCCCACCTAAATCCATGCGCGGATTTAGGTAGATCGTCGTGCCGTTCGAGGCGGTTTGGCGGAAGCGCTCGTGGTTGGAATCGTAGTCAAATGTCACCGTATTAATGCCTTGCACGATCTTTGACGGCAAGTTGAATGCGGTATAGGCCACCGTGCGATTATTGATGCCATTGGTTTGGTTGCCGTTGGCATCATATTGCAGCGTGGTGTTGATGTTCCCGCTGATTTGGGTCACGGCATGGGGTTTGGTGCCATAGAAATAACTGCCGACATCGGTCTTGAAGTTGATGTTGCCCAGTTCGTCGTATTGGTAATTCAGTATCTTGCCGCCGGGTCCAAGATCGGTAGTCAGCCGGTCCAGTTCGTCATAGGCAAAGCTATCCCCGCGTTGGGTCGCGTAATCGTCGCGGGAAATCAAATTGCCGTTTTGGTCGTGGTTCAACGTCAGGTTTTGAATGTCCGGGGTCACGCCAAACTTGCCGGTGGAAATGTACGTCGGCCTGCCCATCGCATCGAAACTGCGTTGGGTGTAGAGGTTATTGCCCAGTCGTTCCAAGATAATCCGGCCCGAGGCATCGACTTGTTGCGCCTGCCAATAGGGTTTTTGGGTAGACCCGTCCAGCACTTGCGATAGATAGCCATAGCTATTGTAGACATTGACCACGGACAAGCCGGTCGGCTGGGTGAAAGTGGACACCCGCCCATAGGCATCATACAAGGTGGATTGATAATAAGAACCCGCGCCGCTGATGCTGGTCGTGGTTTGCGCCAACCGTCCAACATTGTCATACGCATAAGACCGGGCAAAACCGTTGTCGCTGGTTTCCGCCGCTAGTTTGCCGATGCCTTTGGTGGCGGTGTCCCAGGTCCACGCGCTGTTCAAGCCCGGTTCCTGCCGTTTGACGACGCGGCCTAGCACGTCGTAGCTGACGGTGGTGGTCTGGCCTTTGGCATCGGTTTGCCGGGTCATTTCGCCCAGCACGTCATAGCCATACGACCACGCGCCCATGTCCGGGTCGGTCATCGCGGTTTTACGGCCCCGGATGTCGTAGGCCAAGGTGATCGTGTTGCCATTCGGGTCTAGGGTTTTGACCGGGTTGCCAAACGGATCGAAGGCAAACTGCATCAATTTGTTGTGGGCGTTGATGGTCTGCACGACCTGTCCCAAGCCATTTTTAAGTTGCTGGGTGGTGTGGTTCAGTGGATTAGTGACGCTGATATTCAGGCCATTGTAGGCGGTTTGCGTCACGCCGCCGTCGGCCTCGGTGATTTTCACCGTCCGCCCGAGTGTGTCGTATTGAAACTGCGTCCAACTGACCGTATCCGTGGGGAAGTAAGGCCGCGAGGTGGAAGCGACTTGGCCCAGGCTGTTGTACAGCTTGTCCACGCTGGCGACGCGCCCGTCAAAACCCACAGTGGATTTGCGGATTTCCCGGTTCAGGCTATCGAAAAACACCGTGCTGGCGGGTGCGCCGCTAGTGGTGGCGGTGGTGTAATACACGCCGTTGGCGGGGCAGTTGTTCGCGCAGAAATTAAAGGTGAAGTTGCTTTGCGTGCCGTCGACGCGGTTTTCTTGCAGCTTGCGCCCGAAGCCGTCATAGGCCCAAGTCGTCGTCAGGCCGTTGGGACCGGTCAAGGACACCGGATTGCCAAAGCCGGGTTCAAACGTGCGGGTTCCCTTATGGCCCAAGGCATTGGTGCTACTGACGGCGAAGCGGCCTTGCGCGTCGTATTGGGTGCTGCTGGTGCGGGTGGTAATATCCGCCCCGCTGACCGTCACCGCCACGCGGTTGCCGAATGCATCAAGAGTATAGTTGGTCGTCAGTTTTAGGCTGGGGTTATCCGGTTCGATGATTTCCTGCGTCAGCAAACCGCTGGCCGGGTCGTAGGCAAAAGCCGAGGTGCGCGTTGCCGTGGTTCCGGTGGGCAAAGTACTCGTCACCGTGGCGCGGGTCAAGCGCCCGAGCAGCCAGTTGGTGGTGTCGTTGCTATAAGTATTGGTCGTGGTTTTGACATTGCCAAACGGGCTGACCGGGCCGGTGCTGGCATACCCGTCGTCGGTCTTGACAATAATTTGTGTGGCGTTGCCGTAGCCGTCATAACTGGTGTTGGTTTGCGTCCTCGGCATCGCCGCGCCGTTCAAATCCCAACTCTGCTCGTTGGTTTGGATGAGGCCGCTGCGATGGTAGGCTCCGCCGCCTAGACTGGTCATCTGCCAGGTGTTTTGTGCGCTGTTTAGTATTTGGCCGTTGGCGGCTTGCTTGACTACGGTTTGCGGCAAACCTTGATACGGGTAATTCTGGCTGTAACTGGTCGTCGTCGTGATGCCGGTTTGCGGGTCGTTGACCGCTATCTGCCGGAAGCCTAGAAATCCTCCGCCCTGTTCATGGAGTTTGGCACCGGCGTAGGTGTAGTTGGTGGTGTAGTTGCCTCCGATGCCATTGGAGGTTTGGGTTTGGGAAACGACGTAAAGCGGGCCTTGGAAATCTAAATAAGGATAAACTGCATTGGTATCTTTTGTGTATACTGTATTATCGGTAAGGAGCTTATAACTGAAAGTGATGGCGAGACCAGAACCGGTAGTGATGCTTGATAAAGAATTTGAGAAAACCGGTCCATATGCATAAGTCCAAATTCCTGTGTGATAACCGTCTTGGAAAATTAAATCCGTTTTTCCATCTCCGTTAGTGTCCCCTGTGAACATCCGATAGCCGCTATCAGCACCAATTGTAGGCCAGTTTACGCTCTGGGGGTTCCACACAACCCACGTCGATTGCCCTCCGGGAAGATACCAAACTCCTGTGTGATAGCCATCCTGAAAAATTAAGTCTGTCTTGCCGTCGCCGTTGACATCGCCTGTGTACGTGCGATTACCAGCAAGATAATTACCAGCTAGATCACCAAGCGTCGGCCAATTTATGCTCTGAGGACTCCACACTGCCCAGGTCGATTGACCTCCGGCAAGATACCAAACTCCCGTGTGATAGCCATCCTGATAAATTAAGTCTGTCTTGCCGTCGCCATTGACATCACCCGTATACGTGCGAAGACCAGCAAGATCACCCAGCGTCGGCCAATTTGTACTCTGAGGACTCCACACGACCCAGGTAGATTGTCCACCGGGCAGATACCAGACTCCCGTGTGATAGCCATCCTGATAAATTAAGTCTGTTTTGCCGTCACCGTTGACATCACCTGTATACGTGCGATTACCAGCAAGATAATTACCAGCTAGATCACCAAGCGTCGGCCAATTTATGCTCTGAGGACTCCACACTGCCCAGGTCGATTGACCTCCGGCAAGATACCAAACTCCCGTGTGATAGCCATCCTGATAAATTAAGTCTGTCTTGCCGTCGCCATTGACATCGCCCGTATACGTGCGAAGACCAGCAAGATCACCCAGCGTAGGCCAATTTGTACTCTGAGGACTCCACACGACCCAGGTTGATTGTCCACCGGGCAGATACCAAACTCCCGTGTGATAGCCATCCTGATAAATTAAGTCTGTTTTGCCGTCACCGTTGACATCGCCTGTGTAAGTACGATTACCAGCAAGATAATTACCAGCAAGATCACCCAGCGTCGGCCAATTTAAGCTCTGAGGACTCCACACAACCCAAGCCGATTGTCCTCCGGGAAGATACCAAACCCCTGTGTGATAGCCATCCTGAAAAATTATGTCTGTTTTGCCGTCGCCATTAACATCGCCTGTATACATGCGGTTACCGGGAAGAGAACCAACCGTCGGCCAATTTGTACTCGGAGGGTTCCAAGTAGCCCACGAAGAAGCTCCTGTATCATCTTGCCATTTGAAAGTAGTCGGCTGTACACAATTTGGAGTACTCCCGCCATCACACTCAACCAAAGCCTTGAAACGAGACCGTTGGATCGCGGAACTTTGTTCATATGATAGTTGATAATATTTGATTAAAATATTAGTGCTATAGGTTTTAATAGTAACAATGCGTTTGCTATTTTTGACGATAGAACCAACCTCATAACCACTTTCAACATCCGGCCTCACCTCATACCCAAACTGCACCGACGCATACGGCGCAACTCCCGCCGCCGCATTGCCGGTGTAATCAATCCGGCTGAGATTAAATTCTCCATTGGCATTGTCTTCCGTGTACGACACGGCAATATAATTGCTTTTGGTATCGCTGATTTTATTCACCCCCCATACCCGCACGGTGGGCTTGCCTTGCGCTTCAATGCGGGAGTCGGCGGTATTGCCATACTCAATAATCTGCCCGGATTTGGTCCATGCCTTGAACCACGCGGGACCATTGCCCGCCGTGCCATAGGAGATGACGCGGGTATAGCTTTCGGTTTCGGTGCGGTATTGCGCCCCGTCCGCGCCATAACTCCCGGCGACCAGCACCAAGCGTTGCCCGTCCAAGCAAAAACGGTCGTTGCCGTCGTAGTTAATGCCGCCTTTGAAGCCGTCTTGCGCGAAGCTTGCAGGGCAGCGGGTGATGGCGGACAAGCCGCCCAAGGACCAGCCCACGCCCAGTGGGCCGTTGCCGCTTTGGCTGTTATAGTTGAGCGATAGGGTAGGGGCCATGCCTGCCGTCCCCGGCGGGACGGTGATCGGTATCGTGTACGTCGCCGCGCCGGTTTCGTTGACTTTAAAGCTGCCGGGGGTCGCACCCACCGCCGTTGTGGCATGGGCGAGCATCGGGGTGGTTAGGAATAAGAGGGTGAGGAGGAATAATAAGAAGGATGGGGTGAGCTTGCGAAACCTGTCATTTGCGGTCGGTGTGGCAATCTCGGCGAATTTCGCCATCCCTGGAATCTGGATTCCGGCAATCCCTGCCGGAATGACGGCATTTCCGCTGGTTCCCAAGCTCCAGCTTGGGAACCCATCCCTTACAAGCTCCTGCTTGCCATCCTGCAGGGAAGCTGGAGCTTCAAAGACCGCATTCCCAAGCAGGAGCTTGGGAACGAGCATAAACCCATCATTCGCGGTCAGCATGGAAATTGCCGATGGTTTGGCAACCGTGATTGAATCAAGCATTAGCACAACCGACTTGTTACCGTCCATGGCCTGGATTTCGGCATCCATGCCGAAATGACGGATTTTCCGGTTTCCGCTGGTTCCCAAGCTCCTGCTTGGGAACCCATCCCTTACAAGCTCCTGCTTGCCATCCTGTCGGGAAGCCGTAGCCCTTCGACTGCGCTCAGGACAGGCTTCAAAAACCGCATTCTCAAGCAGGCGCTTGGGAACGAGCATAATCAATTGATGCGAGAATCGTAGCTTGCACATACGTCACCTGCTTAGTGTGGATTTACATTGCCAATCGTCTAAATGAATGCCTGCCGCAATGGCGCAAAATGTTTTACGTTGTGCGTTTACGAACTTTACATGAGCATCCCTGTCATTTCAATAATTTGTCGATGATATTAAACTAGCAGCTTAGATTTCGTCTATGACTTATGTCACACTGGTTGCCTGCCGTGCCATAGGATATGACGCGGGTGTAGCTTTCGGCTTCGGTGCGGTATTCCGCCCCGTCCGCGCCATAGGTTCCGGCGACCAGCACCAAGCGTTGCCCGTCCAAGCAAAAACGGTCGTTGCCGTCGGTGTGATGCCGCCCTTGAAGCCGTCTTGCGCGAAGCTTGCGGGGCAGCGGGTGATGGCGGACAACCCGCCCAAAGACCAGCCCACCCCGAGCGGGCCATTGCCACCTTGGCTGTTGTAGTTGAGTGACAAACTGGGCGCCATGCCCGCCGTCCCCGGCGGTACAGTAATGGGAATGCTATAAGTGGCCGCGCCGGTTTCGTTGACTTTGAAGCTGCCGGGGGTCGCACCCACCGCCGTTGTGGCATGGGCGAGCATCGGGGTGGTTAGGAATAAGAGGGTGAGGAGGAATAATAAGAAGGATGGGGTGAGCTTGCGAAACCTGTCATTTGCGGTCGGTGTGGCAATCTCGGCGAATTTCGCCATCCCTGGAATCTGGATTCCGGCAATCCCTGCCGGAATGACGGCATTTCCGCTGGTTCCCAAGCTCCAGCTTGGGAACCCATCCCTTACAAGCTCCTGCTTGCCATCCTGCAGGGAAGCTGGAGCTTCAAAGACCGCATTCCCAAGCAGGAGCTTGGGAACGAGCATAAACCCATCATTCGCGGTCAGCATGGAAATTGCCGATGGTTTGGCAACCGTGATTGAATCAAGCATTAGCACAACCGACTTGTTACCGTCCATGGCCTGGATTTCGGCATCCATGCCGAAATGACGGATTTTCCGGTTTCCGCTGGTTCCCAAGCTCCTGCTTGGGAACCCATCCCTTACAAGCTCCTGCTTGCCATCCTGTCGGGAAGCCGTAGCCCTTCGACTGCGCTCAGGACAGGCTTCAAAAACCGCATTCTCAAGCAGGCGCTTGGGAACGAGCATAATCAATTGATGCGAGAATCGTAGCTTGCACATACGTCACCTGCTTAGTGTGGATTTACATTGCCAATCGTCTAAATGAATGCCTGCCGCAATGGCGCAAAATGTTTTACGTTGTGCGTTTACGAACTTTACATGAGCATCCCTGTCATTTCAATAATTTGTCGATGATATTAAACTAGCAGCTTAGATTTCGTCTATGACTTATGTCACACTGGTTGCCCGCCGTGCCATATGAAACGACGCGGGTGTAGCTTTCGGTTTCGGTGCGGTATTGCGCCCCGTCCGCGCCATAGCTTCCGGCGACCAGCACCAAGCGTTGCCCGTCCAAGCAAAAACGGTCGTTGCCGTCGGTGTGATGCCGCCTTTGAAGCCGTCTTGCACGATGCTTGCGGGGCAGCGGGTGATGGCGGACAAACCGCCCAAAGACCAGCCCACGCCCAAGGGGCCGTTGCCGCTTTGGCTGTTGTAATTGAGTGATAGGGTAGGGGCCATGCCCGCCGTGCCCGGCGGGACGGTAATCGGTATCGTGTACGTCGCCGCGCCGGTTTCGTTGACCTTGAAACTGCCGGGGGTCGCACCCACCGCCGTCGCCGCGTGGGCGAGCAGGGGAGTGGTCAGGCATAGGAGGGTGAGGAGGAATAATAAGAAGGATGGGGTGAGCTTGCGAAACCTGTCATTTGCGGTCGGTGTGGCAATCTCGGCGAATTTCGCCATCCCTGGAATCTGGATT
>Ga0209083_1001543_pt1 | contig 25815 bp, 22 predicted proteins | sample AM7aDNAmetaG_FD_184132 | JGI IMG/M metagenome (GOLD analysis project Ga0209083, IMG submission 184132) | Freshwater microbial communities from Finland to study Microbial Dark Matter (Phase II) - AM7a DNA metaG (SPAdes) (version 3) | ecosystem: Environmental > Aquatic > Freshwater > Lake ...
ATGCGTGCCCGCGGCGTCCACGGCGCCGTCACCAGCCCGTCGTTCACCCTGGCGCAGAGCTACCGTGGCCGCCAGGGGGAAGCACTGCATCACCTTGACCTGTACCGGCTGTCCCGCGGCGCCGACGTGGACCTCTTCGCCTGGGACGACTACCTCGGCGCCGACGCCGTGACGTTCGTGGAATGGCCGGCCGCCGGCCGCGAGGCTCTTCCGGCGGCGGACGTGCGGCTCGAGCTGCTGCACCGGACGCCTCGGAGTCGACGGGCGCGGCTGCACGCGTCCGCGGCGTTCGAGGAGGCGGCCGCCGAGGCCGCCGCCGCGCAGGGGATCCAGGTTGGTGAGCCCTTTGCCGGCGAGCCCGCCCTCGCCGCGCCGCGGGGTGCACCGTGATCCTGGCGCTCGAGACGGCGACCACGGCGTGTTCGGCGGCGCTGTGCGCCGCCGATGGCTCCGTCGTCGCCGAGACCGTCGCTCTCGAAGGGCCGGCTCACACGCAGCGGCTGCTGGCGGGCGTACACGAGGTGCTCGAGACGGCCGCGGCGAGCTGGTCGGATATCGGGACCATCGCCGTCGGCCTCGGCCCCGGCGCTTTCACCGGCCTGCGCATCGGCGTGGCCACGGCGCGCGCCCTGGCGCAGGCGGACGGCCGCGTCCGCCTGGCGGGCGTCCCCACGGCGGACGCGCTCGCGCTGGCGCTCGCGCACGCGCCGGAGGCTGCCGCCCATCACCCGCTCGTGCCGCTCATCGACGGCAAGCGCCGCGAGGTCTTCGCCGCCGTCTACGCCCGCGACGACGAGGGCGGCGGGGTGCACGTCGTCGAGGGCGTCGCGGTCGTGCCGGCGGACGAGCTCAGCGAGTGGCTCCTGCGCCTGGGCGACGTCCTCGTCGGCGGCGACGGCGCCGTGCTGTACCGCGACCTGCTTCCGGCCACGGCGGTCATCGCCGACGAGATCCCCGCGCCCACGGCCGCGATGGTCGGCCGGGCGGTCGCCTGCGGCGCGCCCGGCCTCGTCTACGGCGCGGACGCTGTGCTGCCGCTGTACGGCCGCGCTCCGGACGCGGCTCGCTGGACAAGCGGCCGCAGCGTTGCCCGTCCGGCCCCTACGGGCGGCGCGCCGTGACGCTCGAAGCGGTGCCCGACGACCGCGGCGGCGCGCGTCTCGTGCGGGCCATGCACTTCACGGATCTCGAGGCCGTGGCGGCGATCGAGCGCCGCACCTTCACGCTGCCGTGGTCGCTGGCCATCTTCAGCGGCCAGCTTGCCCGCGAGACGGGCATCGACCTCGTCTGCGAGGTCGGCAGGCGTATCGCCGGCTACGTCGTCGCCGACATGTTCGTCGACGTCTGGCACCTCATGAACATCGCCGTCGACGAACCCTACCGCCGCCGGCACATCGCCGCCGAGCTGCTGGAGGCCTACTTCGCGATCACCGAGCTTCAGGCGCACCGCGGGCACACGCTCGAGGTGCGCGTCTCCAACTCCCCGGGCATCGAGCTGTACCGGAGCTTCGGGTTCGTCGCCACCGGCGTGCGTCCCGGCTACTACAGCGACGATCGCGAGGACGCCGTCATCATGTGGAAGGACTGGGAGGGGGAGAGCGCGTGACCGGCCCTCCGTCCGGCGTCCCGGAGCCGGCGGCGGCGTTTGCCGGGCCGCTTCTGTGCCTCGAGACGTCGTGCGACGACACCAGCGCGGCGGTCGTGCGGGGCCGCGAGGTCCTCTCGTCCATCGTGTCGTCGCAGAACGAGCTGCATGCGCAGTTCGGCGGCGTGGTGCCGGAGGTGGCTTCACGCCGCCACACTGAGCTCCTGAACGAGGTGGCGGCGGCGGCGATGGCCGCCGCCGGGGTAGGCTGGGACGACCTTGCCGCCGTCGCCACGACGCAGGGCCCGGGCCTCATCGGCGCGCTCCTGGTCGGGCTGGCGGCGGCCAAAACCATCGCCTACCGCCGCCGCCTGCCGCTGGTCCCGGTGAACCACATCCAGGGGCACATCGCCGCGAACTACGCCCTCGGCGTGGAAGCGCCGTTCGTGTGCCTCGTGGCCAGCGGCGGCCACACGCTCCTCGCCGTGGTCGAGAAGGGTGTCGCCTACCGCGTGGCGGCGCGGACCATGGATGACGCCGCCGGCGAGGCCTTCGACAAGGGCGCGCGCCTGCTCGGCCTCGGCTATCCGGGCGGCAGGGAGCTGGACCTCTTGGCCGCCGCCGGCAACGCGCGTTTCGTGAGCTTCCCGCGGGCCGTGCCTCGCGGCCGCGACTTCAGCTTCAGCGGCCTCAAGACGGCCCTGCTCTACGACCTTCGCGGCCGCGACGAGGCGGAGGTGGAGGCGCACCGCGCCGACATCGCCGCCTCGTACCAGGCCGCGATCGTGCACCAGCTCGTGGAGAAGACGGTGGCGTGCACCGCCGGCGAGGGCCTGCGCCGCGTCGCCATCGCCGGCGGCGTGGCCGCCAACGCCGGTCTGCGCCGGGCGCTCACGGAGCGCTGTGAGGCTGAGGGCCTGCAGCTTTCGCTGCCGCCGCTCAGCCTGTGCACCGACAACGCCGCCATGATCGGCCTCGCGGCCGGCTTCCTGCCGGCGCTCCCCTGGCCCACGTACCTCGACCTCGACGCCTTCGCCAGCGACAGCGAGGCGCGGGCGGCGCGGCCGGCCAGGAGACGGCCGCGCGCCGCCCGTCCCGCCGCCCCGGCCTGACGGGAGCCGGGGCATGCTCCATTTGGCGAGGAGTCCCGCCCGGCACGCTCTGCTACACTCGGGGGGATTATGGGTCGCAGGCCGAAACCCGTCTTTCCCCGCGTGACCGCCGGCGACGCGCCGCGGCTCGCCGCCGAGCTGTTCGTCGAGTGCCTCGAGAGTGAGGGCGTCGAGTACATCTTCGGCATCCCCGGCGAGGAGACCCTCGACCTCAACGAGGCCCTCGACCGTTCCGAGCGCATCACGTTCGTCCCCACGCGCCACGAGCAGGGCGCCGCGTTCATGGCCGACGCCTACGGCCGCCTCACCGGCGACCCCGGCGTGTGCCTCGCGACCCTCGGGCCCGGGGCCACCAATCTGGCCACCGGTATCGGCGACGCCAACCTCGACAACGCGCCGCTCGTGGCTCTCACCGGGCAGATCGACCTCGCCGGCATGCACAAGGAGACGCACCAGTTCATCGACACCGTCGACATGCTGCGTCCGATGACCAAGTGGAACACGCGGGTGCACGATGCGCGCATGATCAGCGAGGCGGTGCGCAAGGCGTTCAGCACCGCCGCCGCCGAGAAGCCGGGAGCCACGCACCTCGAGCTTCCGGCCGACGTCATGGGCACGAGCATCGTCGGTCGTCCCATGCAGCCCGGCCCCGTGACGCTCGCCGAGGCTGATCCCGTGAGCCTGCTGCGCGCCGTCGAGGCACTGCAGGCCGCGGAGACCCCAGTGATGCTGGTCGGCAACGGTGTCGTGCGCCAGCGCGCGGCGCAGGCTCTGCGCGCCTTCTGCGAAGAGACCGGGCTGCATGTCATCACCACGTTCATGGGCAAAGGCGTGGTCGACGCCGCCGCCGACCACTTTCTCTTCACCGCCGGCCTGCGCGCCCAGAACTACCCGCAGGGGATCATGGGGCGCGCCGACCTCGTGGTCTGCGTCGGCTACGACATGATCGAGTGGCCGCCCTCGGCCTGGAACCCCGACGGGCGTCAGAAGATCATCTGCATCGACACGGTGTCGCCGGAGATCGACGCCCACTACGTGCCCGAGGTGCAGCTCATCGGCGATCTCAGCCGCATCCTCTATCAGCTTTCCGGGCTGGTTCAGGGCAAGGAGGTCGCGCACCCCAAGACCAAGCCGTACCGGCGGGCCTTCTCGACGCTGCTCGATGTCGGCTCGGACGACGATCTGCCGGTCAAGCCCCAGCGCGTGCTCCGCGACCTGCGCGCGGCCCTGGCGCCGAAGGACGTCCTGGTCTCGGACGTCGGCGCCCACAAGCTCTGGGTGGCGCGCTTCTGGGAAGCGCGCGAGCCCAACACAGTGCTCATCAGCAACGGGTTCGCCGCCATGGGCTTCGGGCTGCCGGCGGCCATGGCGGCGGCCCTCGTGGGCCGCGGTCGCGGCAAGGTCGTGTGCATCACCGGTGACGGCGGCTTTCTCATGAACGTGCAGGAGCTCGAGACCGCCAAGCGGCTCAGGCTGCCCTTCGTCGTCCTCGTCTGGAGCGACGGGGGCTACGGACTCATCGAGATGCACCAGCGGCGCAAGTTCGGCCACGTCGCCGGCACGCGCTTCGACAACCCGGACCTCGTGGGCCTGGCGCACGCTTTTGGCATCGATGGGGTGCGCGTGGAGCGCGCCGGTGACCTTCCGGGCATCCTCGCCAAGGCCCTCGAAAGCAGTGGTCCTGTGGTCGTGGACATTCCTATAGACTACGGCGAGAACGACAAGCTCGGCATCGACCTGTGGAAGCTGGCACCGGAGGCACTCGCCTAGAAGGTGCCCAATCTTGTTCGGGGGGGTCCGAATGACGGAGATGTTGCGCAACCAAGGCCTGAAGCGGGTCAGGATGCGTCTGTTCACCGCGGTCGTCGTGGTGTTCACGCTCACCTGCTCGGGCTCCTTCGGCATGGAGGACGTCGTCTCGGCGTCGGGCCCCGGCCTGACGCTATTGATGATCGTCGTGCTTCCGTTTGTCTGGAGCGTGCCGATGGCGTTCGTCGCCTCGGAACTGTCTGCCATGATCCCCGAGGCGGGCGGCCTGTATCGCTGGATCCGCCGCGCTCTCGGCGAGTACTGGAGCTTCCAGGCCGGCTGGTGGTGGACGCTCTCCCTCTACATCGACTCCGCCGTCTATGTGGCGCTGGCGCTCGGCTACATCCAGAGCCAGCTCAATCTCAGCAGCCTCGAGCGCTGGCTCGTCGGCGTGGCCATCGTGGCGATCTTCACGTTCATCAACATCCGCGGCCTCCAGATAACCGGCTGGTCGCTGACCGTCATCCAGGTCGTCGTGCTGGTCCCGTTCATCCTGTTCGTCATCATCGGCCTCCTCAAGGGCACCGGCTCCGCGTTCAGCCCTTTCCAGCCGCACGGGCAGAGCCTCACGGAGAGCATGAACCTCGGCCTCGCGGTGATGATGTGGATGTACTCCGGCTGGGAGTCGCTAGGTACCCTTGCGGGTGAGATCGAGAACCCGCAGAAGGTCATCCCCAAGGCGCTGATGATCGCCACGCCGATCGTCATCGTGACGTACTTCGTCACGGTGGCGGTGCTCATCCGCGCCGGTGGATCGGGCCAATGGGTCCACATGATGTCGGACACCAGTGGGGATTCGGCGGGTATCGACTTCATCGTCGCCGCCAAGATCGTCGGTGGCGCCGCTCTCGGCTGGTTCATGTTCGCCTCCGCAGTCGCCTCCAACATCGGCCTCTACGCCGGCTATCTCGCCACCGGGTCGCGGCCGGCCTTTCAGATGTCGCGCGACCGGCTGTTCCCGCGCTTCTTGGGCAAGAGCGGCTCGTGGGGTACTCCCTGGGTGGCCATTCTTCTCATGGGCATCGTCAACTGCGTGCTCATCTCGAGGGAGTTCACGGCTCTCATCGTGATGGATATCTTCCTGCTCATGTTCGCCTACATCGTCATCTTCGTCTCGGTCATCGTGCTGCGCGTCAGAGAGCCCAACGCGGTGCGGCCGTTCCGCGTGCCGCTGCCTACGTGGGCGCTCACCATCTGGGTCGTGATCCCCATCGCCATCGCCGTGTTCGCGCTCTTCACGAACGGCGACGACTACCTGGTCGGCGGTCTCATCGGCGTGCTCAGCGGCCCCATCGCCTATCTGATCTTCAAGGCCGTTTACCGCGGCACGACAGATCAAGCGCTGGAAGGCTCCACGATCACGTCGACGGGTGAACTGACAGAGTTCGGCGCCGAGATTGAGGGGGCCACGTCATGAAAGGGACCGCGATGCGCAACTACGCGGCGGTGCTCGGTGTTCTCGCGGGAGTGGCGGCGATCGGCATGGGCCTCTATATCCACTCGGCACAGCCGAAGCTCGGGCCTTCCTGGCACGTGATCGGCCTCCTCGTGAGCAGCCCGCGGCTGCTTCTGGGGGTCGGCGTCGTGATGATCGTCGGCGGAGTGCTCACCCTGTGGAACCCCGCCGTCGGCGGGGTGATCGTGCTTGCCGGCGCTGTGCTCGGGCTCGTGTACTGCTACACCCACGAATGGTCCCGTTTCGCCCTGCTCAAGGTCTGGGCGCCGGCGGTGATCCTCGCCTGGATCGCCGGCATCCTGGCGGGGTATGCCCTTGCGCAGACCGTCAAGGCCTACGACGTCCCGCCCGACTACGGCGAGGTCGACGTCTCAGCGGATTGACGAGGCCGCAGGTGCGAATGCCGTGGGGCCGGGAGCCGTGATGCGGCTCCCGGCCCTTCGTGCGTCCCGGCTGCTCAGGCCTCCAGGAGGATCGTCACCGGCCCGTCGTTGACCAGCTCCACGCGCATGTGGGCGCCGAAGATGCCGGTCTGGACCGGCACGCCCTGGGCGCGCAGCGCGTCGACGAACGCCGCGTACACGGCCTCGCCCTGCGCGGGCCGCGCGGCCTCCGTGAAGCTCGGCCGATTGCCCCTGCGGGCGTCGGCGTAGAGCGTGAACTGCGACACGGCCAGCACCTCGCCGCCGACATCGGCGAGCGCCAGGTTCATGAGCCCGGCGTCGTCCTCGAAGACGCGCAGCCGGGCGGTCTTGGCCGCAAGCTTGCCCGCGGCGGCGGCCGTGTCGTCGTGCGTCACGCCGACGAGGGCCAGATAGCCGCGGCCGATCGCGGCCACGCGCTCGCCGCCGACGGTCACCGAGGCGCGGCTCACGCGCTGGATCAGGATGCGCATGGCCCCGAGTGTACCGCGCGGTGCGCCATACGTCAGCCGGCCTGCGGTGGCTGTCCGCGGCGACGGTAGGGCGGCACAGGGCAGCGGCCGAGCACTCCTGTGTCTCCCGTGCCGAAGGCTGAGGCACGCGCAGGGACCGCCAAGAGTACGTGCAAAACGGCGTGTTTCGCGGTGAATCAGCGTGACTGTCGGGGGGTAGCGGCCCAGGTTTGACATCGGCCCGGATCGGTCATACGATAGCGACCCCGTAAGACTTAGCACTCTCTCCCTGAGAGTGCCAGATTCCGGACAAATGAAGAGGAGGGTTGCTGCATGAAGCTCAAGCCGCTTGAAGACCGCGTGATCATCAAGGCCGTCGCCGAAGAGGAGAAGACGGCCAGCGGCATCGTGCTGCCCGACACGGCCAAAGAGAAGCCGATGATGGGCGAGGTCATCGCCGCGGGCGACGGCAAGTGGGACGAGGCAGGCGCTAAGCGTGTCCCCATGGACGTCAAGAAGGGCGACAAGGTCATCTACGGCAAGTACGCGGGCACCGAGTACAAGACCGCCGATGGTGACGAGCTCCTGATCCTGCGCGCCAGCGAGATCCTGGCCGTAGTAACCAAGTAGAGAGGAGGCTGAAGTAGCGTGGCTAAAGAACTGAAGTATGCCGACGAGGCCAGGCGTTCCCTGGAGCGCGGCGTCAACGCGCTCGCCGACGCCGTCAAGATCACCCTCGGCCCCAAGGGCCGCTATGTGGTGCTCGACAAGAAGTACGGCGCCCCCACCATCACCAACGACGGCGTGACCATCGCTCGCGAGATCGAGCTTGAGGACGTCTTCGAGAACCAGGGCGCCCAGCTCGTCAAAGAGGTCGCGACCAAGACCAACGACATCGCCGGTGACGGCACCACCACCGCCACCTTGCTCGCCCAAGCGATTGTGCGCGAGGGCCTGCGCATGGTAGCCGCCGGCGTCAACCCGATGGCCATCAAGCGTGGCATCGAAGAGGCCGTCGAAGAGGCCGTCGCCTCCATCAAGAAGCAGTCCAAGGAGATCTCCGGCAAAGAGGACATCGCCCGCGTGGCCACCATCTCCGCCCGCGACCGCGCCGTCGGCGACGTTATCGCCGACGCCATCGAGAAGGTCGGCAAGGACGGCGTGGTCAACGTCGAGGAGTCCAACACCTTCGGCCTCGACCTCGAGTTCACCGAGGGCATGCAGTTCGACAAGGGCTACCTCAGCCCGTACATGGTCACCGACCCCGAGCGCATGGAAGCCGTGCTCGAGGATCCGTACATCCTTATCGCCAATCAGAAGGTCGGCTCCGTCCAGGACCTGCTCCCCGTGCTCGAGAAGGTCATCCAGGCCGGCAAGCAGGTCCTCATCGTGGCCGAGGACGTCGAGGGTGAAGCTCTGGCTACCCTGGTCGTCAACAAGCTGCGCGGTACGTTCACCAGCGTCGCCGTCAAGGCTCCCGGCTTCGGCGACCGTCGCAAGCGCATGCTCGAGGACATCGCCATCCTCACCGGCGGCGAGGTCATCACCGAGGAGATGGGCCTCAAGCTCGACAACACCCAGCTCTCGCAGCTCGGGCGCGCCCGCAAAGTGGTCGTGACGAAAGACGACACCACCATCATCGACGGCGCCGGCGACACCGACGCCATCAAGGGCCGCATCAAGCAGATCAAGGCGGAGATCGAGAACACCGACTCCGATTTCGACCGTGAGAAGCTCCAGGAGCGTCTCGCCAAGCTGGCCGGCGGCGTGGCCGTCATCAAGGTCGGCGCGGCCACCGAGGTCGAGATGAAGGAGACCAAGCACCGCGTCGAGGACGCCCTCAACGCCACCCGCGCCGCTCTCGAAGAGGGTATCGTGCCGGGCGGCGGCGTCGTGCTGGTCAACGCCATCGCCGCGATCAAGGTCGACATGAAGTCCGACGACGTCGGCTTCCGCTCGGGCAAGCAGATCATCGCCCGTGCGCTCGAAGAGCCACTTCGTCAGATCGCCGAGAACGCCGGCCTCGAGGGCTCGGTCGTGGTCAACAAGGTCAAGACGCTCAAGCCGGGCGAGGGCCTCAACGCCGAGACCGACAAGTACGAGGACCTGGTCAAGGCCGGCATCATCGATCCCGCCATGGTCACCCGCTCGGCGCTGCAGAATGCCGCGTCGATCGCCAAGAACATCCTCACCACCGAGTGCATCGTGGCCGACAAGCCCGAGCCTGCCGGTGCAGGCGGCGGCATGGGCGGCATGGGCGGCGGTATGCCTCCGGGGATGATGTAAGAAAGACGGCGTGAGTCGCTGCGCCTGACGGCGAGCGGCAGAGCTCCAGCGCTTTCGCGTCGCGGCGGGCGGGCCTCACGGCCCGCCCGCCGCTTCTTCGTCCGCTGCCGCGGCGGCGTGATCGTGCCGGGAGGCGAGATCCAGGCAGGCCGGCTATTCATGGCGCGTTCGCCAGGTGCCTGCACTGAGGCAGCAGAGTGGACCGGCCCCGGTCCCCATCGCGTTCCGCGCTAGCCTCCGCGCTGCTGGCGCTCACGGGCCACTCACCGTTCACTCATGTGCCCGGGAGATGATGTGCGGCGCGCTGCCCCGCGTCTTGACGCGGCCACGCGCTGCGGCTACGTTCCGCGGACATCCTTGACGCCGCCGCCCGAAAGAGGAGGCGGCGCCGGACCAGGCAGCACAGGGGGAGTCAGATGAACGGTCCACGCAACGGCTGGCACGGACGACACCGCGTCGTCACGCTCACCATCACCGTCATCGTGCTGCTCACACTCCTGGCCGCCTGCGTGGGGACGGTGTCCGCGGCCGCATCCTCGTCGCCGTCGCCGGCGGTCACGCCGTCGCCGTCCGCCGAGAAGGTCACCCTGCGACTCGGCTGGAACGAGGGCCCGCTGAACCTCAACCCCTTCATCGGGTACAGCGCTTCCTACGAGATCTGGCTGCTGAACTACGACGTGCTGGTGGGCATCGGCAGTGACGGGCTGCCATCCAAGGAGACCGGTCTCGCGCAGAGCTGGGAGATCTCGGCGGACGGCAAGACCTGGACCTTCCACCTGCGCTCCGGTGTGAAGTGGCAGGACGGCGTGCCGCTCACCGCCCGCGACGTCGCCTTCACGTTCAACTACATCATCAAGAATGAGATGAGCAACGCCGTGTACCTGCGCGGCGTGCAGAAGGCCGTGGCCGTCGACGACGCCACGCTCAAGGTGGTCTGCGCGCGGCCCAAGGCGAACATGCTGCTCACGCAGGTGTACATCTACGTGCTGCCCGAGCACCTCTGGAGCAAGATCGACCCGAAGGCGGCGGCCAACAGCTTCCGTAACCCGCCGCCGATCATCGGCTCAGGACCGTTCCAGACGGTCGAGTTCAAAAAGGACCAGTACGTCAAGATGGTCAGGAACCCATCGTACTGGGGCACACGGCCGGCCGTCGACGAGGTCATCTTCCAGTACTACACGAACTCCGACACCATGGTGCAGGACCTCAAGAGCGGCGCCGTCGACGGCGCCCAGGTTATCCCGCCGGCGCAGTTCAAGTCGCTCGAGGGCGACCCGGCCATCAAGGCGATCCCGTACCCCCTGTACAACTGGGAGTACATCGACGTGAACTGCTACGACAGCCCGGACTCGCTGGGCAACCCGGTGCTCAAGGACAAGCGGTTCCGCGTCGCGCTCGCCTGGGCCATCGACCGCCAGAAGTGCGCCGATCTGGGCTGGGGCGGCAAGGCCGACCCGGGGTACGGGATCTATCCCAAGCAGGGCTGGCCGGCGAGCTTCGATCCCTACTACCAGCCGGCCCCCGGGGAGACCATCGGGTTCGACCTCGAGAAGGCCAAGCAGCTCATGGACGCGGCCGGCTACCGCGACACCAATGGCGACGGCGTGCGGGACTTCAAGGGCAAGCCCATCAAGCTGCGCCTGTGGACGAGGGACATCTCGCCCGAGAGCCAGATCCAGGGCAAGCTCATCGCCGGCTGGCTGCGCCAGATCGGCCTGCAGATAGAGCTCACCGTGGTCGACGAGGGCGCGCTCGGCGACAGCATCTGGAACTACAAGGGAAACACGTACGCGCCGGACTACGACCTCGCGCTCTGGGACTTCATGGGCTACATCGACCCCGGGGATTCCGCCGCCTGCTTCACCACCGACCAGATCGGCAACTACAACGAGATGAACTGGTCCAGCGCCGAGTACGACAAGCTCTGCGCGCAGCAGTACGAGGAGATGGACGCGCAGAAGCGCATCGAGATCCTCAAGCAGATGCAGGCGATCATGTACGCGGAGCAGCCCATGATCGTCCTCGACTACCCGGCGATTCTGCAGGCCGTGAACACCACGAAGTGGGATGGCTGGGCACCCTACGTGGGCGGCAGCGTCTGGGACAACATGATCAGCCGGCAGAGCTACGTCGACGTGAGGCCGAAGGCCGCCGCTGCCGTGACGAGCGAGGGCGCGTCGTCGGCGACGATCTGGATCGTCGTCGTGGTCGCCGTCGTCGTCGTGGCGGGGGCCGCGGTGCTGATCGTCCGCCGTGGCCGCGGCCGCGCCCTCGAAGAATGAGCGGCACGCGCAGCGACAGCGCTCGTCGGGCCGCCGGCCAGCCGGGCGACTATCATGTGCACACGACGTACTCCGACGGCAGCGGCACTGCCTCCGAGTGCGTCGAGCAGGCGATCGCCGCCGGCCTCTGCGAGATCGGCATCGCCGACCACCTCTCCGCCGTGCAGCCCACGCCGTGGGATTCGGCCAGCATCCCGTTCGCAGAGCTGGACCGCTACGTCGCGGAGGTGCGCGGCGTCGCGGCCCGGTACGGCGAGATCACCGTGCTGCTCGGCGTCGAGGCGGACTACGTCCCGGAGCACGAGGCCGAGCTGGCGAAGCTGCTCTCGGCCTACCCGTTCGACTACGTCGTCGGTGGCGTGCACGTGATCGACGGCTTCGATTTCGACGACCCCGCCAAGCGTGACGACGCGCGCTGGTCGGACTGCGATGCTCTCTTTGCCGCGAACTACCGGGCGGTGCGCAGGGCCGCGGAGCTCGGACGCTTTGACGTCATCGCCCACCTCGACTACATCGGCCTGTGGGGTCACGCGGCCGGGCCTGCCGTGGACGCCCAGATTGACGCGGCCCTGGACGCGATGGCGATGTTCGGGAGCGCGATCGAGCTCAACACCGACCGCATCAGCGACCCCGCCGGCGTGATGTACCCGTCGGCCGACATCCTCCGCCGCGCCTGCAGCCGGGGCATCCCGCTGGTCATCAGCTCGGACGCCCACGCCGCGGAGCACGTCGGGCGGCTGTGGGACGAGGGCATCGCGACGGCGAGGGAAGCCGGCTACCGGGAATGGCTGCGGCTGTCGGACCGGACGCTCGTGCCGCTGCCGCCCGGGTAGGTCCAGGGCGGGCGGGCCCGGCGGCCCGCCCGCCGCCTTTTCATTTCTCTTCCCCGAAACGTCGCGGACGTGCCGGCACGCGTCACGCCAGCGACCGTCCCTGCAGCTCCCGAATCAGGGCGACAAGGCCGCCGACCATGCGAATCGCCACTCGCGGCTCGTTCTGCAGGAGCCGCTGGAAAGCGGCGCGCGGGAGCTCGGCCACGGTCACGGGGTCGAGAGACGTGACCGTGGCCGAGCGCGGCGCGCCGTCGATCAAGGCCAGCTCTCCGAAGAAGGCACCGGGGTCGAGAACGCCTGACGAGCCGTCCCGCGCAGCGACTTGGGCGCGACCGGCCAGCAGCAAGAAGAAGCTCCCTCCCTTGGCGCCTTGACGGACCACCGCGCGGCCCTTGCCGTATTGCCTCACCGCGAAGCGGCGTGCCACGTGGCGAAGTTGGCGTTCGGGAAGCGCCTCGAAGAGGGGCACGTGCCTGAGCGCGGTGTGCCAGCCGAGCAGGTCCCTGTGATCCCGCACGACGCTCCCGTCCACGATCCCGGTCTCCGGGTCGTAGGCCCGACTGAACGGAGTCTCTCCTTCGGCCGCGCGCGCGGTGCTCGAGACCTGCCGTGAGGCTTGCAGATCACGGACGATACGCACGAGCCCGGGCAGAAGGCCGACGGCGACCAGCGGTTCGTCGCCGAGCAGGTCGCGAAAACCGGCCCTGCCGATCTTCACGGTCGTGAGCTGACCATCGGCGATCACAGTCGCAGCGCGCGGCGCGCCGTCGATCAGCGCCAGCTCGCCGAAGAAGTCCCCGGGCCCGAGGCGGCGCTCCTGTCCGGCCGCCGGCTGCACGAGGGCGTTGCCGTCGAGGACGACGTGCATGCCGTCCGCGCGCGCTCCCAGACGCACGACGCTCACGCCGTCCGCGTACTGCCGCACCACGACAAGGCCGGACACGGTCTGGAGGTCCCGCTTCGACAGCCCGCCGAACAGGGGGACCTTGGCCAGCACCAGAGTCACCCAGTTCTGCGGCAGCGAGCGCGTCTGGCCGTGGTCGTTCCATTCCGTCCCGGGCCGCGATTCGATCTGCGTCATGCACACCCCCCTGGTGAGCCGCAGGCGTTCGTCTTCGCCGAGCGGCGGTTCGCTTCAACTGTCTGCTGCGGAGGGGCGCCATCTCCCCGGCACGCCCTTGAGATCGTGCTCCCGGCTTCATGGTCTTGCCCTTTCGCTGCGCAGCCTGTTGGCTGTGCACTTGCAGCATAATGTCGGCCCAGGATTGCGGCAATGTGGGATCCCGGGCGCCGCGCCGTGATCTCCGTTGTAGGCTTGCCCGAGCAACCCGTTGTCACACTGCGAGGTGGATGATGAAGGCGTACAGCAACCGGATCGGCGGCGAGTGGGTCGGCGCGTCCGACGACGCCACTTTCGAGACGAGGAACCCGGCTCGTGCCGGCGAGGTGCTCGGGACCTTTCCGAGTGCGACCTCTGCCGACGCCGCTCAGGCCGTCGCGGCGGCGGCCGAGGCCTTCCCGGCCTGGGCGGCCACGCCGGCGCCGCAGCGAGGCGCGATCCTCTTCCGCGCCGCCGAGCTGCTCGACGAGCGCTTCGACGACGTCGCCACGACGCTGACTCGCGAGGAGGGCAAGACCCTCGCCGAGGCGACCGGCGAGGTCGCGCGTGCCCGCGATATCCTGCGGTACTTCGGCGGCGAAGGCTGGCGGGTCGGCGGCGATCTGCTGCCGGCCAACACCGCGAACGCCATGCTGTTCAGCCGCCGCGAGCCGCTCGGGGTCGTGGCGGCGATCACGCCGTGGAACTTCCCCATCGCCATCCCCGCCTGGAAGCTCGCGCCGGCGCTCGTGTATGGCAACGCGGTCGTCTTCAAGCCGGCGTCGGCGACGCCGCTCACGGCGCTGCGGCTGGTCGAGTGCCTTGAGGACGCCGGCCTGCCGGCCGGCGTCCTCAACTTCGTGACCGGCTCAGGCGCCGTGGTCGGCGGCGCCCTGGCCGGCGACGCGATCGTTCGCGGCCTCACGTTCACGGGGTCGCACGCTGTCGGCGCCGGGATCCACGGGCGCGCCACGGAGCACTTCGCGCGCGTGCAGCTCGAGATGGGCGGCAAGAACCCCACGATCGTCCTCGACGACGCCGACCTCGATCTCGCCGTGCGGCTGACCGTCATGGGCGGCTTCGCGCTGACCGGCCAGAGCTGCACGGCCACGAGCCGGGTGATCGTCGAGGACGGCATTGCCGACCGCTTTGCCGCGGCTCTGGCGGAGGCCGCCGCAGCGCTCACGGTCGGCGACGGTCTCGGCGAGGGCGTGCAGATGGGACCGGCCGTCAGCGAGGAGCAGCTCGCCACCGACCTCGAGTACGTGCAGATCGCCAAAGACGAGGGCGCCGAGCTGCTCGCCGGTGGCGGCCGCGCCGGCGGCGCCGGGCACTTCGTACAGCCGACCGTCTTCGACGGTGTCGACGTGCACAGCCGCCTGGCGCAGGAAGAGGTCTTCGGCCCGGTCGTGGGCATCATCCGGGCGCGCAACCTCGACGACGCCTTGTTCAAGGCCAACGCCGTCGGATACGGTCTCGCCGCCGGCGTGGTCACCAACGACCTGCGCCGGGCCTTCACTTTTGTCGACCGCATCGAGGCCGGCGTGGTCAAGGTCAACGAACCGACCACCGGCCTGGCCCTTCAGGCGCCCTTCGGCGGCTTCAAGCAGAGCAGCGCCAACACCTTCAAGGAGCAGGGACCGGCGGCGCTCGAGTTCTTTACGCGCACGAAGACCGTGTACGTGACCTACTGACGAAGCAGCGGGTACAATGACGACATGGATACGCGCACCGATACCTCCACGTACACGCTCGTGGTCACCGGCCCCGCGCGCGATCATCTCTACGAGCATTTCAGGTGGCTCTTCTGGGGGCGAGACGGCGTCGAGGTGCTCAAGGACCGCCGCGTCACGGAGCGACGCCGGGACCTCTCGCTGGTCTCCGTTGAGCGCCGCGCCCTCGAGCGGCGCCGCGCCGCGCCGGCCTGGCTCGTGCCTTCCTGACGGCGCGGCTTCTCTGCGCTCCGTCGCCCGCCGGCCGCGTCGCGCCGGCGCGTCGCGGCGGGCGCGCCGTTCGCATATACTCTGCGGACGCTCGCCCCCGGAAAATCCTCGTGGAGGTTACCAAGATGCTGTTGATGGGTGAATCGATCAACGGGACGCGCAAGCAGGTCGCCGAGGCGATCCAGGCGCGTGACGCGGAGTTCATCAAGACCCTGGCCACCGACCAGGTCGAGGCCGGTGCCGGCCTGCTGGACGTCAACGGGGGCGTCGCCGGCGGCGACGAGATCGCCGACATCACCTGGCTCATCGAGACGGTGATGAGCGTGACCGACATGCAGCTCATGGTCGACTCCGCCAGCCCGGCAGCTCTCGACGCCGGCGTGCGCGCCATCATCGACGCCGGCGGCAAGGTCCCGTTCATCAACTCGATCAGCGGTGAGCAGCCACGTATCGACGCCGTTCTGCCGCTCATCGAGAAGTACAAGTGCCCGGTCATCGGCCTCTGCCTCAGCGAAGAGGGCATCCCTCCCACCGCCGAGGACCGCTTCGCCGTGGCCAAGCAGCTCCACGATCTGTGCACTGCCGCGGGCCTGCCGTCCGAGGACCTGTGGATTGACCCTCTGGTCCTCTCGGTGTCGGCCGATCCCACGGCCGGCCAGGTCACCATGGACACTCTGAAGCTCGTCAAGGAACGTCTGCCCGTGCGCACCACCGGTGGCCTCAGCAACGTGAGCTTCGGCCTCCCGAACCGCGCCCTCCTCAATCGCACCTTCGTGGCCATGTGCGCGGGCCTCGGCATCGATGGAGCCGTGCTCGACGTGCGCAACAAGGCGATGATGGCCACCATCAAAGCCATCGAGGCGCTGCGCGGCGAAGACAACTTCTGCGGAGGCTACCTCAAGGCGCACCGCGCGGGCATCCTGGAGTAGCAGGATGAGCGGCCCGGAGCGCTGCCGACTTCGCGACCTCGGCGTCGCCGTCGGCGTGCTTCCCAGCGGCCCGCTCAACGCCATCACCGATGTGCCGGGGGTGCGCGTCGGCCACTGCACCGTCTCGTGGGGCGGACCCGAGCTGCCGCACGGCAGCGGGCCCGCCCGCACGGGCGTCACGGCCATCTTCCCGCACGGCGGGGATGTCTGGCACGAGCGTGTCGTCGCCGGCGCCTTCGCCGCCAATGGCGTCGGCGAGGTCATCGGCATCAGCGCCATCCGCGAGTGGGGACTCATCGAGACGCCCTTGCTGCTCACCAACTCGCAGAGCGCCGGCGCGGTGTACGACGCGGCCGTGCGCTGGATGATGGACCACGATCCGCGGATCGGCATCGAGGACGCCGTGATGCCGGTCGTGGGCGAGTGCGACGACGGCTTTCTCAACGATCTGCGCGGCATGCACGTGGAAGAAGTCCACGTGCGTGAGGCGCTGGACGGCGCGACGGCCGGCCCCGTGGCCGAAGGCTGCGTCGGGGCCGGCACCGGCATGACGTGCTACGACTTCAAGGCCGGCATCGGCACCTCCTCGAGGGTCGTCAGCGCGCACGCCCGGCCGTTCACCGTGGGCGTGCTGGCGCTCACGAATTTCGGCGTCCGCCATCGCTTCATGGTCGACGGCGTGCCCGTCGGCCGCGAGATCGCCGATCTCATGCCCGTCGAGAATCGCGAGGGCTCGTGCATTGTGGTGCTCGCCACCGACGCGCCGCTCAGCGCCCGCCAGTGCGAGCGTCTGGCCAAACGCTGCGCGCTCGGCTTGGCGGCGACCGGCTCCTACGCTTCCGATGGCTCCGGCGAGATCATGGTCGCGTTCACCACCTGCCACCGCGTCCCGCGTCTCAGCGCGGAGCCACTGCAGCTCGCCACCGTCGCCAACGAGCAGATGCACGGGCTTTTCGAAGCGGCCGTCGACGCGACCGCCGAGAGCGTCGTGAACTCGATCTGCGCGGCACAGACGACCGTCGGTCGGGACGCGCAGGTCGCGCACGCTCTGCCGCTCGACCGTCTGGCGGCTACGATGCGCAAGCACGGCCGCGAGGCGCGGTCGCCGGGCGGGGCGTAGCCCCGTCTCTTGCCGCGCCTCTCTTGTGGTGGCTAGTATGGAGCGCCGGCGGCCGTCTCGCCGGCCGGGACGGCGTCGCACTGGGGGTGCGTCCGTGATGAAGTCGCAGGAGACGTGAGCGATCCACAGCTCGCCGCGAGCCGGCCGACCGACGCACGGCCGCCTTGCTCGCGTCGGGTGATCGCGGCTCACGTCTCGAGGCGCGCGTTTCACCGTCACATCACCACTTCGTGGGCATGGCAATCGCGGATGTGAGAAGGAGGTAAGGGCTCGCGGCCGCTCGCGGCCGAACGTACGGCGGGCCCGGAGTGAAGTGGACAAACGACGATACTTCGTGAGGAAGATCCTGAACGCCGTGCTCACCATCATCCTGGTGGCGTCGTTCAACTTCGCCCTGTTTCGCATCCTCCCCGGCGACCCCGCGCGGCTGCTGCTGCCGAAGGGCAAGCAGCCCCCGGAGGCCGTGGAGAAACAGCGCAAGACCTTCAACCTCGACAAGCCCATGTGGCAGCAGTTCGTTCTCTACTGGGGTGACACGCTGCAGGGCAAGTTCGGCATGTCCTTCTCGGAGAAGCGCCCCGTCACTGAAGTGGTCGCCGAGCGCGTCTGGCCGACAGTTCTGCTCGTGGGGGTGGGCACTGTCTTCGCCACCATCGTCGGCATGATCCTGGGCGTGTTCGCGGGCTGGCGAAGAAACGGGGTCTTCGACGTCGTCACCACCAACTTAGGCATGGTGCTGTACGCCATGCCGACGTTCTGGTTCGGCCTCCTGATGATCATGCTCTTCGCCACCAAGCTCCGCTGGTTCCCGACGGGCCGCATGGAAGAGCCGGGGGTCGACCTCAGCGGTTTCGCCTATTTTCAGTCGCTGCTCAAGCACCTCTTCCTGCCGGCGTTCACGTTCGCCATCGCCTACGTGGGTGAATACGAGCTCATCATGCGCAGCTCCATCACCGGCGTGATGAAGGAGGACTTCGCCCTCACCGCCCGCGCCAAAGGCCTCAGCGAGAACGCGGTGCTGTGGCGCCACGTGGTGCCCAACGCGATGCTGCCCACGGTGACCATCGTAATGATGAACCTGGGCTTCGTGATGTCCGGCGCCATCCTTGCGGAGAGCGTGTTCAACTGGCCGGGCCTCGGGCTGCTCTCCTACGACTCCATGCAGAAGCGCGACTACCCGGTGATGCAGGCGGTGTTCCTGATCGCGAGCATCGCCGTGATCGTCGCCAACCTCATCGCCGACATCATGTACTACTACCTCGATCCGCGGGTGCACGCATGATCCCCCGGCGCTACAGAAACTGGGTCCTTTTCTGGACGCCGGTCACATGGCTCGTGCTCGAGCTGCTCATGTACCCGAAGGACTTCCAGATGTCGGATGGCCTCTCGGCGCTTCTCAAGGGCTTCTTCTCGACGCGCATCGCCTCGTATCCGCCGTGGGTCCTCATCCTGGGCGCGCTCATCGCTGCGGGCCTCGGCGTCCTTGGGCTGGCGCGCAAGAGCAAGGCCCGGGGCTTCAGTCTGCTGCTCGTCGCCATGGGCGTCGTGTTTGCCGTCTGGGCGTTTCTCGCCGGAGGCGGCGCCTCCGGTTGGTCGGGCAGTCAGAACGTGATCACCTATGGCTGGGTGCTGCAGACGATCGTCGTCCTGCTCGGCGGGGCGGCCGCCTGGTTCTGGGCGGTCGGCAACCCCGAGCGCGCGGAGCTGACGGTGTGGAACACGCACCAGGTGTGGAGGCTGTACCGCTCCAACTGGCAGGGCATGCTCGGCCTCGGAATCCTCGTATTCTTCCTGCTCATGGCCTTGCTGGCGCCGTTTCTCATCCCGCATGCGCTGCTCGACCCGAACGCGCAGATCAAGGACGCCAGCGGTCAGCTGCTCGGCCCGTACCACGCGCCGACGGCGTCCTACTACAACTGGTCGGGCACCGACCAGGTCGGCCAGTCGGTGCTCGCGCAATTCATCTGGAGCTCGCGAATATCGCTCACCGTCGGTCTGCTCGCCGCCTTCATGTCCACCGTGCTCGGCGCCGGCATCGGCATCGCCGCCGGCTTCTACGGCGGCTGGCAGGGCGAGGTGTGGATGCGCCTCACCGACGCCTTCCTGGTCATACCCTGGCTGCCGCTGGCGATGGTCCTCGCCGCCGCCTGGGGCCAGAACTTCTTCATGATCATCATCATCATCGGCATCACCAGCTGGCCGGGCACGGCGCGCGTGGTGCGCTCGGACGTCTTGCGCGTGCGCGAGCTGCAGTTCATCGAACGAGCGCGCGCCATCGGCTCCAGCAACTGGCACATCATGCGCAAGCACGCCCTGCCCAATGTGATGCCGCTGATCTTCGCCAACCTGGTCCTCGTGGTGGCCATCGCCATCCTCTCCGAGACCACGCTGTCGTTCCTCGGCCTCGGCGACCCGCTCAACTTCAGTTGGGGCACCATGCTGCACTACGCCTGGGTCAATGGCGCCGCCGGCCTTCCGGCCTGGTGGTACTTGCTCCCGCCGGGCATCGCCATCGTGCTCGTCGTGCTGGCCTTCACCTTCATCGGCACGGCCTACGACGAGGTGCTCGATCCCAAGCTGCGCAAGCGCGAGGACAGCGGCACGGAGAGCCGCTTCGCGGCCCGCGGCGAGACCCCCGTGGTGGCCATGGGCGGCGCCGGCGTCGGCGGCGGCGGCGGCATCTTTACGCCGGGCCAGCAGACCGACGACGCCATGCCCGACTTCAACAAGCCGGCCGGTGGCAGTATCGGCCGGCCGGAGGGCGGCGGCTGGGTCGGTGGGCATATCAAGGACGACGAGGAAGGGGGCGAGGAATGAGCGCTGCCAAGGCCAAGGCCATTGCCCCCGCGAAGAAGCCCGCGGAACGCATCGCGCACAAGGGCATCCTCGAGGTCCGCGGGCTCACCACCTACTTCAAGCTCGGGGTCGGCGACGTGAAGGCCGTGCAGAACGTCTCTTTCGATCTCGAGCCCGGCGAGAGCCTCGGCCTCGCCGGCGAGAGCGGCTGCGGCAAGACCACGGCCGCCCTCTCGATCCTCAAGCTGCTCCCCGAGAATGGGCGCATCGTCTCCGGTGACGTGCTCTTCGACGGCCGTAACCTCGCGAAGCGCACGGAGTTCGGCATGAGCAAGATCCGCTGGAAGGAGATCAGCATCATCTTCCAGGGGGCCATGAACGCCCTCAACCCGGTCAAAGAGACCGGCAAGCAGATCGCCGAGCCCATACAGCTCCACGAGGGGCTCTCCGAGGGCAAGGCGATGGTGCGCGTCCGGGAGCTCTACGACCTCGTGGGCATCAGCCAGAAGCGCGTCATGGACTTCCCTCACCAGCTCTCGGGCGGCATGCGCCAGCGCGCCATGATCGCCATGGCGCTGGCCTGCAACCCCAAGCTCGTGATCGGCGACGAGCCCACGACCGCCCTCGACGTCATGGTCCAGGCGCAGATCCTCGAGCTCATTGAGCGGCTGCGCAAGGAGCTCGACCTTTCGTTCATCCTCATCAGCCACGATCTCTCGGTGATGGCCGAGACCTGCGACAAGGGCGTCATCATGTACGCCGGCGAGGTCGTCGAGAGCGGCACCACGGCCGACATCTTCAACAGCGCGACGCACCCCTACACGCGTCAGCTCATCAAGGCCTTCCCCAACATCCACGAGAAGCGCGAGATGGTCAGCTCGATCAGAGGCGACCCGCCCAACCTCGTGAGCCCGCCGGCGGGCTGCGGCTTTTGCCCGCGCTGCGACGAGAAGGTCGCGCGCTGCGAAACCGAGCACCCGGAGATGGTCGAGGTCCAGGCTGGCCATTTCGTGCGCTGCGTCCACGCCAAGAGCCAACGTAGTGACGCTTTGGTTCGCGGCGACGAAGCAGCACCGGACTTGAAGGGAGTGTGACGATGGCGACCGCCGAGAGCACTCCGGCGAAGGCCGACCTCTACGAAAAGGGCACGGTCCACGCCGACGACCTCTCGTCGGCGACGGTCAAGGACGGCGTCCTCTTCGACGTCAAAGACCTCGAGGTCTACTTCCCCATCCAGCAAGGCTTCTTCAAGGCCATGGTTGCCACCGAGAAGAAGTTCGTGAAGGCCGTCGACCGCGTCAGCTTCCAGATCATGCAGGGCGAGATCCTCGCTCTGGTCGGCGAGTCGGGCTGCGGCAAGACCACCACCGGCCGCACCCTCTTGCGCCTCGAAGACCCCACCGGCGGGCACATCCTCTACAAGGGGCTGCCGGTCGAGAAGTTCGCCGCCAAGACGCTGCGCGCCTACCGCAAGAAGGCGCAGATCATCTTCCAGGACCCCTACAACTCGATCAATCCCAAGCAGACGATCTTCGACATCGTTGCCGAGCCGCTCGAGGTCAACAACGTCTGCTCGAGCGAGCGCGAGAAAGAAGAGCGGGTCATCAAGGCGATCAGCGAGGCCGGTCTGCGGCCGGCGACCGAGTACCTGTACCGCTACCCGCACGAGCTCTCGGGCGGGCAGCGGCAGCGTGTCTGCATCGCCGGCGCCACCGTCCTCGAGCCCGACGTGATCGTCGCCGACGAGCCGGTGGCTTCTCTCGACGTCTCGATCCGCAACGATATCCTCAAGCTCATGGTGGAGGAGAAGGAGAAGCTCGGCGTCACCTACATCTTCATCACCCACGACCTCTCACTGGCCTGGGTGATCAGCGACCGCATCGCCGTCATGTACCTGGGGCGCATCGTCGAGATCGGCGAGACCGAAGAGGTGGTGGCCAATCCGCAGCATCCCTACACGAAGGCCCTGATCAGCGTGATCCCGGTGCCCGACCCGCTGGCCAAGCGCGAGCACGTCATTCTCAAGGGCGAGACCCCGAACCCGGTCGACATCCCCTCCGGCTGCCGCTTCCATCCGCGCTGCCCGGAGGCCATCGAGGCCTGCAAGGAGATCGACCCGCCGGACGTGCGCATCACGGGCGACCACTACGCGGCCTGCATCAGGATCGACAGGTAAGACGGCGGCGACGTGGCGGCGGTCGCCGGCCGGCGATCGTCGCTACGTCGCCGCCGTGAGGAGCCAGACATGAGACGGAGCTTGACCGCCGCGGGGGCACTGATCGTCCTCGCCGCGCTGGCGTTCGTCCCGGCCGCCGCGGCGTCGCCACCGTCGCCGGGCGCCGCGACCGCCTACCGGATCGGCATCCTCGAGGACTTCGACGGCATCAACCCGTTCAGCGCCTGGAGCGGCCCGTCCTGGGAGTGCTTTCGCCTCTGCTACAACTTCCTCACCTGGTACGACCGGGAGTACAGACCCGTCCCCGAACTGGCGCGCAGCTGGGAGACCTCGGCCGACGGCAGAACGTGGACCTTCCACATCATCGATGGCATGAAGTGGCAGGACGGCGTGCCCCTGACCGCCGCCGATATCGCCTTCACCTACAACCTCATCCTCGAGACGCAGGACGCCGCCTACGCGCAGTATCTCAGCGGCGTGACCAGCGTCACCGCGCCGGACCACAAGACGCTGGTCATCCAGACGCGCAAGCCCAGCGCCGGCATGCTGGCTCTGTACATCCCCGTCCTGCCGCAGCACATCTGGAAGGAGGCCGACCCCGAGAACCTCGGGGGGTTCAAGAACTGGCCCATGGTCGGCTCCGGCCCGTTCAAGGTCGCCGAGCTGGAGAAGGGCAAATGGATCAGGCTCGCGGCCAGCCAGACCTACCCGCAAGAGCTCGGGGGTCCGCCCACCATCGACGATGTGTATTTTGTGATCAACCAGAACGCAGACGCGATGATCCAGGACTACAAGGCCGGCAGCCTCGACGCCATCGTCGACTGGCCGGCGCCGTACTTCAAGATCCTCAAGAGCCTGCCCGGCACGACGGTGGTCGCGGCGCCGGGCATCGGCTTCCACGAGCTGGGCTTCAACTGCTGGGCCGACCTCAGGTCCAAGGGCAACCCGCTGCTGCGCGACGTCGCCGTGCGCCAGGCCATCTCTTGGGCGCTCGATAAGGACAAGATCAACGCCACCGCCATGGCCGGTCTGGCCGTCCCCGGCACGTCCCTCATCTCGCCGGTCCAGGGGCTCTGGCACTGGACGGTCCCCTCCGGGCAGGAGGTCACCTTCGACCCCGAGAAGGCCAGGCAGATCCTGGAGGACGCCGGGTACACGGATCGCGACGGAGACGGTGTGCGCGAGAACGCCGCGGGCAAGAAGCTCGACTTTCGCTTCGTGACCCTCACCGAGTACCCCGAGGACCAGGCGGCCGGCAAGATGATCGTCTCCTGGTGCGCGGACATCGGCGTCAAGCTTCGCCTCGATCAGAAGGACGAGGGCGCGTTCGGCGATGAGGTGTACGACAACGCCGACTACGACGTGTTCATCTGGAGCTGGCGCGGCGACATCGACCCTGGGTTCATGCTGTCCACCTTCACCACGACGCAGATCCTGAGCTGGGGCGACAGCCAGTACTCGAACCCCGAATACGACCGCCTGTACCGCGATCAGGCGCAGGCGCTCGACCCCGCCGCACCCGATGACCCCACGGCACGCAAGGCGGTCACCGACAAGATGCAGGCCATCCTCTACCGCGACACGCCCTACGTGATCCTCTGGTACAACGTGAACCTGCAGGCCTTTCGCACCGACAAGTGGACGGGCTACGAGGCTGTGCCGCCGAAGGATGGGGCGCCGTTCTTCAATCTCACGCGCGCCACGTATCTGGACCTCAAGCCGCGGGCCGTCGGCGCCGCCGCGGCTTCGAGCGGCGGTTCGCCGTGGACCTATTTCCTGGCCGCCGCGGCGGTGATCGCCGCCGTGATCGCCGCCCTCCTCGTGCGCCGCCGGGCGCGAGCCGTCGAGGACGTGTGAGCCGGCCGCTGCCGCACGCGGCGATCGGCGGCCGGCCTGCCGCGGTCGTCGACGGCGTGCTCTCGGGGCGCTTCGGAGCCGCGCTGCGCGCTCGCGCTGTAGAATACGGGTCGGTGGAATGACAGGAAGCTGAGGATGGCGATCCCTTTCGTGCATATCCAGGCGCGGGGTTCCTACAGGGAGCTCGGGCGCGCCGTCGGCGAGGGCGCCCGAGGCGCGATTCACGCCTCCGTCGCCTTCTTCCGCGACAACTTCACCGCCATGACCCAGGGCCGGCTGAGCTTCGCTGAGGCCGAGCGACTGGCACTTGCCTACGCGGACGAGGCCCGCCGCTGGACGCCGCAGCACTTCGAGGAGCTCGAGGGCGTCGCCGAGGGCGCGGGCTTGCCGCTCTCCGAGCTGCTGGTGCCCAATTGCGGCGAAGAGTTCACGGCGAGCGAGGCGAGCGAGGGCGGCGGGCGGACGCTCGCACCGGGTGGGCCGCGCGGCGGCGACCACTGCACGGCGGTCGCGGTGGACACCGGCGGCCGTCACGTGATCGGTCACAACATGGACTGGTACGTCGTGGACGCGCCCAACAATGTGATGTTCGACCTCACGGTGCCGGACGGCACGCGCCTGATGGGCATCGCCGGGGCGCCCTACCTGCTCATGCTCGGCATGAGCTCGCACGGCGTGGGCAACGTGAGCAACTCGGTGCACAGCAACGACAATCGTGTCGGCGTGCCCAATGCGTTCGTGCGGCGCGCCTCGCTCGAGGGCGCCTCGCTCGAGGCGGCTCGCGACCGCGGCCTGCTGGCGGCCCGCGCTCGCGGGACCAACCACTTCCTCGCCGACACGCGGGGTCGCCTGTGGGACATCGAGACCTCCGCCACGGCGAGCGCGCTCCTGGATCACTCGCCGGCCGGCTACATGGTGCACACCAACCACTACGTCGCCACCGAGATGGCACCGTTCGAGGCGGTGACGTACGAGGAATCACGGATCCGCCTGGCCACGGCGCAAGGGATCCTGGCGGAGGGCATCGCCCGCGGCGACGACCCCGTCGAGCTCGTGGCTCGCGCGCTCCGCTGCCACGATCCGGCCCCGGAGCAGGCCATCTGCGGGCATCCCGACGAGAGCGAGCCGCTGGCCGAGCGGGGCATGACCGTGGGCAGCATGATCTGCGATCTGGACGAGCGTCGCGTCTACGTCTGCGCCGGGCCGCCGTGCGAGAACCCCTACCACATGTACGAGATGTAGGGCCTGGAGCTCGCGTGACGACCCCTGACCTCGTCATCGCCAACGGCCGCGTGGTCGACGGCTGCGGCAACCCCTGGTACTACGGCGACGTGGCCGTGCGCGGCGGGCGCATCGCCGCCATCGGCGCGGCGGGCGCGCTGCGCGGCCGCGCCGTCATCGATGCCGGCGGCCGCTACGTCGCGCCCGGCTTCGTCGACCCGCATACGCACTCCGACATCTCCATCCTCCAGTATCCGCGCGCCGATTCTGTGGTGCGTCAGGGGGTCACCACCCACGTCACCGGCAACTGTGGCATGTCGCCGGCGCCGCTCAGCGCTGCGCACCGCGACGAAGCCCTGCACAACTGGGCGCACTACTGGGACATCAGCGGGGTCGCCTGGGACTGGACGAGCTTTCGCCAGTATCTCAAGGCGCTG
>Ga0209083_1001546_pt1 | contig 25730 bp, 21 predicted proteins | sample AM7aDNAmetaG_FD_184132 | JGI IMG/M metagenome (GOLD analysis project Ga0209083, IMG submission 184132) | Freshwater microbial communities from Finland to study Microbial Dark Matter (Phase II) - AM7a DNA metaG (SPAdes) (version 3) | ecosystem: Environmental > Aquatic > Freshwater > Lake ...
GGAACCAACGAACACAACCTTGACAGATGGTTGCCACTTTTATATGAACAGAATCGTCAGCGTCGCTGCGCTCCGATGAGTGGCAACCTTGAACCGGAATCAGTGGCAACCTTCACCGAAATACGCACAACCACACATAACCCTTTTTTTTACGTTAATTCACCCCTTGTCTCGCGGTCACAAATTTTTGAATTGCAGCCGCTCACCCCGGAAGAAATAACGACATTGCTGCGCCGAGGGCTGGGGATTTTGGAGGTGTCAGCCGATGAACCGGCGCTGGCATTTTTAGCCACCGCTTGTGACGGGGATGCGCGAAAAGCACTCAATTCGTTGGAAATTGGTGCCCTCACAACGCCAACGGGTCACATTACGGCTGCCATTGCCGAAGAATCGATTCAGAAAAAGGCTGTGGTTTACGGAGCGGGCGAAGACGAACACTACGATACAATCTCCGCATTTATCAAATCCATGCGTGGCAGCGATCCCGATGCGGCACTTTATTGGCTGGCCAAGATGATTGTGGCCGGCGAAGACCCGCGCTTTATTGCCCGCCGAATTACCATTCTGGCAGCCGAAGATATTGGGTTGGCTGATCCGCAGGCATTGGTTCTGGCAGTGGCGGCGCATCAGGCTGTCGAGTTTATCGGCTGGCCCGAGGGCGAATTACCCCTCGCGGAGGCAACGGTTTACTGTGCAACTGCGCCGAAATCCAATGCGAGCGCCAAGGGAATCTGGGCGGCAAAGACAGATGTTGTCGAAGGCCGGACGCTTGCCGTTCCCGCCCATCTGAAAGACACACATTACAAAGGCAGTGAACGACTCGGTCACGGCAAGGATTACAAGTATGCCCATGATTTTCCCGGTCACATCGTGGAACAAGATTATCTGCCGGCAACGAAAAAATACTACGAACCGGGCGACCAAGGTTTTGAAGTCCGCGTTAAAGAGCGAATGGATAAATGGCAACAACTACTCATCAAACAACGCGGCTTGTAATTGTCTTGCTGCTGTTGGCGAGCGTGACCATTGGCTGTGAAACGTTTCACATCCCGTGTCCGTGTGGGACCGCCGCGATCGGTCGGCCATGAAACGGGAACCGCGAAAGAAAATGATCGCGCACCTGGCCCAATTGGATGCGGCAACGGTGCGCGCCCATAGCCTTGCGGTTGCCCAGCGGCTGGCCACGATTCCCGCCTATGTGGCAGCCGAGTCACTGGCAGTTTATGTCTCCTTTGGCACTGAAATCGAAACCCACGATCTGATTCGTCAATTGCTGACCGCGGGGCGGCAGGTCTGCATTCCGACATTCAACGACGGCGGATATCGCCTGGCGGAGATTCAGGACTTTGATCGAGATTTGCATCCTGGCAAGTTGGCCATTCTCGAACCCAAACTTGTCCGGCCAGTGCCGGTGACTCGACCCCACGTGTGGCTTGTGCCCGGCTTGGCTTTCGATCGAAATGGAAATCGCCTGGGCCGTGGCAAGGGATATTTCGATGCCTTGCTTGCGCGCGCCCCGGGGGTTAAGATTGCTCTAACGCACGATTTTCAACTCCTAAACGAAGTCCCGACGGAGGCGCATGATGTGCGGATGGACTTCATTGTCACCGAAATTCAAGTATTTCAATGCCCAAGGAATTATGAACTCAATCGCCATTAACTTGCTCGTCTTGCTGATCGGGACGGGCGTGGGCTGGTTGCTCATGCGCTGGAAGGTGCGCACGGACACGACTCAGGCCGGGACAATCATCGCGCTGGCGCGCCGGGAAGCGGCTGGGCTGATCCGTGATGCCACGGGGCGATCCCAGGAGCAGATGCTGAAAGCCCGTGAAGAATTCGATTGCGAGGCCAAAGCCCGCCGCCAAGAGCTCGTGGAGTCCGAAAAACGGTTATTGCAACGTGAGAACAATCTTGACCGGAAAGTCGAGTGGCTCGACCGGAAAACCGAGGAGGTTGCCCGGAAGGAAACGGGGTGTAGCGAACGCGAAAAAGACCTTCACAAATTGCAAGGCGAACTCGCTGAGTTAAAACACCTCGCGGCGCTGGAGCTTCAACGGAATGCCGGTTTGACGGGTGAACAGGCCAAAGGATTTTTGCTGCAGCGGGTGGCGGACGAGACCCGTGAAGAAGCTGGGTTGCTAACCCATCGGATCCTCGACGATGCGAAATTAACCGCGGATCGCGACGCGCGCCGGATTATAAGCATTGCCATCGAGCGCTGCGCATCGAATCACGTTCAAACGGCGACCAGTTGCACCGTCACGCTTCAAAATGAAGAAATGAAAGGCCGCATTATTGGGCGGGAAGGACGAAATATCCGGGCGTTCGAGGCTGCCACCGGTGTCAATGTCGTAATTGACGATACGCCGCAAGTGGTCGCGCTCAGTGGATTTGATCCCGTCCGCCGTGAACTGGCCCGGCAAACTCTTGAACGTCTGGTCGCTGATGGACGGATTAATCCCGCGCGGATTGAAGAAGAGGCGGCCAAGGTGCGGGATGAATTGGAAGAGTCAATTGCCAAGTCCGGCGAGGAAGCTGTGTTTCAGCTGGGCATCCCCAAGGTTCACCCGGAACTGATCAAGCTTTTGGGACGGTTGAAGTTTCGCCACAGCTTCGCGCAAAATGTTCTCGATCATTCGGTTGAGGTGGCGAAAATCGAAGGCTTGCTCGCCGCTGAAATAGGCTTGAGTCAACCCCTGGCCAAACGGGTCGGCCTTTTTCATGACATCGGCAAGGCGGTGGATCATGATGTGGAGGGGTCGCATGCGGCCATTGGGGCTGCGCTGCTCCGAAAGTACGGTGAAACTGAAGAGGTTTACCAGGGAGTCGCCTCCCATCATCATGAAGCCGAGCCGGTGACAATCTATGGCATCCTCGCCAGTGCGGCCGATGCCATCAGCGCTTCGCGGCCTGGTGCCCGGAGTGAAAGCATGGAGCTATATTTGCAGCGGCTTGAAAAGCTCGAGACCGTCGCCAATAGTTTTGCCGGCGTTGAAAAAAGTTATGCGTTGCAAGCCGGTCGCGAGATCCGTGTGTTTGTCGAACCGAGCCGGATCAATGACACCGACGCGCTGCTTCTGGCTCGCAATGTCAGTCGAAAAATTGAGCAGGAATTGCAGTATCCCGGTCAGATCAAGGTGACGGTGGTCCGGGAAACACGGTGTGTGGAGTATGCGAAATGAACATTCTTTTTATCGGTGATATCGTCGGCAAGCCCGGTCGTCAGGCAGTGGCCGCGTTGCTGCCCAAGCTCCGCCGCGATTACCATCTCGACTGCACAATTGCCAATGGCGAAAATGCCGCCCACGGGGCCGGTGTCACAACGGCAACGGTTCGTGAACTATTGGCGGCGGGTGTCGATGTCATTACCACCGGCGACCACGTCTGGGATCAAAAAGGTTTTGAGCAGGAAATTGACAGCTTGGCGCAAGTTGTCCGGCCGGCGAATATCGCCCCCTCCGCGCCGGGCCGTGGCGCGGTCGTCATCAGTGTGGGTGAAAAGGCTTGTGTGGGAGTGTTGAACTTGCTGGGCCGCGTTTACATGCCGAACAACGATTGTCCGTTCCGGGCTGCCCGCACGGAGGTTGCCAAGCTCCGCCGGCAAACGAGCATTATCATTGTCGATCTCCATGCCGAAGCAACCAGTGAGAAGATGGCCATGGGACGTTATCTCGACGGCCAGGTCAGTTTGGTTGTCGGCACGCACACTCACGTGCAGACCGCGGACGAACAAATCTTGCCGAAAGGGACCGCCTATCTGAGTGACGCCGGAATGTGTGGTCCGCACGACTCTGTGCTGGGCCGTGATGTGGGCGCTGTGATTCAACGGTTTGTCACAGGCATGCCGCAACGCCTCGAAGTCGCGACCGCCAAGATTGAATTATGTGGCGTGGTTGTGACAGTGGACGAGACAACTGGGTTGGCGCAGAAGATTGAGCGAGTTCGGATGTCCTACACGCCATGAGGCTGGCGGCGAAGTGGGTCTTGCCAGTGAGCGACCCGCCAATTGAAAACGGCATCGTCGAAATCAATGGAAACAGGATTACGGCCGTTGGCCGCCACGGCGCAGCCGACATTGATTTGGGAGATGTCGTGCTGTTGCCCGGTTTAATCAATGCGCATTGCCACTTCGACTATACGCATTTTGCTGGTCGAGTACCCTATCGCGGTCGTTTCACAGATTGGATTCACGACATTGTTGCGTTGAAGGCGCAACAGACCCTGCCTGAGTTCAGTACAGGGATTCAGGCCGGGATCAAGCTCGCCTTGGAAACCGGGACCACGACAGTTGTAAATATCGAAAGCTTTCCGGAATTAATCACCCAGATACCACAGACACCATTGCGAGTGATTTGGTGTCCAGAGTTAATTGACCTGAATCAGATCATCCATGATTTACCGGTGGTGGGTGGTGGATTGTCTCCCCATGCACCGTATACCGCCAGTGGCGCATTGTACCGCCAGTGCGCCAAAACCGGACGATTCGTGACCACGCACGTCGCGGAAAGTCTCGAGGAAGATGAGATGTTCCGGCTGGGCAGGGGGCCGCTCTATGATGCGTGCCGAAATCTGGGACGCCCCATGACCGACTGTGGTCACAGCGGACCGGTCGAACTGCTTCACAACTATGGCGTGTTAGGAAACAACTGCCTGGCGGTGCATGCCAATTACCTGTCGGATTCCGATGTGCAATTACTCGCTGCGACGGGAACGAGTGTTGTGCATTGTCCGAAAACACACCATTTCTTTGAGCGTGCGACAGCACCGTTGATGCGGTTATTGCAAGCAGGTGTGAACGTCTGTTTGGGAACGGATAGCCTCGCCAGTAACAGCTCGCTTAATTTATTTGAGGAAATGCGTGAACTGGCACGGGTGTTTCCGCAGCTATTGCCGGCGCAAATCCTTGCACTGGCGACAACCCAGGCAGCTCGGGCCTTGAAACTCCCGCTTGGCCAGATCGCGGTGGGTGCAGCCGCCGACCTGATTGCCGTGCCAGTCAGTGGTCACACGGATCCCTACGCCGCCGTTGTGTTTGCCGAAAAACCGGTTACGTTCATGATGATTGATGGAAAGGTGGTTTTCAGATGAAACGACTTTTTGTAATAATGGTCTGGCTCGCCAGTGGTTTATGGACCCACGCGGCAACCAATGCGGTTCCTTCCGGCGCAGCGCAGGAACAACTGTTGATGGAAGCCGTTCTCCTCCGCAGCCAAGGTTTTTATGCGGAGGCCGAAGGGCGGTTGAAACGGCTGGCAGAATGGCAGCCAAACCAGCCGACCATTCGTGAACTACTGCACGACGTGCAAGGAAAACTGAAATTGCAGGCACAAGATCCGGTCGCAGCGTTGAAACGGAAGTTGGCGGCGATTACTTTTCCCAGCGTTCAGTTTCGGGATGCAAACCCGCAGGATGTGATTGAATTTATCCGTCAAGAAGTCGGCAAACTATCACCCGATAAAGATGAAATTAATTTTGTCTGGCAAATTCCGAGCGGGGTCGCCGTTCCACCGATTACACTCAACCTGAAAAACATTCCCTTGCCCGACGTTTTAACCTATGTAACCCAACTGACCGGGTTGCGTTATCGGGTCGACGCTTACGCCGTCGTCATCTACAAACCGGAGCCCGTGACCCCTGCGAATGTTAAACCTGAATGACCAATTACGCGGGGAGTTAGACCAATTGCAGGCTGCCGGTCTGTCCCGACATTTTCGGGACCTCAACAGCGCGCAGGGTCCACGCGTCAGCCTCAACGGACGCACTGTGCTCAACCTTTCCAGCAACGATTACCTTGGGTTAGCGAACGATCCCCTTTTAAAGGAATCGGCCGCGGCGGCCGTCGCCCAATGGGGGGTTGGCGCCGGCGCATCCCGGCTGGTGTGTGGCAATCTTGCGCCGTACCAACATCTCGAAGGAACGCTGGCGCGTTTCAAACGCAAAGAAGCCGCGCTGGTTTTTAGTTCTGGATACGCTGCCAATGTCGGCGCAATCACGGCACTCGCTGGCAAAGAAGATGTCCTGATTTTAGACAAGCTCGACCACGCCAGTATTATTGATGGCGCCCGGCAGAGCGGTGCGGCGATTCGCGTGTATCCGCACTTCAACCTCCGCAAATTGGAGGAGATCCTACAACAATCGCAGTCCTATCGACGGCGGTTCATTATCACTGAAACCGTCTTTTCCATGGATGGTGACCTGGCCCCGTTGCCTGCCATTGTGGCGCTCAAAGAGAAATATGCTGCATGGCTGATGCTCGATGAAGCACATGCCACGGGTGTGTTCGGGAATCATCGGCGCGGACTGGCAGAACAGTTCGGTGTGGAAGATAAAATCGAGATTACTGTGGGCACGCTTAGCAAGGCTTTGGGTTGTGCGGGCGGATTTGTCGTGGGGAGTCAGCCCCTGATCGATTTCCTCCGCAACCGGGCGCGGAGTCTGATTTATTCAACCGCATTGCCACCAGCCATTTGTTCGGCAGCCGCGACGGCGGTTGAATTTGTGATGAGCGCCGCCGGCGCACAACGCCGGGACCAACTGTGGGATCATGTTCGGGCGCTGGGTGCGCAAAGCCCGATTCACCCCATCATTGTCGGCGCCGAACGGGCGGCGGTCGAATTATCCGAAAGGCTTTTGGGCGCCGGCATTTTCGTGCCGGCCATCCGCTATCCAACCGTGCCGAAAGGGAAAGCCCGCTTGCGCGTTACCGTTTCCGCTGCACACACGCCGACCGACGTGCAGCAGTTTTTAAAAGTTTATGCCACCTACGCTCGCTGACAAAGACCAACGCTATCTCTGGCATCCGTTTACCCAGATGCAACAGTGGGCGGAGGAGGACCCGGTCATTATTGAATCGGGACTGGGGGCGGTGCTGCGCGATGTTGCCGGCGCGGAGTACCTGGATGCTAATTCCTCCATTTGGACAAATCTCCACGGCCACCGGCACCCGCGAATCTCGCAGGCAATCAAGGATCAACTCGATCGGATTGCCCATTCTTCGTTCCTGGGGTTATCGAATGTCCCCGCAATTAATCTGGCCGAAAAATTAAGCAAACTGACCGGACTTCCGCGCGTATTTTATTCGGATGATGGGTCCACCGCAATGGAAGTCGCACTCAAAATGGCCTGGCAATACTGGCAACATCGGGGACAGCCCCAGCGAAAGAAATTTATCGCGTTTGCCGATGCCTACCATGGCGACACGCTGGGCGCGGTGAGCATTGGCGGCATCCATCTGTTTCACCAAACATTCCAGCCGCTGACGTTTGAAGTCCGGCGCGCGGCGAATATTGCCGAACTGAAGGAGCTTCTGAACGACGAGGTCGTTGCGGTCTGCATCGAACCCTTAATCCAAGGGGCCGCCGGAATGCGGCTCTGGCCGTCGGGAATGTTACGCGAGGTACGGGGACTCTGCTCACACACTTTGCTCATTGCGGATGAGGTAATGACCGGCTTCGGGCGGACCGGAACGATGTTTGCCTGTGAACACGAGGGAGTAGTGCCGGATCTGATGGCGGTGGCCAAGGGATTGACCGGTGGCTACCTGCCGTTGGCCGCAACGCTGGCGACCCAAGAAATTTTTGATGCCTTTCTGGGCGAGTATCGGGAGTATAAAACGTTTTTCCATGGGCATAGCTACACCGGTAATCAGCTTGGCTGCGCTGCGGCGCTGGCGAATCTGCAGGTTTTTGAGGATGAGCGTGTGCTGGAAAATCTCGCCGGCAAGATTCGCGATCTGCAATCACGATTGGCGAAGTGCTGGCAATGGCCGGGGGTGGTCGATGTCCGCCAATGCGGCTTTATCGGCGCTGTCGAAGTTGGCCCGTATCGGCGCGAAGAACAAATGGGAATGAAGATTTGTCGGGCTTTACGTGACCAGGGAGTTCTGACACGTCCGATCGGCAACGTCATCGTAATTATGCCACCCTATTGTATTACCCGTGCGCAACTCGACAAAATTTTTACCGCCTTGGCCGCCGCGATCACAACCAGCCAAACCTAAGCCATGGCCGTGCTGGTTGGAGAAATCATTTTTTGGCGAGGCGGCGTAACAGGGCCAAATTGACAACATCCTCCGCCAAGTCGGGGCCTTTCGGGGTCTCAAGAACCATGGGCAGATGTCGCCACCGTTCGTCTCGGAGGACGTGCCGAAAAGCCGACAGGCCGAGGTGCCCTTTGCCGATGTGCTCATGTCGATCGACGCGGGAGCCGAGCGGTTTCTTGGAGTCATTGAGGTGGAATGCCACGATTTGTCCAGTGCCGAATGTCTGGTCCATTTCGGCAATTGTCGCGCGGTACCCGTGGGCAGTCCGGATGTCATAGCCGGCAGCAAAAATATGGCAGGTATCGACGCAGACAGCTAATCGCGATGGATGTTTGGAAGATTGGATGATTGCGGCCAGGTGTTCGAATCGATGACCGAGGCACGATCCCTGGCCGGCAGTAGTTTCCAAGGCGATTTTAACAGGACTCGATTTCGTGGCGGCGAACGCTTTGTCCAGACTTTCCACCGCTGCGTGCAGATCGCCTTGGGCACCGGGATGCAGGACAATAAACGGCACCCCGAGAAGGGTGGCGCGATTGATTTCATCAATCAGAGCAACAACGGACTTTCTACGAAACTCCGGGTTGAGGGAAGCGGGATTGATCAGGTATGAGCTGTGGGCAAACGCCGGTAAATTCAACTTTCGAAAGCGGGTGATTTCGTCAGCGGCAAGCGGCTTGCCGGCCCATTGCATGTTGTTTTTAAGGAAGATTTGAACTACACCACAGCCGATTGATGCGCCACGTTCCAAAGCACACCCGACCCCACCAGTGATTGACATGTGTGATCCAAGTGTGGGCATAGGGTTGATTGTCGGCTACTTTCGTGCTAAAAGCCAGTCATGAAGAAACTGCTTTTCAGAATCTTAGTTGGGGTCTTGGTTTTGGTAATTGCCGCCGTCCTGTGTCGCAATATTATTGCGCAGAAGACGGTTGAAATTGGGGTCAAAGAGGTCACTGGGTTTCCGTTGCAGATTGGATCTGTTCAAGTTGGCTTGTTCAGCGGTCAACTCGATGTGCACGACCTGAAGCTGATGAATCCGCCGGAGTTTGCGGACTCGCGGTTTGTGGATTTACCACTTTTTCATGTGCAGTATGAATTTGGGTCGCTTTTGCGATTGGCACCCCACGTTAAAGAAATCGTTGTCAACATCAATGAAGTGGTGATTGTGAAAAACGCGGCGGGCCAATCGAATGCGAATACCATTCAAGACAAGCTTGCGCCCGGCGGGAGCAACCCGTCCCAGCCAGCTGTAAAACCGGCGGAATCGACAAAAAAAATCTCCTATCAGGTGGACCGGATGCAGGTTCACATTGGCACGGTTGTGATGAAAGATTTCTCCAAGGGCGGCCAACCCACAGAACGGAAAATAACGCTGAATCGCGACGTAACGTTTGAAAATATTTCCGAGTCCACCAGTGTTTCCGCAATGGTGATGAAGGTTGTTTTTGGACAATTGGGGGACGTCGCGGGGGGGCTGATCAAGGGCGGTAGCGCAGCAGTGAAAGACGCTGGTCAGACATTGCAAAAGACTGGCAAAGGTTTGTTTGATAATCTGAAGAAAGCGACTCACTCGTCCGATTAGAAGCCGCGGGATTGCCGCAGTGCCTCATAGAGAACGATGGCGACACAGTTGGCGAGATTCAAACTCCGCGCCTGGGGATTAAATTGTGGAATCGCGACGGTGGTCGCCGGGTACGTGGCCAAGAGTTTGGCTGACAATCCGATTGTTTCCCGTCCGAACACCAGATAATCGTCGGACTGATAGTGGACTTGGGTATAGAGTCGGTCCGTCTTGTTTTCAACCAGGAACACATTCGCGACGGACGGGATTTGGGCGCTGAGTTCATCCCATGATTTCCAAGACTTCCAGGTGACGTGTTCCCAATAATCCATTCCCGCCCGTTTGAGTTCCCGATCCTCGAGCCGAAATCCCAGCGGTCCGACCAGATGAAGGGTTGCGCCCGTTGCGGCGCACAAGCGCGCAACGTTACCGGTGTTCGGTGGGATTTCTGGTTCAACCAGGACAACATTCATAAAAGGGCAGGGGCGGGGAGTGCCCGCCCCTGCCAAATGCTTCAGCGATTGCTTACTTTGCTTTTGCGAAACGAGCGGCAACCGCGTCCCAGTTGATCACATTCCACCAGGAGCCGACGTAATCCGCCCGGCGGTTCTGATACTTGAGGTAGTACGCGTGCTCCCAGACGTCACAGGTCAGGAGTGGGACATCCCCTGCCGTTAGCGGATTGGCGGCGTTGCCGGTTTGGACGACAGCCAGCGTACCGTCCTTCTTCTTCACCAGCCAGCCCCAACCTGATCCAAATTGAGTCACGGAAGTCTTCGAGAGCTGTTCCTTAAAGCTGGCAAAATTACCAAATGATTTTTCGAGCGTGGCCAGGAGTTCGCCTTTTGGTTCCCCGCCACCGTTGGGTTTCATGCCGTCCCAATAAAAAGTGTGATTCCAGACCTGCGCGGCATTATTAAAGATCGGTCCCTGGGCCTTGAGAATAATCTGCTCAAGGGATGCCTCGGCGAATTCCGTGCCGGGCACGAGCTTATTCAGGTTATCGGCGTAGGTTTGGTGATGTTTGCCGTAGTGAATGCTGATGGTTGTGGCGTCGATGTGGGGTTCGAGTGCATCCAGTGCATACGGCAGTTTCGGGAGTTGATGAGCCATGGTAATTCCTTTGATTGGTTTGATTTGCTAACTGGCGGCCAACGTAAGCCGGGTCCGGTGACTTGTCAACGGGCGGCCTTATCGTACCAATGCGCGCAGTATTCCTTGCTGCGGATTTTCTTCTGCAAGCCGAATCCAAAGCCAATCAGTTTGCCAAGCATTTCCAGCAAGGGGGTCTGGTCGATCTTCCGGGTGGAGGTGATAATCCAGCCCTTGTGGAGTAATTTAAATTTCTGTCCCCGCGGTCGGCCAAGTTTTTTGAGGGCAAAAGCCAGTTGTAAATCCTCTGCGGCGTAGATGGTCTCGTCAAATCCGCCAAAGATCTCGAAATCGGCCCGGCGGCAATGCATCATTCCGACGCCCACCCGACTGAATCGAACGTACAGTCCCCAGAGAAAGAAGAAAAATCGAACCTTCAAGCTCCGCGTGGCTGGGACAATCCAGGTGCCGCCGCCGACAATCCGCGGGTCTTCGAGGTGGTCATGGATCAAGACGAGCAGGTTCTCCGTGACTTCGTTGTCGGCATCGCAAAATGCCAGATACTGGCCGGTGGCCGTTTTGACGCCGGTATTCCGCGCCTTTCCGATGTTGTTGATCGGTTCGAAAACCACGATCGCGCCAGCTTCCCGTGCGACGGCTCCGGTCCGATCGGAGCTATTGTTGTCGACGACGATGATTTCCGTGAAGGCCCCACGTGCGCATTCGTAGACTGCCGCCGCGCGCTGTAACGAGGCAATCGCGGTTCCCACGCGTTTCTCCTCGTTCCAAGCCGGCACAATTACCGACAGTGTGATCTTGCGCATGGGAATAAATTCAATTGGCGGCGTTACAAATGAGCGTCAGTTTATGACGTCGGCGTGGTTTATTTGTTGAGCGGCGGCTGTTCCGCTTCGTCGATCAGCATGACCGGTATGCCATCGCGAACCGGATAGCGGAGCCCACATTGGGGGTTGGTGCAGATGATTTGTTCGCCTTCGAGCTTCACATCTGCCCGGCATTTTGGACAGGCTAAAATATCGAGCAGTTCTTGATTCATCATTGGATGTCTCCCGCCGCACGGGCGGCTTCGTTGTACACTTCTTTGACTGGGATGTTGGCCGTGGCGGCAATGCGCCGGCACGACTCAAATTCTGGCGAGCGCTGCACCACTTTGCCATGGAGGCGGCCAATCTTTACTGCGATTTCTCCCGTGGGAATTCGCACGGTAACAATCTCCCGGTCCAGCTTGCGTCGCCGGACTTCCTGGATACGGACCCCGAAACTCGTCGTGTGCGCCAGGATCAAATCGGCCACGCGATCGACGTCGGTCACTTCGCACAAAACAGTGAGGAGCGTGCCTGGGCGATTTTTCTTCATCTGGACTGAAGTCCAAAAAACATCCAAAGCGCCGGTGGTGAGCAGGCGGTCCATAACATCACCGAAAAACTCTGGGTTCATGTCGTCGATATTTGCTTCGACCGTCGCCACCGTGTCGCCAACCACAGCTGATTTCGCGGGTTGGCCGAGCACACCTCGTAAGACATTCGGTCGATCTGCCAAATCGCGCGTCCCAGCCCCGTAGCCAATCTTTTCGACGATGAGCGGCGGAAGGGATCCATATTGATCGCAAAATTCTGCCAGTAACGCAGCTCCGGTCGGGGTAACTAATTCAGCCGAAACCGCGGCGGCGATAATCGGCACGCCTCGGAGTAATTCCAGCGTGGCCGGTGCGGGCACGGGGAATCGCCCGTGGGCCGTTTCAATAAATCCCGACCCACAGGGCAGGGGAGATGCATGCATCGCAGTGATGCCCAAGAGATCAAGGGCAAGGCAGGTCCCCACGATGTCCACAATGGAATCCACTGCCCCGATTTCGTGAAAGTGGATCTGTTCCAGAGGGACACCATGAATTTTGGCTTCGGCTTCACCCAGACGGCGAAAGACGCTGACGGCACGGTGTTTGACTGTTTCAGCCAAACCGCTGCTGGTAATCAGGGCGGCAATTTCCGTAAAACCGCGATGCTCGTGGTGGTGCTGGTGTTCCTCGATGCAGTCGAATTTAGTCGCCGCAATCGATTGCTTCACTACGCGTCGTGTCGCAATTGAATAATGCGGCAGCGGGAGTTTGGTAAGTTCCTTCCGGAGTAGATCTTCCGAAGCTCCCAAGTCGATCAGCGTACCTAAGAGCATATCGCCACTAATCCCGGCAAAACAATCAAGATAAAGAAGCGTCATGGCGGTTAATTCGATCCTTTGAGGGTTGGGGAGTAACTCAGTGTGACCATGTGAGAGAAAGTGTACCTAACACCTGATGCATCGTCAACTGGCACACGGGGGCGATTTAATTTGAGCTAAATAACTTGCAGACACAGTTAACGATGATAAAAGAAGGCGAATGATATGCAACACCTAGCGATGATCGCGGGCGCAAGTCATTTGGATAATGTCGGTAAAAAGGAAAACTTATTATGTTTCGTACTCTGATCCTCGCCATCACTCTCCTGACCCTAACCAGTCGGCTGATCGCCGAAACGCCTGTAACGGATGCGCAAATCGAACAACTCGGGGCACTCCGGATGCGAGTTTCCAACAAGCTGAACAATCTTGCGAAAGCCACCGATAACACGGCTAATGGCGTGAATGCGGCCAACGATAGCGTGGCCGCGGCTTACACCCAGACCCGCACCGAAATTGGCAAGCGCCAGCAAACCGAAAACAGCAAGGCCGGGGACGCGCGCGATCAGCTCACAATTGACGCGTTGAATGTTCGATCGGAGCGAGTCGAAAGTATCTGGAATAATGATTATTCGCGGAAAGACATACCGGCGTTCAATTCGAAATTAACGGAGATTAATAATTTTGCCAATAATCTGGCGCAAGTCTATCAAAACGTTGCCGGCGCGGATCAGTACTGGCTCCGAACCGGCATCGATCCGACGGTGCTGACCGCCGTTTTTGTGGCGCTCGACAAGCGCCTCGACCAATTGATCGCGGATGCAAAAACGCTTGCTGCCGATTACAAAACACTCCTCGACGAGCGCGCCCGCAAGATCAAGGAATAGCCACGACCAATTGCGATTCTTTTCCCATCCTTTCAAGGGTGGATACCTCGCAGCGGGGGTCAGTCGGAGTGCGCGATTTAAGCCGGAACCATGCAGTTTAATTTAGTGGGACAGCGCGTCTCGCCTGTCCGTTGGGCAGCTGGATTGAAGTGAGCGGACCGCATGAGAATATTTCACCACAGGGTGCGCCGGATCGCCGGGACGGAGACAGGCGAGACGCACTGTCCCACTACGGTCGCAGCCCGCAAACGGCCTGGCATTAACTGCATAGTTCCGTCTCAGACTGTGACTTACTCTCCCAGCACCCGATAGATCTCGCCGGCTTTACGATCCACATCCACGACGGCTCGACGGTCTTTGACTGAGATCGTTTCTCCGGTGGTGAGGTTGACCAGTTCGCGGAAGTCATCTCGTGGAAATTCCACCACGAACCGGACGGCATCGGGATAATGATTTAAGACGAAGAGGACCGTCTCGCCCGCGGCGCGCTGGAGCACGGCACTCCCGAAATTGCGCGGCTGCCGATGTTCTGTGCTGCCGCCGCCTTCTTTCCAGTCGACCCACGCAACGGCTGTCTCCGGCCGGATGTGGACGTGCGGCTTTGGCGCATACCGGCTTATGAGTTTGCTGACATGGGCCAGACTGTCCAACCGCTCTTCTTCCGGTTTCTCCTGGGCGAGATAATCGCAATGAATGTATTCGCCGGGCTTGAGAAACTTTTTCGGCACCGGGCCGCTCACAACCAACTGGCCACCCCGGCGGACGAAGCTCCGTAATGCTTTCAAGGTTTCGGGCGCAATCACCGGCGAGCCCGGCAAGAAGGCGAGCCGGTACTCCTGCAACCGCTGGGGTGCCGCGACGCTGTCGACGGCGCCGGGCTGGATGCCGCATTGTTCAACCAACCGGAACAAGCCTTCGTATTCCGCCGACGCCTTGCCGGCATCGATGCCGGCAATTTGCGGTTTGCCGATATGCAGGTCGTTGTCGGCGCAGGGCGCCGGGTCGCCGATGCCGGTCTGCTGGTGCGAGGGCAGGTCGTAGATGATCGCCACATCGGTTTGCGGCACGAGCGCGTCCCAGTTCTTGATCTTGTTGAAAAGCAGGTCGGGCGTCTCGCGCAAGACGGCGAGGCTCGGCCGGACGTGGCCGTGCGAGCTGACCGGCGCGTCGCCCCAGCAGTCCCGGTCGTGAAACATAAACCACGCAATCGCTTTGCAGCCGTGCGCCAGCGCGCAGCGCGCCATGAAGCGCATGTGATCGTCGCTGACACGCGTCGGCAACACTTTGTTCCAGGTTCCGCTCATGAACTCGGCCGACCAAGTGTAGCGGAGTGAGGCGTTCATCAATTTTAGGACGCGGGCCAGGGAATGGTAGCCGGAGTAGCTCAGGAATGTGCCCCGGTAAAAGTCGTAGCCGACGATGCCGCGCGGGCCGACCGCGGCCTGAAACGCCGGCATCCGGGTTGGGATGCCTTCCGGCCGGTGCGGGTTGAAGTTGGTCATGAACGTTACGTCGCGCACGCCGTTGGCCTCGTGCATCTCGCGCAGCCGGCGGATGTATTCACACATCACCCACGTCTTGAATTCCAACCAGTCCACGTACAGCGACAGGTCGGCGCCGATTGCCGCCGGGACGGTGCGGGGCGGCTCCGGCCAGTCGGCGTTGCGGCCGTACTTTTGCCGGAGGAATTGCTGCCAGTAACCACCGGGGCGGACGTTGACCGGGTTATAATCGGAATCGAGGAAGCTGTCCTTGCAGATATAGCTGATTTCGTTGTCGAGATTCAGCATTGTGATGCAGCCGCCGTTGCCGCGGAGGTGTGAAACAATGATCGGGTCAACCGCGTCGAACCAGCGCCGGCACCAATCCAGATAGGTCGGATGCAGGTACGACGGCTGCATTCCTTCTTTTTTGGCGATCCAGTAGCCCTGGGTCGGGCGGTTGGTGGAATCCCAGACCATGATGTTCGGATCGCCGGTCACCAGCCAGGGGGGTTGCCCACCATGAATCATCTCGTTGCAGCAAAACGGGCCGCACCGGAAATTCAGGTTGAACCCGTGCTTTTCGACGAGATCGAGGAATCGGTGCAGGTTCAAGCGCGGGTCGGTCTGGCCCGCGAAGTCGAGGACCCCGGCCGGGTGCTGCGGGTCCGGCGGGCCGACGAGGTGGGTCCCCCACTGGACGTACGTGGTGACGCAGCGCAACCCGGTCTCCTTGAATCGTTCGAGGACGGGTTCCCAATCGCGCGGATCGAGTCGGAAGTATTGAATTTCGGCACCAAAAATTTCACGCGAATCAACAGAATGTTTCATGCTCGCCACTCTAGCAATTATCGGACGGAGGTCGAGAGAGAATCGGGGTGGGAGAAGTCAGCGGTCAGAAGTCAGAGGGCAGCAGTCGGATGGCAGGCGGAGCGGCTGACCACTGGTTCGGCGGCGGTCTCCAGACCGCGCCGTTTCCCAAGACCGCAGGTCTTGGACTTGGAACGGAAGACCTCCGGTCAGCCGAAGTGCGCGGTCGGAGACCGACGCACAACACAATAAGGGATGCGACCCCCCAACTCCAGACCGGTCAGGTGAAGCATTGGCGGAAAATAGCAGAACGGGCGTCCAGCCTGTCTGATGTTTTTATACTCATTTACTCATAGGTGGCGCGGAGGTGGTGGAGTGTCAGGGAATTGCGGAAGGCGGCCAGCGGGACCGGTTGTTTTGGTGTAAACGTCAATGTCTGGGCCTGACCCGGTAGCAGCGTCAGGCAGTTTTCAGTAAACTCGCCGGGGATGCCGGTCGCATTCAACGAAACAAAAAACGCCGGTTTGTCGGTCCGCAGCGTGACGCGGTGGCCGTTTCTCACCTGGATGCGAATCCGCGGTTGCGCCAGCTCACAGCGCTTGTACTCGGTAAAGAAATGAGTATTGCTCGCGCCGTTGAATGCAACTTGCAGGAACGCGTTCGCAGGATCGGCGCTGAGGTCGGCCACATTCCATTTCTTGATCAGCTTGGCGCTGCCCGCGGCTACGCGGGTGGGCAGGCGAAACCGGCGGATAAGTTTGCCCGAAAAATTTCGCACTTCGGCGACGACGGTGCCGCGCACGGGCGTGCGCTGGTCGTTGGTCACCCAGACTTCCAGTTGGCCCTCCTTGCGCTGAAAAGCCGACACGAGCACGGGCGCGTAGAATTTCTTGGCCGCGTAATGCAGGAGCTTCCATTTGCCGCCGTAATCGAGGGAAGCCCAGGAGCAGACCGGCCAGTTATCGTTGAGCTGCCAGTAGAGCGTGCCCAGGCAGATCGGGCGCAGGTGCCGCCAGTGTTCGACAGCGGTCTTGATCGCGAGTGCCTGTTGGACCTGGCTGAGGTAAACGAAATTTGCGAATCCCTCCGGCAGGCGGAAGTACCGGCTGAACATCTCGGTGATCCGGGAATTGCCGCCAACGTTCCGCTGATGCCATTCCATGACCGGCGCGGTGACGTTGAACTGACTTTTCGGTGCATACTGCCGGATAGTGTCGAGCGAAGGGAACGATTGGTAGCCGAATTCCGAGCAAAACCGCGGGGTGACAGCGTAGTAGGAATCGAACGATTTACCGCCGTGCCAGACTTCCCAGTAATGCATGTCGCCACGGTTGTCGGCGTGAAAGCAATCGGAGTAATCGCCCCGGCCGCCACACGGTGAACTGGGCCAGAAGGTGTGGGTGGGATCGCATTCGTCGACGGTCTGACCGAGAACGCCTTCGTTGAGCCGGTCGTAATCAACGAGGTACCGGTCGCGATTCTTCCGCGATGGCTCAAACCAATTCAGGGCGCCGATGTCTTCATTGTTGCCGCACCACAAGGCGAGGCAGGCGTGGTCGCGGAGGCGTTTCACCTGGTGCCGGGCTTCTTGCCGGACGTTCTCCAGGAACTTCGGCGTAGCCGGGTAAAGCGCGCAGGCGAACATAAAATCCTGCCAGATGAGTAATCCCTTCTCATCGCAGAGATCGTAAAAGTCGTCGCTTTCGTACTGTCCGCCACCCCAGACGCGGAGCATGTTCATGTGCGCCTGCTGGGCACTGGTCAGGAGATCCTCCAGCGCGGACCGGGTCTGCCGTTGCGGCAGGGCATCACACGGAATCCAGTCGGCACCCTTGGCAAAGATCTCGACGTTGTTCACGCGAAACCCAAACGATAGCCCGTGTTTGTCTTCCACGCTCACCACCGCCAGTGACCGCAGGCCGAGGCGCTTGCGGACTTCGTCGCCGGCCACGCGCACGACGAGGGAATAGAGCGGCTGGGCGCCGTACCCGTTCGGCCACCAGAGCTTCGGGTTGCGCAGGGTGACCTGGGTACGGACGACGTTATGGCCGGCGCGGAGCGTGACTGGCTTCTGAATCTGTTCACTGCCGAGTTGAACTTCGAGCACTGTTTTTCCATCGGCCGGCGCGACGACTTCGACGGCCACTTCAACGGTCACCCGATTGCGCCGGTGCTGTTGCGTGGTGGCGACATATTCAATTCGCCCAAGGGAGGTTGCGCCGAGATAGATGCTGCCGTTGATTCCGGAGACCATGAGACAGGGGCCCCAGTCCCAACCGGAATGGCATTGGACTTTTCGAATGAGATTGCGGTGGAGGGACTGGACCGGATTATTACCGTGCGGGATGGGGTAGGGCAGTCGGCGCGCTTCGGCGGCGGCGGCAGCCTCAGCGGAATTGATCGCGATCCGAATCGTGTTGAGACCGGCGCGCAGGAACGGTTTGACCTCCACGCGTAGTCGCGTGAACATGTTCTCGGAGCGGGTCACGCGGCGACCGTTCATGAAAATCGTGGCCAGCGTATCGAGTCCGTCGCAGTTGAGGAATATCGATTGCTCGGCGAATTGCGCCTGCGAGACCCGGAACTGGCGCTCGTAAACCCAGTTCGCCCGACCAATCCACTGCAAGCGGATTTCGTTATCCGCCCAATAGGGATCGGGAATCTGTTTTGCCGCCAGCAAAGCGCTGAAGTTGTCACCCGGGACGCGCGCGGGGAGCGTGTGCTTCCCGTCGGCAGATCGGAGCGTCCAGTTACCGGTTAAATTGAGAGTTTGCATGAGTAAGATGCCTTTTAGGTTTTCTGCATTGGGTAGGGCGCGGTGTCACTACCGCGCCTCGCTGGGGAGAAATTAAAATCAGACGGCGGCGGGCTAGAGACAGCCCGCCCTACCGGGGTTGTTGCAGTGGAGTGAAATGGGGTTGCGAGGGAAACTTTCATGCAGGTTCGATACGAAAGATTCGCGTTGCGGGTGCGGCCAGGCGAAACGAAATTGAATTCCGATTTCGCCCCACAACCCGGCCGTTCTCCAAATCGTGGACCGTGGACCGTCCCGGCAACGCAATCCGTTTCGGCCCGCTCTGCACTGAATGCAGGGCGACAACATTTGCATCGGCCAGCAGGACGTCGTTGCTCTCGCAATAGATGTGCGCGCCGGCAAACCGCGCCAGGCTGCGCCAAAGATCCGCGGGGATCGGCACGGCGGTTGTGAAAACGGAATGCCACTGCCCCATGTCTTTCGTGGCCAACCCGGCCGCGACGCGGCCACCTTTTGTCCAGGCTTCCCCCAACCGGATGCCATCCTTCGGCAGCAGGACCGGCCCGTAGGCGAGAGGGCTGCCCATGATGGTATCGGCCGGTAGGCCGTGCGTGATGGGATGATCAAAGTTGGAAATCAATGTCCGGCGCTGATGATTGACCGGCAGACGGTCGAATTCAAACCCGGTCACGTCGGCGCCTTCCGTAATCCCGCTGCCCGGCCCCCAAAGGACCACGTGCCCGTTCTTGAAAACTTTCTGTTGCAACAGCGCCCGCCGTTCCGCGGAGATTCGGAACAGGTTCGGGAAGTAGAAAACGCGTTGCTCGGGGAAATTGTCCAACTGCAGGTCGTCAAACAGATAGATCCGGTACGGGACGCCGCAGCGGGCGATTCCTTGCTTCTGTTCCCACATGATCGCTTCGTTGAAGAATCGTCCGTCCCCATTGGTCTCCAGGACCGCTTCATCATCGAGAATCATCGCAATGCCAGGCACGTCAGCATGCGGCCAGTGGACAGCCTCCTTGAGCAATTTGACCTGCGGTGCGATCACCTTGTGAATCCCGGTGCTGGCAAACCAATCCTGATAAACATCCATCCAGTAGGACTGATAGCCGCGCGTCAGGCTATCGGCGATGTTGCGCCAGGTAATCGCGGCAAATTCCCGGTCATCGCGTGCCGGATAATTGATATCGGTGCCGGTATAGCTGCGCGTATCCATTTCACAGAACATCAGTTTCCCGCGCAGCACGAGCGAATCCGTGGCGCCTTCCGGCTGATACACACCGCCAATGCCGCGCGCTTGATAATCGTGCGGCGTGATCAGGCCGTCAAATCCGGCGGCATCAAATAACGGGGCGACGCCGATGTGGCCAGAACCCGCCCGGTCTTCCGCGTAGGCCAACGGCCAGGATCGGTTGCCGTCGAAGAAGCCGCTATTGCTCCAGCCCAGCATGGGTTGCTTGAGCGCGTCGTAAAGCAACAGGCGATCCCGGGGCGCCGCCTGGCGCATCGCGCCGGCCACGCCGCGAAAGTGAGCGTGAAACAGGTCGCGGGTCAGTTCCAGGTATTCGCGCAGGAGTGGATCGGATTGCCAGTACAACAACTGCGCCACGGCCGGCGCTGCCCCACGCAATTTGTCGGTGGGGACCGGCTTGCCAAAGCGGTGTTGCATGAGCGGGCTATGATCGAACAGCCAGTGATCAACGAGCGGCTCATGCGTGCCTTCCATGCGCAGAAAATTCGCATACCCGATGATCTTGTCCGCCCACGGCCGGGCTTCGCAATGTTCAATGACCGCCGTCGAGTACCGGGCGCACATCGTATTGAAGAGTTCCGACGCCAACGATGGCACCGGCAGGCGGTCGCCGGCCTCGGAGACAACTAACTGATCGGGATGCAGTTCCCGCCACGAGGTCGGTTCGTGCGTGCCAAACCGGATCATGATCCGGGCTCCGGGATCGCCGCGCAAAACATGCTCGACCTGTTCGTCGAGCGTGGCGGCTTGCGGCAACAAGGGGGTGGCGCTGATCTGATCACCCACCCAAAATGGCGTGCCGAAGAAATCTGGACTGACGGCGGGGGGGATCGTGATCAAATAGACTGCCAGCGAATGCGGGAAAAAACGGGCCGTCTGTTCTTTGAATAGCGCCAACCGCCGGCCGCCGACCGGACTGTACGCGGTCAGCGCCAACGGTTGACCGTCCAGACAAACGGTTGGCCGACCCTGCCGCAACTGGATATCAATATGGCTCATGTCGGCCTGTAGTGTACTCTTCGGCCGTTGTTTTCAAGGAGAAACGCAGAGGGCATTCGGATACTGTCACCATCATCTGGATTGCTGGTCGGGCACACTATTGCGTGCCGCTCCGTCTGTTGGATAGCGAAATCGGCACGCACTAGCGTGCCCGACATGCAGAGTCGCAGTGTCATCATACGACCGCCCCGTCATCAACCAGATTCTCCGGTTGTGCGCGGGTCTCCGACCCCGCACTCGGCTCGACCGACGGTCTTGATTACTTCCGGAAAACCCCCGCCACGGCCTCCAGATACTGCAATCCGTGAACGGTGTCGGGCTCGAGATAGCTGCCCTCGGTCCACTCATTCCAACAGTTGATATTCAGGATTCGCGGACCGGTGGGTTGAGCGAGCAGACGGCGTTTGGTCAATTCCAGCGCCTGGCGGAAATTGGCCGGCGGATTATTGCCGATGGTGTTCATGAACGGATAACCGAAATCGCCGAATTCATCCTGCTGCGCTGCGCGTGGACTGGAATCCCAGCCCATCGTGACGTTGGGAAAGTAGGGAACGCCAAACTTTTTCTCCGCCTCATCCCAGTAGGTAAAATACTGGTCGCGGACCCAATCGTAATCAGTTTGCAATTTCGGCAGCTGAACATGGTGAATCCAGACATACGATGTCACGCTGTCAAAACCGAGTCGCTGAATGAGCGCAGCCGGATCCTGAACTGATGTTTCGCCAGGCAGGATCTGGACGCCCCATGTGACCGCGTTGAGATGGAGGCCGGGCAGGCCTGCGGTTTTGGCTTTCGCGCGGAACCGGTCCAACGCCGACTTCGTCTGGTCCACACCACCGCAACTCTCCACTAGCTTGTATAACTCGTACACGGAAAAATATGGTCGGCCGTCAATTTTCCAATACGACGGATGCCGGAAGTAGTGTTCGATCACGTGGTCACAAATGCGGTCAAACGTCGCTGTGGTGACCGCGCCCGGATACAGCAGTTTGGCCGGGGTGCCACGCCGGTAGGGATGAATGTCCGTCCAATCGTGGTTGGCCCACATCAGCGCGAACTTGAGCCGGTGATTGTTGGCGGCCTTTAAAAAACCGCTGTCGATCGGGCGTTCCAGAAACGGCCCGTCATTATAGTAATACCAATCAAAGATGAACGCATCGATTCCATGATCGGCGGCGGCGGCGATTTTTTGCGCCATTGCGCACGGGTCGGACTCGTCGGTGTACCCCCAGAGTGGCACATTCGGTTGGACATGGCCGGGGAACCGCGGCCGGGCAGCTTTGACGACTTCCCACTCGCTCCAACCCGGGCCTTTTTGTTGGACGTTCCGGGAATCGCCGGGATGATAATTACCAAAATAATAGCACGCGACCGTTACCGGCATGCGCTAATCTCCGATAGACTGACTTCCTGGCAGTCCCGGGCTGCCAACTCGGCGGCAAAGACCGGCAACACGGCTTTCGCGCCGTCTTCGAGGGAGGGATAGTTCGCGGTCGTGCCGGAGCGGATTGCATCATACCAGGCATTCAGACCGGCGTAGTCGTGCTGCGGATCCGACGCGGGAATTTCCAGCGGAATCCGGTCTTCGATCGGGCCGTTGCGGCGTTCCTGGAACCAGGCTTTGCGCTGGAAGGTATCGCAGTAAAGATTCCCCTTCGTGCCGAAGACCCGCAGTTCGTGGCAGTAGGCGGTTACGTGGTAGCAGTTGAGCGTGCCGATCAATCCATTCTCGTGGCGCAACAACACGTTGGCAACATCGGCAGTTTGAGTGACCGGGTTGGCGTCGTACCGCATCATTGCCTGAACAGCAATGATCGGGCTGAAGAGCCAGTTCAAGCCGTGCAACGCATGGACACCGCATTGGAACAACATGCCGCCTGGGTTGCGATTGGCCAAGCCGCGCCAGTCACCGGGTTTGATGACCAGCCCGCCCGAGTGGGAAGAGTTTTCCTCATAGGTGGCCACGACTCCGAGCTTGCCGGAGTCGATGGTCTGGCGCACCAACTGATAGAGGCCATCGGTCGGGCAGTGGGCATGGCCGACGCCGATGACCTTGCCGGTCTCACGCTGGATCTTGCGCAATTCGTTGACCTCGGCGACGGTCGGGCAGAGTGGTTTTTCGACAAACACATGTTTCCCGGAGAGGAGTGCCGCAATCGCCAGCGGCGCATGGGAATCAGCGCCGGTGCTGATCACGATCCCTTCCAGTCCGGGTTGGCGTAACAGCGCGGCGAAATCCGTGTAGGGCTGTGCCGACTCTTCGGCGGCGGCCTTGGCGAGCGCGTCCGGGTTGCGGTCGCACACGGCGGCGACCTGGAAGCGACCGGACTGGCGGAGCAGGCTGCGCCGATGCGCGCCGAAATTCGCGACCCCGATCATCCCAACGACGAATGGTTTTGTTGTCATAGTGTTATTCCTGGAAACGATTGCTCACGGAAGAATCACCCGCGGTTTTTGCGGGTGAATCACGCCCCACGCGACACGTGCGCGCAGGTGCTCGAAAACGAAACAGCCGGGAATGAGTGCCACCAACTCACCGGTGCTGTCCACGATCATGGAATGGCCCGGATGAAAATAATCAACGCCATTATCCGCCATTTGATTGCAGGTGGCCAACGCCATCCGCTGGCGGCGTGAGTCCCGGATCGCATCCCCGCTGAACACGACTGTCGCCGCTTTTTTGACATACTCATCGAGTTGCTGGGGATCATCGAGCGAGGCTTCCGACAATCCCCACGACCGGGGGCCGCAGCCGGCGGTGGGGAGCAACAGCAATTCGACACCTTGGCGTGCCAGCGTATTGCGAAAATCAGGGATCCCCGTGTCCGCGCAAATGGCAATGGCGCAGCGGACGCCGGCCACCGTAAACACCACGCGTTCATCCGGGCCGGGCTGCCAGTTGGGAATGTGTTGTTCGGGTGGCCCGGGGCGGGCTTTGCGTTGCACCACGAACTGACCCGTGGGGAAAACTGCGCCCTGGCTGATGTGAATATGTGCGCCGTTGCGTTCCATGAACCCGGCCACGATAACCAGTCCGAACTGTTTCGCCAGCGCCTGCAATTCAAGGCAATGCGTGTCGCCGATTGTGAGGGTTGGGCAAGTCGGAGTATAACCGGTGACACCGGCTTCGGCGAACAGGACCAGCCTGGCACCGGCTTGGGCCGCCTCGGCAATCAGGGGGCGCATGCGATCAATATTGCCGGCGATATCGCCGGGCCAACACCGCGATTGGGCAACGGCAATAATGAACGGTTGACCACTCACCGCCGGTCACTCCTGGCGATGCAAAAATAATCAATAGAATGGGAAACGCAGGTCATCGATTTAATCATTAACGGGAGGTAATGCGGCAGTGACGACAGAGCGTCGCGTAGCTGCCGCCGTGAGGCGGTGGCAACTGCGTTGGGAACTGCGGCGCGGACCACGCGCTCACGCGCGCGGCTACGTACCGATCTCCAGCCGTCACTGACGCATTACAACCGGGCCGAAACTTACTACGACAGCTAGCCGTTGTCGATACATGTTTAATTATTTTGACATATATTACAGATGGATTACAGTTGTACACAATGAGGGTGATTCTTTGATCATGAAGCGGGGGCATCCACTGGAGCGGCATGGTGCAATTCGGCGCCAATTGGCCGGGTTGATCTGCTCGGGAGCCAAAGCGCCGGGCATGCGTCTCCCGACACGCTTGGAGTTGGCGGATGAATTCAAAACTTCTCCCGTCACGATCCAAAAAGCGCTTCTCCAGTTGGCGAACGATGGATTCGTGGTTGCCCGCGGACGTGCCGGGACATTCGTTACCGAGCGGCCGCCGCACCTGTACCGATTTGGATTGGTTATTCCGCAAGCCGATTCGGTGGGTTTTTTGCGAACTTTGGTCGAGCAGGCAGCGGTACTGGAGCGGACTCACGGCTGGCGGTTTCCGATTTATTCTGGAGTGGACGGTCCCAAGGACTCCGACAATTACCGGAGCATGCTGGAGGATTTACGGTCGCACCGGGTGGCGGGTTTGATCCTGACGCAGCAGCCCGTCTACTATCTGAACACGCCACTTTTTGCGCAACCCGACCTGCCGCGTGTGGCGATTGTCAGCCAACACCAGGTTCCCGGCGTAGGCTGTGTGCATTTGGACAACCAGATGTTTATCGGGAAAGCCCTGGATCATCTCAAGGCCCGCGGCCGGCGGCGGGTGGCATTTGTGGCGACACCGAATATATCGAGCGAGTTTATCGATGCCGTAACCGACGGAGTGGCAGCCCGGCAGATGACGACCCGTCCGGCGTGGATTCAGGCGCTGGATCACCGCTCGCTGCACTGGGCCACGCATGTTGTGGCGGCACTGATGACCGGTCCGGTGTCAGCCCGTCCAGATGCGTTAATTATTGCGGATGATCATCTGGTGGAGTCGATCACCACGGCGGTGCGCCATCACGGAGTGCGCGTGCCGGCCACACTGGAAATTGTGGCGCACTGTAATTATCCAAATCTTTCGCTCGCCGCTGTGCCGGTCTGCTGGCTGGGCTACGATGTGGGCCGTGTCTTGCAAAGCGCAGTGGAATACATCCAGCAAAGCCTGAGTGGCCCCCCCCCGGCACCGGTCACCACGGTCCCGGCCCAGTTCGTCCATGAACGATCCGACCCGGGTCGGCTCAATCCGTCGGCCGC
>Ga0209083_1001547_pt1 | contig 25728 bp, 29 predicted proteins | sample AM7aDNAmetaG_FD_184132 | JGI IMG/M metagenome (GOLD analysis project Ga0209083, IMG submission 184132) | Freshwater microbial communities from Finland to study Microbial Dark Matter (Phase II) - AM7a DNA metaG (SPAdes) (version 3) | ecosystem: Environmental > Aquatic > Freshwater > Lake ...
TTAGCTTTTTTAACTGTGTTCTCATAGCTCTGGGGTTTGATTTGGTTGGCACCTTCAAACTACGAGCTATGGGTGTTTTTTACGCTAACCCTGGGTGATTCTTATTTTCCGTTTTTGGCTTATTCTTGTTTTCCGATCACATACGTAGTGTACATGGTTGTCTTCCCCATGCACGTGGGGGTGTTTCTGCGTCAAAATGATTCAGGGCAGTGGCGACACCGTCTTCCCCATGCACGTGGGGGTGTTTCTAACTCCAGATGTGCGACGAGTTCTTCACATAAGTCTTCCCCATGCACGTGGGGGTGTTTCCAAAGCCATAGCATCATCCATTCTTCAAAACGGGTCTTCCCCATGCACGTGGGGGTGTTTCTTCCTATAGGTGACATTACACCTGAAAAAGCTCGTCTTCCCCATGCACGTGGGGGTGTTTCCATACTCTGCGTACTCATAAGCGAACACAATATGTCTTCCCCATGCACGTGGGGGTGTTTCGGGATGCTGTGTTATAACACGTCGATTAACAAAGTCTTCCCCATGCACGTGGGGGTGTTTCCCTGCGCTCCGGCATTTGTCGTTCCAAATCCCAGTCTTCCCCATGCACGTGGGGGTGTTTCTGTCAAGCCGATAGGCACAAATACAGCTGGGACGTCTTCCCCATGCACGTGGGGGTGTTTCTACCTTCCAAAGCATCGACAGGTTCCGGTGCTTGTCTTCCCCATGCACGTGGGGGTGTTTCCAGTTCAAGGGCTTTGTCAACGATCCAGATCGAGTCTTCCCCATGCACGTGGGGGTGTTTCCGAAAATGTCTCTATGAAATCGTCACCCCTTATGTCTTCCCCATGCACGTGGGGGTGTTTCTCCAGTTTGTTCCGTCACTTTGTAAACTTGCCCGTCTTCCCCATGCACGTGGGGGTGTTTCTCGTTGGAGTTTGAGAATCTTTGTTTGGAGTTAGTCTTCCCCATGCACGTGGGGGTGTTTCTAGTTCCTACAGGGAACGATTGTGTTGTGCTTGGTCTTCCCCATGCACGTGGGGGTGTTTCCTTCGCTTCCACCTTCCGTTTAAGCTTCACATGGTCTTCCCCATGCACGTGGGGGTGTTTCTGATTCGTCTAAAGATTTATGAGGGGATTTGCGGTCTTCCCCATGCACGTGGGGGTGTTTCTGGGGACGCCAGCAAGGCCTACAGAGAGGCTTTGTCTTCCCCATGCACGTGGGGGTGTTTCCAACTATGATGTATAAAGGTAATTTGCAAGAAGGTCTTCCCCATGCACGTGGGGGTGTTTCGTTAACCGCGTAAAAGTGTACGGGTCAAACGGGGTCTTCCCCATGCACGTGGGGGTGTTTCTACCGTTAAAAGACTGTATGGCGAACCAAGAAAGTCTTCCCCATGCACGTGGGGGTGTTTCTATTCGCATAGCTGCCTCATTCCTATCCGTACCGTCTTCCCCATGCACGTGGGGGTGTTTCCAAGTATGCCGTTTTGAAGAATGGATGATGCTAGTCTTCCCCATGCACGTGGGGGTGTTTCTGCCGCGGATCCGAGGTTGTATACGAAGTCGACGTCTTCCCCATGCACGTGGGGGTGTTTCTCCTTGGCAAGACCTTGGCATCTTTCAAGAGCTGTCTTCCCCATGCACGTGGGGGTGTTTCTTTCAACGGGGATAACCGTCAACTACTGGCGGAGTCTTCCCCATGCACGTGGGGGTGTTTCTTTTGTCGTTTATACCGCAGACACAAGATGCAGGTCTTCCCCATGCACGTGGGGGTGTTTCCAAGTGACGCGACACACCGCACGGTAACGGACGGTCTTCCCCATGCACGTGGGGGTGTTTCCAAGTTTGAGAGAGAGGTTCAGCAGCTCCGCAGGTCTTCCCCATGCACGTGGGGGTGTTTCTGGAGCCACGTTGGTATGACTTATAATGGAGAGGTCTTCCCCATGCACGTGGGGGTGTTTCCACGCGACTCAGGTGTTACGCTGCGGAGCTGCTGTCTTCCCCATGCACGTGGGGGTGTTTCCAAGTCGCGCGACTTGTTACTTCTTTCCCGCCTGTCTTCCCCATGCACGTGGGGGTGTTTCTGTCGCCTGAACCTACCAGTCCAGCGTATATATGTCTTCCCCATGCACGTGGGGGTGTTTCCAAAAGAACTGGCGAAGTTGACTATATGAGAGCGTCTTCCCCATGCACGTGGGGGTGTTTCCCAACGACTGAATCTTTCGGCTCTCCTTCATCTGTCTTCCCCATGCACGTGGGGGTGTTTCTGACGCATATAGTAGCGACGGAGGCAAGGGCGAGTCTTCCCCATGCACGTGGGGGTGTTTCCAGGTTTGTCGGTCTGCAGCACAAGCTGGTGCAGTCTTCCCCATGCACGTGGGGGTGTTTCTAGAAGCGAAGGAAGTAAAAGAAACTCTGGTAAGTCTTCCCCATGCACGTGGGGGTGTTTCTATCCCTTAAGAGGGATAAAGTTACTTAAACGCGTCTTCCCCATGCACGTGGGGGTGTAAATTTAATGTTGCGAGTACACGCTTGGCAATACCGTCACATCATGAATGGTAGAAGGCAAAACTGACAATAAAGATGGTACAGCTCAAAGAGACTACCAAGAGGGTGAAGGTTTGGGCAAAGGATTTGATGGAAGGCGGGTTTTATCGAAACGATTTGAAATAATTTGTATATTCTTTTTCGACTCTCACGTTTTCATGCCCTTGTTTCCGTGAGATTTCCCAACCTCCGACTCGCCCTCGGAGGTGTTCCTTTTTCTCTGCATAAATGATAGGCCTTATTTTTATCATCCGGTTTCTATTTTCCTGAAAAACAACCAATACCGACATGCCTGAGGTTTTTCATTATCCCATGACCTATCCCGCATGGTGGATGGATTTCTATTTTCTTGCCACCTGGTGTCTCGGTATGCTCTTTCTGAGTGTCGGATGGGCTGTTTTTTTTCGCTACGGGAAATTTACCTACGGTGTTGATCTTGGCTGCTTTTGGAAAACCACTCTCTTGCTTGTGCTTACCACAATATCGCTCGGTGCTCCCAATTACTACAATACTCGTTTTGTAGGGGAACATGGTCAGGATGGCGATGCAATCAAGATATCCGGCGACAACCTGCTCTATCTTGACCGCAAAGGGAATGAGAAGAAGCTCAGCCTTGCCGCTGTCACCTCTATTTATCAAGAGAGCATAACCTATAACCCGCCGCCGAAAATCTTTATTGTTGCCGGAAAAAATCCTGTCAGGGACTCTCTGTTTGTTACAACAAACCTTCCTGGCTACAAGCTTTTTCTTGCGAGTCTGTCCAAAAGAACCGGTATTGAAGCAAAGCTGCGCTGAGTACTTATTTTCAAGGATACCCCGACCATGCTTCAATCCAGCAAACCGCCTCATCAAGACAGACTGCTTTTTATTGTTGAAATAGGCAATACCACCGCTTCATTTGCAGTTTTCAATGGAGACGAGTGCCTGGAAGTGCATAAAGTGCCATCGAAAACACTTGCCGGATATGAAGATGCAGCCGCTCAGGTTGTACCCATGCTTGAGAAATATCCTGTTCTTCGCAATGCTGCGATCTGCAGTGTTGTGCCTTCAACTGGTTCAGTGGTGAGTAACTCTCTTCGTCATCATCTGACCGGACAGGTACTGGAGGTTACTTCATCAATACATCTGCCATTTCTCTTCAGTTACGAATCGCCCGCTTCCTTCGGTGCTGACCGTATTGCCCTCTGTGCCCAGAGCAGCCTGCTCTATCCCGAAGAACCGGTTATTGCACTTGATATCGGTACAGCTATAACTGTCGATGTGCTCGGTTCCGACCGGCACTATCTCGGTGGTCTTATTATGCCGGGACTTGATCTTATGGCCAAGGCGCTGCATGAACATACAGCGCGCTTGCCCCTCGTCACTATTGACCGTCCCGAGACGCTGATTGGAAATTCAACCGCCGAGTGTATCAGAAACGGAATTATCCTGAGCTGTGTTTCAGGTATTGAGGGGCTTCTTATAAAGATTAAGACCTTGCTTGCCCAGAAGCATAAAGAAAAAAACATAAGGGTGCTTGCTACAGGCGGCAGTGCGCCACTCATTACCGGGATGCTTGCATCCTCACCTGTACTCGATGAGCTTGCGGTGCTTAGAGGCACCAGCTATCTTTTTACCTTGAATGAACACTCTTCCCGCTGAAGAATGTCCTGGCTTCGTCAATAGCACTCAGCACGGCGTTGTTTTCAACATTTTCATCCAGAAGAAAAGCCTCTCCCAACGTTTTCAACAACACAAAGCGGAGTTTTTTATCTAATTTTTTCTTGTCAGAGAACATGTTTTCAAGGAGAACCTCGCTTTCGATATCAAGAAATCTGCGCTTGAGTACTCCTCTTGGAAACCGGAATTTTTTCAGAAGAGAGAGTCCTCTCTCAAGCGATATCCTTTCAAGGTACCCGAGATTGTGTGACAAAAAGAGAGCACAGACCATGCCGATGGTGACCGCTTCGCCGTGACGAAGGTGACGGTACTCTGCAAGTTTTTCAAGCCCATGTGCAAAGGTATGCCCGAAATTCAGGGTTGCCCTCACTCCCGAGGTTTCCCTGAAATCCTTCTCTACAACATCCTCCTTGATAAAAGCGCTCTTTGTTACTGCTTCAGTCAGCCATGGCTCCTGCAGTTCAGTAATCTCTTTGAAATGAAGATCAAGAAAAGAAAGAAAAGTCTCGTCGGCAATAAATCCGTATTTGACCACTTCGGACATTCCTGAATAGATTTCCCGTTGAGGCAGAGTTTTAAGATACGAAGGATCAATCAACACTAATTCCGGCAGATGGAAAAACCCGATCAGATTTTTTCCAAGCGGGTGGTTTATGGCAACCTTGCCGCCAATGGAGCTGTCGCTCATAGCCAGCAGGGTGGTTGGAAGCTGGATCACCGGTATGCCACGGTAGTAGCTTGCCGCTATAAATCCGCCAAGATCTCCAACAACTCCACCGCCCACGGCAAGCAGATTCCAGCTCCGGTCGACATCGGCCTCGATCATGCTTCCATAAAGACGGTAGGCTGCGCTGAAACTTTTCGAAGCTTCCCGTGCTGGTACAACCAGCTCTTTCAACTGAAAACCTTGATGAGCCAGTGTTTTAAGCAGCTCGTCTCCATAAAGTTTTCGGGTGTGTTCATCAAAGAGTACGACGACCTTTTTTGAAAGGCCATGGGTGATGAACAATTCACCAAGTCCGGCAACCACAGGTGTTCCAACAATTATCGTGCTCACATCTTCCCGTTTAATTATTAATCCATCGTGGTGGATGATGCTTTTCGAATATACCGCTCTATTTTCCTGGTCAGCTCTTCGACGGTCGCGCCAATGCGGTTAATGTCAGTCTGAACAGTCAAATTAGCACCTTCATAACGAGGTTCCCGTTTGGCAAGGATTATCGATATTTTTTCCTCAATCTCTTCGCGCGAGAGCTTTCGTCCTTTTTCACCTTTCAGAAGAGGTCGATCAGTTTTATTGTAAAGCCTTTTGGCTAAGGTTTTGGAAGGGGATTTCAGATAGACCAGAGTACCGGACCTTTTAATAAGTTCATAAGAGCGGTCATTTTCCAGTATGCCTCCTCCGAGTGAGATCACCAGGTTGTTTTGTTCCACAACTCCCTCAAGGGATTGATGTTCAAGACTCCTGAAGTAATCCTCTCCACTCTCAGCAAAAATCTGAGAAATAGTTTTACCCGCATGTTTTTCAATGGTCTGATCAAGGTCAATAAACTCATAACCGAGCGAGTTGGCAAGCAACGGCCCTATCGTCGATTTACCTGATCCGCTGAACCCGGTTAAAAAAATCAGTGAATGATGCTTTGTCACGGTTGAGTGTTAAAACTTTCCAGTTACCTTTGTGCTCCCAGCAAAATCGGCACATCCCAGCTTCCTGATTAGTGGCAAATATATAAAAAAACCCAACAAAGCATTCTGTGTCATCATTTTCTTGCATTCAGCCATGGTTTGATAATCCAACCGGTTAACACCCTCTTTACGGCATATAAAATACCCTGTTTATGGTATTTATAATGGGGCAGAGAAGTGAGATATTAAGCCATATAATATTTGATGTTACGCTATTAATTACTGTATTGACACCCATTATGGATATGAAGAACTCTATCGCCTTCCATTCAAAAATGACTGTTGCAACTCATTCCTTATTGTGCCAGAAAACTCGAAGAGCGTTATGCATTATAGCCAGTACGGTTTTGCTGCTTTCGTCAAATGCTACAGCTCAAACCTATCCACCGCTTTCTCCTCCTGTCCCGGTCAACGTCGGCTATTTACCAGTTACAGGTCATGCCAAATTTTTTGTAGCTAAAGATAAGGGCTTCTTTGATCAGGAAGGTATTTCAGTGGAGTTGATTCAGTTTGCAAATTCAGCTGACGGAATCAGTGCACTTCGAGCAAAGAAACTCGACATAGGGGCGTTTGGGACAACGGCGCCACTGGTTCATATCGCCAAAGGAGCGGATCTTCGAATCATAGGTGGAATTATGGGTGAAGATGCGGCGATCATCACGACTCAGGAGAATGGTGCCATTATAAAAAAAATCAAAGACCTGAAAGGCAGAAAGATTGCCACTGTTCGCCTTGCTTCAGGTGATGCAGTGCTTCGCGGGGCATTGCATCGAGCCGGTCTTGACTGGCGTAAGGACGTGCAGATTTTTGAGTTGAAAAATCCCCCGGCTGTTCTCGAAGCTGTTAAATCAGGACAGGTTGACGCCGGTGTTGTATGGGGGCCTCACGATGTAAGGGCGGAGGAACTTGGACTGAAAATCGTTTCACGATCTCATGATCTTGAACCGGGTCATCCATGCTGCCGTTTGACCATTAATGGAGAAGATCAGGCAAAAAATGCCAAAATATGGCCACGTTTTATCAGGGCAATTCTGCGTGCTGAAAAATTCACTCAAACACAGGCCAATAGAAAGGAGACTGTTGCCATTATTCAGCAATACCTGAAAATTGATCACTCCTTGATTGAAAAGGCATATTATGGCGGTCATCTTGACCAGAGTTCTGACCCTAATGTCAAGGGTGTTGAAGTTTTCTGGAAAACCATGCAGGAGAGCGAGTTTGTTGAGTCAAAGGGTAAGATCAAGCCGTTTATTGTCACCTCATTCTACAAATCGGCTATGGAAAGTCTGATCGCCGAGAATCCTAAAGATCAATACTGGGTAAAATTAAAAAAACAATTCAATGAGCGGGACTGAGCGCCCCTCAAACGGGTATGATAAAAAAGATTCAGGTAGGGCACTTTCTGTTGAGCATGTATCATTCGCTTATGATGCCGAACTTGTTTTGAAGGACATCAATCTTACTGTTGCAGAAGGGGAGTTTATTGCAGTCCTGGGACCCAGTGGCTGTGGAAAAACAAGTTTGCTCAGGTTGCTTGCCGGCCTGGAAAAGCCCGTTGACGGAAAAATATTGCATCAGGGTAATCCAGTCACCGGCCCGAGCATTAAGCGCGGTGTTGTCTTTCAGGATTACTCCCTTTTTCCCTGGCTTAATCTCCAGGATAACCTGACAATAGCGATTAACAAGGCCCGCAAGGGCCTTGGCAGGGCCGAAAGGAATAAGATCGCTGAAGAGTATCTTGACCTTGTCGGTCTGCAAGGTATGGCTTCCAAACATCCCTATGAAGTTTCCGGCGGCATGAGGCAGCGAGCCGCCATTGCTCGATCCTTGGCTCTTGGATCGCCAGTGCTGCTCATGGATGAGCCATTCGGTGCATTGGATCCGGTCAACAGGGTCAGGCTGCAGGATCTTCTGTTACAGCTTTGCAGAAGCCACTCTACTGGCAGAACAATTGTTTTTGTCACTCATGATGTCGAGGAAGCGCTTTATCTTGGTGATCGAGTGGTTGTACTGGGAACAACTCCTGGTCGTGTGATTGCTGATATCAATGTGCCGTTTGATGGACAATATCAGCGTCATGATCTTTTTCAATCAAAAGAGTTCCGGCAACTGGAAGAAAAGATTTCAGCACTCTATCATGACGATATAGAACGTCAGCTTGAAGCCGGTTCAGTTGTTTTTGGAGAGGGAGAGTTAATATGAAGGAAGCGCTACATCACGCTGCAACACCCAAAAAAAGTATTAAAGGGTTTGAAGGTGTTCTTTTGTTTGTGTTTTTGGGGCTATGCTGGCAGTTAACAACGACTATGCTCCCACTTCAGAATGCAGCACTCTATCCAACCCCTGCGGTAACCTTCAAGGCGCTTGTGGATTCCTTGCCTGAACTCTTGAAGGGAACATGGTCATCGTTCCTTATTCTGATTCCCGGCTACATAATCGCTGTTATTCTTGGAGCTGTGTGGGGTATCGTGGTGGGTTCGGTCAAGTGGATACACCGGGCATTTGATCCGTTTGCGAAAGTAGCTGCACCAATTCCCCCAACAGTCTACATTCCCTATGCCATTGCGCTGATGCCAACATTCAGGGTTTCCGCAATTCTGGTTGTTTTTATTGGAGCATTCTGGCCGGTATTTGTTAATGCCGCAGCTGGTGCAGCTTCCGTACCTCTTCGTTATCGTGATAATGCAGGTATTCTTGGGTTTGGTCGATTCGAGTATATGCGACGTGTTGTATTTCCAGCAGCATTACCAAATATTTTCGCGGGAATGGCAGTAGCTCTTGCTCTTGCATTTATTCTCCTGACCGTTGCTGAGCTTTTCGGTGCTAATCAGGGTCTTGGCAGGTTTGTGCAATATTATGCTGACTATGCTGACTATCCTCGCATGGTTGCCGGTATCCTGTATACGGGTGTTGTTACCTTTGCGTCAATGGCACTCCTTGATGTTATCAAACGCCGGGTTCTTTTCTGGGTGCGCTGAAAAAAGGATAAGAATTTTTAGAGATAAACTGAACGTAATCGGATATGAGCGAGAATAAGGAAAATCGTTTTTCACCGCGCTCTCTGACGCAGCAGGATATCCGTCAGGTGCAACTCGCTAAAGCAGCAGTTCGCGCTGGCATCGATATGCTGCTGCTGACCTGTTCGGATTGCGGAGTTCCGAACTGCTACCGGCAAGACCGGAAATTTCCTGATTTCTGTCTGACACAAGCCATAGAAGCTGATGAACTGGATGGTATTACCAGCCTATACCGTGGTGAAGGAGAGGATGCAAAAATAGCAAGGGCCTCCGCTGAGGTTGAGGGTACCTATTATGGACAGCTGACAAGGGTAGAGGAGACTATTGCGTTTGCCAATCGGATAGGTGCAAAAAAAATCGGACTGGCCACCTGTATCGGTCTTTCAGAAGAGACAAAAATTTTTGTTAAAGTCCTGAAAATTAACGGACTGGAACCATACTCCGTCATTTGTAAGATCGGCTCTGTCGATAAGAGCGAAATTGGTATCGAAGATGACCTTAAAATTGTAAAGGGGAGTCATGAATCGATGTGTAATCCCATTCTGCAGGCCAGACTGTTGAACGCAGAGAAAACCGATCTCAACGTCATTATCGGTTTATGTGTTGGTCACGATTCGCTCTTTATCAAATATTCAGACGCACCTGTTACGACGCTCATCACAAAGGACAGGGTACTCGGGCACAATCCGGCAGCAGCACTTTATACAAGCGGATTTTATTATAAACGCCTCTTCACTGAAGGTCGCAATTTATAGACAATGAGAGTATGAGCAAGAGAACATTCTGGGAGGAAGAGATCGAAACCCTTCCACGTCTAAAATTAGAACAACTGCAATTGTCGCTGCTGCAAGAGCATCTTGCATTTGCTTATCAGCACTCGCCCTATTATCGGCAGACATTTGATGAGGCTGGCGTCAAACCATCGGACCTGAAGCATCTTGAAGACCTTTCACGATTTCCCTTTACCAATAAAAAAATTGAACGTGATCGTCAGCTGGCAGCTCCTGATCTTGGGGATATGGTCGCTGTACCGGAAGAAGAGATTGTCTTTGTTTCCGCTTCCAGTGGTTCCACAGGAGTTCCGACGCTCAGTCCCTTTACAAAAAAAGATTTCGATGATTTTCAGAACGTCGAATCACGCCTTTTCTGGGCTGCTGGAATGAGACCGAAAGACCGCTACCTGCATGCACTTAACTTCAGCTTGTTTGTCGGGGGCCCGGATGTTATTGGGGCCCAGAATCTTGGCGCTCTTTGTATCTGGGCCGGTACGGTTCCCTCTGACAGACTGCTCTACATCATGAAAGAGTTCAAACCGACCATTACCTGGACCACACCGTCGTACGCCTGGCATCTCGGTGAAAGCGCCCTGAAGCAGGGGATTGACCCGAAACGTGATTTATATATTCGCAAAATTATTGTTGCCGGAGAACCTGGCGGCTCGATTCCTGCCACACGTTCTGCAATTGAAGATCTGTGGGGTGCAGAGCTGTTCGATTTTTATGGCCTTTCTGATATTTTTGGCGCTTGTGCAGGGATGTGCTCTGCAAAAAACGGGTTGCATCTTGCAGAGGATAACATCCTGATCGAGGTGCTTGATCCTGATACCCAGGAGCCCGTTGATGATGGTGAACATGGTGAAATGGTGCTCACCACCCTCAAAAAACAGGCACGCCCCATGATTCGTTTCCGTACCGGTGATATTGTAACACGGCTTCGGGATGTATGCTCATGTGGTCGCACCCATGCCCGTTTTACGGTGCAGGGGCGCATTGACGACATGCTTATCGTGTCGGGTGTCAATATCTTTCCAAGCGATATCGAATATGTGGTCAGGGGTTTGCCGGGTTTAACCGGAGAATATCGGATTACTGTTTATACCGAACATAGGCTCCTCAGGTTTGATGTTGACGTTGAAACGATCGAAGGCTACGAAGCTCAAGGAGAGAGGCTTGCAACACTGGTGATAGAGCAGATAAAGCAACGTTCCGGAGTTCAGCCGAAACGAGTAAACGTGCTGCCTAACGGAACCTTGCCCCGTGCAACTCATAAGGCTAAAAGGATTGTCGACCTGCGAGATACTGGAGATTTGGCGAAAGGCGCGGGAATCTGAAAAATTGAAACATTTAACATTCAAGGATTTATTTCGTGCCTGAAACAAGTCAACGCACAAGCCATTTTACGGAATCCATCATACGGCGAATGACCCGTGTGGCGAACGCCTGTGATGCAGTCAATCTCTCACAGGGGTTTCCAGATTTTAATCCTCCGGAAGCACTGCTTGCCGCTGCCGAACGTGCAGGCAGGGAAGGACCGCATCAATATGCTGTAACATGGGGCGCACAGAATTTTCGCCAGGCTTTCGCCCGTAAACAATCACGATTCATGGGAATTCCCATTGACCCTGAAACCAATGTGGTTGTTACTTGCGGCAGTACCGAGGCGATGATGGCTGCCATGATGACCGGCTGCAATCCGGGCGACAAGGTTGTGATCTTTTCTCCTTTCTATGAAAATTATACTGCCGATACCATCCTGACCGGAGCTGTTCCGGTCTATGTGCCACTGCATCCACCTGATTTTACCTTTGATCCTGTTGCACTCCGGCAGGCATTTGCAGAGCATCGCCCGAAAGCCTTGATTCTCTGCAATCCGGGCAACCCGACAGGCAAAGTGTTTACAAAGAGTGAACTGGAGTTCATTGCCACTCTTGCCTGTGAGTTTGATGCGTTTGTCATTACTGATGAGGTTTACGAGCATATTGTTTATGCTCCGAACGTTCATAGAAGCATAGCGACATTGCCCGGCATGTTTGAGCGGACAATTACCTGTGGTTCGCTTTCAAAAACCTATTCAATCACCGGCTGGCGTCTTGGGACAGTGGTGGCGGCACCTCACGTTATTGATGCAATCCGTAAGGTGCACGACTTTTTGACGGTAGGAGCAGCAGCTCCTCTTCAGGAAGCCGCTGTTACTGCACTTGAGTTTGCAGACTCCTATTACGATGAACTTCAGGCAAGTTACACTTCCAAAAGGGATATTTTTCTCGGCTGGCTCGACAAGGCAGGACTCTCCTATACGAGGCCCCAGGGTGCTTACTATGTGATGGTTGACGTCAGCGAGTTTGGAGTACGCGACGACCTCGCTTTCTGTGAATGGCTTGCACGAAAGGTAGGTGTCGCAGCAGTGCCGGGCTCAAGTTTTTTCCGTGAGCCGCTCCATCACCTGATAAGGTTTCATTTTGCCAAACAACCCGAAACCCTCAATGCTGCCGGAGCGCGTTTGTTGACATTACGCTCGCATGCCGGGAGTTTCAACAATGGTTGAAATCCGCTTTCACGGCAGGGGTGGTCAGGGTGCTTTCACTGCTGCACGGTTGTTGGGAGTTGCAGTCACTCTTTTTGAAAATCGTCACGCTCTGGCTTTTCCCTCATTCGGTCCTGAACGAAGGGGTTCCCCTGTCCTTGGCTTTATTCGCATTGACGACCGAAAAATTGCAGATCGAAGTAGCATTACCCGGTGCAATGTGGTCGTTGTTCTTGATGATACCCTGCTCGATGCCCAGGTATTCAGTGGATTGCAGGCCGGAGGTCTGCTGTTGGTCAATACCGCTTGTAACGAATTGCCACTTTCCATCCCTGATCATGTGCGGACAGTCATAGTCGATGCAACGGCATTGGCTCGGCAATATCTTGGGCGTCCTCTTGCCAATACAGCAATGTTGGGCGCTTTGTCTGCATTGAGTGAGGTAGTCACGCTTCAATCCCTGCTCGCAGCTGTTCGTCAAGAGATGAAAGGATCATCGGCCGAGAAGAATGCTCTATTGCTTGAAGAGACATACAAAACGTTGGGAGGACAATGGCAATGAACTATCCTGTCCGGCAGAGATCATTCAAGCCGCCAAAGGATCTCGCGGAGTATCCTGTAGGAATCGCATTTCCCGCAGGTCATCTGGTGGAAACAAATGCCTCATGGCGCAGCCATCGCCCTGTTCTTGATGCGGGGAAATGTACCAATTGCCGGATTTGCTGGTTGCTTTGCCCTGATGGCGTTATTCACACCAGCAAACCTGGAGGGTTGGAGATCGACTACGATTATTGCAAGGGGTGTGGAATCTGTGCCAAAGAGTGCCGACAGAAAGCCATCCGAATGGAGAACGAAGCTTTATGATGCCTGCGCAAAAAGTATTTTTATCAGGAAATGAAGCAGTCGCTGCGGGTGTTCGGCTGGCGCGTCCACATGTCATTGCCGCATACCCCATAACACCTCAAACAACGGTGATCGAGCGGCTGGCTGAAATGGTAGAAGACGAATCTCTCAAGGCGGAATATCTGCATGTCGAGTCGGAGCACTCGGCTCTCTCTGCCTGTATCGGTGCCAGTGCAGTGGGAGCCCGTACCTTTACCGCCACGTCATCACAGGGGCTTCTTTACATGGCAGAATGTCTGCACTATGCAAGCGGCGGTCGTTTCCCTGTGGTGATGATGAATGCGAACCGCTCACTTGCTCTTCCTTGGAATATCTATGGCGATCAGCGAGACTCCCTTTCTCTTCTCGATTGCGGATGGATACAGGTCTATGCAGAGGATGCACAGGAATCGCTTGACCTGATAATCCAGGCCTATGCAATTGCCGAGCATCCCGATGTTCTTACCCCGATGATGATCAATCTGGATGGATTTGTCATTACGCATACCTATGAACTGGTGAGTCTGCCGTCACAGGAAGATGTCGATGCTTTTCTTCCACCTTTTCTAACAACGAACAAGATGGATCTTGATCATCCGATGAGCCTTGCTTTTACCGCTGGCCCGGCTTATAACCAGGCATTTAAACAGTTGCAGCACCAGGCCGTTGTGTCAGCTTCAAAGATTATTTGTGAGGTTGAAGAACGATTCGGGCAACGTTTTGGACGAAACTATCCGGGGCTTCTGGAAACCCTCTACTGTGAAGACGCTGAATTCATTCTTGTCACCCTTGGAAGTGTTGCCGGAACGGTAAGACCAGTTGTCGAAAAGCTGCGCTCTCTTGGGGAACGGGTAGGCCTTGTTCGAATTCGTTACATGCGCCCTTTTCCCGATACTGAAATCAGGAATGCCCTTGCAGGTGCGAAAGCGGTCGGTGTATTGGAAAAAGATATCTCATTCGGCTACGAAGGAACTGTTTTTACCAATGTGAATTCGGCATTAATGCGGGCGAAAGTCCAGCCCCCCCGACTTTTGAACTTCGTAGGCGGATTGGGTGGAAAAGATATCTCAGCAGAGGATATTGAACAGCTTTTTTTAAGACTAAAACGTCCCGACGATGGTGAAACCGTTGTATTTATCTGAAAAAAAGATATCCATTCGCGAATTAAGCGATCGGGAATTTTTTTATGGGCACAAGGCCTGTCCGGGATGCGGCGGAAGTCTTGCCTTGCGGCTTGCGTTGAAAGTTTTTGGTGAACGATCCTATGCAGTTGTTCCTGCAGGATGTATGTCTGCAGTCGGTTTTATTTTCCCCCAGATGGCATTTACCTGTAATGCGATCATTTCCACCTTTCCTGGAACGGCATCAATGCTTTCAGGTGTCGCTGCCGGTGCTCGCGCCTTGGGCATAAAAGATTTTCATGCCGTTGGTTTTGCTGGTGATGGAGGCACGGCTGATATTGGCCTGCAGGCACTCTCTGGCGCAATAGATCGACATGACAAGATTATTTATATCTGTTACGATAATGAGGCATACATGAACACTGGTGTTCAGAAGAGCGGACTGACTCCGATCGGTGCTCGGACAACCACTTCCCCTGCAGGCAAACGCTTGAAAGGGGCTCTCACTCAGAAAAAACCCATGTTTGAAATCGTTGCAGCTCATGGTGTTGACTATGCAGCTACCGCAACTGTTGGAAACCCGTTGGATTATCTCCGGAAGCTCGACCATGCCAGCAAGGTTGACGGCACCTCCTACATTCATGTTTTTGCACCATGCCCTGTTGGTTGGGGCTATGACACCGCGGATACTATAGCAGTTGCAAAAAACGCTGTCGACTGTGGCCTCTGGTATTTAGCTGAATTCTCGGATGGTAAGTTTACTCTTAACCATAAACCAGAAGAGTTCGCATCAGCAGAAAACTATCTGCTTGGGCAAAGCCGTTTTCGGCATTTGGGAGAAGAAGACGTAAAAGATATTCTTGCCGAGAGAGATGCAAAGTGGTCACGAATCCTCAAGGAATGGAGTGTATAAGATCGAGGATGAACATGGAGCCGGACAAAGCTCTTTTCCCTACCATATTTAAGGTATTTTTATGGTATATGCTTGCAGATAAACAAGATAAAATGCTCATTGTTAACAATTGTGAATCAAATAATACTCTTATGATTTCTCAAGGTTTATTCAGTGAACGCGTTTTCAGTACGTTATCATGCTGTTGTTGTCTCTCGATGGACGCTGATATACCGAATACCGAATTCGTGACTTAGATGCCCAGTTCATTGGGTACAAATATCACAAAGCCGGCTTTCAGTATCAGAGCCGGCTTTTTTTATGATTTTTTTTCGTGAACCAAAACACACAACAACCAATAAAAAGGAGTAAAAGTAAATGAAAAAGATGTTTTCACTTGCTGCGATGTTCGCAGTGCTCTCATACGCGTCACCGGCTTCAGCTGAGCTTAATTTCAGTGGTGATGCCTCTGTCCGTGTCAGAGAGACATCTCTTAATGCGGCCCAAAGAGCTAAAGATGATTTTTATTCACAGTACAGGGTACGCCTGAATACAGCGGCTGATATTGGTGATGGTTATCTTTTTAAGGCCCAGCTCTCAAATGAAGCTCCTACCGGCTTTGGTGGTGGCGGTGGCTGGCAGACTGTTGGATATGGAAATACTGAACAATATACTCTTGGTGTCAACCAGTTCTATTTTGGACGTTTTTATGGAGACAGCCACTACCTTTTTGGACGTCTTCCTCTTAACTCTACCAACAATCCGATCTTTGATATTTACCTGTATCCAAAAAATCCGGGGGATGTCCCTACCACCACCTATAATAACGACAGACTGTTTGGTGTGAATTACGGCACAAAAATCGGTGATGGTGACTTGAATGTTGTTGTCGGGGTGTTTGATAATCAGTCAAAATCTGATACAGCTGCTTCCGGTGACGGTCTCCTGAATGACGGATACCTACTGAGCGTGGCCTATAAGGCAACCCTTGGGGATGTGACCTTTGAACCACAGCTGCTTACCGCTATAACAAAGCATGATGTGGTTACTCAGACGACATACTCCGATGGCAAGGCTTTCCATCAGGGAATCAGACCATTTACTTTAGGTGCTAACGTTGCTGTTCCGGCCGGCGAGCTGAAACTTGGGTTCAGCGGTTTCTATACTACTGCAAGCGGTACAACTCCTGATGCTGCAAGTTATGGAACAGGTGCCGGCTCTAATGTTGATTATAACGGATATCTCCTTAGAGTTAAGGGTCAGTATGGTCCTTTCCTTGCATGGTATGACTACAACAAAACAACTGATAAATCAGCTCCAGCAACTCATGAGTATACCAACAATTTTGTCTGGGCTCAGTACCAGTACAAGGTATATCAGGCAGCCAAAGGAAGCTTGACCATTCAGCCTACACTGCGCTATCTGACATCAAGTGATCATGTCGGTGGTGCAATTGCCGATGTGAATACAAGCCGTCTTCGTTCCGAACTCTGGGCGACAGTGAGCTTCTAAAGTTTTTCTCCGGCATCCGGGTGTCTGTTGTAAAGTCATGTGGGGGCTTTACGGGTGTGTGTGTGCATCGTATCTTCAGTTGCACCCGGATGTTTTTTTACTCTCCACCGCCCGCTGATCATTGTCTCTGATATTTTTTGTAGCTCATTCAAAAAAACAGTTGTTTTTCTCAGTTATTTTACCATTTTATACCTGTACCCCCTATAGGTATAAAATGGTAATAGCAAATCGTCGACCTCCTCAGCAAACTTTTGAGCTCTTAAGATGAAACAGGTTCTGTTTTTTTGATTATTGGCCTTCCTTTTCTTCTTAATAACGTAAAGTAATGAAATACCATACAAAGCACAATGGTATGCGAGTGATAAAGGTGGCGATGTAATAAGTTGATAATAAAATATAATGAGTAGTATTCAAGAAGTCAGTCCCGCAAAAGCTCTTGCTATGATAAAAAAATGGGCATTACTTCTCGATCTCCGTGAACCAAAAGAAGTTGCTAAAAAATCATTCGATGTTCAAGATATCATGATGATTCCTGTACGCGAATTAAAAAAACGGTTCCAGGAAATACCTCTTGACCGTAAGGTAATTATTGCCTGTCACGTTGGCAACCGTGGCCTGATGGCTGCACGATTTCTGGTAAACCAGGGATACAGCCAGGCTGTCAACATGCAGCAAGGAATTGTCCGCTGGGAAAAGGAATGGCTTCCTGTCAAAAGTGAGCTGAAACAAACAACCAGCTCATGGCTGAAGCAGCTTTTCAGCATGAAGTCATAAAACGAGCAGAGGATGCTATAGGCTGCAATACCATCATCATGAAATAAGTTTCTGAAAATAGCAGTACATAAAATGCTGGGTTAAACCGATTAGCGTGATCGGGTTGGATTAACTTAACTTAACTCGAAACACTTTTACTACCAAAATGGAATCTTTTAGGAATTCACTTGACAGCAAGTCCCAAGGCATAAGAAAAAAAAGTTGATATTTTTCTGTTATTTTGTCATTTTATACCTATACCACGTATTAGTATAAATCCATTATATAAATTATGAACCGGTTCCTGTTTTTTTTGATGGTTGGACTTACGTTTCTCGGAGCATGTAACCCTGAAAAGGTATTATCCAACAAAGAGATGGAAAAATCAAAAGAGGTTACTTCAGCCCAGTTGAAACTTGCCGATGGCAAAACAGTCTATGAAGCGAACTGTGCAGGTTGCCATGAATCCGGTGTAGCTGGTGCTCCAAAACCTGGCGATAAAGCAGCATGGAGCGAAAGAATTGCTCATGGGGGAATGGATATGATCATAAAAAAATCTATTGAAGGTCTCGAAGGAAACACAGGCGTGATGCCGCCCAAAGGGGGCAACGAAAATCTCAGCACTGCAGATATAACGCATGCCGTTACTTATATGATTGGCACCGTAAAGTAACTGATACTATTGCAAATGGTGTTTACCTGCGTGTGATGAACTGGATGAGGGAGTCAGTCGACAAGAAGAATTATCATGAAATGGCCGCATTATAACGTTACGATTAGAATCAGAATCCATGCAACTCATTGGTTTAGTTAGCCTCGGTATTGTTGCCGGCCTCCTGTCAGGACTGTTCGGTGTTGGAGGGGGTATAGTTATTGTTCCTGCATTGGTGGTGTTTTTCGGTATGACGCAACAAAGTGCCGGAGGCACATCACTGATTTCCCTGCTTCTCCCTGTTGGTCTGCTTGGTATGCTCGAGTATTATCGTTCAGGGAAAATTTCAATGGACAACATATGGATGGGACTTATCATTGCCGCAGGACTTTTTGTCGGAGTTTATTTCGGAGCAAAACTTGCAACACACCTTTCAAATGACTTACTCAGGAAATCCTTTGCCGTTTTCATAGGAATTGTTGCTGTTTATTTGTGGTTCAAGTAAACAGTATGTATGACGAAGTATACCGTTACCCTTACAAAAGAAGAGCGGGAGAAGCTGGAAACACACATCAGCAGACTTACCGATACGATTACCGGAACGCCATCAGGCCGCGTTTTCTTTCATTCGAATAATTTAGCGAACGCTGGCACGCTGAGTCCTAAAGTCATCAATGCCAGCTGTAAGAACATGTCTCTTGGTTTGCGATCGTGAAGCAACTCAGGGAGGAGATCAGCGACAGCGATATAGACGAAGCTGGAAGCAGTAAACGTTAATACATAAGGAATTGCATTATGTGCATGACTGAGGCTCAGCCAGCCAATCACACCTCCAAGGGTCATTGCAGCACCGGATAGTGCATTGAGATACAGTGCTCTCTTTTTTGAGAGTCCACCATTAAGCAAGACCATAAAATCTGATATCTCTTGAGGAATTTCATGCGCAGTAATGGCGATAGCTGCTGTCCATCCTAACTTCCAGTCCGTAAGAAATGCCGCTGCAAGCAGAATCCCGTCCACAAAGTTATGCATACCATCACCAAGAAGAATCATGGCAACTTGGGGTTTGTAACAGGTATGTCCTAATGCTGTGGCATGGTCATGTCGCCACAAGGCTAATTTCTCCAGGAGAAAAAAGCTCATGATTCCAGCCGTAAGCACCCAGCCTGCTGTTGTAATATCAAGCCCAAGGTTGATTGCCTCAGGAAAAATATCTGTCAACGCAAAGCCGAGGAGGACTCCCACCGCAAAAGCCACCATACGGTTGGTAAAACGAGCTAAAAAAGTGAGTGCAACCGTTGCTGCCAATATCACTGATAATACTCCGCCAATCAGGGTGGCCAATATAATTTGTAAGAGCGTCAACGGCAACAGGGTTTTAGGCAGTCATGGGGTAGTTAAAGCGATTCTTGAGCAATCGTCTTGGAGATTACCTTTTTTTTGAACCAATTAAGAATACCCGCCAAAGACAATTCGCATAATCGTAACATTGAACAAGCTTGCATAATTTTTGTTATTTCCTTCCTCCACCCATTGCCTGGTAGAAAGCAACACTATCAGACAATCGACGTGCCTGCGAAGCTATCAACTCAAGCTGATACTGTTCCGCCTCACTTTGAGCCTGCAGTAACTCCAGATAGGATGCTGAACCAAGTTTGTATCGGCTTCCAGTAACCGTCAACTGTTCCTGTGCCGCTGCATCTGCCCCTGTATAGCCCGAGAGTATTTGTGTATTGTTGTCAAGCGCCGTGAGAACATCCGCTACTTCGCGTAATCCCTTGAGTACAGTCTGCTTGTAGTTTGCTGATGCCGCATCAAATCCGGCTTTGGCAGCATCTCTTTCTGGACCAAGCCCCTTGGTAAACATCGGCTGGACGAGCTGTCCGGCAACTCCCCAACCCAGTGAACCGCTTCCGAACAGACTTGCAGCTGTCAGTGCTTGTGAACCAAGAGTAGCACTCAGCGTTATCTGAGGAAAAGATTTTGCCACAGCAGCCCCATAATCTGCATTTGCTGCTTTCATAAGAGCTTCCGATGCCTGAATATCCGGCCGTACCCGAACCAGTTCGGATGGGACTCTGAGTGGAAGGGAGAGAGGAAGGGTAAAATCCTGTAATGCAAACGAGGGTAAGCTTGCAGTGTCCGGCGTCTGACCCGAGAGCAGAGCAAGGAGGTGTGTGATTTGGTCGAGTTGATTGCGCAGCGCAGGAATGCCCGCTCTGGTTTGTTCTGCCAGAGCCTGCATGGCAAGGAGTTCCTGCGGCGAAGCACTGCCAAGCCTGACGCGTTCATGGGTTATCGCAAGCTGCTCAAGGCGTACAGCCAGAACTTTTTCCAGAATAGTTATCTGCTCGGAGAGTTGCGCCTGATGTATTGCCGTTGTGGCAATATCAGCGGCAAGCGTCAAACGTGCTCCTTCCAACTGAAAGCCAAGATACCCCGCTTTGGCTGCCAGGGATTCAAGCTCTCTCTGATTGCTTCCTGAAAGATCAAAGGTGTATCCTGCACTAACCGAAGCGTTGAGAAGATTAAAGGTGTTTTCGCCTCCAATCTGGCCATTTTTACTGCCATTGGTTTCCTGACGCTGCGCTCCAAGAGTAGCGTCAAGACGGGGATAAAGGGTTGATCCCCCCTTTGCTTTATAAAGATACTCGGCCTGAAGCAGTGTCGCCTTTGCGGCTTCGAGTGTCGGGCTTTTTACCAACGCCAGCGTAATCATATCGTTCAGTTTCCCAGACCTGAACTCCTCCCACCACAAAGAAGAAACTTCGCCCATAGTAACTGTCTGGGTATCACCCAAGGAGATCGACCCTGATTCAATCCCTTTTGTTTTCACTCCTGAGCTATATCCACTGCTTTTTGGAGGTTCAGGACGGACAAAATCAGGCCCTACACTGCATCCCGCCAAGAGAATAACGAAAGGGAGCAACCATGTTCTTGTTCTTCTCATCTCTTCTCATTGTTAATCAGTTCAGTGAATGATGTTCCTTCTCCAGCCTCTTCATGAGTACGACCATCACGGATATGATAGATGCGTTTAAAGGTCGGAATGATTTTTTCGTCATGGGTGACGATGATAATGGCTGTCTCATACTGACCGGCCATCTCATTAAGGATACCAATCACCGCAAGTGCCCGCTCACTGTCGAGCGGAGCTGTCGGTTCATCAGCAAGAATGACTGGCGGACGGTTGACCAGGGCTCTGGCTATTGCTACCCGCTGTTGTTCACCGCCGGAAAGCTGCGACGGCATGGCTTTAGCCCGATGCCCGACGTCCAGTGCTTCAAGAAGCTCAACGGCACGCTTTCGGGCAACAGTGTTTCTCTCGCCGGCCAGCATCGGCAGCAATGCTACGTTGTCTATGACATCAAGAAAAGGAATCAGATAGGGTGCCTGAAACACAAACCCGATCTTATCCCGGCGTAACGCACGCAGGTCAGGGATTTTCCATTGATCATCATAGATTATCTCATCGCCCAGCCTCATTCGCCCGGACGATGGTTCAATAACGGCACCCAGGCATTTCAACAACGTACTTTTTCCTGATCCTGAAGGACCGACAAGTCCGACCACTTCTCCGGGAGCTACCTGCATGTCAACCCCCTTGAGCGCATCCACAGTGGTATCACCCGTTCCATACCTCTTTTTTAACCCTTCAATCACAATACCTTTCGTCATCACCTCAACCTCCTATTGCTTCAGCCGGATCGATCCTCAGAGCGGCTGTAATAGCCAGAGTGCTTGCCAGAACAGAGATCACCATCACAGCGATAAATCCTCTGATGGCATCACCTGGTTCAAGAAGAACATACCTTGGAAAATATGGCGACCAGAGGGTTGCGATTATTTTGCCAACGACAAATCCGATTGCCCCAAGCCCTAAAGCCTGTTGCAAAATCATACTCGCAATTACCCGGTTTTTTGTCCCGATCAGTTTCAGTACCGCAATCTCCCTGATTTTTGCCATCGTCATGGTATAGATGATAAAAGCTACAATAGCAGCACTTACTATGGAAAGAATGACCAGAAACATCCCTATCTGTTTGGCTGATGTTGCAATTAACTTATCAACAAGGATCGATCTCATTTCTGGCTGGGTATAGACCTGCAACTGTTTCCAACGCTGAATATTTTTTGTGACAACTTCAGGGTGATATCCAGGTTTAAGTTGGACAAGAACGGCGTTGACATACAAGTTTGTTGTCTGTGAAGCAATAACGGCTTCAAGCAGCCCCGGAACGCCTGGGCGGTTAAACAGAGGATTATCCATTGTACGACGCCGCTGCTGGAGAAGCGCATCATTATCCTTAAGGAACTGTGCTTCCTGAGCATCTTTCAATGGAATAAATACCATGGGGTCTCCACCTGAAGAAACCATTCGTCTCGAAAGCCCGACAATCCTGAATCGGTTACGGCGGATGGTAATACTGTCGCCCAAGGCAAATCCGGCTTTAACATCAGCAACGGCCTCATAATGGCTTGCGGTAATGTGCCGACCGGCGATCAGATAACCCGGCTGTCCTGGTTCACCCGGTCCACCAGGGACCACACCAACAACCATAGCCCGGACATCGCGAACCCCTTCACGCACCTGCATGGTGAGATAGGTAATATTCGCTGCCCGTGCCACTCCTTGCATTCCGGTAATCCCTTTGTAGGTGTCCTCAGAGATACTGGATGGTTCGGCATAAGGGCCAAGCGTCCCTTGCTGCACCACCCAGAGATCAGCCCCACTGTTTTTCAGCAGAACGTCAGCGTCTTCAACCATTCCCCGGTAGATGCCAGCCATACTCAGCGTCACACCGATCAAAAGACCGAGACCGAGACCGGTCAGAAGAAACCGGCCCCATCCATGCAGGATATCTCGCCCCGCAAGACTGATCATAGGGGGATTCCTTTAGGGTTATTTTTTATAATCGTGATACGGGTTCCGGCATGTAACTCACTTTTGCTGTAAACAACAACCGTTGCGCCAGGCTTTAATCCGCCAAGTATCTGTATATTTCCATCACGATCCGTTGCCCCTGTTCGAACGGGTACAAAGTGCAGTTTTGAATCTTCGATAATCCATACACCAATCAGGCCATCCACTCGGTGAATGCTGGCATTGGGCACCACGGCAACTGCAGGTAACGGTGGGAGTAAAACTGAAACTTCACAGAGTTCTCCAACCGGTGGCAAGGGTACGGGTAATGCTGAAAAGACGACTTTTGCCAGAGTTTCTTCCGTTATCCGGTCAGCAAGAGGCTCAACTCTCTGAACAGAACAGGAAAATATCCTGTTCGACTGGGAACGGAGTGTTACTTGTGCTGAAAGACCTGCTTTAAGGCCAGCAGTTTGCAGTTGATCAAAACGAACATCAACCCATAGATATTTCGGGTTTATCATCTCAATAATCGTCTGACCGGCTAAAACGGTGTTGCCCGGTTCAGCCGCACGGCTTGTTACCAAGCCATCAACCGGTGCAATGAGCTTTAGATTGTGTCGTTGCTTCACCATTCCCTGGTAATCGGCCTTCAGGGATGCAAGTTCCTGTCGAGCGGCATTGACACCGGCTTTTGCTGCCGATACCGACGCACTCGCAATTGCCGCCTCCTGATGCTTCGCTTCAACACTCTCTGCACTTGCTGCACGGGCTTGCTGGAGCAGCTCGTAACGTTTCGCCTGTGCTGCGGCAAACTCATTTTTTGCTCTTGCCTCATGAAGCAACGCTTCTGTCGTCTTTATGGTTGCTTCGGAGCGTTTGATACCAGAGAGTTGAGCACTCAAGTGTTCATCAAGATCAACCGGGTCAATTTCACCCAGAACCTGACCAGCATGGACAACATCTCCTCCTTCAACATTGAGCGTTCTAATCCTCCCCGAAGCTACAGCACCGATTCGATAGGTGTACCGTGCTTCAAGTGAACCGATACCAAACAATACCGGGGAAATCTGTTTTTTTTCAACCACAGTAACCGTTACAGGCACCGGGGCAAGAGGGCCTGATTGCAATGCCACATAAACAAAGAGCAGAAAAAGAGGAACCAGAACAGCCAGCAACCTCAGCACCTTTTTATTGATAGTCCTGAATTTCATCGTTCACTTTTTTTTAATTGCCTGGCAGTAAAGCGCAAATACCGGTTTGGCATTGCTCAGCATCACTGACGTATCTCCTGCGATAAGGGACTGCATCACCAAACCTTGTACAATCCCGATAAACATCACCTTAGCGGCTGAAACATCCAGATGCATGTCAATGCTTCCTTCTGCAATCGCATTTTCAAAAAGTGTTTCTAACCGATCGCCATAATGGGCAAGCATGGTGTGTGTAATCCTTTTTGCTTCGGATTTATCGGGACGCTGGAGTTCTGCAAACATCATTCTCGGGGCTCCGGGATGTCGTGCCACAAAATTGATATGAGCCATAAACATCAGTTCAAGAACCTCCATTGGCGAGTTCGCTTTTCCAATTACCTCGTCAACATCGCCAAGCAACCGAACAGAAATCCACTCCATCACTGACTGCCATAGCGCATCTTTTGTAGGAAAATGCCTGAACAAGGCCCCCTGCGTCAAATTCATCCGTGCTGCAATTTCTGCTGTCGTAATCGTAGAGGGGTTTTTTTCAGCAGCTAACTGAATAACCGCTTCAACAGTAACCGCTCTCCTTTGATCTGCTGGTAAATTTTTTTTGACCTTTTTCATGAAGCTCTGATGTTTTTTTAAAAGATAGTGATTAATTACTCGCTTTTAAAAACAATATCAAAATTGCAATGCTAATTTCATGAGCACAACCTTGGTTGTTAATGACACAAACCCCTCGAAACAGGTTCCGAGGGGTTTGTAAGTCAGCACACTTTCCTTCAAGTGGGCAATATTTTATGCCGTTTTTTCAACATTCATGAGAAAAGCCCGAGCCGGAAAATCCTTGTCGACGGCAATAGGGTTCTTCTCAAGTTCCAGCATTATCGCAGCAGCCTTCTCATCATCAAGGATGGCAAAACAAAGTGTTGAATAGGTGCCGACTATCTCATCAGCATTGAACCACGCCTCTGCCTGTAATCCTGTTTTTTCGCAGTTGCACCCCCTGATATCCATACTGCTGATCATTGACACTTTGTGCTCCTGGAAGAGACTCCGCACTTTTGGACGGGTCTCTTCATATCCCATTATGGCAAGAAATTTCATGATTTTTTAGTTATAACTGGTTTTTCAGACTTTTTTTCAGCCATGTAATAGACAATCGGTACAACCACAAGCGTTAGAATGGTTGAAAGAACTCCACCCCAGATGAGCGATATGGCAAGACCCTGAAAAATCGGATCAAAAAGCATGACAATTGAGCCAATAACAACCGCACCCGAGGTCAGAATAATCGGGCGTGTACGTACTGCGGCAGATTCAATCACAGCCTGCTTAAGCTCAATGCCTTCAGCCCTGCGGATCTGAATAAAATCAATCAGCAGCACAGAATTCCTTACCATAATACCCGCAAGAGCAATCATACCGATCATACTCGTCGCCGTAAAGAACGCCCCATGCAGCCAGTGCCCCGGAATAATTCCCACAAGGCTCAGCGGAATGGCAATCATCATGATCAACGGCGTCTTGAAGGACTGGAACCACCCGATAATCAGCAGGTAAATAATGACAAGCACCACCGCAAACGCCGTACCCAAATCGCGGAAGACCTCAAACGTAATCTGCCACTCCCCGTCCCACTTCATA
>Ga0209083_1001549_pt1 | contig 25704 bp, 23 predicted proteins | sample AM7aDNAmetaG_FD_184132 | JGI IMG/M metagenome (GOLD analysis project Ga0209083, IMG submission 184132) | Freshwater microbial communities from Finland to study Microbial Dark Matter (Phase II) - AM7a DNA metaG (SPAdes) (version 3) | ecosystem: Environmental > Aquatic > Freshwater > Lake ...
CTCTTCTTCGTGAGCCTCATCACCTTCCTGCTCGCCTTCGCCGTGCCCGGCGATCCCGCGAAGAGCATCGCCGGCACGCATGCGACGCCCGAAGTGCTGGACCGCATCCGTCGCGAGCTCGGACTCAACCTGCCGCTCTGGAAGCAGTACGGCCTCTACCTGTGGCATCTCGTGCACGGCAGCATGGGCTACAGCTACGAGACCCAGCTCCCGGTGACCACGGCCATCCTGCAGCGCTTCCCGGCGACCGTCATGATCGCCGTGTTCGGCATCTTCTTCGAGCTGCTCATCGGCATCCCCGTGGGCATGATCAGCGCCCTGCGCCAGTACAGCGTCCGCGACCGCGCTTTCACGGCGCTCAGCCTGGTGTTCCTCAGCCTGCCGGGCTTCTTCCTCGGCATGATGCTGATGTACTTCCTCGCCTACAAGGTGCAGATCTTCCCCCTGGGCGGCTACGAGGGCTGGACGGCGCCGCTCTACGGCATCCTCCCGGGCCTCACCCTGGGGCTCGGCGGCGCCGCCTGGTACTCGCGCATGCTGCGCAGCAGCATGCTCGACATCCTGGGCGCCGACTACGTCAAGGCGGCGCGCGCCAAGGGCCTCCCCGAGCGCACCGTGGTGTGGCGCCACATCATGCGCAACGCCTGGAGCCCCATCGTGACCCTGCTCGGCATGGACGTGGGCTGGTTCCTCGGCGGCGTGCTGGTCATCGAGGTGGTGTTCGGCATCCCCGGCATCGGCTGGCAGGCGTGGAACGCGATCCAGACGCAGGACCTGCCGCTCATCATGGGGACGGTGCTGTTCGCGGCCCTGCTCGTGACGGTGAGCAACTTCGTCGTCGACCTCGCCTACACCTGGCTCGACCCGCGCGTGAAGTACGGCTGAGCAACGATCGCGGAGGCCTTCGCCGCCTCTCTCGCGCGTGATGAAACGCTGCTACGCGCACGGAGGACATTCCCACGATGCGGATGTGAGACGCGCGTGGGAAGGCCGTCATCGGCTTGATGCGCGCCGCGTGAGCAGCCCCGGTTCCTGAGAGGAGAGTCGTCACAATGACCTCGTGGTGGGACCTCATCGAAGGGGGACAGTCGACTCCCGAATGGCCGTATCCCATCCGCTACGGCCAGGAGAGCAGGATCTCCACGGATGTCCTCGTTCTGGGCGGCGGGATCGCCGGTTGTCACGCCGCCATCAGCGCCGCCAGACGGGGGGCCTCGGTGGTCATCGTGGAGAAGGGCCACATCAGGCGCAGCGGCCAGGGAGGAGCCGGTGTCGACCACTGGCAGGCCGCCTGCGCGAATCCGTGCAGCACCGTGTCACCGGAGGAGTACACCCGGGCGATCGTCGACGGGTTCGCGGGGTACGACTGCGGGCCCATGCGGTACGCGCAGTGCCGGGAGAGCTGGGACGCCGCGCTGGATTGCGAGCGCATGGGCGTGCAGATTCGTGACGTGCACGGCGAGTTCGAGGGTGCGGAGTTCCGCGATCCGGAGACCCAGCTGCTCTTCTGCTACGACTACGAGAGCAGGCACAGCCTGCGCGTGTACGGCGACACCATGAAGCCGTGCCTGCACAAGGAGACCGTGCGCCTCGGGATCAAGACCTACAACAGGGTGATGGCGACCAGCCTGCTGACCGAAGACGGCAAGGCCGGCGTCCGGGTCGTGGGGGCAACCGGCGTCAACGTCCGGACCGGCGAGCTCTACGTCTTCCGGGCGAAAGCGACGGTGCTGGCGATGGCGCATCCCCGGCGAGAGTGGGTCTTCTCCACCGAGCTGAACGGCGGAGCGGCGACGTTCGCCGACCTGAACATCGTAGGGGACGGCCACGCGATGGCGTGGAACGCGGGCGCCGAGCTCGCAGGCATGGAGCGGTCCTACGACACCGCCGGCGGCTTCGCCTACATCCAGTACGGAGTCGGCTACCCCGACAACACCTGGTTCGGCTGTACGATGGTCGACGCCCGCGGCAAGCCCGTGCCGTGGTTTGACGGGAGCGGCCGGGAACTGGCCGCGGTCCGCGACAGATTCCTGCCGCGGGACGGTCAGAAATTCATGTTGATCGGCGGCGGGCTCACAGGATCGTCGGTCACGCCGCAGACCCAGGGGAACCACATCGACGACTCCCTGGCGGAGCGGATCCGGAGCGGCGAGGTCGTCCTGCCCCTCTACGCCGATCTCCCCAGCCTGCCCGCGCACGAGAGGCGAGCCATCTTTGGCCTCATGGTCGGCAATGAGGGCAAGACCCGCGTGCCCGTCTACGAGACCTACACGCGCGCCGGCTTCGACCCCGACCAGGACATGCTTCAGGCTCCGATCATGCCGCCTGACGCCTATCGGAGCCCGCACTACCCCGCGGGAGTGTCGGTCCCGCAGTGGAGGGAGATCTTCGGCGGCGGCCTGATGGTGGACTGGGACCTTCGCTCCAGCCTCGAAGGCCTGTACGGAGCCGGGCGCAGCGTCTACGGGGCCGGCGACCACTCGGGCGCCGCCACCAGCGGCAGGTACGCCGGCAGGAGAGCTGCGGACTACGCGCGCGACGCGTCTGGACCTGCGGTCGATGAGGATCAGCTCGAGACCGAAAGAGCCCGCGTCTACGCTCCGCTACAGAAGCGCCCGGAGTCCATGGGGTGGAAGGAGCTCAACGCGGGCATCTGCCGGATCATGCAGGACTACTGCGGCCAGTTCAGGAGCGAGGAAACGCTGCTGCGGGGGCTGAGGCTGCTGGCTGAGGTGCGCGAAGCGGAGCTGACCAGAGGCTACGCGGCCAACCCCCACGAGCTGGGCCGGGTGCTCGAGTGCCACACGATACTCACGGTCGCAGAGATCGTGATGCACGCCTCTCTCGCCCGCAGGGCGAGCAGCGAGCATCTCGATTTCCGGAGACTGGACTACCCGGCGGTCGACCCTCCCGAGTGGCGCAAGCTGTCCCCGATCCGGCGTGATCACGGAGAGGTCAAGACGCGAGATGTCCCGCTCGACTACCACCTGCAGCCGCCCTACGCGTCCACCTACGAAGAGAACTACGTGGCTCACGGCGGGAGCTCGCCCGACACCGGAGGAGCCTGATGGATCGCCGCGTCTACATGGTCCCCAACCCGCCGATGCCCAACATCCCCCTGCAGTTCGACGCTGCGGTATGCAACGGGTGCAACGTGTGCGTCAAGATCTGCCGCACCGACGTGCTGATGCCCAATCCCGAGAGGCTGACGCCTCCCATCGTCCTCTATCCGGACGAATGCTGGTATTGCGGCTGCTGCGTCGAGGACTGCCCGCGACCGGGAGCCATCATGCTGGTCCATCCGCTGAACCAGAGCGTCGTCGTCTCGTGGAAGAGGAAGAAGACCGGCGAATCGTTCCGCCTGGGGATGAAGGACCCGCCACCTCCGAACACCAGGCCCCCGGCTCGCTAGACGCGGGGACAGTCCGCCGGGCCGCGTCGTCACGCGGAGGGCGAGCCTCCGAACAGGTCCGCCTCGAGCAGGTCCGGCAGGGACCGCTGGAGCATGAGCTCCAGCACGGCGTAGGGCCGTCGCATGTCGAACTCGTCGTCGATGGCCTCCTGGATGGCCAGGCCGTCGACGACCGCTGTCATGAGCTCGGCGACGCCGAGCAGCGCCTGTTGCTCGGAAGCCGATGGCTCGTCCTCGCCGCGCAGCCAGTCGCGCTTGATCTGCCGGTACCAGTCGTAGGCGCGAGCCATGCGGCTCCTGAGCCCCTCGTCGCGCAAGGCGTAGGGCAGGACGTCGAAGAAGACCCGGAACGACCGTGAGGAGCTGATGGTGCGCAGGCCGTCCACGAATCGCGGCAGCCGGTCGCTCGTGACCGTGCTCATGGCTGCGGCGGCGTCCTCCTGGTCGTCGCGGAACACTGAGTCGATCATCGCTTCGACGAGCCCTTCCTTGTTGCCGAAGTAGTACTGCACCGACGCGGAGTTCTCGCCCGATTCCCGGGCGATGGCGCGCAGCGTCAGTCCGGAGAAGCCTTTGGCGACGAGCACCCGCTGCGCAGCCGCGAGGATGCTGCGGGCGGGGGGCGACATGCGCTGTCTCGGGTCGCCGCTCACGCCGGCGGCGTGAGCGTTCGAAGCCGCGTCGGCCACGACGGCAGCGGACTCGGCTTCGGCGTCACGCTGGTACGGGCTCACGACGACATCCCTTCTGACAGTTGAGTTTAATCACTTGATTGATTAGACTCCGTCCAGCCGCACCAATCAACCCCTAAACCAGTGAGGAACGACCATGGCGGAAGTCAAGAGGCTCGGGTACTGCGTCGACGGCGTGTGGAAGCAATCCAAGACCGACACGTACCTGCCGATCACCGACTCCAACACCGGCGAGGTCATCGCCGAGACCCCAATGTGCACTGAGGCCGAGGTCACCGAGGCCATCGAGTCGGCCCACGCCGCCTTCGGCCCCTGGGCCAGCATGCCGATCCAGAAGCGTACCGAGGTGCTCTTCCGCTGGCGGCCGATGCTGCTGGCGCACATGGACGAGATCGCCACCGTGGTCTCGACCGAGCTAGGCAAGAACCTCGACGAGGCCCGCGGCGAGGTCGTCAAGATCATCGAGGCGTGCGATGTGGCCGTCGGCGCCCCCATGCTCATGAAGGGCGAGTCGCTGATGAACGTGGCCACCGGTCACGACACCGTTAGCTACCGCGAGCCGCTCGGCGTCTTCGCCGGCATCGCGCCCTTCAACTTCCCGGCCATGATCCCCTTCGGCTGGATGCTCCCGCTCTGCATCGCCACCGGCAACACCTTCGTGCTCAAGGCCGCCAACCCCGTGCCGCTGACCAGCCACCTGCTGCTCGACCTGCTCTACGAGGCCGGCCTGCCCAAGGGCGTCGTCAACATGGTGACCGCCGAGAAGGAGCAGGCCGAAGTCCTTCTCAAGCACCCGGCCGTCCGCGGCGTCAGCTTCGTCGGCACCACGCCGGTGGGCAAGCACATCTACTCCATCGCCGCCGCGCACGGCAAGCGCGTGCAGGCGCAGACGCAGGCCAAGAACCACGGCCTCGTACTCAAGGACGCCTCGCTCGAGCGCGCCGCCCGCGGCATCATCAACTCCACCTTCGGCTGCGCCGGCATGCGCTGCATGGCGCTGCCCGTGTGCGTTGTCGAGAACGCCGTCGCCGATGAGTTCGTCGCCTACATGAAGAAGTTCGCCGAGGAGCGCGTCGTGGGCGCCGCCTACGACGCGAGGACGGAACTCGGCCCGGTGGTCTCCGCGGCCCACCAGCAGTCCGTCAAGCGCTGGATCGACAAGGGCGTCGAAGAGGGCGCCACGCTCGTCCTGGACGGCCGTGACCTCGTGGTCCCGGGTCTTGAGGGCGGTCACTTTGTCGGCCCGACCATCTTCGACAACGTCACCCCCGAGATGACCTGCGGCCAGGAAGAGGCCTTCGGCCCGATCCTCTTCATCAAGCGCGTCGACGACTTCGAAGAGGGACTTGCGCTCATGAACCACAGCCCCTACGCCAACGGCTCCTGCATCTTCACCGAGAGCGGCTACTACTCGCGTGAGTTCAGCCGCCGCACGCACGCCGGCATGGTCGGCATCAACGTCGGCATCCCCGTGCCGGTGTCCTTCTTCCCCTTCTCGGGCCACAAGGACTCGTTCTTCGGCGACAACCACGTGCTCGGCAAGGACGGCGTGCAGTTCTTCACCGAGACCAAGTGCGTCACCACGCGCTGGTTCACCGAGGCCGACAAGAAGCAGAAGCAGATCAGCACCTGGGAAGGCACCGTCAACCGCTGATCGAAGGGCTGAGTCCCCCGCCTTGGCAGACGCGGGCGGACGGCACAAGATCGACGGGGCGGGGAGCGGAAGGGCTCCCCGCCCCGTCGTCATTTCGCGCCAGCGGCCGGCGCCGGGCCTGCGGCCCGATCTCTGCCCTGACAGCGGCTTCGGTCGCGGCTTCGGCGCTCGCCTCGGCGAGGGCCGCTTCAGACGCCGCCGGCTGCGGCGCCCGCAGCATCACGATGCCGGCGAACAGCAACAGGACACCGACGATGGAGACGTAGAGCCCGGTCGTCGCCGACGGGCTGAACCGGCTCGAGACGATGCGCAGCAACCAGCTCTCCGCAGTCATGTCGCCGCCGCTGTCTGGCTGGACCGTGAAGCGCGCCACCAGCGGCAGGTAGACGAGCGCGAAGGCGCTGCCCGCGAGCGCGACGGCGGCGAGAAGGACGCTCAAGAACCTGAGGCCGACCGGGCCGCGCCGCCTGGCGGCGAGCTGCCGCCAGGCGGCGCATGCCACGGCGGCGATGGCGGCGGCGATCACCCAGCGGCCGAGCGGCTCGTCCCAGCCGCGAATGCCCCATGCCGGGCCGTTGTGCAGCAGGGCGTGCCAGTCGAGACATGCACCGGCGATCACGAGCGCCAGGCCGACGAGCGGCCACGTGAGGACGGTCAGCCGCGGGCGCGTCGTTCCAGAGGTACGCCGACGCGCGCGCACCCAGAACCAGACGGTCGCGGCGGCCGCCACGGCGGCGGCCACGACCGCGATCAACGCGGGGACGCCCACGGCCGGCTCATGCCAGGCACCGCTCTCGAGAGGCTGGAGGGACCCGGCCACGCTCAGGATCTCGGCGCGGGTCAGGTCTCCTCTGAGGTCCGCCTCCTTGGTCGCGGTCCAGGCTTGGAGCTCCGTCGGGAAGCCGACGCCCGCGGCCGAGGCAGCCGCCGGCGCGCCATCGAAGGCGCCGCCGCTCACTGCATCGGTGGCGACGACGGCGCTCAGCGGGCCGCCCAGAGGCGGCCACGTCGTGCGGTCGAAGGCGGCGATGCGGTCAGACTCGGCGACCCCCGAGTCGTCCACGCTCACGTTGGCCAAACGGTCGCCGGACCACACGACGAAGGCGTTCATGCCGCGCCGGTACGTGAGCGCAGTGAAGGGGACGGCGCCGATGGTCCGCCGCTCGACGAGGGCGAGCCTGTACCCGGAGGGCACGCGAGAGGGGAGGAGCGTGGAGGGAGGGGCGACGTCGCGCAGCCTGCCCGGCGGGGAGTAGAGCGTCTCGCCGGGCTTGGGGCCGCCGAAGTCCATGGTGACGACCTGCGGGACGCCCGCAGGGTGCGGGAGAACGCGGTAGTCCGGGGTGACCGTGAAAGCGCCGGCCGGCAAAGGGTCGTTCACGACCAGCTTCGTCACGTGGAACGGAGGGTTGAAGTCCGCCCGGTCCGGTGTCGTGGCCGCGGGCAAGCGGACGGCCGCCGTCAGGCCGGATGCCTTGTCGATCAGCGCCGTCCACGCGGCAGTATCGCCGCTCGCCGGAACATCCACCCGGTAGCCGGGCTGCCCGTCGACTGTCGTTTCGGCGACCGCGATGCCGCTCTGCTCCGCCATCATCGCGCGCAGCTGGGTGGCGAGCTCCCAGACGCGCAAGGAGTACGTGTGATCCGGCGTCGGCGGCAGACCGTTGGTCGGACCCATCTCCATGTACTTGGCGCGCGCCGGCCGGCGCGTGAGCGGATCGGCGTAGAAGAAGACCAGCGTGGAGGTGCGCCGCGCCGCGTTGACCACCCATTGCGTGCGCGTGGCGACGGCCTGCTGCGCCTTCAGGTCTTTGAGCTGCTGGGCGTACTGCGCCGCGGGCAGCGAGCCCTTGGTCTTGCGCAGTCTCGCCAGGGCAGCTGCGTAGGCCCGCTGCGCCCGCGCCCAGTCGACGGCGTAGTGGACGTCCGCCTTGCGGTCGCCGGTCGCGGTGGCGGTGAACGCGGTCCACGCCATGCGCGAGAAGGTGGACGTTGCCCGGTAGGGTGGGTCGAGGACGAGCACGCCTCGAACCGTCTGCACGTGGGCGATGCCCGCGTCGAGCGCTTGACCGCCTGAGCTCGCAGCGTCCGGGGACGAGGCGCCCGACTGACCGGCGAGGCCGAGAAGCACTGCCGCGAGAACGGCTACGGCGAGTACGCTCGCGCACGTCACCGGGAGAGCCCCTCGCACACGCGCAGTCATGGTCCTTGCCTTCCAGCCGTTGCGCACCGATGCGTCTCGGCACCTCACATGGATGATACTCCCGGCAGAGTCGGCGGATGGGCGGCGGAGTCCGGGGCGGCGGAAGGCTCGCGGCCTTCGTCACTGGTCCCCTGAGTAGCTCACCGCATCGGCGACGTGGCAGTAGCGGATCAGCGCGAAGTGCTCCGGATACCACACGTCCACCGGCTGCCGCCGGTGCGCGGTCGTGTGGCTGTCGTAGACCCATTCGCCACCCTCCCGGCCCACGCAGATGATCACGTGCTGCCACTCGGCTCTCCCGTCCACTTCGTTGCCCAGATAGACGATGTCTCCGGCGGCCCAGGCGCGAGGAAGCGTGCGGCTGGCGTGCGCGATGTAGCTTGAGTGCTCCCCGCTGCGCGCAGAGAGGCTCCGCAGCTGCGCGCCGCAGTTGACCCAGGCGACGGTGGGGAGCTCCGCGCCGTTGGCGTGCCATTCCCTGCCGGGATCCTCCAGAAAACGCAGGCCGCCGGCAGCGAGACACTGCGAGACGAAGTTGGCACAGTCGCTGTCGGGTGACGACCAGTACTGCGGATTGACCTGCAGCGCCCACCTGTCCGCGTAGGCGACGGTCGCGCGGCGCTCGTAGGTCACTCGGTCGCGGCCCCCGCTCTGCCCCGTGGCCAGCACGACGCCGGCCAGCGCCGCGATGACGCACACAGCGAACAGGAAGCGACGCCGCCGCACGGCGCGCGAGCGATAGATGCGGCAGCGCCCGCGGTCACGACGCATCGTCCCGGGGCAGAGCGACCGTCGACGCGGCGTCGTCTCGGGGCAGCATGACCGTGAAGGCCGTGCCCACGCCGACGGCACTGGACACGCTCACGGTGCCGCCCATGGCCTGGGTGAGCTCCTTGACGATCGCCAGCCCCAGTCCGGTCCCGACCGGGCGGTCTGTGCCGTAGCGGCTGTAAAGGTAGAAGCGTTCGAAGGCGCGCGGGAGGTCGTCACTCGTCAAGCCGCGACCGGTGTCGGCAACGCTCACCATGCCGGGCGCCGTCGTGATCGTGACGGTCCCCGGGGGCGGCGTGCAGCGGACCGCGTTCTCGACGAGATTGGAGACGACCTGCAGGACGCGATCGTTGTCGGCAACGGCCGAACCTCCCGCCTCCGTCTTGAGGTGCAGCGTCAGGTCGGCGTCGCGCGCCGTGACTTCGTAGCGGCGCGCGACGTCCTGCGCCAGGGCCGCCAGGTCGACCGTCTCCTGGCGCACCGTGAAGGCGCTCTTGCGCATGCGTCCCGACTCGAGAAGGTCGCCGACGAGGCGCTCGAGGCGGCTCGACTCGGCGCCGATCACCATCGAGCCGTCGGCGGGCTTGACGGTGCCGTCGCCGATGCCCTCGGCGTAGCCGCGGATCGAGGTCAGCGGCGTCTTGAGCTCGTGGCTGACCGAGAGGAGGAACGCTTGCTCAGTCTCCTGCGCCTTGGTCAGCTTGGCGTTCATGTCGTTGAACGAGGTCGCGAGCTCGCGGAGCTCGCGCGGCCCCTCCGGTTTCACCGTAACGCCGGCTTCGCCTTCGGCGAGCCGGCCGCTCGCCTCCGCCAGCCGGCGGACCGGGCGTACCACGCTCCGCGAGAGGATCCAGGCGCCCAGGAGGCCGAGCGTCGCGATCAGAGCGATGCCGAGCAGACCGATAGGCACGAGCCGCGTGAGCGGCGCGTAGGGAGCGAAGCTCTGCAGATCGCCCCAGTAGTCCGTGTAGTAGTAGACCCGGTCGGGCCCGGTGCGCCAGGCCACGATGCTCAGGTCGCTGCGACCGGCATCGGCCGGTCCCTTCCGAGTGCCGATGGCGTAGCCCTTCTGCTTCACGCTTCGCGCGGCCCAGACCGGGAGCACATGGGTGTTCGGATCGGCGACGGTCGCGAGATCGCCCAGCAGGGCGCCGGCGGAATGGCCGTTCACGCTGAACTGACCCACGATGGCCTGGCTGAGGCCGGCGCGCTCGGCGGCCGTGAAGTGGACGGGAGCCTTCGCCAGGCTCTGGATCTCCGTGTTGAGCTGCGACGCCCTGTATGACGCCTGGCCGGCATACAACACGCCCGCTGTCTGCCAGCTCTTGTAGTAGGCCCACGCGCCGAACGCGGCGAGGCAGAACGAGGGGATCAGGACCGCGACCGCGATCACGAAAAACGAGCGCGTGCGCAGCGAGGTCGCGCGAGGGCCGGCGCCGGACGCGGATGCTGCGACCGGCCGCAGCGCCGCGACCGCGATGACGAGTGCCGCGATGAGGCCGGCCGCGGCGACCAATCCGACGACTGCGAGCACGACCTTGGTGGAGAACGCGTAGCCCTGCACGTAGCCGCCACTGCGCAGTAGGGAGACCAAGAGGAGCGCCATCAGCAATAGCAGGAACGGCGCGCCGGCCACGACGCCGGCGATGACCAGCAGTGGAGCCCGGCGACGAGACCTCTCGGGTGGACCGGGCGGGGCGGCGGACGGCGTGACGGCGTGAGCGTCGGTCGCGGCGCTCATGGCCGCACCAGCTTGTAGCCGATGCCGCGCAGGGTCTCGATCTGGAGGCTCTCGCCGAGCTTGGCGCGGAGCTGCGCCACGTGCTGGTCGACGGTGCGGGTGCCGCCGGGGAACTCGAGGCCCCACACCTGCTCGAGCAGTTGCTCGCGCGAGAGCGCAAGGCCCGCGTTCTCCAGGAAGCAGGCAAGCAGATCGAACTCCTTCATGGTGAGGTCGAGGCCGACGCCCGAGCGCGAAGCTTCGCGGGCGCCGCGCCTCAGCTCCAGCTCTCCGAGCGTGAGCACATCGGCCGGCGGCTTTGGCTGCGTCCGCCGCAGCACGGCCTTGACGCGCGCCACGAGCTCGCGCGGGCTGAACGGCTTGGGTACGTAGTCATCGGCGCCGAGCTCGAGACCAAGCACGCGGTCGACCTCCTCGTCGCGCGCCGTGAGCATGATCACCGGCGTCTCGCCACGTGCACGGATGCGGCGGCAGACTTCGAAGCCGTCGATGCCGGGGAGCCCCACGTCGAGCACGACAAGGCTGAGCGTGTGCCGCTCGAGCTCCGCCAGTCCGTCCTCGCCGCTACGCACCCACAACACCCGGTAGCCGTCGCGTTCCAGGTAGGCGCGCACCAGGCTGCCGATGTTGCGGTCGTCTTCGACGACCAGGATGGTGCCGTCCATGCGCCTCCGCGGCGCGGGGGCCGCAGGCGACCCGCGTCTCAGCCCGTCCGGCGCGGATGCGCCGGCACGTCTCATGCTATCAAGCCGCTCACGGATGCGAGTCGCCGATGGTCTGCCTGTCACGATGCCCTCCTCGGACCGCCTTCGAGAGGCAGTCTGCCAGACGGGAGTCAGCCGACGACCGGCCGCGTGTCAGGGCTGTGTCAGGCTCGCGCGCCGCGCGCGTTCGCGCAGCGCCGCGAGCACGCCGGCCTCATCGGCGAAGAGCCGGGCGCCGGCGGGCTCCAGCTCGGCGGTCACGCCGGTGAAGTCGTTGTCGAGCACACCGCGGACTGCCCACACCGGGGTCCCTGCGGCGGCCGCCTCGAGTGCGGCCCTGATGTTGCGCTCGTTGCCGTGGCTCACCGGCACGGCCGTGACCATCACGACGTCGGCGGCGCGCATGAGCTCGAGATTGTGGGCGTGCGCCTCGTCGCCGACCGGCGAGAACGGCGCCTCGACGGCCATCGACAGGCCGAGCTCCGAGCCGGTCTCCTCGTCGGTGTCGAGGGCGTTGAGGACGCCGGCAGACACGTCGTACCCGGCGTCCACCAGCTCGCGCATGAGCCCCGCGCCCGTGCCGCCGCCGCACACCAGGTGCACGCGGCCGAGCCGCTCGCCGCGCAGCCGCGGCGAGAAAGTGAGGTAGGTGCGCCCGGCGTGCTTGTGCAGATAGGCGCGCACGCCGTAGACGGCCTCGACGATCTCGGGGCGCAGCACTTCGTCCGGCGGCCCGAAGGCGGCCACCTCGCCGTCCGACAGCACGAGCAACTTGTCGAAGTAGTGGATGGCCAGGTTGAGGTCGTGCAGGATGCAGAGCACCGTGAGGCCGTCGCGGTTGAGCTGTTGCAGCAGGTCAAAGAGGCGCAGCTGGTGCGAGACGTCGAGCGCGGAGGCCGGCTCGTCGAGCAGCAGAAGCTGCGCCCGCTGCATCAGCGCTTGCGCGAGGACGACGAGCTGCTTCTCGCCGCCCGAGAGCTCCGTGAAGCGGCGCTCGACGAGCGCGGCGACGCCGAGGCGCGCCAGCGTCAGCTCGGCGTCGCCGCCCGAGTGAGCGTCCTTGCCGCGGCAGTACGCTCCCATCTCCACCACCTCGCGCACGGAGAGGTCGAACTCCAGGGTGAAGTGCTGCGGCACCAGCGCGACCTCGCGGGCCATGTCGCGGCGGCGATACTCGCGGGTGGGCTTCCCGTTCACGCACACCTCGCCGGCCGACGGTCTGAGCACGCCATCGACGAGGTCGAGCAGGGTGCTCTTGCCGCTGCCGTTGGGACCCACGATGCCGACGAACTCGCCGGCCTGCAGATCGAACGAGATGCGCCGCAGCACGGGCCGTTCGTCGTAGGCGAAGGCCAGCTCGCGCACCGACAGGAGGGCCGGCGAGGCCGCCTTCGGCAGCTCGCCCGTGGCGGCGCTCGTGAGCTCTCGCTCGCCGGCCATCAGGCCCGCCCCCGACGCAGCAGGTACACAAACAGCGGGGCGCCGACGAAGGTCGTGACGACGCCGACGGGGATCTCGGCGGGCGCCAGCATGGTGCGCGACAGCAGGTCGGCGATGCCCATGAGGGCAGCGCCGCCGAGCAAGGCGATCGGCACCAGCCTCATGTGGCTCGGGCCCACGAGCAGGCGCACGATGTGCGGCACCACGAGGCCGACGAAGCCGATGATGCCGCTCACCGAGACGGCGACCGCGGTGAGCACGGCGGCCGTGACGAGCAGCACGCGTTTGGCGCGCTCGACGTCGACGCCGAGCTCGAGGGCGCGCTTCTCGCCCTGCAGCAGGATGTCCATCTCTTTGGCGAAGAACAGCGGCACGATCATGAAGGGCAGCGCGAACAACGCCACCTTCACCTCCGGCCAGCTTCGTCCGGAGAAGCTCCCGAGCAGCCAGTAGACGATGGCGTCCATGTCCTCGCCGGCGCGGATCATAAGCACCGCGATCACGGCAGTCACCAGATACGAGATCGTGACGCCGGCCAGCAGCAGCACGTAGATGTCGATCTTGCCCCGCCGGCGCGCTGCGATCCACACCACCGCCAGGGTGGCGAAGCCGCCGATGAGGGCGAGGATCGTCATCCACGGAAGCGCTGCCAGGTGCAGCACGATGCCGAAGGTGGCGCCGAGGGCGGCGCCCGAAGAGACACCCGTGACGTAGGGGTCGGTGAGCGGGTTGAGGAAGAGGTCTTGGAGGATCACGCCGGCCACCGACAGCGCAGCGCCGACGAGGAACGCGAGCAACACGCGCGGCAGGCGGATCTGCCAGAAGATGATGCTGCCCGGCGCGCTGCCGCCCGGCCCCGCCATGAGGTAGTGCGCCAGCTTGAGCGGGGACAGCGAGACCGGGCCGAGGGCCAGGGACGCCAGAAGGCACGCAGCGAAGATGACGACGGCGAGCGCGACGCCGAGCCGTCCGCTTGTGCGTGCCCCAGACGTCACGGCGCCGGCGAAGCCTCGGGGTGGATCATCGCGGCGAGCTGCTCAAGGCCCTGCGCGAGACGCGGGCCGGGGCGGGCGATGAGGTCGTCGTCGAGCACGAACACCTTGCCGTCCTTCACCGCGGCGAGGCCGGAGTAGCCCGGCCGCTCGGCGATGGCGCCGGGCGAGCTCTGCGCTCCGGCCATGGCCACGTAGACCGCCGGGTTGTCCTTCACGAGCACCTCAGAGCTGAAGTTCGGAAACCCGTCCCCGGCCTGAGTGCCGATGTTGCTGCCGCCGGCCAAGGTGACGAGGTCGTCGATGAACGTCTTGCCGCCGGCCGTCATGAGCGGCTTGCTGTAGACCTCGATGAACGTCGCCGGCCGGTCGAGCGTGGCGACTCTGGCCTGCACCGTTGCCTTCGCCCTCGTCATGTCGCCGACGACCTTGGTCGCCGGCGCCTCGAGACCCATGAGCTGTCCGAGCCTCGTGATGTCGGCCATGACGCCGTCGTAGGTTGTGGGATCGACGACGAAGACCTGCATGCCGAGCTTTTCGAGCTTGCTGCGCAGGCCCGCCTGGATGCCGCCGGCGGCGAGCACGAGGTCGGGCTGCAGGGCGACGATCTTCTCGACGCTGGGACTCGCGAAGTCGCCGACCTTGGGCAGGCTCCTGGCTTCTGCGGGATAGTCGTCGTAGCTGGTGCCGCCGACCATCTTGGAGCCGCCGCCGATGGCGTAGGCGATCTCGGTGTCGGCCGGCGCGAGGCTGACGACCTTCTGCGCCGGCTGAGCCAGCGTCACCGTCGCGCCCGAGTCGTCGGTCACGGTGACGGGGCCGGACGAGGCAAAGGCGTCCGGCGAAGCCTCGCCGGCGGACGCACTGCTCGAGCCGCAGCCGGAGAGTGCGAGCGCCCCGAGCACGGCGGCGATCAGAACGGACAGCAGGATGATCGCGGCGAGGCCGCGGCGCGAGCGGGTCGTGCTCATTGCGGTTCTTGCTCCCTTCGTGACATCACGTTGCGTCTCCAACGCTGAACTTCAGGACCCAGTGGCCGTCACGCTCCTCGCGGCCATCCCACGCCAGCGGGACTGGCGTCGAGAACAGAGGCGCGGCAGTGACCATCGTGTGGTACTCGCCCTCTTCGCCGCAGGCGTCGGCGCCGGCGGCTTCGAGCTCGGCGACGAGATCCGGCGTGAGCTCGCGGCCGAGGAACGAGGCATCGAGCTTGGCGGCGTCGACGGCGACGACCGTCGCCCGGACGCCGGCGGCCAGCAGCTCGCCGATCAGCGCGCGGCGCGCCTCCTGCCAGAGCGGCAGATGGCACGACAGGTCCGCGACCTCGCAGACCCCTTGGGCCCACACGCGGTGCCCTTCGAGGTCGATGTCGCCGAACACGCCTGCTTCCACGCCCTGGCGCCGCAGCCCGTGGAGCACGCCGACGAACGTGGCCTCGTAGTCGTCCCACGTGGTGGCGCGGGTGACGAGAGGGACGCCGAGTGCCGCGGCCTGCGCCTCGACAAGCGCGACGGGCAGGCCGTGCCCTCGGCTGCGCTCACCGTCCTCGTGCAGCATGCAGACGAGCGCCTCGGGCCGGCCGCCTGCGGCGACGGCCCGCGCGAACGCCAGGTACGCATCTTTGCCGCCGCTCCACGAGCAGAAGAAGCGGCGGCCGGCCAGACCGGGCGTGCGGTCCGTCCGACCGGTCGTCGCGGCTTGCTCGCCGCCCCCGGCGGCGGGGCCGGCGCTCACGCCTGTGCCCCTTCCTCGCGGCGACAGTCGGGGCAGATGCCGTAGACCTCGAGATGATGGCCGTAGATCGAGAAGCCGGTGGCGGCCGAGAGCCGTGCCTCGAGCTCCTTCACGTCGCCGTCGCCGTCGAAGCGAACGACGCGGCGGCAGACGCCGCAGATCAGCGGGTGGCTGTGCCCGATGGGCGGCGCGGTGTAGCAGATCTCGCCGCTCCGGTCCTGCACGCGAGCCAGCAGGCCGAGGTCGCCGAGAAGCGCGACCGTGCGATAGACGGTGGCCTGGCCAACGCCTTCGCTGCGCAGGCCATCGGCCGCCTCGGTGATCGTGGCGGCGCGGTCGGCGCCGGCAAAGAAGTCCCAGATCAGCCGGCGCTGCCGCGTGAAGGGGATGCCTTTCTCGCGAAAGACGGCCTCGATATCGTGCGTAGGCTCAGGATCGGTCATGGACGGGGCTCTCCAGGCAGCGGTTGAGAACGGTTCTCACACGTCGTGAGAAAAGCTATCAACCGGTCACGGCGTCGTCAAGCGCCGTTCACGCCCTGCCGCCCTTTCCGGCGGCCGCCTGCCGCGAGTCGGCGCGCCGCAGCTGGGGTCAGTCGGCCTCTTCGCCGTCGAGCTGCGCCAGGTAGAGCGAGGCTTCCTCGAGCTGGGCTTCGCTGAAGACTCGGATGCCCGCATCTCGCAGGCGGGCTGTGGTGAGGCCGGGGGCAGAGACGCGACGGCCTGTGAACGACCCGTCGCAGGTGTAGCTCACCCCGCAGGACGGACTCCCGTCCTTGAGAACGGCGAGGCGGATCCCTCTCGCTGTGGCGGCCGCGAGCGCCTGCTCCGCACCCGTGACGAACGAGGCGGTGACGTCTCGCCCCATCGCATCTCTGACCGTCACCTTTCTCTCAAGCACGGGCTGTCCGCCGGCCTCGCGCCAGATCTCGGCCGGCGGCCGCGGGACGGGCAGGCCGCCGGCGACTTCGGGACACACGGCGACGGCTCGGCCCTCGGCCGCCCATCGCAGCAGAATGCGATCCTCGTGCTCGGCACTGCCACCGTCGTACCGCACAGGATGGCCGAGCAGACACGCGCTGACGAGGACCGCGTGCATCTCGCCGTCTAGCGGTCTGCGAGAGGGATGAGCGAGGCGCTGGTCCGGCGCGCTGCGCAGTGCGCTCACGCCGAGATCGATGACCATGTTCGCATCCCCCGTCCTCTGCCGACCGCATCGCGTGTGAGTGCCTCAGCGCTGCTTTCGCTGCGGTGGGTTCTCCTGCGCTCCGGCTGCGAACCCTCGCGTGAACGGCGCAAGCTGTAGGCAGGCCAGGCCCATGCCGATAGCATTCTCTGGGGATCGTACCCGGAAAGGAGCCGGCGGATCTGCCGGTCCGCCGCGGAAAAGGAGCACAGCATGAGACGCGTGGCCGCTTGTGGTTCTCTCGTGATCGTGGCGTTGCTCGCGTTCAGCATCGCGCTCGCGGCCTGCGGATCGTCGTCGACCGGGCCCAGCGAGACGCAAAGCGCAGCTCAGTCGGCGGCAGCGTTCGCCGCCGGTCAGTCCGTGGCCGCCAAGTGGACCGACGGCAAGCTCTATCTCGCCACAGTGACTGCCGTCGACGGCGACAACGTCACCGTGACCTACACCGACGACGGAACGTCGGGGACTGTGGCGGCCGCCGACGTGCGCGCCATCCCCAGCGCGACGTTCGCGGTCGGCGACCGCGTGCTCGCCGTCTGGTCGGCCGGACGTTTCTACCCGGGCGAGGTCACCAAGGTGGAAGGCACGGCGTACGTCGTGAAGTGGGACGACAGCAGTACGCCCTCGGCGGTCGAGACCGGCAAGATCATCGCGGAGTAGGCGCAGCACGCGCGGCCGGCAGATAGTCCGCGCGCACCGGCGAGAAGACCTCCACCGCCACGGAGTCCTGCAGCACCTGCGCGCCGTGCTCCACGCCGCCGATGATGCACCAGCTGTCGCCGGGCGTGACGTCGTGGGTCTCGTCGCCGATCGTCAAGGCGATGTGCCCGCTGATGAGGTAGCCCGTCTGCTCATGCGGATGCGCGTGCATGGGCAGGACGTGACCGTGAAGCAGCCGAAACTCGGTCATGAGCGTGGTGCTGCCGTAGCACAGCGTCCTCATGCGGATGCCGGGCGCCACCGTCTGGTAGTCGTCCTCGTCACGCCTCGTCAACATGGCGTCTGCTTCATGCGGAATCCTGCTTCGCCGCGACGGGCCGGCACGGGTTGCCCGCGGCGACAACGCCCGCCGCGACGGACCGTGTCACGACGCTTCCGGCGCCGATCAGAGCGTCCTCACCGATCGTCACGCCGGGCAGCACGATCACGCCGCCGCCCAGCCAGGCGCGGGCGCCGATGGTGATCGGGCGCGCGAATTCCAGCCCGGCGGCGCGTTCGCTGGCGTCGCGCGGGTGGTCGGACGTCAGGAGCTGTACGCCCGGCCCAAGCTGCACATCGTCGCCCAGGGCGATGGGCGCGGCGTCCAGGAAGATGCAGCTCATGTTGACGAACACGCGGGCGCCGAGCCGGACCTGCGCGCCGTAGTCGCAGAAGAAGGGCGCCTCGATCCACGAGCCCGGGCCGATGCTGCCGAGCAGGGTGCGGAGGACCGACTCGCGGCCGTCGCCGTCCCCGGGGTCGAGCGCGCTCAGGCGCGCGGTGAGGCGACGTGCCTCGAAGCGCGCGGCGACGAGCTCCGGATCGCTGGCGTCGTACGGGTCGCCGCGGAGCATCTTCTCACGCTCGGTCACGTCTCAAGCCCCAAGGCGGCGCTCGCAGATCGGCTGATGAAGTTCGACGATCAGCTCGCCGTCGACGATCGCGCCGCTCGGGACGAAACCGAGCTTCTCGCCGACCCGAAGGGACGGCAGGTTCTCGGGCGCGACTCCCGAGATGAAGTGCGAGACGCCGTGCTCCCGGCAAGCCCAGTCGATCAGCGCCTGCCCGGCCTCGGTCGCGAAGCCGCGGCCGCGATAGGCCGGGTACACTTCGTAGCCGACTTCTGCGGCGCCGGGCAGGCACGCATCGTTGACTCCCGGAGGGCCGTGGAAGGTCGCCGTCCCGATCATCTCGTTTCCTCCCGCAGCACGATCGCCCGCTGCGACCACGGCGCCCAGGACGCGTCTCTCAGCACCTGGTCCCGGCGCATTGCGAAGTACGGCACGTCTTCGGGATCGCCGGAGAAGAGGTCGCCGGCGAGGGCGAACCCGGCGAGCGTCCGCGCCTCGTGCCTGTCGCCGGTGACGATCGCCTCCAGCAGCGGCTGTGAGAGCAGGACGAGATCGAGCCGCGGCGAGCGGATAGGCTCTGCCGGCGCTCCGCTACCGTTCATCGACCAGCCAGTCGCCGACGCCCCGCCGGGCCTCTACGAAGCATCGTACGCGGCGATCGCCGCCGGGAGGACCTGCGTCACAACGAGGCCGGCGGCGGGGAGGCCGATGAGGATCGCGCTGATGACCTCCTCGCGGGACGCGCCCGCCTGCTTGGCGATGTGGACGTGAAACGGGATCCCGCTCTCGAGACGCCGGGCCGCGAGCACCGCGAGATACGCGAGCGCCGACGTCTTCTTGTCGAGGGCGCTCGCCTCGGCGAGGCCGCCGACCATCGCCCCCCACGCCCGGGCGTGCTCGGGCGCCTCACGCAAAAAGGCCTGAAACGCATCGCTTACGAGAGATGCTGCATCTGCCATGTCGTGCTCCTTTCTGGTCGTGACGCCCACCGTACTGGCCCGGCGCCCGAAGGGGTATCGGACGTAATTGGCCTTCTTCCGTCGTACCAATAGATGTAGCGGACGCATCTGCAGTGGGTTCACACGGTAATTGCGCAGGTCTCACACCGCTCTGGTGGTGCACCGGAATTCGGGGTAATGACTGGCGCAGTCGTCGTGGGTGCGTAGGTTCTAATCACTATGTGTCTGCGGATCGGTGTCGGCGAGGTGATCTAGCCACCAGGCCGCCCAGGTCGCCGACACCAGGGCACGAGGTTCTGCTCTGAGGGCTTCTGCATCGCGCTCGGCAGCTTCATGTACCTGCGTGAGGTGCCCCGTTCCCACCCTCAGAGCGTCGGCGAGGACCGGCACGTCAGCGGGTCGACCGGCCGCCTCGCTGAACGCTCGGAAGATCGCGCTGACGAGCAGCGTCTCGAACAGCCAGGCTTCCCTCGCCGAGAGGCGTGTCAGCGCGGGCGACTCGGTGCGGGTCGACATGAACGACGCATCCGAGGTGTCCACGAAGGCGGTGGTGGCTCGCGCCAATCGATGCTCGGCCTCGGCGGCCTCGGTCGCCGGTGGGGCAGTGTCGGTCAGCAGAGACGTCGCAGATCGCAGACAGGACTGCGCCGCCTCGCGTGCCGTCGCCCACCCCGACTCGATGATGCGACTCAGGCCATGGGGAAAGGTGAGCAGCGTTGCCAACAACGCCACGACCATCGCGATGGAAACGTCCTGGAAACGGACGTCGACCAGATGGAGCGGTTGCGGCCAACTGAGAACGGCAACGTTGATGACGGAGAATGGGGTATATGCGAATTGGCCCAGCAGTGGCAGGCCGATCGCGGACCACTTGGCCAGGAACGCGGCCAGCGGTAGCAGAACGGCTAGCATCCACCATTGTGGGATCACCCAGATGATCAGTCCCGCAGCCGCGACCCCGATCGCTGAACCCAGTGCGGTCCGCAGTGCTGAACGGCTGGCGCCACCGCTGGTGAAGGTGACTTGGATGACGCTCAGGGCGGCGGCAGCAACCCAGACCCCGTGCTGCAGTCCGAGCAGGCGGGCGATCACGATCGCGGCCGCCACCGCGATCGCCGACCTGATGGCGTTTCGCAGCCAGTAGGAGCGCGGCGACAGGTTGGAACGCAACTGCTCCGCCACGGACCGCTCAAGTGGTAGCCCGAGCCGGGCCGCGACGCAGACGGCTCCCGCGAAGCGAGCGGCGAGGCTCTGCATGGCGTCGGCTGATATCGACAGCACTCGGACCGCGTTGTGTCGCTCCAACGCGTCGACCGCGGCAGACCCTGAGGTTCGCAGCGCTTCTGCCGTCCATTGCTCCGCCCGGTCCGCGTCGGCTTGTCGTGCCTGGTCCACGGGGGTCAGCGGCATTGCGGAGTCACCGTGAGCCACCATCGTGGCGGCGACTCGCAGGCCCTCGGCCGAAATGTCGCTCAGTGGTTCGGCGTGCTCCGAAGGCGGCCGTGAGCCGATCAGGCTGGCCAGCGAACGAGTCGCCCGGGCTGCCTCCAGCCGCATCTGCATCAGGGCGCGCATCCGGCGCGAGACCAGGCCGGGACGGATGACGGTGCCTTCCCACTGCCGGCGCAGGTCGTCGCGGGCCTGCTCAAGGTCCGCCATGCCGGTCGCGGCCTGTGACGTGCTCATGACCAGAGCCAGGTCCCGCGCGGTCTCGCACCACCGGCTCAGGGCAGCCCGCAGCTGACCTGTGTGCTGATGAGGGAAGATTGTCAGCGCGGCGATTCCTGCGATCACGGAACCGGTGAGCCAGGCGAGCAGGTACCAGCCCAGATCGATCGGCTTTGCCGGGCTGAGAACGGCCAGCAAGAACGCCATCTGTACTCCCACCGCGCTGCGGGCGACGTACCCCCGCAGGACCCGGGCGAACGCGAAGGCGAAACCGACGACCAGCGCGGCGATGGCCGCGATCCACACCACGTTCGCGACCGATGTGCCGACGAGGACGCCGACCAGTCCTACGGCGGTTGCTGCGGCGTAGCCACCGAGACGCTCTCGCCAGGAGCCGTCGAAATCCAGGAAGTACAGGGCGGAAACCACCGCGAACGACGTGTAGGTGGCTGCGCTGTGCCCCTTGAACAAGGCCACACCTATGAGGTCGGCGACAAGAACGGTGACTGCGAATCGGATCGCCGACCCGACTCGTGGCGAGATCATGGCGCCTGGGCCGCTGTCGAGCCAGTTGGGGCTGAAGGCCGAGCGGTGCGAGCATCGAGGCCGAGTCGTACCAGCCAGCCGATGACGGCGCCGAAGATCGCGAAGGGGGCGATCGCCGGGCCGGTGCCCGCAACGAGCACTGCGGCCAGCAGGGCCGAGGTGGCCGGCAGTTTCAGCATCGCTGCGGCCGACGCGGCTATGCCGGCAGCGGCCATCGCGCTCAGCGGCGCTGCGGGAATCAACAGAGCGACGAGGACTCCGGCAGCGACGCCGAGGAATGTGGCGGGGAAGATGGGCCCGCCACGGAAGCCACCGCCGAGGGCGGCGGCGTACGCGAACAGCTTGCAGACCAGGATCACGGCAACGACCGTTGCGCTGGTCTGCTGCACCAGAGCGGCCATCCCGCTGTTTCCGCTGAACAGGATCTGGTCCTGCGCGACGCCGAAACCCAACTGCGCCGCTCCGAGGGCGGCGGCGGTGATGACGGCTCCGATGAAGAGGGCGGGCACGGCCTTCTTCTGGGCGAATGAGCTGAACGCCAGTCCCCCTTGTCGTGCCGCGATCGCAACGACTGCCGCGGCGACGGCCACCACCAGACCCATCAGCACGTCGCCTGGGGCGATCGCGGTGAAGTCGGGCAGCCCGGGGACGGCCAGACTGTGCACGCCGAAGCCGGGCAGGTCGAGGATTCCCAGCTGGGTCAGGTACCCACTCGCAAGTGCGACGAACGCCGGAACGAGCAGGACCACGGGGACCTGACCCAGGGCGATGAACTCCAGGATCATGAAGCCGGTCACAAAGGGGTTGCCGAATACCGCTCCGATCGCGGCAGCACCGCCGAGGAACATCGCGGCCTTGCGAGCGTCAGGGGCGGAGTTGCGGGTGAGGATCGCACCCACCGCGGTACCGAGCACGATCAGCGGCGCCTCTGGGCCAAGGGCGATCCCGAAGATCAGGGTTCCAAGAGCAGCCACGAGTACCGACGGGACCATGCTCAACGGATCATCGAAGTGGAAACCGGTCAGCGGTCCCTTGCCAGTGTGGCCCGGCATCAGCCGGGCGAGTGCGACCACGCCAGCGCCCACGAGCAGCAGCACCGCTGCCCACCACCATTGGCCCTTGCCGATCCCGAGGGACGTCGGGAGCTGCTCGAAGACGAGCTTCTGTCCCGCGGCGATGATCTCGACGAAGATTGAGGAGGCGGCTGCGGCGAGCATGCCGACGACGATCGCCACCACAAGCAGCTTGAGGATCGCGGACTGGGAGGGCTGGGTGGGAGCCCGGTCGGTCGCGCTCACGGAACGTTGCCTCCGTTGTGGTGGTCGCTGTCAGTCGTTCCAGAACTCGGCCAGCGCGTCGGCGTCGGACTTGGCTCGGGCGGCGCCGAGGTCGAGGGCATTCTTCAATTGGGTGGGGTCCATGAAGTCGATGCCCTCGGCGGGATCAGCGCAGATCAGCATGACTTTGCTGCCTCCAGACTCAAGGTAGCTGACTTCGTCGTGGATGCTCTGCGGGTTGATTCGAATGGAGAAACCGAACGAGCCGGACTTCGGGGCGTGCGACATCATCGAGAAGATGATGACTCGTTTGGCGCCCGCGAGCAGATCGGAGTGAGTGCTGGAGGCGCTGACGCCCCCGTCCATGCAGAAGTGATCGCCCAGCCATACCGGCCCGTTCACTCCCGGCAACGACGAGCTGGCAGCGCACGCTTGAGCGATCGGGATTCCGCTGTCGTGGGACACGATGACGCGCTCTCCGCTGTAGCAGTCGATCGCTGTCACATGGTGTGCCGGACTGGGCCAGTCGGAGCTGCCGAGCAGTTGGGCGAGTGAGGTGGCGTAGTCGGCGGCGGGCACGTTGTTGGCCGCCATAGCGGCCCGACCGATCTGCTGCACCGTCGCCGTGTCGGTGGACGCCGCGGTGCTGATGACCTCAGTGGCCCGGAGTTGGGACGCTGCCCCGGTGTTGGTGACGACCATCTTTGCGAGGACGGCCGGATTCTGCGCCAGTTGCAGGAACTTCTGGTAGGCAGGCGTGACTGCGTGCCCTGTCAGGTAGCTACCCATGATGCTGCCCGCCGAGGTACCCACGGTGAGGTCGGCAGTGCTCAGATCGGTCCCGTTCTGTTGCGCGATCGCGCAGTAGGCCAGGGTCCAGCAGACGAACCATTCGCCGCCGCCGCCCAAGGCAATCGCCCTCTCCTTGCCGGTCCCAAGCGGTGGCCGGGCCGGAATCGGAATGACCTGCGGACCCATGGCAACCTCCAGGACAAGCGGGTGCATTTTCTCGTGGCTACTGAGGGGACCGACACTACTACAAGCGGCGGCATGATGGCGCGACAGCGAGGAATACCCGGGCAAGAAGTATCACGGCAAGGAAGAACTCGCCCGACCGACCTCAGAAGCCGATCCACACTCAACCGCCGACCGCCCTGGCTCCGGCGGCCCTCTGGTTTTCGCGGTTCGTGACCCTCCAGCCGACGTTCCGGCCGAGAGACCGTGACAACAACACCGCGAGTACCCCATCAAAGCATTTGGCCGCCGGATTCCTCCGGCGGCCAACTACGTCCAAGCACAACGCCTATGTACGTCCGATACCCGAAGGGGGCGTCGGGATCCGCGAGCGAGGTGCCTGCGCCAATCACGCGGGCTCGGTCAGGCGATCCCGGGAGGCCTGCGCTCGAACCACGGCTGCGCGCCCTCGAGCTGGCCGGCCAGACGGAAGAGCGTCGCCTCGTCGCCGAATCGCGCGACGAAGTGCATGCCGACCGGCAGCCCGCCGGCGGTCCAGTGGAGCGGCACCGACATCGCCGGCTGCCCGGTGACGTTGAAGACGGCGGTGTAGGGCATGAACGCGAACGTCTTGTCGGCGAGCGGCTTGATCACGCCCATCGTCTTCATCAGCCAGGCGGCGTTGAGGCGGCTCACGATTGCCACCTGGCGCCGCTCTGAGACCGTGGGCTGGAGGGAGCCGGTGGGCACCGGGGGCCGCGCCAGCGTCGGCGTCAGCAGGACGTCGTAGGCCTCGAAGAACCGGGCGATTTCCATCGAGGCTGCCTGCAAGTAGCTGAGCGCCGCCGCGAACTGGCCGGCGCTGAACGCCTGGCCCAGCATCGCCAGCGCCCTCGTGCCGATCTCGAAGTCGGCAAGCGACAGCTTGCGGCCCGCCAGCTTGGCCGCCTGCCCGATGGCGTCGCGTGTCTCCGCCGCGATCACGGTGAGGTAGGCAATGGAGAACGCCTCCCGCTCCACCGGCGGCGAGGCCTCGACGAGCTCGTGACCGAGGCCTTCGAGCAGTCCGACGGTCGCCCGCATCCCCTGTTCGCACTCGGGGTCAACCACATGGCCCATGAGCGGACGCGACGAGAAGGCGATGCGTAGCTTGCCGGGCGCGGTCGTCACCTCCTGCAAGTACGGCCGCTCCTGCGGCGGGGCCCAGTACGGCGCGCCCACCTCGGGTCCCGCGACGGCGTCGAGCATCGCGGCGCTGTCGCGCACCGATCGCGTGAGCACGTGCTCCTGCACGTACCCGCGCCAGTTCTCGCCGACGTCCGGCCCGGTGGGGGTGCGGCCGCGGGTCGGCTTGAGGCCGAAGACCCCGCAGCACGATGCCGGGATGCGGATCGAGCCGCCGCCGTCACCGCCGCCGGCCAGCGGCACCATGCCGGCGGCCACGGCGGCCGCGGAGCCGCCGCTCGAGCCGCCGACGGTGCGCGAGAGGTCCCAGGGGTTGTTGGTCGGGCCGAAGGCCTGCGGCTCGGTGTACGGCAGCAGGCCGAGCTCGGGCGTGTTGGTCTTGCCGAGGATCACGAGGCCAGCCGCCCGGTACCGGCGCACCATCTCGCTGTCGTGCGGCTGGGGGACGTCCTTCAGGATGCGCGTGCCGCAGCTCGTCGGCACGCCTTCGACGGTGCACAGCAGGTCCTTGATCAAGAAGGGCACGCCGGCGAAGGGCCCGTCCGGTGCGCCGTCTCGCACCGTCTCGCGAGCCCGTTCGTACATCTTGCGGATCACGGCGTTGATGCGCGGATTCGTGGTCTCGATGCGGGCGATCGCCTCGTCGACGAGCTCGGCGGGCGCGACGTCGCCCGCGCGCACGAGCTCCGCCAGGCCCAGTCCGTCGTACTTGTCGAGCTCGGGAAACGCGCTCATGGGCACCTCGCCTCGGTCGACGCCTGTGGTGGTCCGGGCGGCGGCGAGCTTTGCGTGCACCTGCCGCGCGGCCGCCCGTAGTCTATCGCGCGCCGCGCGGCTTTCCCGCGCCGTCCGTTCCCGCGCCGGCCGTTCCCTGCTGCGCCTTGCGGATCCCCCGCCGCACGATCCCGTCGACCACGGCGGGGGCGTACCGCTTCATGAGGTACGCCAGCTTGCCCTCGCCGCCGGGGACGATCATGAAGGTGCCGCGGCGGATGCCCTTGAGCAGCGCCCGGGCGACGTCGTCGGGCTGCAGCAGC